>Ga0247806_10000735_pt1 | contig 18334 bp, 16 predicted proteins | sample UWRJL059202B1_FD_179935 | JGI IMG/M metagenome (GOLD analysis project Ga0247806, IMG submission 179935) | Plant litter microbial communities from Arlington Agricultural Research Station in Wisconsin, United States - UWRJ-L059-202B-1 | ecosystem: Environmental > Terrestrial > Plant litter >... | reverse complement strand
AGCGCGGTGATAGCGATTACGTTCTCTGCCAATTGAAATGTATTGTCGATATTTCCATTCGGCAGCAGCCTGACGAGCTGTGTTGCATCCGGGAAATTTCCGACCATCAGGATCTTGCCGTCGGGTTGCAGGTATGCCCGCGTAAACTGACTGGTGTATGAGCCATTGGCCTGGCCGTTGAAAGAATCGTCAAAAGAACCGTTTGCATGGACACGTGCTATCCCGTTTACCGGATGTCCGGCAAATTCCATGAATAGTCCGGCAACTATCAGTTTGCCATCCGGCTGTTTTAAAACCGAACGAATGCCCGATGCGCCTGTACCGACCACGAAGCTTGAATCCGGCGTGCCGTCGGGCAACAAGCGCACAAGCCCGTTGCTGATATAGTTGTTGTAGGATGTAAAATCTCCGCCGATGACAATCTTTCCATCAGCCAGTACCTTTACGGCGTAAACATCACCTACATCACCATTGTTAAAATGGGCGATATTGTCTGGATTGGCACCCGGATTCACATAAAATGGCTTGTCCTGTGTCCAGTTCGGTAAGAGGCGTGAGATGGCACGGCGTGCGTAGGTCGTTGGCGCGCTGGGTGATTCTCCTGCGATCACGAGCTTTCCATCTGCCTGGAATGCCGTCGCATATTTGTGGTCGCTGGCCGGGAAATCCGGATTGACAGTCAGGTCTCTTGCGCCGGAAGCGCTGAGTCGGATGATTCCGCTTGCAGGTTGTCCGTTGAAGGTGTTGAAGCTTCCGGTTGCGATCATGCGTCCGTCACTGAGCAGGTCGATGTCGTGGATCGTCCCGATAAATCCGGTGCCGGGATCGAAAGTATCGTCGAGATCTCCGCCGGGATTAAGCCGGACCAGGCTTCCGTGCGGCTCGAAGTTGAATTGCGTGAATGCGCCTCCGGCAAGGATTTTCCCATCCGGCTGCACAGCCAGGGAGCTGACGTGAAAGTTCGGCCCCCATTCCATGGCGAAATCAGGATCTAAAGTTCCATCGGGAAGCACCCTGAAAATGCGCATGGCCTGGGTTTCGTGGTAATAGCTGAAGTCTCCGCCGACCATGACCTTCCCATCCGGCTGCAAGGCGAATGCCAGCACGCCTCCGCCGCTGATCCCGTACCCCGGATCAAATGCTTCGTCAAGCGTTCCGTCCGCATTTATACGTGCAATGCTCGCGCGGGAGATGCCTGCGTAAGTATCAAATCCACCACCGATCATGATCTTTCCATCTGGGAGCAAAAGCATAGAAACAATGTATCCGTCGTTTGATACGCTGCTGCCCGGATCAAACGTTGGGTCGAGACTTCCGTCCTGATTTAAACGTGCGATGCGCATGCGTGCGATGCCATTGACGGTGTCAAAATCTCCGCAGATCAGCAGCTTGCCATCTGTTTGGAATAGCGCTTTTTCAATGTTTCCGCCGTTGAGATCGGGGGCGTAGGTCATGTCGAGCGAACCATTCGGATTGATCCGTACGAGCGAACCAGTCGCGATACCGCCGAAGTCGGTAAACTCTCCGCCGAATATGATTTTCTGATCGGCCTGGACGAGCACTGCCTGTGCCTTGCCGTGAAGGCCTGTGCCATCGCCGTAATTGTCGTAGGCATACGCGTTGAATGAAGGGTCATGTGTGCCGGCCTGGCCGAAAATCAGCGGGGCGCACAACAGGGAAAACATGCTGGAGAAAAATCGGTTCATGTAGTGAGATTAAGCGGTTGATCTTCTATCTATTGGCATAAAGTTAATTTGTTTCGGCGAAAACTCCAAACCGGGAAACGCTTATTATGTATTTAGCACTTGTATCAACCCGTTGCAGGTAAAATGTACACATTTGTAAAACAGGTGTTTCACCTGCTTTTTCCCGTGGGCTTTCAGCTACCTTCGCGTTATATTAACGCTCTATTTATGAAAAAAAGAATTCTAACGCTATGCTTTAGAGGAATTGCCGTTGCGAGCCTGGCAATGCTTGCAAACTGTACCTCTCAACCGGAACCTGTGGTCAAAGACAAGGCCGACTATGTTCCCGACAACCTGCCGCCGGATGCGCTTTGCCTGGTGAAGCCAAGCTGGTTTCCGCACAGTCAGACCCCGGCCCCGGCAGAAGGCACCGGAAGCCCGTTTGATGTTTCCGAAACAACCAACGAGATCTTCCACCAATGGTCGTGGAACAAGTTCCTGTGGCTCACGAAGCCCAACGCGGCCGGCACGCCTTTGTTCCTGGATCCGGCACAGGCAAAACAGGTGACGACTTACATGGATGTGGTCCAGATCCCCGCAGGCGTACAGGTCGTGTTGCAGGATTTTAACCAGGCAGGGTCCACCAGTCCTATCCTCCGGACGAACCCGGGCTACAGCGATAAAGGGATTAGTGAGACTGTTTTTTATTCGATCCACATGGACCCGAAGATGTATGGCGCCGGGGTAGATTTTGGAACACAACTTGTGACCGGAAAATTGCCGGCAACGAACGAAGCGGTTTTCCCGGTTGGCTCCTTTGAGCTGAAAGTGGCGTGGGTGCCGATCACAGCGATCCCGGTAGCCAAACAGGCTGCTTATTACATCACAACGGCATCTCTTTCCCGCGACGGTGGAAAAACCTTTGCGAACCAGAAAGTGGCCCTGATCGGAATGCACGTCGTAGGCGTTGTAGAAAACCATCCGGAGTTCATCTGGGCAACTTTTGAGCACGATGACCTGTCGCCGGATTATGACTGGACAGCAAATGCAGTCAGCTCTACCGTAGACCAGCTCCTGTTCAAAAAAGGCAGCGGCAGCGGGATCGACGGGATCCGTTTCAATACAGCGACCCAACTCGGCTACACGCCTTACCAGGTATTCGACCTGTTCAAGTATGGTGTACCGCGCGACAATACGGGAGCTTTCATGACTACTTCCCAGTCAGGACAGGTGAATTTCGACAACGTCGACGGCATCAATACCTGCGTGAAAGCGAAGCTCGACGATGTGTGGAAGAACTATTTCTACAACGGTTCGATCTGGCTCAACACGGATGGCACGACACCGCAACAGCAGGCACAGCTGATCAACAACCTGGGGCCGAATATCGGCAGCGCGACGCCGGGCAGCTCGGCCCGCGGCAGTCTCAACTGCGCGAATGTCACGATGGAAAGCTTTACGCAGACGTTTACTTCCACTATTACGGACATCAACGTGAATAATCTTGCGAACTGTTTTTCCTGTCACAGAGCCACGAAATTCGGCGACAGCAAGACTGTTTCTCCTTTGTACCTGAGCCATACGTTCCAGGATTACTTACTGCGTAGAAACGGCACTTCGGTACCGAAGATCGAGAACCTGAAAACGAAAGACGAAGACCGTGTGCGGATGATGTTGAAATAAAAACAATACAGTAATAAAAGCAAAGCGCGCAATTGTGAGAACAGTTGCGCGCTTTGCTTTTATTCGATCTTGATAGAGATTAAAATAGAGGCTGGGGATTTGCTGCGAGCTTTCATTCCTTGCAGGAAGTGAAGAACTAATACGTAACTTTGGCATTCATGACGAATAACAGACCTTTTTATTCTTATTCAAGCCAGGGCGGGAAGGCTTTATCATCCGGTTTGCTTACACTTGGAATCCTGTTCCTATTCGGCATTGCTCTTCTTTTTACTGCTAAAATCGCCGGCATACTTCTCGGTATTGCTTTGATAACACTTTCCGGTTATCTGTTATCCAGTATGTCGCAGCGCGTTGATTTTTTTGAGGGGTTTGCAATGATCCACTATTTCGGGTTCAAAAAACCGGTAGAAGTCCGTTATGACAACATATGGTTCATTCAACCACACACTGTGCCCCGAACAAGAGAACGCATTTTCATCGCTGAAACCAGGATAAAGAAACCAGTGAAGAAATTTACATGGCAGTGCAGTGATAAAGAATTTGAAGAGATGAAGTATCTGCTGAAGGGGAATCAGATCAAAATTGGCAGGGAATAGTATCGGTTAGATGGCTACATGCTTTTGTAAGTTCCCGTTTCGTTTATACCGTTTTATTTTTTCAATATGCTAACCGGATGTCCACCATCGGATTGAATCAGATACAAACCATCCGGAAATTCATCGAAGGAGATCATTCCTGTTTGGTCAAGCTCGGTTTCTTTTACTAAAACGCCCAGCATATCGTAGATATACAATGTATGCTTTGCGTTGTTTCCAGCAAATTGAATATGCAAAACATCTGTCACCGGATTTGGAAAAACACGCCAGTATGCATCCATGCTATTTTCGCCGACTCCCAAAACCAAACAACTATTGTCCAGCAGCTCATCGTATGGCCCAACATTCCAGGCTGATAAATGATCATAAACAACTTGTTTTACAGCGTATTTAATATTTGTAGCATCCGTAACAGAAAGCCCGGGATTGAACGTAATGAATGTAGGATCGCTTCTGAATAGTGTAGCGTAGAAACAACAAGCGGCGGCATAACTTCCTGCCAATGATGGATGACTATCGTCGGATTGAAATAATTCGATCGTCGGATAATTTTGCCTGATGTATCTCCATGCCGCGCCTACCGGTGTCATGGCTGCTTTTACAGAATCTGCAAATACTTTATAATGTGATGTTATTGTACTGTCCATTTCATAGTAAGTCCGGGTAATCCACGTGTCGACCGGGCATTCAGGTGGAGTGCATAGATAAGTATCACCGGGTTTTCTCCCCCATGTACTGTAAAACATAGTCTGGGCGCATGGGTTATGCACTTTAATAATACTGTCCAGTTTAACACTGTATGGAATGCCATTCATATAGGTGGAAGGATAGGCGAGTGCCATGCTTTGGTCTTGTAAAACAACATGGTCCCAGTCTCCACCTGCTATTTTTGCCAGTGATGTTGGGTTTGTCAAATGCTCTCCCAGATAATATCCACCCGGAGCATGGATATCAAAAATCAATGTTTTACCTGTTGAACCTGCCATGTCTGTCAGTAGCTGCGGCAGGTTGTTTACGTAGGTGTAGCTGTTTCCTAAAAACAGCACTCTTTTGGTCTGTTGTCCGAATAAAGTAATTGAACACAAAATAAATGTGCCTAAAACGGATATTTTGCTGCTATTTCTCATTATTTTAGTTCTTAAGAATCAATTTTTTGGCTAACAGATAAGGTAAGTTCGCATGCACCATTCATCCATGACGAGGATATGCTCCATATAGTTGTTTCCTATATCTTTGATTTGATGAAACCTTTGTGTTTTATCGGACCATCCGCTGAAATAATGTGTTAGTCACTGAAAAACACGTAGATTGTGCATAATTTTGGAAGCCAGATAATTATCTGTTATGACCTTATCTAACAAGCATTCAAGGAAAATCCAGGTGGGTGGCATTCATTTCCGATGGATCATTTCGCCCCAAGACACCCAAATTATTTTTGTGGCGGTATCAGCAGATATAAAAGGCCAAAAAATCGAGGTTGCAATTGACTCGGATATCAACAGGTTCTGGGTGGAATTTCCGCATGTCAGCGAATTGAATCTCCGTGTTGTCATGCCTAAAGATGCTGAAAATATCATTATACAAGCGTTGCAGCTGGGATGGAAACCGCTTGAGAAGGGTCCGCTTCTGAGGTTTGGATTCAGGGAGGAGCAATTACACAAATATTCGTTTATTTGCGGAAACATTTGATGGATGACCTGGCAAGCCTTTAAAATTAAGACGGAGAAAAAGTTCAAGAATCAGCGGCTATATTCAAATAGATGGGGATGGCAGATACAACCAGGCACACAATGGGGTGTAGGCTTGAAAACTGAAGAAATCCATGCTTTAGAGGCGCTCTTTGGATTTGAGTTTCCATCGGACTACAGGGAAATGCTGTCTGTCATGAACGGTTTTGATCGGGATCAGATTTCAATCGACCCGGATGGAGAGCGCGCAGATACATTTGGAGGTTCGATGTATAAGTATCCGCAGGATTATGGAAATTCTCAATGGCTCACTGAAGAAATCCATACATTCATGGATTATACAAAAGCACCGTTGTCGGCAGCAGGCTTTGATGTTTCGGAAATCGTCGGCTTTGTACCTCTGTACGGGCATCGTGCGCTGGTCGTCTTCCGGGATAAGTCGCTCAGCCCGGTTGTTTCCGTACATCAGGGAACGGATGTAATCATGTATGGGAATTCGCTGATGGAGTACTGGATCCATGAGTTCGAGTTTAAAATCAGCTAGTGGAAGTTCGTTGTCTTTCATTCAGGCAATCAACGGATGTTTAAATGAAATATATAGCCCTGTCAGAGGCGTGAAGATTCCCACATGGTTGTACTTAATAACCGGAGTGCGGTTTATACGATCACGCCAGATCACCTTTATATCTTAGTCTTTGATGATTTTAACTGACTTTTTAGAGGCTTGATAAATGATTTGTTTGGTTATTACGCTCCTGCGTCGGTGAGTCGCTTCGCTTTGTTCCCTGAGAATTACACATTGCATCACTAATTAACGCGCTGACAAACAATTGTTGGCCATGTAGCACGGATGTCCTATATTTGATTACTTATAAGCTTTACCTGATGAAAAAGATATACCTGCTATTTGTTTTGGCCACCACACAGTTTACTGCCTATGCACAGTTGGTCGCTGGCAGTACCGGCAGTGATTTTACTTTCACAGACATCGCAGGTACGCCGCACCATCTGTATGATTACCTCGATCAGGGTAAGACGGTGTTTATCGATGTCTCCACCGCCTGGTGTCCTCCTTGCTGGAACTACCATCGTTCACATGCGCTGAGGGATCTGTATGAAAAGCATGGCCCCACAGGAAGTCCGGGTGTAGCTACTACAACCACAGGCGACGTTGTTGTTTTATTCGTGGAGGCAGAGCTTAGCAATACGGGCGCTCAGATAACGGGAACAGTAGCTGGAAGCGGACATTCGGGTGACACCCGGGGCGACTGGACTGCAGGAACGCCTTACCCGATTATTGACCTGCCTGGGGATGCAACCGGTCTCGGTTTTATCAGTGATTACCAAATTGAGCATTATCCGACTGTCATCAAAATCTGCCCGAACCGGCAAATCATGCTTGTGGAGCAATGGCCTGGGGATGTGCTTTACCAAAGCGCTTATAGTTGCTCTGCGCCCTCACAGGAGGTCGATGTTGTCGCCTTGCAGTACACGGGAACGGATGCCGGCTGCAGCGGCAATTACTTTCCACAGGTGAAAATCCAGAATAATGGTAGTTCTCCACTTCACCATGTTTCCATTTCGGTTCTAAGTGGAGATACAGTGCTGTCGACGGGTACTTATTCCGTTGCACTCGATACCTATGAAACGACTGAAGTAACCTGTTCGCCGATTGCTGGTTTCGCGGGAGGTCCGGTTGAGATCATCGTCACCGCTGACGCCGATACGCATGCTGCCAACGGCATACTGGAGAAAGTGTTTTCCGCGCCGCCGCTTGTCCCTTATGCGGTCACGGTCCGTGTATATACAGATTCCGAGCCGGAGGAGACCACCTGGGAAATTCGCAATGGTGCCAATCAGGTAGTTGCCAGCGGCGGTCCCTACCAGTACGGCAACAGTAACATTGTCAGCCCGGATGCGCTCACCCTTAAAACGCACGAGGTCATCCTACCTGATGTTTCAGATTGTTATTCCGTACATGTCATGGACTTTGGGGGAGATGGCATGCTGAAAGGAGAAAACCCGGCGGGATATTGCAGGCTGGAGGTTGTCGCATGGGGAGAAAGCAAATACATTCTTCCGTGCACCTTTTATTTTGTGGAAGCCATTGGACAGGGTGCTTTTTATACCGATGCGACCTCGGGTTTGACCGGGATGGAAGCTGCGGGATTCTCTCTCTATCCGAATCCTGCTTCCGATGACCTGACGGTCGCGTTGATGGCCGACGATCCGGATTTTACTATTACCATAACAGACCTTCAGGGGCGCGTGCTGATCCATTCGGCTTATGCCGGTCTTTCCGGAAAACAAGTGGTTACCTTGCCGATTGACGCTGTTTCTGCGGGGAATTACCTGGTTCGGGTGATGGCGAATGGTTTTTCGTACTTAAAAACAATCGTTATTCAATGATCTAAGCAAGCAGGACCGACAAGGCTTGTGCGCTTTCCAAAAACAAGCAGGTCACCCGTTGCAACCTGCTGTTCCGGTAAGTTTATTCCAATCCAAGCCTACTGCTTCACGATCACCTGGTTTTGAACGTCTCCCTCCTGTATGGCGCGCAGCATATACGATCCTGCCGGCAGGGCAGTGAGGTCGATCACGGTTTGTGTTTCGGTAAAGATCAATCGCTCGCCTGCGAGGCTGAAGATTTCGATCCGTGCGGCTCCAGGAAGGGGAAACACTACGGTAATGTTCGTATTTGCCGGGTTTGGGCATACTGAAAAGAGTTTGGCGCTTCCTTTTTCAGGAACGGATGCAGTGCTGTTGTACTCTACGATGTAGTAGAGCTCGTTCGAAACATCTACGTCATTCCATTGTCCGGCCACGCCCAAAGGCCAGGCTGAAAGCGCAAGTCCGAGACCATCCTGTCCGCCGGCGTCGTCCGGTTCGTCACCCCAGTTGTTGTACATCGTTCCTACGGGATCCCCGTTGTAATCCCCAATCCAGAATGGCGCGATATCCTCGTCGTTATTCCCGTCCCAGCCCCAGTTTCCTTCGGTGGCGAGGTCGTTCCCGCCGATCCAGAGGTAGGAAGCGTCCCCATCACCCGCCACCGTGTTCGCGATATCGATCCCGGCAGCGTTGGCCTGCATGAAAAGCGCATCCTGTTCTTCCTGCGAGCCGATTTCCGCGAGCTTTCCGCCACGCGCCACGGCGCAGGCAGCGGCGTCTGTCCAGGTCTTGTTTTCCTGGATGATCTCGTACATCCTGCTGTCGAACGTGAAGGCGTGAATCGCTGTCGAAGCGGGTGCACATTGTGCGTGGAGCACTTGCTGAAAGGCAGAAAGCCCCAGCGCCATTGTAATCGCAATAGTAGTTTTCATAATGTTGATTTTCTTGCAGCCAATGTAGGGATGATTTGTATGCAGATCAATACCTGTCCTATTGTGCGTAAGGGCCTGTGAGGGTTGGTTTTTTCGCGTGGAATTCCGCCCTGAAAAGCGTGGCTGCTTTGTAAAATCTGTTGTTTGGTGGTTTTGTCAGCGCCTGGGTTTTCAATTATCTGTCATGGCTGCGTTGTGTTGCTGAAAAGCGGAAGCTCCCGTAAAAACAGGTTTGTTTCGCGCGCGTGTAATTTTATTTGTTGTTTACAGAAATGTGTTAAATTACAGAAATGTACCAGAAAATGACTGGTTTCTGATCCAAATCTAACCCCTCAAAGAATGTGCAGCTGTCTCTAATACACAAAAGCTATGCTTTTTTGTCATGCATCCTGAATTTCATTTTTGCTACTTCAGCCGGTGTAAATCCAACAACTGCGGAGATGTAGATGGTTTTCTGTGCATATTTTCCGCCTTCCGGTTTGGCGGAGATGCGTACACCCAGAAGCACTGAAGGCGTATACATACCTTTTGACCGTATCAGAAAGGAAGGGAATAGAAAGCTGCGTTCAGATGTGTCGGACCGGGCTGTGATCACGGGGCCTGAATATGGCTGTGAAACCTGGCCTTCTTCTGCGAGGAAATAGCACGAAACGATCATGGCGTTTACGGTCAGAGATTTGCCATTGCCTGTTATTTCTGTTGTGTAGCTCTGTTTCCTGCGGCGGCCTTCCGTGTGCAATATTCCACCTGGGCTACTGACAGCCGCTCCTGCGGGGTCGTCTATCTTTTCATGGGGGTAACCAAGCTGTTCGAGGACGTTTTGCATGGCGTCATCGATTTGCTTTTCGAGGTTTATCGGTCTTGTCATCACCCAAAGATTATGCGGCATATTGACCAGCTCCAGGGGTACCTCTTTATCTGCGTGATGCGCCGGGATGATGTTCCGGCCTTGCATGGAGGGTGACATTGCCGGTTCGTGCTTACCGGAACAACCGGATGTGCCGGATATCAGCAGGAATGCGCATACAATGGGTGGGATAGCTCGTTTCATGGTCTGAATTACAGTTGAGTAGATCCACAATATAGGCAATTAAGGCTTTACTTCCGGCATCAGCTGCTAGTAAATCCTTTTCACTTTGATCCATCCTTCATTTTCGTGCAGCATTTCACAAACGGGCATATCGTTGGCCTCGCCTTTGCAGCTACCTATTTTTAAGAAACGTGCGTTCACTTCGGCACCCGTGACAAAGGCATCCGTTTTTTCGGTATTGCAAATGTGGTAATCTTTGCCGTCCATCCGGAGGTAACTTCCCGTACAATCCCGTACGATGGTTACCGGCTGGCCCTTTTTTAAACAGGAGAAGAGCAATGCAGCTCCCAGGACCGCGATGTAGCATACTTTTTTCATAGCCGTGTTTTTTGTAGTTGTTCCAACGTGTGGTCCGGCTTTTTATTGTAGTATGCACGGCCATTCGATCTGATGCCGGCATGGTATTTCATGCGGCAAAGCTGTTTTTGCTTTACCTTTGACGTAAATCGCCCGCATGCAAAACCCGGAACCAGCATACAGCATCCAACATCCTGATGCGCAATTGTCAGACTTCGTGGAAAGCTTCTGGATGCTCGATAACCCCGCGGAGCACGACCGTGAAATCGTCGTATTGCCGGACGGGCGGATCGACCTGTTTTTCTCCTATTCGGATACAGTACCTTTTCACATCACCTTACTGGGTCTCGAAATCGCGCCGAGCACGGTCACATTTGCAGCAAAAACAAAGACTTTTGCCATCAGCTTTCGCCTGCCGGCGAGTGAGTACCTGCTCCAAATGCCTGTTGCGGCGTTGATCAACCAGGCGCAAATGCTGCCTGTGGATTTCTGGGGTTTTGACAGTTCTGACCTTGCTGATTTTGATGGGTTTTGCGCGAAAGCAGCAGAAACGATCCGGACTTTGCTGCCCAAGGATCCCGATGTGCGAAAATTGAAGCTCTTCCGCCTGATCGCTGCTTCGAACGGCGCGCTGACTGTGCAGGAAATGTCGGAACGGGTAGGTTGGAGCAGCAGGCAAATCAACCGGTATTTCAATCAGCAATTCGGCCTTTCGCTGAAAACCTATTGCACGATCCTGCGCTTCCGGGCGTCTTTCCAGCCGATCAAAGACGGAAAACTATTCCCGGAGCTGAACTTTGCCGACCAGGCGCATTTTATCAAAGCTGTGAAAAAGCTCGCGGGTGTGATCCCCAAAGCGCTATCGAAAAATCAAAACGACCGATTTATACAATTCTCTACGCTGTCGAAGCAATAATTTTGCTGCATCATTTAATATTTCAAACGGATGTTACAAAATAAAAGAATTGCGATCGTGGGCGGTGGCCCCGGTGGATTGACGCTTGCGCGTTTGCTGCAAATGCAACAGGTGGATGTAAAAGTATATGAACGAGATTTGAACCGGGATGTCCGCGTGCAGGGGGCAACACTCGATCTGCATGCCGAATCGGGTCTGAAAGCGCTGGAAGCGGCAGGTTTGCTGGAGGAATTTAAGCAGTATTACAGGCCGGGGGCAGACCAGGTACGGCTTGTAGACCAACACGGAAGCGTGGTTTATGACCAGCACGCGTCGATTTCCGGCCAGGACTTCGGGCATGCACATTTCCGGCCGGAAATCGATCGCGGTCCGCTGCGGAACCTCCTGCTGGATTCGCTGGAGCCCGGAACGGTGATCTGGGATAGTCACCTGGTATCGGTTCAGCCTGTAGATAGCAGCTGGAAATTGCAGTTCCGGAACGGCGAAACAGCGGTTGCAGATATTTTGATCGGTGCAGATGGCGCCCATTCGATGGTGAGACCGATCGTAACGCCCATTCAGCCCGTTTACTCAGGCATCACGATGATCGACGCGACCATTTATGACGCGGAACGCCATGCGCCACAGATCCATGCCTTGCTGAAGGGGGGCAAAATATTCGCATTGGGCGAAAGCCAAACCCTGATCGTGAGCTCGAAGGATAAGGGCGAAATGTCATTTTACACCGGCTGCCGGACCGATGCATCCTGGGTCCGGGACTGTGGTCTCGATTTCAGCGATAACCGGCAGGTGCTGGCCTGGTTCAAACAGGAATTCAGCCATTGGTCGCCGATCTGGGAAGAATTGTTTGCACATGAACAAACCCGTTTTATACCGCGGCCGCAGTATTACCTGCCGCTGGACCAAAGCTGGGAAACGCAGTCCAACATCACCTTGCTTGGCGATGCGGCGCATGTGATGCCGCCATTTGCGGGCGAAGGCGTGAACATGGCGATGCGCGATGCGCTGGAATTGAGCCGGCGCCTGACGGATGTAAATTGTACGGATCTGACAACAGCGATCCGAAACTATGAAACGCAGATGTGGGCCAGGGCAGCCGAGACTACCCGGATGACGCTGGAGCAGACGGAATCGATGCATGCACCGGGAGCACTGAAGCAATTGCTGGAAATGTTTAGGGGGTGATTTTTGATTCCTATTTCCTTTTCGTCATATGGCGATAAGCCTTTCAGGCTGTCTGCGGCAGTTAGATAAGAGATAACCGGATCTATTCTTTAAGTTTGTACTTTACTTAAAACTGAACGATGTTATTTTTCCTTGTCCTTACCATTTTATATGGTATTCCTATCTTTCTCGGAATCCTGCTTATCTATGGAATACTTTTCAAACTGAAATATCCGAAAGCAGGTGTGATCTGGAATATCCTGCTGACAGGTCTGGGGATTTTTCTAATCGGTGCTACATTTTACAATTGGTGGTCCAGGCAACACCTTGTTCATTTTCATTTGGGCAAGTCATGTAAAATCACTTTACACATCACGGAAGTCGAATCTTTCATGGATGTCCCGGTTGAATTTGACGCGGAGATCGATAACCTCATGACGGGAAAGAAGCAGACGTTCAGGTTTTCTTCGCAAGAAGGTCCTGCGTTTGAATTTAAAGTTTCCGAGGCCAATCCGCACCTCATCCACATCACAGGATTGGTACGCAATGTGGGTAGGAATTACACAGTCAACATGGATAAAGGTCGAAAAACGAGTTATACCGATACAGGTCATGTTTACCGGAAACGATTGACGGTCGCTTATACCGTAGAAACGGTGCGATAGTAGATATCGCCATATGGCGATATCGTGTAGTTTGCCAAAACCAAAACAGGGACAACCCGTTCGGATTGTCCCTGTCGCCCTCAGGCTTTGGTGTTCAGGTTTAGCTGAAGTTGCGGCAGTCAGCGTTTCATTGCGCTTTTAATCCGAGGAAGGCGCGTAGATCGTCGGTACTTTTGACCTCGTTTGTGATGTCGGTCATTGTGAAGGTCTGTTTACCGGATTTAGTAATGTTCATGCTTTTAAAATCTGTTTCGTTCAGGGCGTATAAATGGCCGTTGCGCGTGAACAGCAACAATACATTCCTACCCGAAGCGCTGCACGAGAAGGCAGCAGGTGAAAAGCTGAAAGCGCCGTTGTAGTTCAGGTCAACCAGCGAAAGCACGTGTTGCCCGCTTATCGGTTTCCCGGCTTCATCCTGGTAGCTGGCCTCCATGTTGATACGGTCGGCAAGGACGTAGATCTGATCGCAGTTGTAGACCCCGAATTCCGGGCAATTGAGACCTTTCACGAGATTGGGATAGGTGTGCCCTGGATCTCCGCCTCCGGTCAGCAGGGGAATTGCTTTGGTTTGTTTGTATTCCTTTGGTTTGTAGGTGTCGGGAATTATTTTCAGCTTCGGATCGACCGTGTAGCCGCTTTCCCGCGCCTGGTTGCGTCTTTTCGACCCTTGCAGGGAAGTTACCATGCGCTGGACCCAGTTTTGCTTTTTTGGGATCGGCTTGAGCCAAACGTTGATTCCCGACAGGCTGTCCCATGCTACTTTCACCTCGCTGATCGGCTGGCTTACGAATCCCGGACAGCTTACCTGCGCGGTATATGTAGCTTGTTTCAGGTTTTTGACGACATATCCTTCGGAGACCAATTCTGCCCGCTCGATTACTTTTTTTCCATCTATCCACATCTCAATTTTCGCATTCAGAATGTTCGCGCCGGTCGACGTATTCCTGATCGTCGCGAGCAGTACGCCGGAGGAGTCTTTTTTCTTTTCATTTCCGGCAAACCCATCTTCTGCAAGCTGCCTGAAATTAATTCCGCGCAGTTTTCTCCAGGCTTGGTCTTTGAGCTGGAAGAAATAGCAGTTGTCCAGTTGTTCTGTTGCGTTGTAGTCCACGACGATCGGCTTGTCAGCTTTCAGTTGCAGCTCCTCGCCATTCTGGTACGCGCGGAGCTCGAACATCCCGGCGGAATTGAAGTTGTAGAGGATATTGTTCTCGCGGTAGATCATCGGGATCTGTGAAAAAGCGATCTGGGCTGCGTCGCGGTATTCCCGGTAGCGGATCTCAACAGGTCCTGTTACATCTTCCCCGGAAGGATACAACATGCAATCGGCAGGCACATGGACCAGCGATTTGGAGTCTGCCATGCGGAATGTGAAATCCCTGTCATTGTCGGTGATTTCTTTGTGAAATTGCGGCAGGAAACGGTCGAAAGACACTTCCGGTCCGTAGGAAGCCTTTTCTTCCGCAGCTTCGCTTATTACGTTTTCGGGGTGTATTTTTTCAGGAAGAACAGTATCTCGCTGTTGGGCCTGTACAAGTGTATCTGGTGCGGGTTGCACGGTCTGCCTTTGTCCGGGCAAGAAGCCGGATTGATCCGGTTCAGACATTTTCCCAGGTTTGGCGGTAACCCAGACGACAATCCCAGCTACAATTCCGATCCCCAAAGCGATCAATACGGCTAAGAAATACATGTTTAATCCGCCCTTGCGCGGTTTCCCGGCCAGTGTGTCGTGCATGGCCAGCATATCTGCGCGGAATCCGTTGAAATTGATGCGCTCCATCAGCTGTTGCTGGAGGGCAACATCCTGTTTCAGTTCGTTGTCGGATTGCATGCGTGCTTCGAATGCCGATTTTTCCGCTGCGTCCATTTCTCCAAGCAGGTATCTTTCCACCTCTTCGATGTGTGTGAGGTCATTTCTCATAGCTCTTCAGTTAAAGATGAAAGCATCAGTTCGCCGGCCATCAGTTTGGCGCGTTCCATGCACTTGTATTTCTGGGTTTTCGCGGTGTCGACATTCTTGTATTGCAGCCGGCTCGCAATTTCCTCCATGGCTTTTTTCTCGTAGTAGAACAAGCGGAGGATTTCGCTGCACTTTTCGCCGAGCTGGCTGAGTACTTTGTCCATCAGGCCGATCTTCCGTTCTTCCTGTCCGGTGTAGGGCAGGTGCGCCGGTGTTTCCTGGAGCTGCATTTCCAGCGGCACCGTCCTGTTCTTCTTTTTTAGCTCGTCCTTCCAGAGGTATTTTGCAACGCTGAAAAGGTAGGTGTTGACTGAACTCGTGAGCTCGAACTCTTTTTTCTGGACATTCCTGTAAAAGATCAGCAGGCTTTCCTGAAACATGTCGCGGGCATCGTCCTGATTGCCTCCATGTTTCCGGATGAAATGGCTGACTGCCGGGAAGCCCTTGTAGAGTTCCCGCAATGCCGCTTCATTGTGTCCCGAGCGCAATTGCTGTATGATTGTTCCGTTTTCCATAGGCGTGTTTATACCAGGTTGATGGTGCATTGGGCGAAAGGTAACCCTTGCCGGTGTAAAAAAGTGAAAATAAGTTTTAAAGTCTAAAGTCGAACCCAAAAAGGGATCGGGATAGCATCTCTCCCGGTGATTTCTGATATATTTGGCGCATGACAGAAAGCCGGTCACCTTTAGATAAATACGTATTGAATGAGGAAGCACTGCGAGAATTCCTGGATGCGCAGGATAAGGTTAGCCTGAGAGAACATGCGAATTTTGGCATTTTCCAATATGGCGGAGATATAGATGAAAGCTTTATCAAAGCCAATCAGGCCGGGCTTCAGATGTATGCGCTGCAATTGTTAAGGGCATCCGCGCAGCTTTACGGAGGCGAAAAGCCGGAGATCCTTCCCATTGAATTCGATTCAGCCTGGATTGATATGCATAGCGAGATTTTCTTGCAATACATTGAAGTATCCGAAATATCATCGCAGCCCGAACGTCCGGTTTATTCCGAAACGTTTGGCGACAAAGTTCGTGGATGTGGTTGCATGCTGTTTATTATATTGATTGTCCTTTCATTGCTTTCAGGTGTCGCGACAATATTAAATTTGTTTTTTGGCTAACAGGCTTAGGCTGTCGTTAAGCAGTTATTTAACAGGCTTTTCATGCGCATGCCCGAAACCCTGAATGATCAGTATGATTGTGCTGATAAACAGGATTAAAAATCCCCAGCTCATGTGGTCTCCGGAAGGCCGGCCGAAGCTGATTGAATTGAGCATGTTCAGGGCCAGTAACGCGAGTATGTAAAGCACCAGACAGATCAGCACGATGTCAAACGCTTCCTTCTTGGGCGCGAAGCGGGCGCAGATCAGCACCACGACAAGGATGAGGTTGAACCATGCAAAAGGGTGTTCCAAGCCGGTTTTCGTGAAAGGATCCCCGCGTTCCCAGGTTTCAAAATAAGGCATACATATCGAAACCGGGACTGCGCAGAGGGCGAACCAGGTCATGCGGTTGAATTGTTGGAAGCGCTGTTTCATGCGGGCAGAATTGATTTTGACGTGTGAAAATACAAATTTCTGTGCGGATAGAACTGAAAAACCGGCAGCGCAGATCGTCAACTTCTGCACTGCCGGTTTTGTATTTTGTGATCGATTGATCTAAAGTAGCACGATCTTCTTCGTCACGCTGAAATCGCCCTGGCTGATTTTTACATAGTAACAGCCTGCGGACAACTGATTGGTTGGCTCCAGGCGGTGATTGACCGCGGTATTGACCGCCTGAACGGTTTCCTGTGCAAGTACTTTGCCCTGTACGTCCACGAGCTCGAGTGCGACCGGATGTTCATTGGCGAGGTAACTGATCCAGATACCTTCCGCGATTCCCGCAGGGTTTGGGTATACCTGCACACCCATTGTTTCCAGCGGATTTTGCGCCAGGCCGAGCACGCCTGTCACGCGGATGTTGTCGAGGTAAAGGTTGTTGGAAAAATCGGAAGCGGTGAACTCAAACCTGAAGCGGGTTTTTGTGTCCGTTGGGAGGATGTTGAACGGAAAGCTGCGTGTGACCCAATGGGAATTGGAAGTTGGCAGGAACGCGCTTCCTGCGTTGGCAGTGCCTGTAATGAGATCGGCCGCATTGACTACTGTACGCAACGACCAGGTTTTGCCGCAATCCCGGGACGAGTATACCCGCAGGGATTCCGTGAAGTAGTCCGGATCTGCCGTATTGCTCGCATATGCATAGTCAAAGGTCAGGGACGCTTCTGTCGTAGAGGCGAGGTCATTGGAAGGTGAGATCAAGGCATCTTTGTTTCCGCCGAGCCTGAAATTGTAGAAATAATCGTCGGAAAGCACAGGTGCGGCTGAGATGTCTTTGAAATTGTTCAGCTTCATGCATTTCGAATTGTCGTATCCATTCGTGTTAGACAGCTGCCATTCCGCAAAATTATCTTCCGCATTGTCGACCAGCCAGGAAAGCGTATTCCCGGATTCGAAATCCTCTGTGTAAGGTCCCGTGCGATCTGCCCAGCCCTGGGAAATATGTACGGAACGCGACACGACCAGGCTGTCTGTTCCTGCTGCATTGGTCACGACGAGCTTCACCGATTTCCAGCCGAGCCCGGAAAATGTTACTGTTGGATCTGCGGTCGCCGACATAGCCGGTGTTCCATCCTGGAAATACCAGGTCCTGTTAGTCACCGCTGCATTCCAGGAAACATCTTTGAAAGTTACTGGTTCGCCTTCACAAACAAACTTCCTGATCTGGCTGAAGTCAGCAACTGGTGTACATACAGGAGCCGGATCGATCAGCGCGCCTGTAGCCGTTAAATTGCCTTCTGTCGGCAGGTTGGTCCTGCCAGGTATCTGGGCATCGAAAAGACCGCGCATCAGTGTGCCCTGATCGTGCGTGAACATCGCTGTGCAGAAGGAAAACTCCATGAAATTCTGGTAATTCTCGACGATATCCGGATTGCAGATACTGGCTGCGGCGGTATTGGACGGGCAGAACTGGAACCCTTTTGTAACAGGCGTGTCGGCCAGTCCATCGTCACCACAAGCCTGGCCCGGTCCGTTTAGGTTGCCCCACAGGTGTGAGAGCCCGAGGAAATGTCCCATTTCGTGCGTCAACGACCGCGACGTTGCCATGGATGATGTACCGCTGCTTCCGATATACATGTGCAGCATCGCGATTCCGTCGGTATGTGCATGCATCGCGGAAAGATCGGTCGAAGGAGGAATTGCAAAACCGGATATTCCCGGGCCCATGT
>Ga0247806_10000734_pt1 | contig 18343 bp, 12 predicted proteins | sample UWRJL059202B1_FD_179935 | JGI IMG/M metagenome (GOLD analysis project Ga0247806, IMG submission 179935) | Plant litter microbial communities from Arlington Agricultural Research Station in Wisconsin, United States - UWRJ-L059-202B-1 | ecosystem: Environmental > Terrestrial > Plant litter >... | reverse complement strand
TGGATATGCGTTCCGATGAACCAATCGTTCGCGTTGATCGAGAACCCGCGCGTATATGGAAATTTTCCGGGTACCTGTTCGCCTTTCACAGCGTCTTCGCGGTGGAAATATCCCGGGAATTCCAGGTCTTCAATCGCGTCTTTCTTGTGCAGGTTTTCCACGAGATCAGCCCCTTTCAACTCTTTTTTCAAAAGTTCGATCCAGGCGTCCTTGCCTGTTTTCGGGAAAGAATCAAAAAGTGTTTTCATTCAGTATCTTGCTAAAATGTGGTGAACCACTATTAAATTTTGCTTGTTTTGCCGGAGGTAGTCGTTTGCGGGATGCGGTTGCTCAGTTTCAGGTACACAATCGTGCTGAAGATCGTCACGAGGAAAGGCGCCAGCATGATTCCGAGGTAAGGAATACTGAAGATCAGCGAAAACAGCGTGCCGGTTAGCAGCATGTACGGCGCATGTGAGAATCCGAACTGCCAGCTGCCAAAGTTGGGGATGCTGTATCTTTCCAGGCTGAAATCGTAGAAGGAAAAACCAATAAAAAAGGCACCGATCAGGAAATAGATCGGTTCATCCAGCGCGTGAAAACCGGTCATCGAAGAAATCAGCCACCAAAGGCCCATCACTACGAGGTTCAGAAATAGCGCCACAAGGACGATCATTACGGTACGCAGCAGATCAGTCAAAATGCGTACAATGCCGCCGGAAAACTTCGCGCCGGTAATCTCATTGTCAACCTTCTCAGAAAGCAGGCAATTGATCGGGGAAAGCAACGTGAGTATAAAAAACGCATAGGATTCGATCATGATAAAATTTACCAGGCTCTGGATGCCCTGCAAGCCGCTTTCGATGTATGTACCGATGAAGGGGATCAGGTGCAGTAAGTCAATCGCCCCGAAAAGCAGGCGTATTAAGGCATAAATCACCAGGAAAACCAGCGAGATTGCTACGGATGGAATCAGGTATCCCCAGAATTTCCCTTTGGCTAGTTCGTCCCAACCGAGCCGGAGGGCAAATATGTGATCTGAAAATGCATTCATACAACGGTTTTTTATCGTGCGAATGTACAAAAAAGAAGTGATCCGTCGGTCTAACTGCCCGACAGCTTCTTGATTGCCGTCGCACAGATCACATAAAAAGCGATCCCGCCCAGGTAATACAAATGCCAGCCGGTATATCCTCTTTTACGCCAGTAAAGTCCGTTCAGGACACCTGCCAGCACCGCCGGAATGATCGCTAATACGAATGGATTTGTCATTATCTTTTTCCTGCAAAGGAAGGAAAAAAGTCTGAAAGTACGTCGTTCCTCCGTGAGCGCTTCGCTTTTAGTTTATATAAGACCACAGTCATAAAATCACTCCGCGGGAAGCATCTTTCCTTCGGTGAACAAATTCAGAATACTGCCAAAAGGTGCATGAACTAAAATGGCATAACTTTTGACAAGTGCGGACTGACATTTTAGGCGTTATCCAACCAATAACACCCCAATCCGGAATATGCATCTCAGATGGATTTTCCGGATTTTTTTGTTTTCAGCCAAATCCGAAAGTTGAAAGTCTGGCACTTATTTTATTTCAGCATGCGGTCGCCGGCGGCGATGGATTTGTTTTTATTGGCAAGCTGTCCACAGGCGGCGTCAATATCTTTGCCACGGCTGCGGCGGATGTTGACAACGAGGTTACGCGCTTCGAGGTATTGTGCGAAAGCGTCCACTTTTTCCGCATCGGCCTGTTTGAAACCGCCGTCGTCGATTGGATTGTACTCGATGATGTTGATCTTGCACGGCACACATTTCGCAAATTGTGCGAGCTCCTGTGCGTCTTCAAGGCTGTCGTTGAAATCTTTGAAGATGATGTATTCAAAGGTAACGCGCGAACCGGTTTTTTCGTGGAAATATTCCAGGGCTTCGCGCAGCGTCTCGAGATCGTTGGATTCATTGATCTCCATGATCTGGTTCCGCTTTTTATCGTTTGCAGCGTGCAGCGACAGCGCGAGGTTGAATTTCACCTCATCGTCCCCTAATTTCTTGATCATTTTTGCGATTCCGGCTGTCGAAACCGTGATGCGGCGCGGGGAAATATTCAATCCTTCTTCTGACGTCAGGATCTCCGTAGAGCGCAAAACATTCTTGTAATTCAGCAACGGTTCTCCCATCCCCATGTAAACGATGTTGGACAAAGTTTGTCCGTATCGCTCTTCGGCCTGGTTGCGCAGGTATACGACCTGGTCGACAATTTCGCCGGCTGTCAGGTTGCGCATCAGTTTGAGTCGACCTGTCGCACAGAATGTACACGACAAGCTACAGCCCACCTGTGAAGAAATGCAGGCTGTTGTACGGCTCGTGGTCGGGATCAGCACGCCTTCAACAATTTTTCCCGGCTCCACCTGGAATGCACATTTAATGGTGCGGTCCTGGCTGATCTGCTGATCGTCGAGAATAATCTTGTCGATGAAAAAATCCGTTTCCAGCTTCTCGCGCAGATCCTTGCCAAGGTTGGACATTTCTTCAAATGTACCCGCATTTTTCTTCCACAGCCATTCGTGGACCTGTTTGGCCCGGAACGACTTCTCGCCCATGCTTTCGAAGCGGGCCTTGATTTCAGGAAGGTTTAGGTTGCGGATGTTTTCTTTGCTGGATTTCATGCGGATGCTAACTTGGGTACAAAGGTACGGAACTTTGTGCAAGTCTGAAAATCGAACTTTTAAACCTCCAGATGTGCCTGCTGTCTACAACTCTTTATAATACCTGTACACCTCCGTCAAAAACGCATAACAATTCTCATATTCCTGCTGTTTCACTTCCTCCGGGAAGTTCTCCTCGCCGAAGAATTTCAGCTGCATCTGGTAGGTCATGTTGCCGCGTGGCGTCACCCAACCGTAGCCGCGGATGATCGTGTGCAGCGCGAATTGCGGCACTTTCGGGTTCATCAGGTCCTTGCTCCATGGATAAGCTTCGGGATTGCCGCCCATTTGGTACAACAAGGTCGCTGGAATATCCGCCTGCGAGCCGACCACATCCATACGCCGTCCGCGGAATTCCGGCTTGATGACATTGCCCCAGAAGAGGAGCGGAATGCGGTAGAATGCCGTGTTGTGCGGTACTTCGACCGAAGGTGTTGAATGGCCATGATCGGCTACGAGCACGAATAAAGTATTGTTGAACCAAGGCTGCTTTTTGCAGTTCTCCATGAACCTGCCAAGGGCCTGATCGGCATATACAACGGAATTCATGAAATCTGCTTCGTTGCCCGTGAAGTTCTGGCCTTTTGTCTTGGGTTGATCGTAAGGCGAATGTGTACTGCCTGTAAAGGCGCATTGCATGAACGGTTGTTTGGAGGCATTGATCTCCTTCAGCAGGAATTTGTAGAGGTCTGCATCGTAGAAGTTCAGCTTGCCGCGCGGCAGGTCGGACGGGAAATCTTTTTCATCCTTCACGACATCGAAGCCGTGGTCCAGGAAATAGCCGCCGATGTTGCCGTATTTCAGGTCGCCGCTGAACATGTAGCCGCTGCCGTAACCCCAGTCTTCGAGGTCCTGGTTGAGGGAGCGCAATTTGCGGTGTTTTTCGGGCTGCATCGAGATCGATACTTCCGGAACACCCGGGAAACCGCTGAAAATGCTCGAATTCCCAATCTCAGAAGTACTGCTGGTACCGTAAACCTTCGTAAACAACACGCCCTCCCCGGCGAGCTTGTCGAAATTCGGCGTCGCACCTTTCGTTTCGCTGAGCGTTCCGATGGCTTCTGCGGCCCAGCCTTCGAGCACGATAAAGACGACATTCGGACGTTTGTTTGTCAGGAACAGCTGGTCGTGCTGTCGCGGATAATCCATGAGCTTTTCGGTCAGCATTCTGGCTTTCGCCGGATCTATTTTTGGCATGAACTCATCGATCTCGCTGCGGTTGTAGAGCAAATAGCTTTTGCCGAAATAGTACAGGGAATTGATCGACAAGTCATTCGAAACCGGATGATTTGTATAGATCGCTGAATTGATGTTGATCGGGATCTGCTGAAATCCACCGCGCACCAAAATGAATGAGATTGCGCCTGTAACTGCGTAACACAGCAACATGACCGGTGTGCGTACATACCACTTTTGGGTACTTTCCACAGGTTCAAAACGGAAGAACCAGCGCATCAGCTTCCAGGCAAAGATCAATTCAAGGGCCGCGTACACGATATACCAGATCGTCATGCTGTAATCCGCCGTGCGCACCACCTCATCGGGATTTCCGAGGTGCATGAATACGCGCGAAGTCAGCTTGTGGTTCCATTCGCCGTAGGCATTCACTTCGCCGCTGTGGACGAGGGCAACGAGCACCGCTTCGAGGAACAATAGCGTGTAAAAAGAGACCTTCACCCATTTTTGGTTCGTGATCCCATACAGACACAAAAACAACAAAGGTAGGATCGTTAGTCCGCCGGCTGTCGCGAGGTCGAGGTGCAAGGAATGGTAGAACGCGCCCAACCATTCGCCGATGGAAACTTCTGAAAATTTGCCCCAGTTGTGGATGGAGAACATGATGCGTTGAAAGTCGAACACAAGGATCCAAAACAGCAGGAGTTTCAGAAATTGGATAAGAAGGCGTTTTACCATGGCGGCGGATATAAATAATGGGGTAAAATTACATGAATTAAGTCGAAAGAGATTCAGTCGAAAGCGGAAAAGTCAAAAGTAGTTCTTTGCGGGACTATCAGGCATAAAAAAGGCCAGTCCTGCGACCAGCCATCTTGCTCTCAATTATGCGATATTCGTAAATACCTGTTGGATATCGTCGTCGTCCTCGATCTTGTCGAGCATTTTTTCGATGTCTGCCAATTGTTCTTCGGTGAAGTCAACCGGTGAAGTCGGGATGCGCTGCAAACTGGATTTCGCGACTTCCACGCCAAGGTCTTCAAGTCCTTTTGCGAGTGTTCCGAAAGCTGTATAATCTCCGTATACGAAAACGCGCTCGTCGGTGATGTCAATCTCTTCGCAACCGGCATCGATCAGCTCAAGCTCAAGCTCATCGGCTTTGAGTTCCGGTGTGCGCACCACCTCAAAAACAGATTTGCGGTTGAACATGAATTCCAGCTGTCCGTTCGGCACGACCTGTCCGCCTGCTTTGTTGAAGTAGGATTTCACATTGGCAACGGTCCTGGTTGGGTTATCGGTCGCACATTCCACGAAAACGAGTACGCCGTGCGGCCCTTTTCCTTCGTAGTTGATCTCCGTGAAGTTCGCCATGTCTTTCTGGGTGGCGCGCTTGATCGCATTTTCGATGTTGTCCTTGGGCATGTTCTCAGCCTTCGCGTTCTGGATGGCAGTACGCAACTTGCCGTTCATCTCGGGATCATCTCCACCTTCTTTGGCGGCCATCGTGATGGCTTTGCCCAGTTTTGGAAATAATTTCGACATTTTGTCCCAACGCTTTTCTTTGGCGGCTCTGCGGTATTCAAACGCTCTTCCCATGTTACTTTTTTAATAGCTGTTTACAATCGGGGCAAATTTAAAAGATTTTTGACATTGTGGAAACAAACTGAAGAATGAATGTTCGGGTTTCCTGTAAATTGTAGCTCCGCCACATGACTTTGACGATCCCCCGATCATCCGTTACAGATTCAGCCGGCTGCCGACATTAGCTTCTCAGCCAAAAAATCCTTACTTTCGTGATGGCATGAAATTTCATTGGGTACTGTTGCTGCTAACCAGCTTGATCGGTTGTCTACGCACTGCGTTGCACGCGCAGGAAACGTCCCCGTATTTCAATTACATATCTCCCGATTCGCTGGATGCCTCGTTTTCGGAATACATGACGTTTGGCGCTTATCCGGGACAAACCGGCGGATTTGATGGTTATGGTCCCGGCAAAAGCATCGATCAGTACGAAGTGATCCGCGGTGCCTACGGCTTCAATTATGCTGTGCCTTTCAAATCGCTTTCCCCACAGGGCGCTGATCTCGTTTGCGCTTTCCTGCATGCAGACACGCTCGATCCGCAGGACCTTTCGTTCCGCATCCAGGGCGAGGAAAAGACGCTGGAATTCCTGCACCTCAGCGACACGACTTATTTGCTGCTGCTTCCTCCCCGGGATTTCAATTACCATGTCTATGCCTGGTATGGGCAGTCACGGATCGGGAAACTGCATGTGCGCAGCTATCCGAAGCTCACCAAAAAGATCACACTGATTCCGCTGGGACCCTTCAATATCGACAGCGCCGGACTCAGTCACGGACTCAACAAGGTCTTTCGCGGTGCGAACCTTGCAGCGGAAATCCACATCGCTCCTCCTTTTGCACCTGCGGGTTATTCGACCGAAACCCTGTTCGAATACCCGGATGATCCTCTGCACCTTTCCTACACCGACCAGATGACGAGGCTCGAGAAACTGTATGGGTCAGGCCTTGCGCTCAACAGCAACGAATATGTCTTTTTTGTCATCGGCGGATTTGAAGATCCATCGATCCGCGGCTACATGGGCATTGGTAACCACCTGGGATTTTTAGTTGCCGACAGTTTGCCGCTGCTGACCAAATCGCTGGCGCGGGAGCTGGCCCACGGCATCGGCTTTCTGCCTTACACGGAAGCCCGGACAGATCCGGCCAACCCCAATCTCATGTACGGTTCCGGAATGGATCTGCTGTATGCGCAATGGGAACAAATGCGCAAGAACGAATGGGCAACCTACACGTGGATCGAAGGGCCTAACCTGACTTCCACCGCGGGGTTGGTCGCCTACTATTTCTGGGAGGAAAACGCAGGCGGATCGATTCCGGACAGCGCAATTCACCGGCCTTTTCGCTGCAACAACTTCATTACGCTCATTTCGTCCAAAAACCAGCCGCGCAGCTACCAGACTTTTGAACGCGTCGAATCTGCGATCCTCGAAATGGCGAACGACAATAAATATGGGGCTGAGAAGAACACTTTTGAAATGAAGCCGCCGCTCGAAGATGGTCCGCACAAGCTGTATTTCCCGCTCTACAAAACGGATGCGCTAGAAACAGGCAGCGTCGTCTTTTCCCGGCGCAACGGCAACTGGAAAAGTACGCGTCAGAAAAGCGTGCTTTACCTGAATGTACTTGCAGATTCCGTATCGGTGTTTTCCCACAGCAACGATTCGATCGTGCTCGACAAGTACAACATTGCGATTCCGTCCAACGGACATTACATCGTCAAAACGTATTGGAAAAACAATGGGAAGATCGCGCGCCAGCTCGTGTTCAATTACAACAACGACGATGTTACTGCTTTCTTTCTGCGGCCGGAGCGCATCCTTCCAAAGCGTGTGATCGTTTTTGCGAATGGCTACCGCGGACCGAAAAAGGACAAGGATGTTTCAGACAACCTTGTTACAACACGCGACCGCTATCATTACTGGATGAAGATCGACAAAGAGTTTGTGAAACGCCTGAAACCCGCCGCACAGTATTACATCGACGGCAACCACAAAATCGGTACTTCCGCCCACAAGACGATGGTGCGTTTCGGGCTGAGCCTGGTACAGGTGCGAACGGCAGCGAATCACGAAAGGTCCCGGAAATCCTACAACATCCTGAACACAGATGCGAATCTCGAAGGTTTCAAACAGCGCAAGGAAAAAGGCCGCATTGCCGCCCGCGCTTTCCTGAATGCCCGTTGTAATTCGCCCGGCTGCCTGAATACGAAAGACACGGTCGACATCGTATGCCACAGCATGGGCTACGCGTATACGCTTGGGTTTATCGAAGAGCTGAAAGGCAAAGTCATCTTCGGAAAGATCTACATCCTCGCGCCCGAAAATGCGTGCATCGACGGTGCAGACTGGTCGTTGTTCGAAGAAGTCTGGCAATACGGCAGCAACCTCGACCAGCCCGATGCCGATCCCGTATGGGAACAGGATGGCATCGCGCCGCAATGCCAGGTGCTCGGGCTTGAACAGGTTCCAGCAGGCAAAGGCGGACGCGCATTTATCCCGAAAGACTGGCCGCACAAGAATTTCATCGACAGTCACATGTTGTACCATTTCGAATGGATCTTCGAGCGCATTCAACCCGGGCAACCCGGATACATCCAGCCGCGAAAAGGCTGATAGAACAGGCGTTTGTACATTCCTACGGGGGGTTTGAAAGAAAGCCAGTGCCGGCGCATACAATTTCAAAAACATTTTGCGTTCTTGTATGCAAGATCCAACTTTTCAAACTAAGCTTATGAGACCTTTCCTCCTGTTCGTTACAGCCTTCGCTTTCCAGGCGCATTTACAGGCACAATGTATTTCCTGCTATTCCCTGGAAGAAGCACTCGTTCAGCCCGAAATGGTCGAGCACCTGCACCTCAGCAACCACGGAATTACGGCACTTCCCGAAGCATTTGGACGCTTTCGCAACCTGCGCACGCTCGACCTGTCGAACAACAACCTGTTTGCGTTCCCGGAATTTCCGATGTCATTCCCCCAGCTGACTTCAGTCGACCTGTCCAACAATCCGGGTTTCAATACCTTTACGTTAGATGCGTTTGTGAATGGCAGTCCGGAAGTCACACAACTGAACCTGTCACGCTGCAATATGCGCTTTGTATCGCCAGCGATCGGTAACTTTAAAAAACTGCTCCAGCTCGATCTCAGTCACAATTCCCTGCGCTACCTGCCAGAGTCGTTCCAGCAGCCCGAAAAGCTTGAAGTGCTGCAACTCTCAGATAATGCGCTGCGCGAGGTCCATTTGCTGACCGGCACACTCTGGAGACTGAAGTACCTCGATGTATCGCAAAATCCCCAGCTGGATCTTCATTCACTCGTGACCTCTCTTTCCGTCATGGACGGGCTTGAAACCTTTCGCATATCCTCCTGTTCCGACAAAGAGCTCGGCGTTCTCCCTGTGAAACACCTGATCCTTGAAGGGACGGATATTCCAAAAGCTTTTGGCAGCCTTCAAAACAATCCTGTCGTGCAGCAGATCAGCTTTGAGCAATGCACTTTTTCCGATCCGGATGCTTTGATTTCAACGCTGAACGACATTCCCGCACTAACGACCCTGTCCTTCAAAAAGTGTGTCATTCCATCCGAATTGATGCGCCTGGACGAGATCGATACCTTGTTGTTTTCCGATTGTACGATGCCGGATCCCAAAAACCTGATCAAGCTGAAACAATTGAAAAACCTCGATCTCAGCGCGCAGGACCTCGATCCGGAGCTCATCGCCCTCCTGCAAAAGGACCTCACGCAAACGGACATTACCGGGTCCGTACTTCCGATGGATGCTTCGATGCTGCGCAACGATTTGCCGGCATTGGTTCAGACCGTACCCATTGTGAAAGAAATCGATTCACGGCAACCCCAGGTACTGCAGTACGAAAACACGCAACTGGATGTACCCGCAAACGGTTTTTTGAATGCCGATGGCACTGTTTATAGCGGCACAGTGCGGATGGAGGTCACCGAATACTTCGACCCGATTACAATGGCCCTCGCCGGCGCGCCGATGGTAATGAATACCGGCACAAAAGACGAGTTGTTCAGCTCCAATGGCATGATCGAGGTGAATGCGAAAGACGCCCAGGGAAATGCCTTGAAGACAAATCCAGGTGCCGTGATCCAGGTGCAGATCCGCGACGCACAGCCGCAGCAGAATTCCAATCTTTACACCTTCAATACAATGACCAATAACTGGCAGCAGAATACGCAACTCCCGGTACGCGGCGAAAACCGGGAGCGCATGCGCCGGATCCTCGATTCTTTGAACCAGCTGAACGACACAAATTTTGTCAATGTACAACCGATTCCTTCCATCATACACATGCGTTTCGCCAGCCGGAGGATCGATCCTTCCGAGATCTCTTTTGTTTACACGGACAACCATTACCGCTCCCAGGTATCCGGCAATACTTTCTTTTATTACCTGAAGAACCACCGCGCCAGTTACATCGCCGACCAGGTGTGGAAAGTCGACACGCTGGTTTCACCGGAATATGTCGCCTTGCTGAAAAGGATCAAAAAGAGTCAGAAAAAATTCGAAAAACAGCAAAGAAAAAAACGCTCCAATTATACCGTCATGCCGCGACTGATCCGCAACCTGGAGATCCGTCCGGATTTTGAAAGCGATCATTTTGTTTTGTCGTTCCGCTACAAAGACAGCCTCGCGCAACTCCCGGTTTACCTCAGCGGAGGCGATACGAAAGAACAGATCAAAAAGCATGGCAAATTCTTCAAAGTGCATGCAAAACTTGCAGAAAAAGATGCTGCGGATTTGGCCAGGTTTAAAAAAGACAGGGACGAGACCATCGGAAAAGTCGCCATGCAAGTCAAAGAACAAATTGCTAATAACATGATCCGAATGCAGAATATGCAAGACATGCAAGCGCTTGGTATCATGCCCCAAATCAATTTTCCTTACCGGGAAATGCTGACGTTTGGTCTGGAAGGCTTCGGATTGGTGAATTGTGATTATTTCTCACGCAATCCTCCACTGGCAATTTTAAAACTGGATAAAGAAATTTACGATCAGAACAATGTAGCCATCGAAGTACCTTCCTCCGTTAGAAATGTCATTTTTAAAGACAATACTTACCTGGCATCTTCCCGCACAATCCCTTTTTATGGTGCGGGTCAATCAGTCGTCCTTTTTCCGAATGGTCCGGATGAGCTTATTGTCATACGTCCATCTGAAGATCAATTCTCCGCACGCCGCCTGAACATCAAAGGCAAAAGTCCTGCTGAAGTCAAACAAATGATCCTGCATGAATAAACTGACCGGGCTTCTACTCACGTTCTGCCTGAGCTTCGGCACATCGGCGCAGCTTGTTTTATCGTTCCAGGACAAAGCAAAAGCGCGGCTCGGTGAGCCGGACCAACTTACGCCCATCGAACTCCGGAAAGGCGGAGCGCAGCCCTATGACTTCATGGCTGTTGCTCCGAGCGAGCTGGAAGAACTGTTCCTCGGCCGACTGAAAACACTTTCGAGAAACCGGCGCGATCCTTTGCAGCAAAGCCGTGTGCTGACGGTACTCAGCAGTTTGTGCACGGAATTGTATGGTGGTGGCCGTTATGAAGCGACGAGCAAATGGGCCAATACACAAAAACAGCTGAAACGCGCTTTCCGCTTCTCGCAGCACAGCGCTTTCGGGATCATCGAGAGCTATTCCTTCCGCGTGCCCTTGTTGAAACACAAAGGCGCTTTTTACCATGATTCCAAAGGCGAAAAAGGAATGCTCAACCTTTACAAAGGTGAAAAACCACGCGGTCCAAAGAGCGACGAAGCGCCACCGCCTGTACCACTGGATTTTTTTACGGAAGCGGAATGGATTGACTTGCTTGAGCGCATGGCGAAAAAGAAAGGGATATCCAGGGCTTTGGGAAAAGGCATGTATTCCTCCGTGGGTGTTTCGATCGTACTGGAAAAGAATACGCTTTTCAGGCACAAGATCCCAACGGCACGCGTGGTTGTGATCCTGGGCGCCAGACGCATGCATATGGTGCCCAAATAATAACCTGATTGCTAAATCTCATAGCCATACATTTGTTTAGAACAAAGAATTTCGAATGCATAAAAAAGCCCCGCATGAATTGTCACGCGGGGCTTTGGTTTTATTGGATTGCGGTTATTTGACCTGGTCGGCCTTTTCACGGGCTTTGTTCATGAGATCATCCGCTTTTTTAGCAGCTTCGGCTTCGACCTTCACGGCTTTTTCCTCGGCTTCTTTCTTCAGTTTTTTGCCGGATACTTCGGCTGCTTTTTTCTTCAGCGGATTGCTTCCGGCCTGGTCCATCAGCGCATCAGCCTGTTTGTCGCCTTCCGCGCGGATCGCATCTGCACCTTTCTTCGCCTCCGCTTTCAGCTTGTCGGCCTGCTTCTGTGCGTCTTCGATGATTTCCTGTTTCTTTTTGTTCAGGTCTTCCTTCACCGCTTCGACCTTGTTGCCGATGATGACTTTGGCAGAATCTTTCGCTTTGTTGCCGAGGTCTTTCAACGCATCTTTCGCCTGGTCCTTCATGTTTCCGGACAATTTTAAAAGGGATTCCCTAAAATCGTTCGTGATCTTCGGATCTGTGACTTTCCCGAGCATTTTCACTTTGACCGGGATCATTGCAGGCAATTCCTTCATCTGCAATTTCGGCGACAGGCTGTTGATCTTGCCGATTGCGTCTTCAACGACCTTGATCATGCTCGCCGGAACTTCTTCCTTCGGTACATTCATTTTCAGGTTATAGTCGATGTCCTGCTCAAAGGAAGTGGAACCATCGATTTCCGTGTCGATCTTGCCCAATTTAACGGCGAACGGGGTTACTGTTACTTTTCCATTGTCGAACTTAAACTTGGTTTTGATGTCTTTCACCGTCTGGTTCGCCAATTTCTCCATTTTCAGCTCGTTCGCAAGCTTTTTCAGCGGCTCAAAACCGGAGATCACCAAAGACTGTGTCGACAAGTCACCGCCACCGCTCAAAGAGCTGTAGATCGGCTCCATCGACGGTTGCAAGTAGGAATTCATTGTGAATTTGGAATTAATCCTTCCCTGTGCCGCTTTTGCGATCGGCGCGAGCTTCGCAACGGTTACAAAGTTTTTCGCCAGCTGGCTGATGTCGATATTTTTCAGGTCGTAGCCGAAATTGATCTTCGGTTTCGCGTGGTCTTTCGTGTCATAGCTTCCTGTCAGGCCAACTGCACCGCCCATTGTATTCATCGTTACATTGTTCAGCGAGGCGACTTCTTCCTTCAGGTTGACATTGCCTTTGATATCCTTAATGTCGAAACCATTGTATTTCAGGTTCGCGATGTTGGTATTGAGGTTGAAATCGACATTGCCCGGGATGAGTGCAGGCTCTGTCGTCGTGGTTGCCGCTTGCGGCGCAGCCTCCGGTGTTGCAGGCGTAGCTGCGGCGGAATTTGGTGTCGCGCCCATCAGCTCATCGAGATCGAGGTTGTTGCTGTTGAACGCAAATACGCCTTTCAGCAATTCATCGCGGAATACGTAACCGAGGTAATTGTCGATCGTTCCGTTCATGTTGAAATCGCTCTTGCCCATTTTCGCATCCATGCTTTCGAGGGCGAGGTTGCGCGGAGAGAAGCGGAAAACCATTGTTTTTACGTTCACATCTGCCGGCAGGTCTTTCGATTTGTAGAGCATGTCCGCCAGTTGCAGCGTTCCATTCGCATTGAAATCTTCGTAACGCTCCTGTTCGATCGCGCTCATGCGGCCGTTCAATTTCACGTCGGCATCGAGCTTCCCGTTGTAGGATTCGCCTTCCGTGAGGGGAATTACCTGACCCAACGTCGCAAGGTTGACTTTCGCGAGGATCTTCGAATCAATCAGCGGGTCGGTCATCGGGTTGCGCATTTTCAGGTTCGCATCGAGTTGGTTTCCTGCAAAGTCTGCGTGGAATTTCGGTACGTCGAGGGTCATTTTGTCGAGGTTTTCTCCGCCTTCGAATTTAGACCCGGCTTTGATCGCAATGTTTTTGATCGCCTGCGGCAGGTCCGGATAGCGGATCGTTGCATTGTCCACGGCCAGTCCCACATCCCAGCCCGGCATGTTTTTCTCGTCCATGATGCCTTTGACCTGTGCGTTCAGCGCGAGGTTTCCCTGCGTGATCATGCTCTCGTAGCCGGATTGGTAGAAGGTCGGGATCAACGAGAGGAAATCCTTGAATGTCGCTTTCGACGCATTCAGCTTCAGGTCCATATTGTCCTTTTTTTCCAGCATTTCGTAGAAACCGTCAAAAGACAATTTCAAGGCGTTCAGGTCGAGTGTATTTTCTCTCAGTGTGAACTTCGATGTCTTTTCAGTAAATTCCATCAGCAGGTTCATCACGAGGTTGGTTTTTACTTTATTGAGGTAAGACATGCCGCCCATTTCGAAGGTCAGCTCGTCCATCGCCGTTTCTGTCTCGAAATCGATCACGTCTGCCGTAAGGTCGCCTTTCCCGGAATGATTCAGGTTTTTGATTACTGCGAGCATATCGCCGCTGCGGTCGTCGTATCGGATCTGTCCGTTCGTGATGCTGTAATCCTGCAATGAAAGCTGAAAGTTAGAAGGTTCTTCCGGCTCCTGGGCAACGACTGAATCCGGCTTCGTGATATCGTAATTCGCCAGTCCTTCTTTCGTGACGCGCACGTCGAATTTCGGTTCTTCAATGGCAATGCCTTTGATCTCAATTTTATCGCCGCCCACGACGCTCCAGAAATCCACATGGGCATCCAGGCGCTTGATATTGGCGAGCTCAACGCCTTCAAACCTGTCCTTTCCGGTGATTTTTACACCGTGAAAACGGGCTGTCATTTCGGGGAACGTGCTGATGAAGGTCAGGTCAAAATCTTCGAGCTCAACCTTTGCCAGTAACATTTTATTGGCTTCCTTCAATGCCAGTTCCTTGATCTGATCCTTGAAAAAGATCGGAATTAATATCAGCGCAATGAGTAATACCAGGAAGGTGATCCCGGTCCATTTCAGGATCCTGCGCAACAAGCTTTTCTTCTTTTTTTCTTTTTTAGCCATCGTTTTTGTATTCAAGGGGTTTTTAGCGATATTTGTGTTCCCGGGACAACTCAGGTCTGACGGGGCTTACACACATACTGATTGCTAAATTAATGGATTTATTGAATATCTTTCGCGCGTTATTGGTTTTAATTTTCACCGCTTTTGCAAGCCAGGCCCAAATAGAGTCCGGAAAAGTAACACCGCCCCAGAAACCTGCTCCTGCAGCCAAAGACACAACAGTCAGGAAACCTAAGATCCGCGTTGAAAACCCTGCTACCTCGCTTTACTTCGGCGCCGGATTTGGTATGACGACCCGCAGTCTGACCGAAAACACAGGTCTTTTTGCAGAGCCGCTCGGCGAACGCGCTGAAGAAACACCGATCTTCACGAACAGTTATTTCATCGGCATGCGCACGCGGCTGCACCGCCAGTTGTACATCGATTTCGGGATTTCCTCTGCGAAAAATGGCGAAGCTTACAGTTACACACAGGCTGATTCCGCTTATGCTTATGTCTCGACTTACCGCCATTTTGCTGTGCCGATCCGCCTGCAATATGTCAGCGACGGCAATTTCAAGCTGATTGCCGGTGTCGGAATACAGCCGCAGATGTTCCTGAAATACAAACAGGAGCAGGAATGGACCAATACGAAAGGTGTTGACGGCAGCGCAACGGTTTCCAGCCGCGACGGCTATACGCAATTTACGATCGCCGCTTTGGCCAATGTTGGTTTCCAGTGGCAATTCGGCAATAATACTTCGCTGTTTTTCCTGCCGCAGGCGGCCTGGCAGCTGAATAACTCTTTGTCGGAACAAAGTCCGTATGTGCACAAAGGAATTGTGTATGCGGTGCAGGTAGGATTGGTATTTGGGATTAAATAGTTCGCCGGATTAACCGGGATTCTTTGTCAACAGTAATTTCGGATTCTCGAATCGGCCAGGATCTCCTCGATAAAGAGTTTTTCACAAAAAAAGATAGTCTTATCAAGACTTTCGAACGCAAGTTCAGCACGCTCCTGGAAAGACGCTGTTAGGCAACTTTAGACTTCTAATTCTGAGGCATAAAAAAAGCGCCCGGAGATTCGATCAAACCTGCCGCGCGCTATTTACTTAAAAAGTATATCTTTATTTAATTGATCTCCATGTTGCTGTTGTGGTCCGTGTAATCGGAAAAGCTTTGTTCCGAATCGTAATAGAACACGAGCACCTGGGCTACATCGCGCAGGAAATCGATTTTCCCCACCTCAAACCGGTTAATCTTCAATCCAATCCGCAACTCGAGGTCTGCTTTCATTTCGTTGTAGAATTCAGGCTTGATCAGATCGATGCGCTCATACAAGACGGTTTTGCGCGTTTCGTGTTTCAGCAGCCAGAGGTACTCGAGTCCGAAGGTGATGCCGACGAGCGTTCCGTTCATGACGAGCATTTCGGAAATACTGATTTTATTGGAAGCCAATGAATTAATTACACTTAATCCAATAATCAGGAACAAATACGTCATTTCTTTGATCTCGATCGCATCGGTGCGGTACCTCAGAATCCCGAAGATGGCAAACAATCCGAGGCCCATTCCCGTGTCGATATCGAGCTTCTTGAGTCCGAAACACAGGAAAAAGGTAATGATCCCAATCAGGTAATAGGTAAACAGGTAATCTTTTCGTTTGGTCTTCGGATAGTACAGGTAACGGATCAGGATCGTCATAACGACTAAATTGACGCCGAGCCTGAATAATAATGCATAGAGATCTGTGTTGAACCAGGTGAGTCCCACGAGATTATCGGGACTTTGTTTCAACGCTACAAAAAAGTTAAGCAACATGGTCGTTAATGGATTTAAGTTTTAGTAATTTCTGTTTAAAACGGTTGTATTTCAGGCTGCCGCTATACAGCTCGATAGAGCCGATGCAGTATTTGCTGAGTCTGTAGGGCCGAATCCTGTTTCTCTTCATGAGTTCATAGTATGCAGAATTGCGGTTCACAGTTTCTTGTTTGAGCTCGGCGATCACGAGGTTGTCGAATTCATAGTGATCGTCTTCCCAGTAAAACTTCAGGTTGAAATCGAGTGTCAATCTTTCCTTGGCCTCATTGTTCACGAGCGTAATGCGGTTGAAGGCATTCCACATGTTGGCTTTCAGCTGTTTTTCCTCCGACATGTATTTTTTCAGGAAAGCGAGGTGCTCTTCGCTCAGCGACTGACTGAAGCCATCGGTTGCCATTCTTTTTTTGTCGGTCCTTCCCTTGTGCTTGTGCTTGATCTCGAAGAAGAACAGGTCGGACTCCACATATTTGCGCATGCGTACCTTGAAGCGGTTTGTTCTGCCGTTGTGGTGGTCCTTGTAGAACGAAAAATCGGCATCGTCAAAATAGAGGCTTTCATACATCGGGACACGTGTTCCTGCTACTTCGAGGATGTGGTAATGTTCTCTCAGCTGCGGCAGGATTTCCACCAGTTTCTCCAGGCTCAATGCGAACTTCGTATCGATGCGATTCATCAATTTCACCCCATCCATCTCCCCGAGGGTGATGGGTCTGAATGTTTCCGCAATGTTAAGGATTTCGTCCATATATTAAACCAAAGTTAAATCTTTGCTGCATTTAAACAAGTCTTCCGTTCCTTGTTTTAAAAATATAACTTCAAATAGATTTTATGTGCTTTTTGAAAGGGCCATATCTATTTGAAACGCTTTGCGCTACTTCCTGTAATGATAACTGTTTTTTTCCGCATTTGGTTGGCTTTAATTCAAAAGGGACTTCCAATTTTCAATCGTCGTGCTTAAATTTTATCTTTGCCGCATGAGAAAGAAAATTCTGTTGCTTGGATCGGGTGAGTTAGGAAAAGAATTCGCGATCGCTGCCCAGCGCCTGGGTCAATATGTCATTGCTGTGGACAGTTATGAAAATGCCCCGGCGATGCAGGTTGCACACGCTTTTGAGGTCATTGACATGCTCGACGGCGATGCACTCGACGCGATTGTTGCGAAACACCAGCCCGACCTGATCGTTCCGGAAATCGAAGCGATCCGCACAGAAAGATTTTATGCTTACGAAGCGCAGGGAATCCACGTAGTACCAAGCGCAAAAGCAGCGAATTTCACGATGAACCGCAAGGCGATCCGCGATTTAGCTGCGCTCGAGGTAGGCGTGCGCACTGCTCCCTACCGCTATGCAACCTCTTACGAAGAACTCGTTGAAGCGGTCGCATTTACAGGCATGCCCTGCGTTGTGAAACCCTTGATGTCGAGCTCCGGCAAAGGTCAATCGGTCATCCGCACGGAAGCCGACTGGCAGAAAGCCTGGGATTATGCGCTGGCAGGTTCCCGCGGCGATTTGAAGGAAGTCATCGTGGAAGGTTTTATTGATTTTGAATACGAGATTACCTTACTGACGGTGACGCAACACGACGGGCCGACTTTGTTCTGTCCGCCGATCGGCCACCGCCAGGAGCGCGGCGATTACCAGGAAAGCTGGCAGCCGATGCCGATGCGTGCCGAGCACCTCGCGGAAGCACAGCAAATGGCGGCGGATGTTACACAAGCGCTTGGCGGCGCGGGCATCTGGGGCGTGGAGTTCTTCATCACACCGGAGGGCGCTTATTTTTCTGAATTATCTCCACGTCCGCACGACACCGGCATGGTGACGCTCGCAGGCACGCAATCTTACAATGAATTTGAACTGCACGCCCGTGCGATCCTCGGCATTCCGGTTCCAAAGATCGAACTGGAAAGAAACGGTGCGAGTGCGGTTGTACTCGCCACCCGGGAATCGGATACCTTCCCGGTTTTCTCCGGATTGGACCAGGCAGCCAACATGCCGGATACAGACCTGCGGATCTTTGGTAAACCGACTACGCGACCTTACAGAAGAATGGCTGTCACGCTCGCTTACGGAAACGACGATGTACAAACCCTCGTGAAAAAAGCCCAGGCA
>Ga0247806_10000731_pt1 | contig 18372 bp, 12 predicted proteins | sample UWRJL059202B1_FD_179935 | JGI IMG/M metagenome (GOLD analysis project Ga0247806, IMG submission 179935) | Plant litter microbial communities from Arlington Agricultural Research Station in Wisconsin, United States - UWRJ-L059-202B-1 | ecosystem: Environmental > Terrestrial > Plant litter >... | reverse complement strand
ATCGATTACGCACGGCCGGTGATTCGGCCTGTGCAGGAGGAAAATTTGCCCGCAGAACAGCGTGATCCGGTGCCCGATTTTGCCCTGCCACCCCAGGACGCGGCATCGCGGGCGCTGCTGCCCAATCTGTTCGTGATCGGTGCATCGAAAGCGGGATCGAGCGCGCTGCATTTCTACCTCAACCCGCATCCGGATATCCGGATGAGCAGAGAGAAGGAGCCGTGCTTCTTCGTCGACCAGGCCGAACTGCAAGCCGCATGGCCGATCATGGCGCGCCAACCGTGCTCGCACCGGTGGGATGCCTATCTCGAGCTGTATGCCGGCGGCGAAGGTGCGCGCTATCGCGGCGAAGGCAGCGTGTATTATTCGCAGGCGCCACACCGCAGCGGCGTTGCCCGGCGGATTGCCGCAAGCTGCCCCGACGCGCGGATCGTTTATGTCGTGCGCGAACCGGTGGGCCGGGCGGTTGCGCATTACTGGCAGCGGTTCAAGGAATTCCAGGAGACGCTGGACATCGACGAGGCGGTGCGCGCCAACGCCATCTATCGCGACACGTCGGACTATGCGCTGCAATTGCAGGAATATCTGGCGGTGTTCGACGCCTCGCAGGTGAAGGTGGTGGTGGCCGAGGATCTGCGCACGCGGCGCCGCGAAGTGCTCGACGACCTGTACCACTGGCTCGGGCTGGCGCCTTACGAATACAAGCCCGAGGAGCTGATCGACCGCCACGTATCGCCCCCGACCACCCGCAAGGAGCGGTTCCCGATGGTCAGCAAGTTCCGCGATTCGGGGTTGTGGAGCATCCTGCGGCGACATTTGCCCAAAGCCATGGTCAACCGGCTGCGGGCGACCGGCACCACCACGTTCGACAAGGCCGAAGTCGACGAGCGTGGCGCGCGCGATTACCTGCGCGCCTACCTGGCGCCACGCCGCGTCGAATTCGAGCGCCTGATCGGTCGCCGGATCGACGCGTGGGGACCGATGGGAACGCCCGAATAGCGCCCGATTAAGGCATAATGCAGAGGGGCCCAACGGGCCTGTGCCTCGGCCAAGAATGCTGTTACCAGCGCAAGTTGCGCATGGCCCGGCCATCCGCGCCGGAGAACGCAGGCTCGCATGGAATACATACCGGTCGCATTGTTCTGGATGCTGGCGATCTGGGCCTTCCTCAGTCGCGGCCCGGCATTGTTGTACCTGTTCTTTGCCAGCATGCCATTCGGCGCCTTCGCCGCCGTGCCGACGGTGTTCACCGCCGGCCTGACGTTCACCGCCACGCCGCTAGTGTGCGTGCTGCTGATCCTGCGCACCTTTCTGGCGCGCGACGGGCTCGACAGCTTTGTCCAGAACGCCATCAGCGCCAAGCGCCTGGGTCTGTTGTTCGGGTTCTGGATAGTGGCCATCCTCGCCACCATTTTCCTGCCCCGGCTGTTCGCGGACACCGTCGCGGTGATGCCCATGCGCGACATCAAGGGCGGCGTGAAAATGGTGGCGCCTTCGGCGCAGAACGTCTCGCAGGCGATCTATGTGTCGATCTCGATCCTGACCGTGTTTGCCTTCGCCAAGATCCTGCGGTCGCCCGTCGACCGGCAGCACGCGCTGAAGGCCATGCTGTTCGGCGGCGCGGTGACGGTGCTGACCGGGCTGGTCGATTTCGCATCGCAATACGTGCCGCTCGAGCCGCTGCTCGCGGTCTTCCGGACGGCGAGCTATTCGTTGGCGGTGGATGTCGAGGTGTTGGGCAGCAAGCGCGTCGTCGGCCTGATGCCCGAAGCGTCGGCCTTCGGGGAGATCGTCCTCGGCTTCCTGTGCGGGCTGGTGTTCTTTCGCCGCGCGATCGGCAATGCCCGCCTGCGCAAGGTCTATGCCCCCGTCGTGATCCTGCTGTTGTGTCTGTGCGTGTACCTGTCCACGTCGTCGGGCACCTATGTCGGCTTTGCCCTGCTGGTGGTCTTGGTGGCAGCCGAGGCGGCGCTGCGCGCATTTACCGGCGGACAGAGCCGCCGGTTCCATCGCCAGGACCTGACCGGCGAGTTGGGCCTGGTGCTCGTGCTGTTCGTGCTGGCGGTGCTGTGCGTGATGTTCGTCCCCGTGGTGACCGAATCGGTCTATGCGCTGGTCGACCGGATGGTGCTGAGCAAAACCGAAACGGGTTCGTTCGAGGAACGCGGGATGTGGCGCGCTCTGGCGGTGGAATCGGTGTTCGCGTCCAACGGGCTGGGCATCGGTCTGGGCTCGACCCGTGCTTCCAGCAGTCTCGCTGCGATTTTCTCGGGGACCGGAATCCTCGGCGGAATGCTGTACCTGACGTTCGTGCTCCAGTCGCTGCTGCGCAAGTCGTCGCATCTCGACCTCGAGGGGCAGTTCATGCTGACCGCGTTCCGGTTTTCCTTCATCCCGCCCTTCGTGGTGAGCCTGATGGTGGGCGGTTCCGATTTCGGACCGATGATGGCGTTTGGCTTTGGCATGGTGACGGCGGTGTCGTTCTCGAAAGCGAGTCAGATGGCGCTGCGGCGCGAAACCGCGCTGATCGCCCAGCGCCGCAGCCAGACGCGCGGGGGCGAGCGATTGGCGCTGCCCGGGCCGGCCACGCGGAGCGGCTAGCTACGGCTGCGGCGCGCCGCACGCGCGGGTGCTGCGGTCAGTGTGCGATCAGGGCGCGATATTGGGCGATGATTTCCGCCGTCCAGGCCTGCTCGGAATTGCACAGGTCGCCATAGCGCGCGTGGCCGGCGCGCGACATCGCCTCGACCGCGGCATCGTCGGCGGCGAGGCGGGAAATGGCCTGCGCGAAGCTCGCCACGTCGTCGGTGTCGATCGCCAGCCCGAAACCCGCCGCGGCGATCTCGGGCCCGACCAGCGCGCGGTCGCTGACGATCACCGGCACGCCCGATCCGACCGCTTCCAGCGCGACCAGCCCGAAGGGCTCGGACCAGCGGCTGGGCATCACCGCGAGGCGTGCCTGCGACAAGGCGCGCGCCACGCCCGCGCGATCGAGCCGCCCGAGCAGCGTGGCCGCGGGGTTGATCTGGCGCACGCGGTCCATCTCGGCCCCATCGCCGACGAAGGTCAGCGGGACATTGGCCATGGCGCAGGCGGCGGCGGCGAGATCGGCGCCCTTTTCGGCCGAGATGCGCCCGATGAACACCACCCCCTCGTTGCGTTCCGCCTCGACCCTGGCGGTGACCGGCGGGGTGACGGGGTTGCGCACGGCGTGGAGCTTGTCCGTGGGCCAGCCGGCGCGCTCGAAATTGCCCGCCTGCCCCGGATGGATCAGCAGCACCCCGGCGGCGTTGCTCCCGCCGCGCATCTGCACCCGGCGCGAAACCTCGCGCGCCGAGCGCCACAGCTTCTCGGCATAGGACGATTTGTCGCACTGGCTGGTGAGGCAGGCGGTGGACAGCGGCACCAGCGGGCAATCGGTGCCCGACTGGAAGTTGAAGAATCCGCCATTGGGGCAGCCGTTGAAGTAATCGTGGCCGTGCAGCAGCAGCCGGTCGGCGACCGGGCGCAGTGGGCCGAAAATGGCCGGGGTGAGCACCTTGCACCAGCCGTGGACGTGATAGACCGTGCGCGGCGTGTCGTTGGCGGCGATCCAGTCGCGCGTCGCCTGCTGCGCACGGGGGAAATGGAACCCGCGCGTGAGCGCATCGGTCTTCGACCGTTCGAGCAGCGGCTTGCCGTGCAGCGGTACAAACTCAACATCGTCGCGGGTGAAGTTGGCCCCGTCGTCCCCGGCGATGAAGGTGACCGGGATGTTGTGTTCGCGCAGTTGGCGGATCAGCACCTGGACGAGGAACGATGCGCCCCCCAGCGCCTGGCTGTAATCGTGGAACAGCACCACGCGATCGGGCGCCCCGGCGGGCGCGCCATTGGTTGCCCGGCCCGGGCCGGCTTCGCTCCCCGACATGGTCGGGTCAGAAATAGCGCTGGACGAAACGGATCGTGTCGCCCGGCAGCACCGCGGCGCCGCTGGTCAACTCGTAGGCCCGTTCCTCGGGGTCATTCTCGTGCCGGACCATGGCGATGTTCTGGTTCGCCCGATAGGTAAAGCCGCCGGCCATCGCCACCAGCGCGTAGACGGTCATCCGCTCGTTATAGGCGTATTCACCGGGGCGGGTGACTTCGCCCAGTACGTAGACGGGGCGGTAATTGACCACGTTGACCGTGACGTTGGGATCGCGCACGAATTCGCTGCCCAGCAGGGTGACCAGATCCGCGCGGAATTCGGGCAAGGTCTTGCCCGCCGCCTGGATGTCGCCAACCAGCGGCAGGCTGGCAACACCCAGTTCGTTGACGGTGAATTCGCCCGAGAGCGATTCCTCGCGGAACACCGACAGCGCCAGCCTGTCACCCGGTCCGATGCGGTATTCGACCTGGCCGACCGTGGGCAGGCTGGCATCGGGAACACTGGCGCACGCCGCGAGAGCGAGGAAAATTGCCGCCACGAACCGCCTGATAAACATCCCGAGAAACTCCGTCGCTGAGCCTGCGTCTGTCGGCCAGATGGACTGGCCGTTCGCGATATAGTCCGTTGCACGATTCCACCGCAACCGCCACCCGCGCCGGCCGAGACCTAGCGCGGGCTTTGGCGAGGGCATCAGCCGTAATAGGCCTTGTAGTGGTTGTAATAGCTGGCTGCATCGCTGCCGCCGAATTTCACCTGCTTCTTCATATCGACCAGATTGAGCGCGACCCCGGTGCGCGCCAGCACTGGGCGCGGCAACTGCTTGATTGCCGACTTGACGATCTTGTCGATCGTCTTGCGCCAGCCGACCACCAGCACGACGTGATCCGCCAGCGCCACGATATTGCGCGTTTCCGCGATCGGCAGGATCGGCGGGCAATCGAGGATCACGAAATCGAAGTGGTCGCGCAGCCGCGCCACGACATGCGACAGGCGGTCGCCCTCGGTCAGGCGCAAGCCCTTGCGGAACGGCTTGGTGATGGGGAGAATTTGCAAGCTGGAATCCGCATCGAGATAGTGGGCGATCTCGCCGTCGGGCGAGAGCAGCGCCTCGTGCAGGCCGGGCTCTCCTTGGTCGTGACCGAACAGCCGGCTGAGGCTGGAGCGGACGATGTCGCAATCGACCACCACCACGCTCTGGTTGGCCATCGCCAGCGTTCGCCCGAGGCAGCTAGTGACCGTGGTCTTGCCTTCGCCCGGAATCGCCGAGGTGACGGCGATGACTTCGCACCGCCCGTTGCTGGCCCGGCCGATCGAAACGAGGACGTTGCGCAGGCTTTCCGCGAACGGCCCGTCGGGATAATCCTGAATTGTCGCGAGCGGGGTCGCGCTCGACGGCTTGATCGAATCGTGCCGAGGAATGAACCCCAACCCGACCAACCCGAGCTTGGCCTCCACATCGTCGAGCGTGGTCAGCCCGCGATAGGCAAGTTCCAGCGCGATGGCGAGCAAGGTGCCCAGGGCGGCGCCCACGGCGAGGCTGAGTGCCAGCATCAGCGGGAAGTTGGGCGAGCTGGGCAGCACGGGGGCGGCGGCGATCGAGATCATCCGCGCGCTCGGCTGCTCGGTGCCGGAACCAGCGACCACCTCGTTGTAACGCTGCAGATAGGATTCGTAGAGCGCTTGCGAGGATGCCGCCTCGCGTTCCAGATCGGTCAACTGGACCAGCGCGGTGTTGTCGCCGCGCAATTGCGACCGCGTGCCCGCGCGGCTCGCCAGCAGGCTGTTGAGGCGCTGCTGCGCCGCCTGGGCCGAGGCCTCGAGCGAGCGGATTTCGCGGTTGATCTCGCTGTCGATCTGTTGGTCGACCAGCACGATCTGCTCGCGCACGGTGACCAGTTCGGGATGGCGATCGAGATAGCGTCGCGCGAGATCCGCTTCCTGCGCCGTCAGCTGCGCCCGCTGCGCCCGCAGCGCGCTGATGACCCCGGATGCCGTCCCCTGGCCGACATTGCCGGCGCCGCCCCCGGCGAGTTGCGCCCGCGCCGAAGCCAAGGTCTGCTGGGTCTGCGCCGCTTCCGCTCTGGCGGAGGCAATCTGCTGATTATAGGTGGAAATTTCCTGCTCGGACAGGCCTGTGGCCGACGCGCTGAGCAGGTCGTTGCGGACACGATAGGCCTGTACGGCGGCGAAATTCTCGTTCGCCCGGCTGCGCAGGTCGGCAAGGCGATCACCCAGCACCTGCGCCATGGCGGTGTTGCGGGCGGCCCGTTGCCGCGCGTCGTCGGTGGTGAATATCCGCGCAAAGGCGTTGGCGATTTGCGCCGAACGTTCGGCCGAGGAATCCTGCACCGAAATGCGCAGCGTATAGGACGTGCCCTGCCGCTCGACCGTCAAGGCGCGCATCAGATATCCAACCGCCCGTTCGCGAAAATCGGGCCCGACCGCCCCAGCTTCGACCACTTCTCGCGGCATCCCCAGCGAGGCGCGGATGTTGTCGAATGTCGTGCGCGGCTGGAGAATTTCCGCGCGAAAGGCGGCGTCGTTGTCCAGATCGAGTTCGTCGTAGACCTGATCGGCCATTTCATTCGACGCGAGCAGCTGGATAACCGTCTGGATATCTTCGTCACGGAGCGTGCTCGACGCAGGCGTATCGGTGTTGCCCGGCACCGGATCGGGCTGGTTGGCAATCATCACCACATTGGCCGAGGCCTCGTAAATCTTGGGCGACGAGATCGTCCACAGCAGGCCGAGCATGACGCATATCGCGGTGGTCAGGACCAGCACCGACAGCCGCCGGCGCAGCATGGCCAGCAGATGGCTGAAGGTGATCTCGTCGTCGTCCTGCCGGAAAAACGCGGGGTCGTCGGCGGAGATGCTCGGCAGACCGGCACGCTCTTCGTATATTTCGGGCAAGTTCACGGCGTGGTCTCCAGACTAGGCTCGGTGCACCACCCTAGGGGGTGAGCACGATTCCGAGCCCCGCATTCAATGTTTCATTCGGTTGGACGATCCGCTCCCCGCTGACGCTCTGCTTCGTCAGCGACATGTAGCCGCCCAGCGAGAGATGCGGATTAAACTGGTATTGGGCCTGAACGCGCACCGACGGACGGTTGGTCGTCGCGTCGACATCGCGAAAATCCCGGTGTTCGTAAGCCAATATTGCGGCGAGGCGCAGATTGCGTGTGGGATCATAATAGGCGCTGAACGAAGCGCGACTGGACAGCACGCCCGCGACCTCGGTTTGCCCGCCGGGCAGGAAGGCCTGCGAGGCGTCGAGCCGGAAGCTGACCAATTCGGTCGGAAACCACTGCAGGTTGCCGCGGTAGGTCAGCCCGCCGGAATCGCGGAACAGCGGGTTGTCGTAGTCCCGCTTGCGGTAACCGACGGCGATCTCGCCGTTGATGAGCGGGGTCAGTTCGCCGCGCACGCCCGCCAACGTCGTATAGCTGCGCGCATCCCGGTTTTGCGCCCCCACCGCAGCCGTCGATTCAAGCTCCTCGACTTCACCCGATGCAAACACCGCCACCAGCGGAGAGATGGCATAGCCGAGCCGGAGACTGCCGCTGACGGTACGCTGGTCGCGAAAGGCGAGGCTGGTCTCCACCCCCGACAGCAGTTTGACTGAGTCGTAGCTGAGCTCGGAATAGCGCAGCGAAGGTCCGATCTGGAGATTGCCGAAGGCCAGTTCGGTCCCGATCGAGCCCACCAATTGATCATATTCGATCGGCTCTGCCGTCGCCTGGTCCGAACCGAGGCTGTTCCGTTCCTGGCTCAGATGGCCGAACGAGGCGCTGGCAGTGACCGAATGGTTATCGGCGAAGGGCATGCTGGCGCCGGTCGCGAACTGGAACTCTTCGGCGTTCTCCGACGAAAGATCGGCAAACCGGCGCAGGCTGGCGATCCCCGACAGCTGCACCTGCGCAACCCCGGTGTCGAGACTGGCCCGCAGGCGCGGGATGGCGGTGACGAAGGCATCGCCCTGGCCATTGGCACCGCGCAAAACGTTCGAGTCATAACCGCCCGCAATAGACAGGCTCGAATTGATCACAAACGGTCCGGCATTGATCGCCTGGGGCCCAAGCCCCGCCTCGGTCCGTGCGCCCGCCGCATCGCTGCGGCTGAGGGCGGGCGAGATCACGATGTCGCCAGTGCCACCGATGGAATCCTGCGCCTGCACGGCGGCGGCCGGCGTAAGCAAGGCTATGACCCCAAACGCTCGGCTGACTGAGACCATTTTCATTCGAACCCCCTTATCGATTTGCGCTGCATCGCACAAAGCGCAAATTTACCTACGTATGCGCCAGGCAATTACGGGTTTTCAACGCGGCGGACGATCCAGCAGGGATCGCTCGGACCGGGCTATTCGCGGAGTGCGAGCTTCAGCTGATCGGTCAGCGGCCGCAAAATGTAGTCGAGGATCGTGCGTTCGCCGGTCTGGATAAACACCTCGACGGGCATGCCCACCGACAGCTGCACATTGCCCAGCTTGGCGAATTCCTCGTCCGAGATTTCGACCCGGGCGGTGTAGAAGGTGGCGCCGGTGGCGGGATCGACCGTGCGGTCGGCGTCGACCTGGGTGACGATGCCGCGCAGTTCGGGCGTGGTGCGCATGCTGAGCGCGGTGAAGCGCATGAAAGCCGGCTGATCGACGGCGACATTGTCGATGTCGGTGGTCGCGACCATCGCCTCGACCACCAGCCGATCGTCGGCCGGCACGATCTCCAGCAGCGTCTCGCCGGCAGGAACCACGCCGCCGATCGTCTGGACCGCCAGCTTGTTGACGGTCCCGGCCTGCGGCGCGCGGATCGCGGTCCGGTCGCTGGTGTCGGCGGCGGTGACTTCGCGCTGGCGGTCGTCGGTGATCAGCGACTGCACCTCGGCCAGCTCGGCGGCGGCGCGCGAGCGGACATCGCTCCCGAGGCCGGCCATCTGCGTGCGCAATTCGCTGATGCGCGCGCGGGCGGACGCGGCGGTCCCCTCCGCCGCGGCCAGATCAGCCTGCACGCTGACCGCGGCGCGTTCGAGCGCGTTCAGCCGGTCGAGCGTGCTCAGGCGATCCTCGTAAAGCTGGCGGGTCTGGACCAGCTCTTCCTCGATCAGCTCGCGCTGGCGGACCAGCGAGGCGGCGCGGCTGGTGGCGGAGGCGATTTCGGTCTGGGTCTGGGCAATGCGCGCTTCCAATTGCTGCAACTGGTCGACCCGGGCCTGCCGCTCGAGCACAAACCCGCGCGCCTCGTCGCGCATGATCGACGCGACGAACGGATCCTGCGCCGCGCGTTCGCGCAATTCTTCGGGAAAGCTCACCGCGCCCGCCCCGTCGCGCAGCGCGCGCAGCCGGGCCGCCTTGGCCAGCAGCTGGTCGAGGCTGAAGCCGCTATATTCGGCGTTCGCCCCGGCAACGGTATCGTCGAGCCGGATCAGCACATCGCCCTGCCCGACGCGGTCGCCGTCGCGGACGAGAATTTCCGAGATCACCCCGCCGAACGGATGGGCGATCTTCTTGACCTGGGTTTCCACCGTGATCTCGCCCGAGGCGATGACCGCGCCGGCCATCGGCAACAGCGCCATCAGCCCGCCGAACCCGAACACCAGCACCGCGATCGCGATCAGGCCGTAGCGGGTCGTGCGGCGCAAGCCCTGGGCGGCGTCGTCCTCGACCTGGGCCGACCACGGCACCAGCGCGCGCGAGCCCGTGTCGCCGACGACCTGAAGCTGCTGGGTCACAGAACGTCTCCCGTTGCGGCGTTGGCCGGGGGATCGCCCCCACCCTTATCGCCACTGCCCTTATCGCCACTGCCTTGGCCGCCGCCGCTTTTGTCGCCACCGGTCAGCCGCGCGGTCGACGCCTCGCGTTCCTGGCGCTTGCGGGCGTCGAAATCGTCCTTGGTTTCGAAGCTTTCCACCCGCCCCTGGTTCATCACCATGATATGGCTGACATGGGCCACGACCTGCGGCCGGTGGGCGATCACGATCACGATCGCGCCGCGCTCGCGCGCACGCCGGATCGCCACCCCGAGCGCCGCCTCGCCATTATAGTCGAGATTGCTGTTGGGCTCGTCGAGGACGATCACGAACGGGTCGCCGAACAGCGCGCGGGCCAGCGCGATGCGCTGTTGCTGGCCGGCCGAGAGGTTGCCGCCGCGCGCGTTGAGCGCGTAGTCGTAGCCATCGGGCAGGCGCACGATCATGTCGTGGCAATCGGCCGCCTTGGCCGCGGCCAGCACCTGGTCGCGATCCGCATCGGGCTGGAAGCGGGCAATGTTTTCGGCAATCGTGCCTTCGAACAATTCGATCGATTGCGGCATGTAGCCGATGATCGTGGCCAGCTGTTCCGACGTCCACTGGTCGATCGTCGCCCCGTCGAGCCGGACCGCACCGCGCAGCGGGAGCCAGATCCCGGCCAGCACCCGCGCCAGCGCGGTCTTGCCCGAGCCGCTCGCGCCGACCACCGCCAGCGCGTCGCCGGCCATCAACCGGAAGCGGACGTCGGAGGCGGTGACGATGCGGGCGCCGGGAGGGCCGGTGGTGACGTTTTCCGCGGTCAGCATCTGGTGCGGCGGTTCGAGCCCCATCGGCTCGATCGCCGGCGGCACCGCCTGGAAGAATTCGTTCAGCCGCGAATAGGCCTGGCGGCTGGCGACCATGTTCTTCCAGTGGAGGATGACCTGTTCGACCGGCGCGAGCGCGCGCGCGGTAAGGATCGAGGCGGCGATGATGATGCCGCCGGTGGCGTCGCCATCAATCACCAGATAGGCGCCGAGCCCGAGCGTGGCCGATTGCAGCAGCATGCGGAACGCCTTGGTGGTGCCGGTCATGTTGCTGGTGATGTAGGCGAGCTTGTCGTTCGCGCGCAGGAAGCCTTCTTCGGCTTCGTGCCACTGGCGGCGACGGGCGGGCGCCATGCCGAGCGCTTTGAGCGTTTCGGCGTTGCGATAGGTCGTTTCCGCCAGCTGCATGCGCTGCGACAACGAACGCACGGTGTCGCGCGCGAGCGGCTCGGTCAGCCGGCTGTTGAGGCCCATGAGCAGGACCAGCACGACAACGCCGACCAGCGCGAGCACGCCGATGCTCCAATGGAAGATGAACAGGATCAGCAGATATACGAAGATCCACGGAAGATCGAGGAAGGCCAGCGGTCCCGGACCGGCCACGAAGGACCGGATGGTGTCGGTGTCGCGCACGATCTGCAGCCCCGATGGCATCGGCCCGCGCAGCAGCTCGAACCGCGAGATCACGTCGAGCACCCGGTCGCTGATCCGGCGCATGAACAAGGTGCCGACGTGGATCATCATCCGGCCGCGGACCATGTCGAGGAAGGCCTGGAAGATATAGGCGACGGTGACCATCGCGAACAGGCTGACCAGCGACGGCACGCTGCGGCTGGGCAGCACGTCATCATAGACCAGCAGCATGAAGAACGAGCCCGACAGCAGCAGGATGTTGTAAACGCTGCTGATCACCAGCAGCGGCGCGGTGATGCGACGGAACGGGGCCAGGGCCTCGCGCAGTTCCGCGATGCTCTTTTCGACCAGGCTCAAAGACCGCCTCCGGCAAGCCTCGTGCGGCCGTGGGGGCACGGCCGTAAGCGCCGGGTTGCAATAATCATGTCGGACTTTCCCCAGGACCTATGGAGCCGCGGTGGTTGCAGCATGCACAGCGGCGGCATATACCCGCGAAAGGGATCGGCAGCAACCAGTGCGCACGGTTAAGCTAATATCCTATTTACTTGGTCCTAGGGGGAATAACGTAGTGCTCAACCGTTCGATGGTGCTCGTTCCTGTTGTCGCGGGCCTGTTCCTGTGCGCGGCCCCGGCCAGCGCCGACACGCTCGAAGAGGCCGTGTTGAAAGCGTATGAGAACAATCCGGGGCTGGAAGCCGATCGTGCGTTGCAGCGCGCCGGCGAAGAAGCGGTGGTGCAGGCCCAGTCGCTTTACGGCCCCACCATCAACCTGACCGCAACCCACGAATTTGTCTTCTCCCGCTCGCATATCGGCGAAGGCGTCGCTCCGATCGAGCAGGACGGCTTTTCGACCGGCGCGGAGCTCGAGCTGTTGCAGCCGCTGTTCACCGGCGGTCGGTTGGCGGCGAACGTCAACCTGGCCGAGGCGCGCGTGCTGGGCCAGCGTGAGGATCTGCGTGGCACCAGCCAGAATCTTCTCCTGCAGGTTATTTCGGCGTTCGTCGGCTTGCGGCGCGATATCGAGCTGTATCAGGTGGCGCTGGAAAACTACCAATTGCTGCTGCAGCAGCGCGACCTGACCGCGTCGCGCCTGGCACTGCGCGATTCGACCGCTCCCGATGTCGACCAGACCGACAACCGGGTCGAGGTCGCCGCCGGCCGGGTGATCGACGCGCGCGCTGCCGTGGAAGGCAGCGCGGCAAGCTATCGCAATCTGGTCGGCGAATATCCCGACACGCTCGTCGCGCCCCCGCCCCTGCCGCCGTTGCCCCCGCTCGAGGAATTGTACCTGGTGGGCGAGGCGAACAATCCCGAGTTCCGCTCGGCGCAATTTATCGAGCTCGCCTCGCGCGCGCAGCTGGCTGGCGCCCGGGCGGCGCTGAACCCGCGGATCGACAGCGAGGTGACGGCGGGCCGGGCGCCGCTGTCGCCTTATGCCAATTCCCAATATGCCGAGCAGGTCACCGCCGGCGTGTCGCTGACGATGCCGCTCTATTCGGGCGGCCAGTTGATTTCGCGGGTGCGCGAATCGCTCGAGCGCAACGTCGCGGCGCAGGAATTCGTCGAACAGAGCCGGAGAGACATGCGCACCGCGCTGGCATCGGACTGGAACCGGATGCAAGCCTCGTCCCGCTCGCTTCCGCGCTATTCCGCCGCGGTGGCCGCCGCGCAGCGCGCGATCGCCGGGGTGCAGCAGCAGGAAACGGCGGGGATCCGCACGCTGCGCGATGTGCTCGACGTCACCAACGACCTGCTCAACGCGCGCACCGCCGCAACGCAGGCCGAAGCCGATCTGTACCTGGCGCATGCCAATGTGCTGCGCGACGCCGGTCTGCTGACGATCGACCTGTTCGCTCCGCGCGCCGAATATGATCCGGCCAGCGACCGCCCCGAAGCTGCGGCCATTGCCGGCTATCCGTTCCGCGCCTTGCTCGATCCGATCGACGAGCTGTTCGTGGTCGACAGCGTGCGTCCCGCCGACGTCGAAGTGGAGAACGATCCGCAATATGATGCCGGGCCCGCGCTGGCGGACCCGCTCCCCGCCGCATCGCAGTGATTTTGCCCGCCCGGATTCCGACCCGATGAGGTCCACGGGGTCGACCGGCTGGCTTGGCAAGACCGTAGGCCCGACCATCGGCGACCGGCCGGGCGGCATTGCTGTCTGATCCGGCCGTGCGCGCAGTATCGCGGGTCGCAATGGCACGCCTGTCACTCCCGTTGCAGCACTTGAAGCGGCCGTTCCGGCGTCCGCCGCTTCGGCTGGTGGCCGTCTGGGCGGCGGCGGCCCTGCCGCTGGCCTTGCTCGGCGCCGACACGCCCGTGCCGTTCGCCGGCACCAGCGTCGCCGGCACGCCCGGCCCGGTGCGGATCGATCTGGGCGAGATCGGCCAGGTCCGCCGCCTGGCCGAGGCCACGCCGATGGAATTCCTCGAGATCCCGCGCGACCGGGCGCGCCGGCTGAACGCGATGGTGCCCTATTCGACCGCGCCCAATCCGGCCGCGCGGCCATTCCGGATCGGCGGCGATCCCGCCAGCCAGGCGCGCGCGGCGGCCTGTCTGGCAGCGGCGCAATATTACGAGGCGGGCGGGGATTTCGAGGGCCAGCGGGCGGTGGCGCAGGTGGTGCTCAACCGCGTCCGGCACCCCGCCTACCCCGGCACGGTGTGCGGGGTGGTGTTCCAGGGGGCCGAGCGCCGCACCGGCTGCCAGTTCACCTTCACCTGCGACGGCGCGATGGCGCGCGAACCCATGCCGTGGCTGTGGCAGCGCGCGCTGGGCATCGCGCAGGAAGCCTTGGCGGGCAGCGTCTATGCCAAGGTCGGGCTGGCGACCCATTACCACACCGACTGGGTCGTGCCGGTGTGGAGCGGCAGCCTCGATAAGATCACCAAGGTCGACACGCACCTGTTCTTCCGCTGGACCGGCGGGTGGGGCCGCCCCCCTGCCTTCCACAACGCCCTCTCGCAGACCGAACCGGTCATCGCGCGGCTGGCGCGGATCGACCCGAGCCATGCCGCGCTGCCGGTGCCGGAGGAGACGACCCAATTGGCGCTGGACGAAGGCGTGTCGATCATCGGCGGCATGGCCGCCGGCGCGGAGAGCGGCCAGCCGTTGCCCGCGCTGCCCGGCGTCAACCTGCGCGGCAGCCAGCTGCGGCTGGCCCATCCGAGCGGCGATGCCTTCGGCTTCCTGCTGGCCAACGAGTTGCCCGGATCGTTCGGCCTGCTCGCCTATGACGTCTGCCGTGGGCGTGCGTTCTGCAAGGTGATGGGGTGGACCAACGCGGCGGACATTCCGCGCGGCTATCCCATCCCCTTCGCCGCGCAGCAGAGCGTGGCGTTCCTCTATATTTACGACCGCGCCAGCCGGGCCGAAATAATGGCGTGGAACTGCGAGCAATTCCCGCGCTCTGATCCCGCCGAATGCCTGACCAGCGAAATGACCCGGTGGGACGCGGTGCAGCAACTGGGCAATTGATGGGGTGCCAACTGGCGGAGCGCCCCGTCCTTGTCACCCCAAGGGCCAGGCCTTAGGGTGTCCGCGCATGTTGCACTGCAACGAAACTGGTTGGGGGAACCATGGCTCGGCGCATCGTCATATTCGCGAACAATGATTTTACGCTGCGCAAGGCCGGCTCGCACCAGCGCATGGCCGATCTGGCGACGCTGGTCGAAGACAATTTCGGCGATGGGATCGTCTACGGGTTCCACGAGCATTCTGAGGATCCATGGGACGACGCGGCGGCCGCGCGGTTCGCGGTGCAATATCCGCGGCTGACGCTGGTGCGCGACCACAACGGGTCGAAGCTGGCCCGCTTCACCAAGCTGAAGACGGTGTCGCTCAATCTGATGCCGTCGCGCACCGCCGATATCCTGCGTTGGCATTTGCCCAACGCCACTCCCAACTGGGACCGGATCCGGCGCGATGCGGCGCATCATCTGGTGATCGTCCACTGGGTGGATGGCGCGGCGTGGCTCAACGGCCTGCCCGATGGCCCGTTCTGGGTGGAAAGCCACGACGTCAAATTCCTCAAGCATGCCAAGCGGACCGGGGAGAAGATTCACAGCGCATCGGTCAGCCGGCGGATGCGCGGCGAGGCGGCGGTGCTGGCCGCGTCTTCGGGAATCGTGGCGATCAGCCCGGTGGACCATGCGATTCTGGGGGCGCTCGCGCCCGGGGTGCCCAATTTCTACGTCCCGTCGCATCTCGGTGCGTGCGAAGCGCTGGCATCGCCGGCCGAGCCAGCCTTCGCGCATGACCTGCTGTTCGTGGGATCGGGCAATGCCTTCAACGTGCAGGGGCTGAGCGACTTCATCGAGCGGAATGCCGCGTGGCTGAACACGAAGGCGTTCGCGGTGGCGGGATCGGTCTCCGCCGATCCGCGCGTGCAGGCCGCGCTGGCGCAGGTGCCGGCGGCCGCGGTGCTGGGCTTCGTCGACGACCTCAAGCCGGTTTACGATGCCAGCCGGGTGGTGATCTCGCCGGTCGATGGCACCGGGCTGAAGATCAAGGTGATCGAGGCGTTGCAGCACGGCAAGCCGGTGTTCGGCTCGCGCCATTCTCGCGACAGCCTGCCGCCGGGGTTTGCCGATTGCGTGTTCGACCTCGATCCGGCGGCGATCGACGCGCTGCTGGCGGACGAGGCGAAGCTGGCCCAGGCGATGGCGGCGGCGCGCGCCTATTACCGCACGATCGGCGCGGCGGGCGACCGCGAGGCGTTTCTGGCGGAACTGCGCCGGCAGGTCGAAAGCTGAGGCCTCGATATTTGTTTTCGCATCGCGATTTGCGAAAAACCGGTGCCCACTTTTTCGCGCGATGCTTTAGCCCCGCCGGCACAGGTCGGCGACGAAGCCGCGATGGTCCGATCCCAGATCGTCCGACGTGCGCATGTCCCGCACCGCCCAATTGCGCCCGACCAGCAGGTGGTCGATCTGAATCAGCGCCGGGGTGTCGCGGCCATCATATTCCAGCGGCCATGTCGGCCGGTCGGCGCTGGCGGCGACGAGGCCGGTGCCCTCGGCAAACCGCCGGAGTTTGTGCATCCGCCGGGTGAGGTTGAAATCGCCGATCACCACGGCGTCCTGCGGGTGCTCGATCGCCAGGCTGGCGGCGAGCAATTCGTCGTTCTGTTTGGCGGTATCGGGCCAGGGGTGCGACAGATGCAGCGCGACCACCTCCAGCGGAACGTCCCCGGCCAGCGCGAATTGCATCCGGGCGCCCGACAGAGCGCGGCGATTTTCCGCGTCGCCGCGCGCCAGCCCGGCCGATTGCTCGGGTTCGGAGCGGGCATAGATTAGCGTCGAGCAGCGCTCGTGCTGCTGGCACGATTGCAGATGCGGGTAGTGCTGCGCCATCGTGGCGCGCAATTCGCGCTGCCGCATGTCGACTTCGCCGAAGCCGACGATCGCCGGGTCTTCGCGTAGCAGCCAGGCGGCGATGGCCGCCGGATCGCCCCGGTCGCCGACATTGATCCAGGCGATGCGCAGGTCCGGGCCGCCCGCGCGGCACTGGTCAGGCGCGTCGCGTGGCGGCCACGCGGCGAAGACGCACAGGCCGATCGCCGCCGCCAGCGGCGCCTTGCGCCACCATCCGCGCGTGCGCAGCATCAGCGCCAGCGCGGCCAGCCCCGCCAGCGCTGCCGCCGGGACGATCACCAGATTGGCCAGATCGAGCATGGGCGAAACCCGGCCCCGCAGACCCGCCGCGACCACCGCGAGTCCGGCGATCAGCGCGAATCCCAGCCCGAACAGCAGGGCGTTCAGCAGGAACCGGCGGACCACCCGATCAGACTTGGTCGCGAATCTCGCTCAGCCGCCGCTCCCATTGCAGCGCATGGGCGATAATCGTGTCGAGATCGGCGTGCTGCGGCTGCCACGGCAACGTGGCGCGGATGCGCGAGGGGTCGGACACCAGCGCGCCCGGGTCGCCTGCGCGGCGCGGTTCGATCTGGCGGCTAACGGTCAGGTTGGTCACCCGATCGACCGCATCGAGCACTTCGAGCACCGAGAATCCGCGCCCATAGCCGCAATTCATCGTCAGCGAGCGCGTCGGCTCGGCAATCAGCGCCTCGAGCGCGAGGACATGCGCGGCGGCCAGATCGCTGACATGGATGTAATCGCGCACCCCGGTGCCGTCGGTGGTGTCGTAATCGGTGCCGAATACGCTGACATGGCTGCGCTTGCCCGTTGCGGCCTCGCACGCGACCTTGATCAGATGGGTCGCGCCCGCGGTCGACTGCCCGCTGCGCGCTGCCGGATCGGCGCCCGCGACGTTGAAATAGCGCAGCACGCAGTAATTGACCGGGTGCGCGGCCGCCGTGTCGGCGAGCATCTGCTCGGTCATCAGCTTCGACCAGCCATAGGGGTTGATCGGGCTTTTCGGGCTGTCCTCGCCAATGGGCGAGGTTTCGGGCACGCCATAAGTGGCGGCGGTGCTCGAAAAGATGAAATGCGGCACCCCCGCGGCGACCGCCGCCTCGATCAGCACACGGCTGTTGGCGGTGTTGTTGCGGTAATATTTGAGCGGGTTCTCGACCGATTCGGGCACCACGATCGACCCGGCAAAATGCATCACCGCGCCGATGTTCTGTTCGGCGAAGATACGCGCGAGCAGCTCGGCATCGGCGATATCGCCTTCGTACAGCGTGACATCGTCGGGCACGGCGAAGCGAAAGCCGGTCGTTAGATTGTCGATCACCGTCACCGACCAGCCCGCATCGCGCAGCGCGAGCACCGCATGGCTGCCGATATATCCTGCACCGCCCGTCACCAGCACCGGAACCCGATTGTCTGCATTCATCGTGTGATTTCCCCTATGGTGTGGCTAGAGCCCCTTGCGGGGCGGCTTGTCAAAGCCAATTTCGCCCCCGGCCCTAGCCGCCTAATGTTGACACTTCACGGTCGCCCGGTTCGCTGGCGGACCGATCAGCGAAAGCCCTCCCTTGACCCACGATATCGCCATCCAGCCCCCCCGCGCCGCCCGCCGCGACCATAGTTTCACCGCGCATGGCATCACGGTCAGCGATCCCTATGCCTGGCTGCGCGATCCGAAATATCCCGTGGTCGAAGACCGGGACGTGCTCGATTACCTCAAGGCCGAGAACGCCTTTTTCGAGGCGCAGATGGCCCCGCACCAGCCGCTGGTGGACCAGTTGTTCACCGAGATGCGCGGGCGGATCAAGGAAGACGACGCCAGCGTTCCGCAGAAGGATGGCGACTGGCTGTACTGGAGCGATTTCGAGACCGGCGGCGAATACCGACGCTGGTGGCGCAAGCCAGTGGCGGG
>Ga0247806_10000729_pt1 | contig 18397 bp, 15 predicted proteins | sample UWRJL059202B1_FD_179935 | JGI IMG/M metagenome (GOLD analysis project Ga0247806, IMG submission 179935) | Plant litter microbial communities from Arlington Agricultural Research Station in Wisconsin, United States - UWRJ-L059-202B-1 | ecosystem: Environmental > Terrestrial > Plant litter >... | reverse complement strand
CTGGATACACCTTTTTCTCCTCCGGAATATAAAGCATAACAATTCGTATTTGTTCAGTTTTATTATTCCAATTTCTCTATGAAAAATTTATTCGCAAACTGGCGTGCTGATCTGCCTGCAAGTTTGGTCGTGTTTTTAGTCGCACTCCCGCTATGTCTCGGGATTGCATTGGCATCCACCGCATCAGTTGGTACACCTATCCTTTTTTCCGGCATCATTGCCGGTGTTATCGGCGGAGTCGTTGTCGGATTTTTAAGCGGATCCCGTTTGGGCGTTTCCGGTCCGGCAGCCGGTGTGATCATGATCGTGGTCACTGCGATCAGCTCCATTGGAAGTTTTGAAGGCTTCCTCGTTGCTGTCGTGCTGGCCGGTGTGATACAAGTCTTTGCCGGATTCCTCGGAGCAGGCGTCCTGGGGAACTATTTCCCGTCTTCCGTCATCAAAGGCATGCTGGCAGCGATCGGTCTGACGCTGATCCTGAAGGAAATCCCACATGCGATCGGCTATGACAAAGATTTCATGGGCGATGAAGCCTTTTTCCAGATAGACGGACACAATACATTGTCTGATCTTTTACGGGCACTCGACTTCATCAGTCCCGGCGCGGTGATCATCAGCTTGCTGTCCATTGGCATCCTGATCTTATTTGACAGGCCATTTATGAAACGTTTCGGCCTGTTTAAGATCCTCCCGGGCGCTTTATTTGTCGTGCTGATAGGCATTCTACTCAACCTCTTGTTCAAATGGTATGCCCCGGGACTTTATGTTTCCGGCAAACACCTCGTTGAATTGCCGGTGGCCAGAAGCTGGAAAGATCTTCAGTCCTTTTTCACCTTTCCGGATTTCACAGTGTTGTGGACCAAGCCTGCCGTATACGGTGCTGCGCTGACCCTGGGACTTGTTGCAAGTTTGGAGTCATTGCTCAGCGTACAGGCGACAGACAAGCTCGATCCCAAAAAGTACAGTACACCAACCAACAGGGAATTGCGTGCACAGGGTGTTGGAAACATTATTTCTGGCTTGATTGGCGGTTTGCCGATAACGCAGGTAATTGTGCGCAGCTCGGCCAATATCGGAGCAGGTGGAGAATCGAGGTTATCGACGATCCTGCACGGTATTTTACTCGCCTTGTGCGTTTTGCTGATTCCGACCGTACTCAACCTGATTCCCCTGGCGTCACTCGCAGCCGTCCTGCTGATGGTTGGATACAAATTATCCAGGGTGCAACTTTACAAACAGATGTACGCGCTAGGCGTGGAGCAGTATTTACCATTCATTGCAACCATCGTCGGCGTGCTTTTCACAGATCTTTTGCGCGGAATCGCGATTGGTATGGGAATTTCAATTTTCTTTATCCTGCGCAAAAACTACCGGAATAATTATGTCAAGAGAATTGTCAGAACAGCAGAACAAACAGAAATTCACCTGCAGCTTTCGGAAGAAGTTACTTTCCTCAATAAGGGAAGTATCAGCGAATGTCTGCAAGATGCACCCAAAAATGCAATCGTTACGATCGACGGATCCAACTGCAAAGCCATCGACCACGATGTCCTTGAGCTGATCCAGGACTTCAAACTGCATGGGGCGCCGGAAAAAAATATCAGGTTAATCACAATCGACATCCCGGCGGTAGAAGTCGCCGATGGACATTAAAAATATTACACCAATATGGAAACGTTTTACAAACAGTTACTCGACAACAATTTGAAATGGGTAGCGCAGAAATTAGCGATCGACCCGGAATATTTCATGAAGCTCTCAAAAGGACAGGCTCCGCCCGTGCTCTGGATCGGTTGTGCAGACAGCCGCGTGCCAGCCAATGAGATCATTGGCGCACAACCAGGCGAAGTATTCGTACACCGCAACATCGCTAACATGGTACTGCATACAGACATGAGCATGTTGAGCGTACTGGATTATGCAGTGAATGTCCTCAAAGTAAAACACGTGATCGTTTGCGGTCACTACGGCTGCGGCGGTGTCAAAGCAGCCATGGGCAACCAGCACATCGGACTGATCGACAACTGGATCCGTCACATCAAGGGCGTATACCGACTGCATGCGAATGAGCTGAATGCCATTAAAGATGAAGAAAAACGTTTTGACCGTTTTGTCGAAGTCAATGTCCACGAGCAGGTATTGGACCTTGCTAAAACATCCATCGTCCAGGCTGCCTGGGAAAGTGGCCAGGAACTGAGCGTGCATGGCTGGGTTTACGGGATCGACAATGGTATTATCAAAGATCTGAATCTCACGGTAACAGATAACAATAAGCTGGCGAACGTTTATCAGCTCGATTTTTAATCCTGTTTACAGTCTTTTTTCATATCCCGCCAGGTCTTTGCACCTGGCGGGATTTTTTTGTGTTTTACTTTAAGCGCAGACGACCTTATATTCCGACCGAAAGCCTTAAATTTGAAATAAAAAAGATGGCTTTGATCAAAGAATGCCGCGGGTTTGCTCCTGCGTACGGAAAAGACTGCTGGTTTGCAGAAAATGCAACCATTGTGGGCGATGTGCAAATGGGCGATCAATGCTCAGTCTGGTTCTCCGCAGTCGTGCGTGGCGATGTAAATTCAATTCGCTTCGGCAACAAGGTAAACATCCAGGATGGCGCAGTCATTCACTGCACGTTTGAAAAAACCAAAACGGTGCTGGGTAATAATGTTTCCGTCGGCCACAATGCGCTCGTACACGGCTGTACGGTCGAGGACAATGTACTCATCGGCATGGGATCGATTGTCATGGACAATTGCTACATCGAATCCAATTGCATTCTCGCAGCGGGCGCAGTATTGCTCGAAAATACGCGCATGGAAAGCTGGAGCATTTATGCCGGCATTCCTGCCAAAAAGGTGAAAACCCTTTCCCCGGAATTATTCCAGGGAGAAGTGCAGCGCATCGCCGACAATTACGTGAAATATGCCGGCTGGTTCAAAGAAGATCAACCCGAAGCGGAACAAAAAACGAATAGATGAAAGACATAACCGAACGCACCGACCTGGAACAGCTGATAGATATTTTCTACGGCAAAGTCCTGCAGGATCCGATGCTGATGCCATTTTTTGACGGGCTTGATTTTGAAAAACACAAGCCGGATATGGTCGCTTTCTGGAATTTTGTACTGCTGGGCGAAGCCGGATACAAAACCAACGTCACCGAAAAACACATGCACATGGATTTGCACCAGGCACATTTTGACCGCTGGCTGGCTTTGTTTCACGAAACCGTGGACGAATTGTTCTCAGGGGAAAAAGCAGAGATGGCCAAACAAAGGGCTTTCCAGGTTGGCTGGACGATCCATCAGAAGATTTCGACCAGGCGGGACCATTGATCGCTTACACGAGTCGAATGTGCGTGGATTTCACTTCGCGCTCCATGAATAAAGAAGCTTTCCGGTCAAAATCGAGGCTGTTTTCAGTCGTCAGGAATTCAAGCTGACCGTTCTTCGAGCAGCGTTGCTCCAGCTCCGGGTGGCGCAACAGGTAATCTGTGAGCTTTTCAGCGATAATCGGCCCCTGCGCAACGATCTTTACCGTGGGCGGTACAATCGACTCCAGGTAGCTTTTCAGGATCGGATAATGTGTGCAGGCAAGTACAATCGTATCGATCAGGGGATCTTTTGCCAACAATCGTTCGACGTCTTCCCGGATAAACATTCTGCCCGCTTCTGATTCATGCCGGTTATTCTCGATCAGTGGCACCCACATCGGGCATGCGTGCTGTACAACCGTTGTTTCCGGTGAAAATTTGCGGATTTCGATCTCATAAGATAGTGATTTCACCGTTCCTTCGGTCGCGAGGATCCCGACATGGCCATTGCCCGTCATTTCATCCACAATCTCGGCGCTTGGACGGATCACGCCCAGCACCCTTTTGTGCGGCGCCAAGCATGGCAGGTCTTTTTGCTGGATATTGCGCAGCGCTTTCGCTGACGCCGTATTGCAGGCTAAAATGACGAGCTCGCAACCCTGGCTGAAAAGGTATTTGACAGCTTCGAGCGTAAATTCATACACGACATCAAAAGAACGCGATCCGTAAGGCGCACGCGCATTGTCACCCAGGTACAGGAAATCGTATTGCGGCAGTCGCGCCTGCATTTCTGCCAGGATCGTCAGGCCTCCGTAACCGGAATCAAATACACCAATGGGACTTTTTTGTTGAGACATGGATTTTTCTGTTCTCACAAAGGTATAAAAAAAGGCAGCCTCTGAGAGACTGCCTTTCGCTGTATATTGAAATCAGCAATATTATTTTTTGTCGAGCAATAACAATTCTGTTCTTACTTCTGCTGTCAGGTCAACACCGCCTTTGAAATAAAGTGTTACCGTCTCGTCGATCACGTAGCTCAATTTCTTACGGTCGGCCACGATTGCGATCGCATCCTGTACTTTCTTCAGGATAGGCGTGTTCAGCTCTGTGTTACGCGCAGAAATCATTTGTTGCAATTCCTGCTCTCTTTGCTGGAGTGCCTGCTGTTTTTTCTGGATTCTTTCTTCGTCCATCTGACGCATCACAGGAGATGATGTTGCCTGATTTGCCATGTATGTGGCATAGATCTTTTGTAATTCTCCTTCCATTTCCTGCAATTCTTTCACACTTCTTTCTTCCAGCTCTGCGAGTTCTTTCATCGCTGCTTTTCTGGATGGCATCGTGTCGAGCAATGCCTGGGAATTTACGTGTCCAAATTTGGATTGGGCCTGTACTGCGCCAACAGACATCATTACAACCAGTGCTACTAATAACTTTTTCATTTTTCTGTTTTGTTTTTCTGTTTACTACTTAGGACTAAAGCCCATTTCCTTCAATACTTCATCGCTGAGGTCAAACTTACTGTCGGCATACACCAGATTGCTTTGATTTGCTTTGTCAAAGATAAATGTATAGTTTCTCCTCGAAGCGACTTTCTGCATCGCGTCAAAGATCTTATCCTGGATCGGTTTGATGAGCTCCTGCCGCTTCTGGAAGTAATCTCCCGTCACGCCGAAACGCAATTTCTGCATTTCCATCGCTTCGGTTTCCAGTTTTGTGATCTCTTCGCTCCTTTTTTTCTTCTCTTCTGCCGGCAAAAGTACTTCCTCCCTCGCAAATGCCTCTCTTTTCCTTTTCAGGACATCATAACGGTCTTCGATCTCTTTTGTCCAGCGCTCAGCCAGCTTATCCAGTTTGTCTTTCGCCTCTTTGTAATCCGGAACGTTTTCCAGGATATAGTCTGAATCAATGTATCCATACTTCTGAGCGGTGCTGACAAAGGACATGCCAAAGATGAACAATAAACCTAAAATAACTGTTTTCATATTGCAGATAATTCGTTTTTCGCTGACCCAAACGCCAAATATAGTACTATTATTGTTAGACAGGCAAAATGACGGGGATAAATCCCAATCAGCCTCCCGCCTGTTAAAGCTCTCCTAAATTCATCCCGATCGTGAAATTCAGCTTGCCGAAATACCCTTTCTGCTGAACGCTGATGTCGGAAGCGCCTCCAAAACCGGATGCATGCGGATCAAGTGTATCGAAACCGAAACCGTAGTCGAGACCAAGCATACCAAACATCGGGAGGAACACGCGGATACCGAGACCTGCGGAACGTTTCACGTTGAATGGATTAAATTGTTTCACCGTTGGGAAGGTATTTCCTGCTTCCACGAAGCCGAGAACGAAGAAAGTCGCCTGCGGATTCAAAGAGATCGGGTACCTGAGCTCCATTGTATATTTCGCAATCAGCGGATCTCCCGACGTGGAAGAAATATCATTGTCGTCATATCCTCTGAGGGCGATGATCTCACGACCACCGAGGGATGAAATCCCTGTCAGTCCGCTTCCTCCCATCACATAACGCTCAAACGGAGACAATCCTTTGGACTTGTTGTAAGCGCCCATGAAACCAAAACCAATGCGCGGCATCAGGACCAGCTTTTTGTCGCGCGACAATGGGAAGAACCATTCGCCGGTGAATTTCAGCTTGTAGTACTCGAGGTATTTGTAGCGCTCCTGCGCGGTGAGATCTGTATAATTGTCAATGTTGTCAAAGTACGAATACGGAAGCGAGCTTTTTGCCGTGAAAGTCAGGTGGGAACCTTCTTTCGGGTAAATCGGGCTATCGACAGAATTGCGCTGCAATACATATTTCAAGCTGATATCGTTCGCATAACCGTCGCTGAAATTCGGGAAGATGTTCGCGTAGTTCACAACATCGTAGTACTGATATGCGAACTCATAGTAAGCGCTGAAATAATCATCCGGGAATTTTTTACGGCGACCAAGTCCAACACCAACTCCGGTGATCGATACACCATTGTAGGAAGAGCTGCTGCGGCTGAAGTTATTTCCGTATTGTGTGTGGTTCAGGTAAACGGACAGGGAATTCGGCTTTTTACCGCCCAGCCACGGTTCCGTGAAGGAGAAGTTATATCCCTGGTAAATCTTACCGTTCGTTTGTGCACGGATCGAAAGTCTTTGTCCGTCACCGGCTGGCAAAGGCGACCATGCTCCCTTTTTCAGGGAATTCCTCAGCGAGAAATTATTGAAGGTCAAACCGAGCGTACCGATCACACGGCCTGCACCGTAACCACCCGACAATTCGATCTGGTCGGATGATTTCTCTTCCACAACGTACTCGATATCTACCGTTCCTTCCTGCGGATTTGGCAAGGGATTGACCTGGAATGCCTGTTCGTTGAAGTAACCCAGCTGTGCGAGGTCGCGCTGTGTACGGATGATGTCGTTCCTGTTGAACAGATCTCCCGGTTTTGTGCGGATCTCGCGGCGGATCACATGCTCGTTCGTTTTTGTATTTCCTTTGATGAAAACCCTTTTCACACGCGCTTCCTTGCCTTCGATGATGCGCATCTGGTAGGAAATGTGATTGTCCTTCACGCCTTTTTCAACGGCCGTGATCTGGAAGAACAAATAACCGCGGTCCATGTATAGCGAAGAAATATCGCGGCCATCCTGGCTCATCAGCAAGCGTTGGTCGAGCAGCGTTTTGTTGTACACATCCCCGTACTTGATCCCGAGGATCGTATCCATGTAACCGCTGCGGAATTTCGTATTTCCTATCCACTCGATATCGCCGAAGAAATATTTATTCCCTTCGTCGATCTTGATGTTGATGACCAGGTTTCTCGGATTTTTCAGGTAAACGGAATCTTCCACGATCGCTGCATCGCGCAGACCGATTGCGTTGAATTTCGCCAATAAAGCGAGCTTGTCTTTTTCGTAAGTCGACTGGGTGAATTTCGAACGTTTGAAGAAACGCCAGAATGCCTTCTTTTTCGTGTCTTTCATCGCGCTTTTCAGCTTCCAGTCGGGAATGCTTTCATTGCCCTCGATGTTCAGTTCGCCAATGCGTACTTTTCCACCCTTGTGGATGTTGATGATGAAAATCTCGGAGTTGTTCATCAGCGTATCGATCGTACGCGTGATGCCTACATTGACTGCGTAATACCCTTTGTCGCGGAAATAGCCCTTGATGCGGTTCTGTGTTGTAAAAACAAGGTTTTCTGTGATCGTTTTCCCGGAATACAGAGAAATCGTCTCGCGGATCTTGTCGGCTTCGCGCTTGTTGACGCCTACAAATTTAAAACGGGAAAGTTTTGGTCTCGGCTTCACAGCGATAACCAGGTAGAGAATTCCAGCCACTTCTTTTTCAGCATAGATCTCCACATCGGAAAACAGGCCTTCTGCCCACAGGTTTTTGATCGCCTGGGAAATCTTGTCTCCCGGGATCATGATTCTTTGTCCCTGGCGCAGGCCTGCAATGAGCTTGATCGCCTGGTGATCGTAGTTGTCCGCTCCTTCTACACGGATCGGCCCGAGCTCATATTCAACCGGCGCTTTGTAATCTGTGGAAAAACCTCCCCCGATGGTTACGGTACTTGTTGACACCAAAGTATCCGGATTCACCTGTCCGGAAGACCAAAGTGTAAACGCGCAAAATAAACAGGCAAGTGTTTTGTGCAAAAGAGAGCTCATGTATGATTATATTATTTGTTCGGAAACCATTCCGAATCTTCTTTCCCGTGACTGATAATCCAATACAGCTTTGTACAGGTCTTTTTCCCTGAAATCAGGCCAAAGCACGTCTGTAAAATGGAATTCGGTATAGGCGATCTGCCATAGGAGGAAATTGCTGATTCTGTGCTCACCGCTTGTCCTGATCAACAATTCGGGATCGGGAATACCCGCGGTGGAAAGCGCGCCGGAGATGACTGCATCGTCGATCTTTTCCGGCAAAATGTCTTTTTGTGCTGCACTGGCAGCGATTTTGCGTACGGCATTGGTGATTTCCCAACGCGCACTGTAATTGAGCGCCAACACGAGGTTGATGGTTGTATTGTGCGCAGTTTTCGCTTTGGCTGCGCTCAGTTCTTCCTGGCAATCCGCAGGCAATCCGGCATCATCGCCAATGCTCCACAGCCTGACGCCGCTTGCATTCAACTCTGCCACTTCATTGCTGATGGTCTGTACAAGCAGGTTCATAAGTCCGTCCACTTCTTCCTTTGGACGGTTCCAGTTCTCAGTCGAAAAAGCATACAGCGTGAGGTATTCAACGCCCATGCGCTTCGCAGCGGTCAATGTTTCGCGCACCGATTCAACCCCAATAGCGTGCCCGTACAGACGCATTTGCCCCTGCTTTTTGGCCCAGCGCCCATTGCCATCCATGATAATGGCGATGTGTTTAGGTACATTGGTTAAATCGATTTTTGAAAAATTATCCATGGAAGGTTTTAGAATTCTAAGAGAACGAAATTAATGAAAGTATCGTATGTTGCAAGCCTTTATCCGGGCCGACTTAACATACCTTAACAAAAAAAAGAGGGAAACGGTTTCCCAGATCCCTCTTTTTCAAGCTGTTACCTTGTTTATTCAGCAAGGACAATGATTTTATTATTTAGCATTTCCACAACTCCACCGTGAATGGCTACATGGATGATCTTCGGATCTTTGTCTTCGATGATCAGATCGCTTGACTTTTCCGTTCTTTCGAAGGCGCTGGTCAGTTCGATCTTAATGTTTCCTTTCCCCAGTGCCGAGATGATCGGCGCGTGGTTGTTGAGGACCTGAAACAGACCATCGATGCCTGGCAATTGCACTGCGGTGGCTTCTCCGGAGAAAATCTTTGTTTCAGGTGTGATAATTTCTAAATGCATATGTATTGTGTTTGGGTCCCGCCGCGAAGCGGTACAAATACTTTATAATTAAGCGTTCGTTTCAGCCAGCATTTTCTCTCCTGCTTCGATCACATCTTCGATGCTTCCTTTCAGGTTGAATGCTGCTTCCGGATATTTGTCCATTTCTCCTTCGAGGATCATGTTGAATCCTTTGATCGTTTCCTGGATATCCACCAATACACCCGGGATACCTGTAAACTGCTCCGCTACGTGGAAAGGCTGGGAAAGGAAACGTTGTACACGGCGTGCGCGGTGAACGATCATTTTATCTTCTTCAGACAATTCGTCCATACCAAGGATGGCAATGATATCCTGCAACTCTTTGTAACGCTGTAAAGTTACCTTTACACGCTCTGCACAGTTGTAGTGCGCTTCACCAACGATTTTCGCGCTGAGGATACGGGAAACCGAATCCAATGGATCCACCGCAGGGTAGATACCGAGCTCAGAGATCTTACGGGACAATACCGTTGTTGCATCCAGGTGGGCAAATGTATTCGCCGGAGCCGGATCCGTCAAGTCATCCGCAGGTACGTAAACCGCTTGTACAGATGTAATCGAACCGTTTTTAGTAGAGGTGATACGCTCCTGCATCTGACCCATTTCTGTAGCCAGTGTAGGCTGGTAACCCACCGCTGAAGGCATACGTCCCAACAAGGCCGAAACCTCTGAACCTGCCTGTGTAAATCGGAAGATGTTGTCCACGAAGAAAAGGATGTCTTTTCCTTGTCCGTCGCCTTCTCCATCTCTGTAATATTCTGCCATTGTCAATCCTGAAAGGGCAACGCGTGCACGTGCTCCCGGAGGCTCGTTCATCTGACCGAATACGAAAGTCGCTTTGGACTCTTTCATTTCATTCAGGTCGATTTTAGAGATATCCCATCCGCCTTCTTCCATAGAGTGCATGAAAGCTTCACCGTACTTGATAATGCCTGATTCAAGCATTTCGCGCAACAAGTCATTTCCTTCACGTGTACGCTCACCAACACCTGCAAATACGGAAAGTCCTCCGTGTCCTTTCGCGATGTTGTTGATCAACTCCTGGATCAATACGGTCTTACCTACTCCGGCACCACCGAACAGACCAATCTTACCTCCTTTGGCGTAAGGCTCAATCAAATCGATCACCTTAATTCCTGTGAAAAGCACTTCAGTTGCTGTAGATAACTGATCAAATTTCGGTGCTTCGCGGTGAATTGGCAAACCATTGCTGTTATCAACTGTGTTGATACCGTCAATAGCTTCACCTACCACGTTAAACAAACGACCTTTGATCTGATCCCCGATTGGCATCTTGATCGCACTCCCGGTAGAAGTAACCGCCATACCTCTCATGAATCCGTCTGTGGAGTCCATGGAGATTGTACGAACGGAACTTTCACCTACGTGAGACTGTACCTCAAGTACAACACGGGTTCCATCCTTTTTAAATACTTCCAGTGCATCATAGATGCTTGGAAGAGATACTCCTTTTTCGAAGCTTACATCAACTACAGGTCCGATAACCTGAGATACTTTACCTTGAATATGCGACATTTGGGTGCCTTTTAAGTGTAATTCTCAATTTTGGCGCAAAGATAAGCGTTTTATTTTTTTATCCGGCTACGGAACAGGGAAAATTTACAAAAAACCCGAAAAGACTTTGCCCACTCCCCACAAAGGTAGTAAAACAGGGTATCTATCCGAAAGTGAAAGCATACCTGTTGAGATTTGCAAAGACTTCCACAAAAGTGTTCCGGCTGATCTTTTCGCCCACGCAAGCTATTTAACATTCCGGAAAAATCCGTATTATCGTTGTCCGATTTTCTTTCGAACCCAACAACCCTGAAACATGAAATACCTGCTTCTGATCACGTTCATCGCCCTCATACTGAATGTCGGGGCACAATCCAAATTCCAATGGGCCACCGCCGTGCAGGATATGCAACTGGAATACCTGTCCGTAAAAGCCCATCCGGCCGGTGGCGTCGTAGCCTTGGCTGCGCGGGAACACCTGCCGTCCACGAGTAGCTCACAACCTGCATTCTTTGAGGGCGGCGGCCAGTCACACCGCACCGAAGAAATCAACCTATTCAGCGCTACCTGGGTGTTACAGCTCGACGAAGACGGCAAATTACTTTGGCTGAAAGCAGTTCCCAAAATGCATGCGCAAATCCCTGTACTGGCGATAGCACCTGACAGCACAATTCTTTTATTCGCAGCAGTCGAAGAGGAAGACGAGGACGAAGACGGGATCAGCTACGGCTCACTCGAAGGCTTGACGGATGAAGAGGTTCCGGTGGGGAAAATGATCGTCCGACTCAGCGAAACCGGAAATTTGCTGGAAACCATTCCTTTGAAACAATTGCAAACCACAGAGGATAAAGACTTCCTCGTCTACGGACTCCAGGCCTACCAGGACGGTTTCCTCCTGAATGGCTATTCGGAAGATGGTCACCTGACGGAAAATACGCGGGAAACAGGCGGCGATTTTGTGATCTGTTTCACAGCAGATGGAACTGTCCGCTGGTTAGACCAGGTGGCTTTCGGCGACAATGGTTATACAGAGCAGGGAAATACGGTCGATTCAGCACCGGACGGGACGATTTACTTGGGAGGAACATACTTTGGCAAAGCAACCTTCAGCAATGGACAAAAAGTCGAAGTGCCGCGCAGAATGGCAGACGAAAGTAAGATGACCGAAGCCTACATCATTTCCTACGATAGCCATGGCCAGATCCTGTGGATCCGGACAGACCAGAGCAATTCTGTTTTCCATCGGCTCAAGGCAACCAATGACGGCGTTTATGTCGGCCACGAAATCCTTGGAAACCTCGCCTTTGGCAAAAAGGCAGATACGCTTACGAACAATGAAATGGTTCTGACCTTCCTCAGCAAAAAAGGCAAATCCAGCTGGAATAAAATAATAGGAACGGGTGATTTTTACGGCCTGGAATTGACTCAAGATGGAAATATGGCCGTGCTCGGCAGTTTTCTGCACTGGGACAAACAGCCTCCGCATTCCCGAAAATTCGGCGCTTTCAGCCTGGGTGCTGAAGACGATGTATTTGTGCTTACGCTGGATTCCCAAGGGAAAGTGACTGCACTGTGGTCAGCATATCTGCATATCAATATCCAGCAACCCATGCACCTCGCCACATACGGAAAGAACAGCTACGTCGCGCTGGAAGTCCAATGCGGACCCCAACGCGGATTGTCGGTACACGACAGTAGCTTCCCGAGGGCCAAATGCCATGGCTCTGTTCCTGTACTTGGAAAGATCAAATGATCCGTTAAATTTCATCTAAAAGGGCGGTACTGATTCACCAGTGGATGCTTGGTTCTGTATTTCGCTTTATCGCCATATTCCGATATTCAATTCCGGTCTGACTTCCGCTGTGCAAAATGAGATAAAGTTTTACCAGTGGATACTTGGTTCAGCATTTCGGTTTATCGGGATATGACGATATTACATTCATGTCTGACTCCGGCGGACAAAAATTTATTATGCCATTTTGCAAATGCCAATACCTGAACCATTAAGCACTCACAGGGGAAAGAGGTGTTCCACATCCTTTGCCTTATCGCTATATGGCGATACCTGAACCATCAAGCCCTTTCACCTGCCCGGATTTTATATGCAAAGCTACCTTCGGGTTATCGAGATATGACGATATGACAAAATTTCGCCCGTCGTTGCAAATCCGGACGCTTAAACCAATCAAACCTTTTCAGCTACAGGGACTGTATGTACGATACTGCCTGTAGTTTTAAGCTTTCGGATTTGAGACTGAGACTTTCTAACTGTACCCGCTTTTTTCTTCTTCCGGTTCTTCCAGATCAGAAAACCTGTAACCGGCAGCGAAGCGCAAACCAGACTCGCCAGGAAAGCAAGGATTTTTCCCGGGATACCAAGGATCGCACCGACATGGATGTCATAATTGGCCGTGATAACCTTTTCGCCGAAGTTCTTGTCGGCATGGTCGCGGCGACTCAGGAGTTTTCCGGTGTACTGGTCGAACTGCATTTCGTGCGCCACATAATAAACGCCTTCGTGCTGCTGCACATAAATTTGTAGCGCAGCGATACTGTCTGCTGCAGGATAGATGCGGAAAGCACTTGCCGTTGGATGCGCATCCCGCGTTTGGTCCAAAGCAAGCTGCAAAGGATCGTGCATTACTTTTTCGCCGGGCACGGATTGTACTTCTATCCTTTCTGGCGGTGTTACGGTGCCGGATGCCGCTACATATACAATTGCCTGGAACCAGGAAAATGACCAGACCATGCCCGTAAATGCGACAATCAGCAGGACAAACGAAAAATAGAACCCGAGGATGTTGTGGAGATCGTAATTCTTCCGCTTGCGGCCCGTTGTTTTTTTCCACCGGAAAGAAAAGCGCTGTTTGACAGCATTCCGGCTGCGCGGCCACCACAGGATCATGCCGGTGATCAGCATCACAACAAAAATGAATGTACTCCAACCCACGATCGGCTGACCGTAATCGGTGTGCAGCAACAAGCTCCAGTGCAGGAATTTGACGATGTTAAAGAAATCGCGCTCTTCGTCATAAACGCCCTGGATCGCACCGGTGTAGGGATTTACGTAAACGGTCTTGTAATGGTCGATCGAGCCGAAATACGTGATCGCTTCCGGATCACCCGCCTGGAAAGAGGAAAAGCTCCAGCTTTTGTGCGAATCGTTGCTTACATCCAGTCCGTCGAGGCGCAATTTACTGCCTACTTTTCGTTGTGTGGATTCCCACAAAGTACGCACCGGCAGGTATTGCGCACCAGCTACTTTCTTTACATGCATGGCATCTGCACGAACGGCATGCGTGATCTCATCACTGAAAACGTAGATGCAACCGGTGATCGCGACTATAAACACAATCAGCCCGGACGTAAGTCCGAGCCAAAGGTGTAAAAAGCCAATCGTCTTTTTAAACTTCATATTTGAATAATTTATCAGCTTCCGATTTTAGAAAATAAATGTAAAACTGGCGGAAATACTTCTCGGGCGCTGTGGATTGATCGTAGACCAACCTTTGTAATAGACCTCATTGGCCAGGTTGTCGAGCTTGCAGGTAATGCGGTAATTCGCCGTGTTGTAGAACACCGATGCATTCAATACAGTATATGCCGGCAGGGCAAAAGTTCCTGTTACTGCGCTGTTCTGGATATACCGCTCACTGGCTGCATTCGCGCCGAACCCGAGTCCGAAGCCTTTCAATTTACCTTTTGTGAAACGGTAAGTTGCCCAGGCATTCAGCATACTTTTCGGTCCTGCATCGTCCGGCCTTCTGCCTTCTACGGCGTAGCTTGTTCCCGCGGTTGCTTTGAGCACCTTGCTCTCATTGTAGCTGTAACCCAAAGTGATATCGAGTCCGTCTACCGGGGAAGAGCTCAGATCGATCTCGATCCCGCTGCTTTCCACTTCTCCGCCCTGTGTCGAATTGTTGATATTCGTCGGGTCTTGCATGACGCGATTCTTCACCAGGATATTGTAGTAGCTGACGGAAGATGTCAACCTGTTTTTAATCAGGTTTGTTTTGATCCCGAATTCCATTTGGTTTGCATGCTCAGGCTCGAAGGTTTTCGTGTGAACGTTCGTTCCGTCTGCATTCGCGACCTGGGCCGGAGCCACATTCGAGAAGCCGTTCATGTAATTGCCAAACACCGAAAGCCTGCCTTTGATCGGCTGGTACACAAGCCCGAACTTCGGCGACAATGCTGTCTGCTGGAAATCATCGTCCCTTGTCGTGATATCCCCGTCTGTCACAAAATGATCGAGACGCAGGCTGACCATCGCCGACAAGCCAATGGATTCAAAAGAAATGACATCTGAGAAGTAAGCGCTGTAGGTTTGCTGAAGCGTTGAATTGTTGTTGACATGCGCATCCTCCAGCAAGCCGTTCATGCCCGCTTCAGAAAGGATGCCGCTGTCATAGTCGGTTTGTACGACCCCGCCGAATACGGAATCATAAACCATCTGCGGAGCGGCATCGCCGATGTAGATTGTGCCGTTCCCAACGTAATCCGTGTTGTTGTTCTGGGTCTGGTTCTGGTAATAATCAATTCCTGCCACAATCTTATTATTGAATTTTTCTCCGAGCTTAAAGTTCCCGATGAAGTTCTGCTGGAGGTCAGTGGTGGTCGTACTTGCATTCTGATTGCTGACCAACCTGCTCATCACAACGCCGTCGATTGGATAGAACTGGGAAGACTCATACAGGTAAGAATAGAAACCTCTGGACCTGGCTTCACCCCTTGAAACCACCGTTTGCGAAGTCCATTTGTCAGATAGCTTGTAATTCATCTGCGCCTGCAGGTTTGATGTCGGGTTTTTCAGGCTCAGGTTGTTGCTCGTGTAAGACCTTTTGCTATCGTAACCAAAAGCATCCATATTCGGTCGTGTCACCTGCGCACTGCGGTCGAGGAACAACATGGTCGGGTTTGTACCTTCTGTTTGCAGGAATTCAGTGACCAGCAGGAAAGACAATTTTTTGTTGACCTGGTACAACAAAGTCGGCGCAATGGCGATCGATTTTCTGAAACCCGCATCCTGGAAGCTGTTTTCTGTATGGTAAGCTGCATTCACACGCAGGTAAATCCCTTTCTCCTTGCTGATCGGCGTGTTGATATCCACCGTCATCCTGCTCAATCCGAAGCTGCCCGTGATGTAGGAAACCTCACCTCCGAATTTCTGGTAAGGCTTTTTCGTAACCGTATTGATCAATCCGCCATAAGAAACAAGGCTGCTGCCGAAAAGTGTTCCGGATGGGCCTTTCAGCACTTCAATTCTTTCAATGTTCACCGGGTCAAGACTTCCATTTGTAAGTCCCGGCAAGCCATTGACCATGTTCGGCTGAACCGAAAAACCGCGCATCGAATAATAGCCGGCGCCATCGCCCCCACGTCCTGTGGATTCCCACAATTTTTCAACGCCGGGCGCATTCTTCAAGGCATCTGAAAAGTTCGTCACGATCTGCTCTTTCATGAGCTTCGTATCCACGGTGTTGTATACCTGCGGATTTTCAATGTTCTTCAGCGGCATTTTCGAAACATATTCGCTCGATTCAGGCTTGTTTTTCCCCTGCTCGCTGATTGTGATCTCAGACAGGTTTTGTGCATTCTCACTGAGCGTGATCTGCGGCACGATCGTCGTTTGTCCGGCAACTACTTCAACCTGCTGCTGGATCGATTCGAGCCCGGCGAAGGAAGTAACAAGTGTATATTTGCCCGCAGGCACATGGTGCAGCTGGTAAGCTCCGTTTTCATCTGCCGCCGTTGCCTTCCCGGTTTCCTTGATGCCGACGTTAACAAACGCCGCAGGCTGCCCGTCTGCGGTCCTGATGATTCCCTGTACATTCCCGGTTTGCGCTGCAGCGATCAGGGCCGTCAGCGCAAAACACATTGCTGTCCAATACTTTATATATATAGCTTTCATTTGTTTGATTTTAATTCGCCGCAAAGCTACTATTTAGATCAATTCTAAATAATACCCCTTAATGGGTAGATTATAGGCACACACAGGGTATATTTCTCTACCCTTTTAACTACTGGCTTTCATAAATGAACGGTGTTTAAAGTGGAGTATAGTTCGGTGAATTTAACATCGGACTTGCATTTCGGTCGCTGCAAACTTGCCGTTTTTACGCATTGAGGACAATTGGATAGTTTCCCAGGACGGCCCGACATCAGGCACAAGCCTTCCCTTTACTATATTTTCAGCCGGATCATGAACGCCTGTCAACTTTTGGGCTTATCTTTGAAACAGTTAAAACGCAAGCAACAAAACAAGCTATGTTACAGGTAAAAAACTATGTTCTCGGACAATGGGTCGCCGGTGAAGGTTCGGAAATGAATGTTTACAATGCGATCAACGGGGACAAGATTGGCGAAGTTTCCAGCGCCGGGCTCGATTACAAAGCCATTCTGGAATATGCCCGCGAAAAAGGCGGGCGCACTTTGCGCAAAATGACATTCCAGGAAAGGGGCCGCATGCTGAAAGCGCTCGCGCTGCACCTCATGGAACTGAAAGAAAGCTATTATGCGGTCAGTGCATTGACCGGTGCCACACGCGTGGATTCCTGGATAGACATCGAAGGCGGCATCGGCAATTTATTTGCAAATGCTTCTTTGCGCAGACAGTTCCCGGATTTGCCGTATTATGTAGATGGAACAGCGGCACCCCTTTCGAAGAACGGCAGTTTCATCGGTCACCACATCATGGTACCGAAACAAGGTGTTGCCGTACATATCAATGCCTTCAACTTCCCGATCTGGGGAATGCTCGAGAAAATCGCCGTGAACCTCATGGCGGGCGTTCCTGCAGTTGTGAAACCATCTGAATTCACGAGCTTCCTGACAGAAGTCATGGTCAAAGACATCATTGCTTCGGGAATCCTTCCGGAAGGCAGTTTGCAGCTCGTCTCCGGATTGGGCCGCGGCATCCTCGACCATGTGGACAGCGAAGACGTTGTTACGTTTACAGGAAGCGCGCATACCGGGAAAGTACTGAAAGCATTGCCGCAGATCGCAGACCGCAGCGTTCCTTTCAACCTGGAGGCCGATTCGTTGAATGCAACCATTCTCGGGAAACATGCGGTTCCGGGCACGGAGGAATTTGATCTCTTCATCAAGGAAACCACAAAAGAAATCACAATCAAAGCCGGACAGAAATGTACTGCCGTACGTCGCATCATCGTTCCTGAAAACCTCGTTGAGGCCGTTCAGCAGGGAATTGCAGCGCGACTGGCGGGCACAAAGATCGGCGATCCAGGCATCGAAGGCGTGCGCATGGGCGCATTGGCGACACGCACACAGGTAGACCGCGTACGTGCGAGCGTGAACAAACTGGCGGAAACGCAGGAATTGGTTTATGGCGATATCGACCACGTGGATGTAACCGGCGGAGATTCCGAAAAAGGCGCTTTCTTCTCCCCCATCCTGTTTGTCAACAGCGATCCGTTCAATAAAACGGATGTACACAATATCGAAGCCTTTGGACCGGTTTCCACGATCATGCCGTACCGCGACATGGAAGATGCGATCGAATTGTCCCGTTTAGGCAAAGGCTCACTCGTTTCGTCGATTGTAACACCAGATGACCGCGAAGCGGCTGAATATGTCATCGGCGCAGCAAGTATGCACGGCCGTATCCTCGTGCTCAACAAAGATTGCGCGAAGGAAAGTACAGGTCACGGATCCCCAATGCCTTTGCTCACACACGGCGGACCGGG
>Ga0247806_10000728_pt1 | contig 18399 bp, 13 predicted proteins | sample UWRJL059202B1_FD_179935 | JGI IMG/M metagenome (GOLD analysis project Ga0247806, IMG submission 179935) | Plant litter microbial communities from Arlington Agricultural Research Station in Wisconsin, United States - UWRJ-L059-202B-1 | ecosystem: Environmental > Terrestrial > Plant litter >... | reverse complement strand
TATTTCTTCGTATGGTATTACACATTAAAAAGCGTGCCAAAAATTGTACGGCATGATCATATTCCTTGTCACGTTAAAAAATGCGTATTTTAGCAAACGTAAATATACAACACTTATTTTGATTTTACCGCAATGACAAAGAAAAAACCCCTAATACTGGTAACCAATGATGATGGTGTAACCGCCCCCGGAATACGTGCTCTTATTGCCGTTATGAAAACCCTTGGAGATGTGGTAGTTGTAGCACCCGATAGTCCGCAAAGCGCCACAGGGCATGCTATTACCATTAACAATACATTATATATTAATAAGATTGACATTGACACGGACATTGAAACCGAATACAGCTGTAGCGGCACACCCGTAGACTGTGTAAAGTTTGCCGTGAACGAAATACTGCACCGCAAACCCGACCTGTGCGTGAGTGGTGTAAACCACGGATCAAACTCCTCTATAAACGTAATCTACTCCGGTACAATGAGTGCCGCTGTCGAAGCCGGTATCGAGGGGATTCCTGCCATAGGTTTCTCGTTGCTTGACTACAACTGGGATGCCGACTTTGAGCCTGCCAAAGCGTTTATTAAAAAGATAACCGAAAATGTACTGCAGAACGGCCTGCCCGATGGCGTTATCCTAAATGTAAACATACCTAAATTACCCGAAAACCAAATTAAGGGTATAAAAATATGCCGCCAGAGCAAGGCCATGTGGCAGGAAAAATTCGACAAGCGCAAAAGCCCTATGGGCCGCGACTATTACTGGCTTACCGGCAAGTTTGTAAACCTGGATAACGGAGAAGATACCGATGAGTGGGCGCTTGCTAATGGGTACGTATCGGTCGTGCCGGTACAGTTTGACCTTACCGCACATCATGCCATACAAAGGTTGAATGGGTGGGGGATGAATGGGGAAAAGTAATTTAAATAATACTATGAAAATACTGTTACAACTGATAAGCCTAACTATTTTAACTTCGGCAAGCCTGTCAGGACAGAGTGAATTGCCTAAGAATTTAAAACAGGCTGTATATTATTTAGAGAAAGATTGTCCAGACAGCGTAAAAAGTAAAATCAAAGATATTCCCGAAGATAGCCTCATTTATGCTGTATATCCGTTTGCAAAAACTGAACCTTACAAAAATTATAAAACGATATCTGAATGGACGAGTAGTGAAAATGCCAACCCGAAAATCACAAAATATCTTGATAAAAAAGGAATATACGATTTACACTCGGAAGTATTACTGTATGCGCTTAAACAGTACTTAATGAATAAAAAAATTAATGAAAAAGAAATCCTTAGAAAGTTCATTAAGCATCAGAAAAATTTAGAGAAAAAAAATAAAATAAAATTTGTGACCGACTCTATAAATGGCATCTATATTCCTAAAGATTTGGACGATTGTTTTAGGGAAATAAACTCATTTTGGAATGACAGCACGAAAGTTCAAATAAAAAATTGTGAAGAAGGAAAATTTACAGGCAATACACATATGGGGTTCGGCATGTGGATGAGGAATAACTGGCAACTTTGGGGAGGTTCCAGACTTTCAAAATACTTCAATGATATTGGAATTCATCATCCTGACGATATGTCCGGAATAATTTTGGTAAGCTATCACAGATATTTAAACAATAAAGAAATTAAACTTCAAGAACAAGTAAAATACTATCATGATTATTGGAAAAAATCTAAGGAAGAAGAATTTAAAAGAAAGGAAGAAGAATTTTCGAAATATGAGGTTGGAGATACAATTGAATTTAACTACAAAAATGGCTATGTAAGCAAAGAGCAGGAAGACAAATATGATAGTGACAATTGCATTGCTAAAGGTGTAATAACTGAACGTAATAATTTAGATTTCTTAATCAAAGTAAAAATTCTCGAAACCTGCGACAAAAAAGGGATTATATATTATGACAATGACGGTGTTCTAGTTTATGACCCCAAAACCAAACGCCTTAGTAAGCCAAACAAAAGAGTTATTAAGAAAATAAAAGTAAATAAAGAACAGTGGTTTGAGTATACAGACTGGGAAAATTTAGAGTAACTCCAGAAAATTTACTTCTTATTATAACATACCTCTACACTGATATGACGGTTTATAGAAACAAAATGATAAACATCCAACCCATCCTCGAAAATGAAAAAGTAATCCTGCAGCCTTTAGCGGAAGATGATTTCGATTCTTTATACGAAGCAGCATCAAACCCCGAAATATGGGAGCAGCACCCCAACAAAGACCGATGGAAAAAAGAGGTATTCCGTACATTTTTTGAAGGCGCGATGCTAAGCAAGGGTGCCTTTAAAATTACAGATAAGCAAACCGGTCAAATTATTGGAAGCACCCGTTACTACGATTATAACGATGACGACAGCAGCATTTTTATAGGCTATACTTTTTACACCACGGCTACCTGGGGCACCGGAACAAATAAATCGGTTAAAAAGATCATGCTCGATTATATTTTGCAATTTGTAAACAAGGTTTATTTTCATATCGGGGCAAATAATATCCGTTCGCAAATTGCCATTAGCCGCATTGGCGCTGTAAAAGTTGGCGAACAGGAGGTAATTTATTTCGGAGAAATAAAGCAATTGAATTTTGTATATGAAATAACTGCTGAACACTGGAAGGACATAACCAATAACAACTAAAGCTTCTTAACCCGAAGCTTTTTTCGTATTTATAAATAAGTAGTACTTTTGGGGAGTAAACTATAAAATATGAAATATTACATTATAGCAGGCGAAGCAAGCGGCGATTTGCACGGCGCTAACCTCATGAAAGAACTTTATAAGACTGATGCTAATGCCAATATTCGCTTTTGGGGTGGCGATCTTATGGAGGCTACAGGAGGTACACTCGTGAAGCACTACCGCGAGTTAGCTTTTATGGGTTTTACCGAAGTTGCCATGAACCTCAAAACTATTTTTGCCAATATTAAATTATGCAAAGAGGATATTCTTGCCTTTAAGCCCGATGTTATTATTTTTATAGATTACCCCGGCTTTAACATGCGTATTGCCAAATGGGCCAAGCCTCTTGGCTTTAAAACGCACTACTACATCTCTCCGCAAATATGGGCGTGGAAAGAAAACCGCATTAAGGCCATTAAGCGCGATGTAGACCACATGTATATTATATTGCCCTTCGAAAAAGACTTTTACGAACAAAAGCACAACTTTGCCGTAGAGTTTGTGGGCCACCCGCTTATAGATGCCATTAATAACCGCCAGCCTACCGACACCGAACAATTTAAAAAAGACCATAACCTTGACGGCCGACCTGTTATTGCCCTGCTGCCCGGCAGCCGCAAGCAGGAAATTGCCAAAATGCTGTCAATAATGCTGTCTGTGGTAGATGATTTCCCCGATTACCAGTTTGTAATTGCGGGAGCACCAAGCCAGGAGTATTCGTTTTATGAGCAGTTTCTTACTAAAAGCAGCGTGCACTTTATAAGCAACCAAACGTACGACCTGCTGAGTGTTGCCCACGCCGCTTTGGTAACATCGGGTACGGCAACTTTAGAGACAGCCTTATTTAAAGTTCCTGAGGTGGTTTGCTATAAAGGCGGATGGCTCTCCTACCAGATAGCAAAACGCATAATTACGCTAAAATACATCTCTCTTGTGAACCTAATTATGGACAAAGAGGTGGTAAAAGAGCTCATTCAGGGAGAGCTGAACAAAAAAAATTTAAAAAAAGAACTTAACAGGATATTAACAGCCGAATACCGTCAAAACCTCCTGAAACAGTACGATTTACTGGAAGAAAAGCTGGGCGGAAAAGGTGCCAGTTTTAAGACCGCAAACCTCATTTTCAAACATTTAACATAGGTTCTTAATTATTTATTAAATTATGTTCTCTATATTTGTAAAAAACAAAGTTGAATTTGATACAATAAAAGATTTTGAAAAACCTCCTGAACCTATCCCTGTTTTTGATTATTTTCACGTCGTTTACGGCGACGGCGCAAATAGTAACTTCTAAAAAAGAAGCCCAAAAAAAAGGGGTTTACGCATATAACGATAAACAAGTTTCTACACCGGCACAAGCCTTTGCTAAAGCCCAGAGCGCATCTAAAAATGCAGTTACAGAAACTCCCGAAGTAAAAAAGCAGGAAGTGCTTTTTTTAGATAACGATGTTGTAGTTATTGATGAAGCTCCGGTAAAAGTTAAAGCAAAAGGAGGGCCTAAAGCACCTGAAGCCCCGGCTAAAAAAGCAAAATCTAAAATTGTTGTTACCGATACTCCTACCGAACCGGATTTTGAACCGGCTCCCGAAGAAAATTATTTTGCAGAACAGATTGTAAACAACGCCATGCAGTTTGAAGGTGTTCGTTACAGAGGCGGTGGCACTACCCCTGCCGGTATGGACTGCTCTGGTATGGTTTACGCTACTTTCCAAATATTTGATGTTACATTGCCCCGCAGCTCTGGCTCTATGGCCGCAGGCGCAGGACACGAAATAAAACTTGAAGAAGTTAAAAAAGGAGACCTTTTATTTTTTGCAAACAACAGGCACAGAAAAGGAATTAACCACGTAGGCCTTGTAACTGAAGTTACTCCCGAAGGTGAGGTTAAATTCATCCATTCTTCTACAAGCCACGGTGTGATGGTATCATCTATGAACGAAGCCTACCACTCACGCACTTTCGTTCAGGCAAACAGGGTTATCGAAGAATAGTTTCGATTTTTTTTGCCACGAATTTCAAGAAATTCAACAAATTTTAAGCCTTTGACTTTAATTGATTAGCTACACTGAATCAGAACTGATAACTGATTCAAAATAAATTATCGCGTAGCGATTCAATTTAGGTAGCAAAAAAAAATGTAAGCGCATTTTTTACGGGAATTAAGATCTTCATTCTTATAATAAATTTCGTATGTTTGTTTCTGCCATTAAGTTCGGCAGCTGCCTTGTTATATATTTTATTCCTGTAAAGGATAACCATGCAATCAATTAGACAAAATCAGTTGAAGGCCAGTTACAAATCTATTCTCTTTATAATTCCGTTCTATATCATTTTATATTTCGGAATAGTTTCCATGTTGGGTAAATATAACACTGACGATGAGTATAGTATATTAGAAATGACATCTGCAATCATACTATTTATTGTGTTATTATTGATCTTATTTAATAAGAAAACAAAAATATCAACTTACATATTATTCATATTTCTTATTGGTGCCAATTTTCATTTTGGAAATTTCCTGATCAACACAATTTTCCCACCAACGATACCTGCATTAAATTGTGGCGGTGCACTACCTATGAATGGCAATTGGATTAGAGGTATTTTTTTCTGCCTGCTAACAAGCCCCTTTTTATTTTTTGCTACAACAAAACCGTGGGCAAAATTATTTTATTCGAGAGGATACTCGCTTGTTTTGGACTTTTCTTATTAATTACTCTATTTGTAAAGCCAATTTATTCCGTAACATTCAATCGACTAATTTTAGAAAAGAGTAAGCCCATTGTTATATATCCCGAAAATTGTTGATTGTAAGCTTTTCATACTTTTACATCAGGTAATACTAAATCTAACATCACTTTTCCCTTTAATTTCCGTATGTTTGTTTCAATAGCTGTAACGTAGTTTATGCCGGTATTGAAATATCCCATCATTCCTTTTACTTTATTTGTAGCGCTCGGTATACGAGCAGGTTATTATTTGCAGCCGCCTGCAACAGCATTATATATTTTTGGCACAGCATCTTTATTGCTGCTCGTTGCTGCTTATTTTCAGGCTCAAAAAGCATTTTTCCAAAAACCCTATTTTAGTATTGCGGCATTACTGTTTGCACTGGCAACGGGACTGTTATTACAAAACCTGCATTACGGGCCTAACAATGCAACGCACTACAGCCATTACCTGACTGCGGATAAACTCCCTATCCTGAAAGGCATTATTACTGAAAGGCTAAAACCCAACGAATATTCAGAGAAATATTATTTAGAGGTACAGGCTGTTAACAGGCAATTGGCAGCGGGCAAATTACTGGTTACCGTTCCTAAAGACAGCCTCGCAAAACAGCTTCATGCGGGCGATGTACTTATTATTGCCGACACTCCCCAGCCTATAACACCATCGCTTAATCCTTACCAGTTTGACTATGCTGCCTACATGAAAAAGCAGGATGTTTTTCATCAGCTGCGGCTTAAGGGTAACTATATACTTGCCGGACAGGAAAAAGATTTTAACTACCATATAGAGCATTTGCGCAACACACTCATTAACAGCTTTAGCATACACCACTACCCTGCCCAGATTCAGAATTTGATAAACGCCCTGCTCTTTGGCCAACGCCAGGACATGGATAAAGACACTACCACCAGTTACACCAATGCCGGGGTGGTACACATACTTGCCATATCGGGCCTGCACTTTACATTATTGTTTATTGGGCTCAACTGGCTCCTTGCCCCGTTAAAGCGTGCTAAGCATATAGGCTATGCAGGCCACTTTATCATCATCATGGTACTCATTTGGCTGTTTGCGTTTATAACAGGCTTATCGGCATCAGTAGTCCGTGCTGTGGCAATGTTTAGTTTTGTTTTAACCGGCGAACTCTTTAACCGCCGTGCCAACATTTATAATTCGCTCGCCATTTCTGCATTGGTACTGTTGTTGGTAAAGCCTAATTTTTTATTCGATGCCGGTTTCCAGCTTAGCTATATCGCCGTATTCGCCATTGTGTGGCTGCAGCCAATATACAGCCGAATGAAACGCTCTAAATACTGGCTCATTAACTTTGCGAAAGACACCGTGGTTATTTCGCTCGTTGCGCAAATAGGCGTGCTGCCTTTAAGCCTGTATTACTTTAACCAGTTCCCGTTATTATTCCTGGTGGCAAACGTGGTCGTGATACCGTTATCAAATATTGTCCTGGGCTTAGGCATTGTCGTGTTGCTGCTTAACTTTATGTTCCCGCAGGGCGCAATATGGGTAGGTTGTATTTTAGAGTTTACCATTAATGCTATGAACAGCTTTATAAAATGGGTCGCCTCCTTTGAAGCGCTTGTACTGAAAGATATTCCGTTTACCCTGCTCCTTAACCTTATGTTGTATTGCGTTATCGCATTGGCTGTATTATGGCTTTACAAGCACAGCTTCCGCCGAATGGCAACCTTACTTTGTGCCGTGCTGTTATTTCAGTCGGCGTACATGGCAACAGCATGGCAGGCAAAAAACGGATCGGAGCTTGTAGTTTTTCATAACAGGGATGCTACCGTACTGGCACAAAAAGAAAACAGCCGCATCACAATTTTCAGCACCGACAGCCTTGCTTTAGATAACAGGACCGTAAAGGCCTACAACAAAGGCAACTTTAACCAGAACATTACGCTTGCACCCCTAAACAACCTTCTTTGGCATAAGGGTAATAAAATACTGGTGCTCGACAGCCTATCGGTTTATCCGGAAAACGCTAAGCCCGATGTTATACTCTTAACGCAGTCGCCTAAAGTAAACATGGAACGCCTGCTACAAAAGCTCAAACCTAAACAGGTGGTTGCAGATGCTACCAATTACAAAACCTATGTTGCCCGCTGGGCCGCAACCTGCCGCAAACAAAATATCCCTTTTCATGCTACTGCCGAAAAGGGATATTATATTTTGAAATAAGGTTTCTACGCCTTAGTTTTCTTTATTATTTTGTTGGCTCCATCAAGCCACGGTGCAGGTCCACCCGCTACATAGCCTGTACTGCCCAGTGCATCAAAGCTGATCTTGCCTTCTTTGGTTTTCTCTACATTTGCAAACCAAACCGTAGGGTATCCCCTAACCTGGAAGAACGAGTTTAGCTGTGCATTCTGTGTTTTAAGTTCTTGGCTTTGCTCTGTCCTTTTAGGGAAATCGAGCTCTAACAGCACCACGTTTTCTTTAGCCCATGCTGCAAACTCAGGTGTTTTCATAACCTCTTTTTGCAGCCTCATGCACCATCCGCACCAATCAGATCCGGTAAAGAACATAAGCAAAGGCTTTTTAGTTTTGGTAGAAACTGCCATAGCCTTCTGCAAATCGGTATGCCACTCCAGTTCCTGCGCCTGCATGGTTATTGCACTAAAGGCAACAAACAGTATCAATATAGCTTTTTTCATTCTGTGATAATTTTAAAATGTCAATCCAAAAAGAATGCCAGTTTTATTTAACGCCGTGCATAAGTTTTTTAACCAATGGGTGCAGGGCAGTAATAATGATACCTAACCCAATAGGCACAGCAGTAAATATAAGGAAAAATGTTGTTAGCGAGTATTTAGTAGTAATCTCTTCGATCATTCCACCCATTGACCCTGCAATTTTATTACCCATTGCAATAAACAGGTAGTATACCCCAAACATCATCCCTATCCATGCTGCAGGAACCAGTTTACTAACGTAAGACAATCCCACAGGAGATATACAAAGCTCGCCCATGGTATGGAAAAGGTAGGCCAGTATAAGCCAAACCATACTTACTTTAACTACTTCCTGACCCGCAACAATAGACATGGAACCATAAGCAAGGAAACCAAAACCTAAGCCAAGTAACACAAGGCCCAAACCAAATTTAACGGCACCTGGAAGGTTGTATTTACTTTCCCACCATTTAGAGAAGAGTGGAGCCAAAGTAATAATAAATAGCGAGTTAAGAATACCAAACCATGTAGCTGCTACCTCTGTAGTATCGGCAGAAAACTCCCTGTTTATCCTCCAGAAAATGATGCACCATATAGCAACAAAACTTGTTGCAAGGATAAGGTTACCTATAGAATATTTTTTAAAAGTTTTTGAGAATAACTTTATAAGTACATAAGTAATAATACCTACAGGTATTATAGTAAGAAGCGCATCTACTACTTTGTAAATAAGGCCTGCATTACCTGTTAGCACCCTTTGTGTGTAGCGATCGGCAAAAATAGTCATCGACCCGCCTGCCTGCTCAAAAGCTGCCCAGAAAAATATTGTAAATATTGAGAAGATAAATACTACTATCAGCCTGTCTATAATAACCTTTTTAGGTGTAGTGTCTACAGCATCTTCTTCTGTTTTTAAAGCTTTGCTTTGTTTTGGCGTAAGCCCAACATTACCAAAAATACCCTGTGTAAAGTAAAACTGAAGTAAGCCCAGGAACATAAATATACCTGCAAGGCCAAAGCCCCAGCTCCATGAAATTTTTTCTCCTATGTAACCACAAATTAATATACCAAGAAATGCACCTGCATTTACACCCATATAAAATATTGAGTAAGCACCATCTTTTTTTTCAGGGTGGTCTTTATACAGGTTACTTATCATAGAGGTCATGTTTGGTTTAAACAACCCATTACCCACCATAAGGCAACCAAGGCCTATGTATAAAAAAGTTTCTGTTTCAAAAGCCATACTTGCATGGCCCAGAGTCATTATTAAAGCACCCAGCAATACTGCCCAGCGGTACCCCAAAAGCCTGTCGGCAATTAATCCGCCAAAAACAGGAGTAAGATAAACGCCCATTGTGTAAGTACCATAAAGTCCCATCGCTCTTTCTGTTGTCCATTCCCAACCGCCTTTATCGGCAGTAGAAACAAGAAAAATAACAAGAAGGGCACGCATACCATAATATGAGAAACGCTCCCACATTTCGGTAAAGAACATTACAAATAAACCTGCCGGCTGGCCCAGTACACTTGATTCGAAAAAGCCGTTAGACGGCGCTGTTGTAGTAGACATATATATAAAATAGTTGTTTTTATTATTTAACTTCCTGCATTAGTTTGCGCACCAGCGGCGATATGGCTATAAGCACCACGCCTGCTATTACAGCATAAATAGCCAACTGAAGATAACCATCGGTATATGTTATCAGTTTTTGCTCAAGCGAATCGTTCTCCCCGCCTTCAGATAATCCTGCGCCAAGTATACCTGCCGCATATTGCCCATAAGCACTTGCCAGGAACCACATACCCATCATTACGCCCTGCAACCTTTGCGGCGACAGCTTGGTCATGATCGATAAACCTATAGGCGAAAGGCAAAGCTCGCCAAAAGTAATTATAAAATAAGCGATAACAAAAACATCAAGGCTTGCAATGCCTGTGGATATTTCAAAAAAGCGAGTTGTATAGAAAGTATAAAATCCTCCGGCAAGGAATAAAAACCCAAGCCCAAATTTAATAACCGTGTTTGGTTCTATTTTTTTCTTAGCCATTGCAAGCCATACAAGGCCAACTATAGGAGCGAAAATAATAACGAATACAGAGTTAGCCGCGTTGTTTACCCCATTAGGGTCGAGTGTTACGACACCTGCGACTACATTGTTAAGGTTTTTAGCTGCAAAGATGCTTAGCGACCCGCCGCTTTGCTCAAAGAATGCCCAGAATATTATAGAGAACACGATAAAGATAAGCGCTGCAAAAAGTTTCCTGGCTTCCTCCTTAGTGTGTTTTGTCATTTCATAACCTAAGTAAATAAGCGTTGCAGGGCCTACAATTGCCATGAAATAATTCGTGTATTCCGTTTTGGCAACCATTGCCATGATAACAGGGATAAGTACAAGTGTGAGTGCATACACTGCATATTCATACCAGCTTTTACCCGAGTTTACCGTTACGGCAACTCTACCCGGCTCTGGTTGTACAGTGCCAAAGCTGTCTATTTCGGTTACGTTTTTAGTAGTTCCATCCTCGCTTTTAAAAGGAGATAAACCTATAGGCCCTAACGTTCTTTGTGTAAAAACAAAAGTGATAAGGCTTATTGTCATTACAATACCTGCAAGGCCAAAGGCAACATTCCATGTATATTGCGGCGGTATAAGGCTTGTAAACAATTGCCCTTTACCTATAGCAATACAAGCATAACCACCTAACAACGCACCTATATTAATACCCGAATAAAATAATGAGAAACCGGCATCGCGCCTGGCATCATCCCTTTTATAAAGTGACCCTACCATTGTTGATATGTTCGGTTTAAAGAAGCCTGTACCAATAACGGTAAAGCTAATCCCTAAAAAGAAGTTACTTTCCGGAAATGGATCGAAAGCCAATATAGCACTACCAATGATCATTAAGAAACCGCCCCAGAATAATGATTTGCGGAAACCCAATATCTTATCGGCAAACAAACCGCCTATAAAAGTAAAGGCATAAACAAAAGCCTGTGTAGCACCATACTGAAGATTCGCCTGGCTCTCGCTCATGTGCCCGCCATTTTCCAGTATCAGGTGGGTTATCATAAAATAAGTAAGTACGCCACGCATGCCATAAAAGCAAAAACGCTCCCACATTTCAGAAAAGAACAACCCCCATAACTGCTTAGGGTACTTGCCTTCAAAATTCTGGATATCTTCTAATGTTACCGCTGTAGTGTTAGTACTCATTATAGTTTCTCTTTAATAAAGTTTGTCATTTTTGTGTACAGCTGTAACCTTGTTTTACCGCCATATATACCGTGGTTTTTGTCTGGGTATATAGCCCAGTCAAACTGTTTGTTTGCCTGTACCAAAGCCTCTATCATGAGCATAGAGTTTTGTACGTGCACATTATCGTCGGCAGAACCGTGTATTAACAAAAACGAACCTTTTAGTTTAGAAGCGTGGTTTATAGGTGAGTTATCGTCATAACCGGTTGGGTTTTCCTGCGGGGTTTGCATGTACCTTTCGGTATACACCGAATCATAAAAGCGCCAGTTCGTTACCGGTGCCACGGCAATGGCCATTTTAAATACATCGGCACCTTTTAGTATACAGTTACTGCTCATAAAACCACCATAGCTCCACCCCCATATCCCTATGCGCGATGCGTCAACGTATGGGTACTGCCCTATTACTTTGGCTGCATCTATCTGGTCTTCCACTTCATATTTACCAAGTTCCTTGTAGGTTACTTTTTTAAATTCGGCACCTTTAAATCCGGTTCCGCGCCCATCTACACAGGCTACGATATATCCCTGTTGTGCCAGCATGGCAAACCAGTAATCGTCATAGCTGCCCCACTCGTTATTTACCTGCTGCGAGCCAGGACCGCTGTACTGATACATTAATACCGGATATTTTTTAGCAGCATCAAAATCTTTAGGCTTAATAAACCAGGCATTAAGCTGGTTGCCCTTTGCAGTAGTTATAACAGTAAACTCTTTTTGCGGAATATTATAATTGGCAAGTTTTGTCATAAGCGCATTGTTATTCACAATGTCTTTAACCAGTTTGCCATCCTTGCTGCTGTTAAGCGTGTATTCTGTAGCTTTTACAGCGCTTGAGAATGAGTTAATAAAATAATCGAAGTTAGGGCTAAAAGTAGCCGCGTTTGTTCCTGTCTGGCTTGTAAGCCTTACTTTATTCTTCCCGTTTATGCTTATGCGGTACACATCGCGGTTTACAGACCCATTCTCTACCGACTGGTAAAAAATGTTTCCGGTCTTGTTATCAAAACCATAGTAAGCGGTAACTTCCCACGCGCCCTTAGTAATCTGGTCTATAAGCTTACCTGTTTTAGCATAGTGGTAAATGTGGTTGTAACCATCTTTTTCGCTGGTCCATATAAAGCTGTTGTCGTTAAGAAACGTCAGGTTATCTGTAACATCTACATAGGCCTTATCTTTTTCGTTCAGCACTATTTTTGCACTGCCTGTGTTAGCATCTACAAAAATAAGGTCGAGGTTATTTTGGTGGCGGTTTAGCACCTGCACACTAAGTAAATAAGAATCGTTAGTCCACTTTAACCTCGGTATGTAATAATCAGAGTAGTTACCCAGTTTTACTTCACTGTCTATATTGGTTTTTAAATCATATATATGCAGGCTCACGGTAGCGTTTTTCTCACCCGCCTTAGGATATTTAAAGGTTTCTACATTTGGGTAAAGCCCTTGGTTATACATATCCATGCTAAACTGAGGCACAGCCGTTTCATCAAAACGTATGTAAGCAATTTTATCGCCCGCTTTGTTCCACTCATAAGCTCGCACAAAGGCAAACTCCTCTTCATACACCCAGTCGGTAATACCATTTATAATGGCATTCTTTTTACCATCGGTAGTAATTTGCTTCGTGTTTTTTGTAGCAAGATCATATACAAAAAGGTTGTTATCGCGGCCATAAGCTATTTTAGTACCATCGGCACAGAATGTAGGTTCCTGTATTTTCTGGTCAGATACTGCAATGGGCATTTTATCCTTATTATCAAAAATATAATAATCGGCAATAAAAGAATGCCTGAAAATTTGCTCACTGCGAGATGCAAGCAGCAGTTTTTTCTCGTCGGGGCTAAAAGAGTAATCATCAATCCCCTCAAATTCTCTGTAACGTTTAGAGTCTACAAGAGTACCTGTTTTGTTTAGCGTTGCAAAATCATAAAGGTTTACCGTGGCAGATCCCGAGTTGTAATTAGCACTAAGAACCGTATACTCGTTAGAGTTTTTCATGGCCTTAAGCTCATCCATTCCCTGGGCAGCAAAAGATCCGCTCCATATTTCGGGTAAGGTTATTTTTTGTTGCGCTACGGTTGGCATTGCAGCCAGTAAAAACAATAAAATTGACTTTTTGATATACATAATTTTACAGTGGGTAAAAAACTCCCAATTTTAGTAATTTTTTATGACTTATGGGCTGTTTTTTTTGTTAAATGCATAATGGCGTATTTTAGCTACTGTATAATGTTTGGCAAAAGCCAATGGTATAGCCTATATTTGCAACAAATATTATTTTAAGCTACTGGAAATGAGTAAAGCAATAGCGGGGTTTAGTAAACTTAGCAAACAGGAAAAGATAAACTGGCTGGCAAACGAGCATTTTAGCGATCCGCAGGCAGCGAAAAAACTGCTGCAAAATTACTGGAACACTGATGCCGATGTGCAAAAACTGCACGACGAGTTTATAGAAAACACCATTACTAACTTTTACTTACCGCTGGGCATTGCACCGGGCTTTATAATAAACGACCGTGAATATACCATACCAATGGCTATAGAAGAAAGCTCTGTAGTAGCAGCAGCCAGCAAGGCCGCTAAATTTTGGGCTACCCGCGGCGGCTTTAAGGCTACGGTGCTTAGTACCGAAAAAATAGGCCAGGTACATTTTATGTATAAAGGCGACCCCGAAAAACTGCACGCTTTTTTTAATGCCGTTAAAAAAGAATTTTTTACCGATACCGATACCATTACCAAAAATATGCAAAAGCGTGGTGGCGGTATCCTTGATATTGAGCTGCGCGATAAGACTACCCTTATACCTGATTATTACCAGCTGCATGCTACATTTGAAACCGTAGACAGCATGGGTGCTAACTTTATAAATTCCTGCCTGGAGCAGTTTTCTAAAACGCTGCGCGAGGAAGCATTGCTGTATACCTCGTTTACCGAAACTGAACAGCAAATACAGGTAGTTATGAGCATTCTATCTAACTACGTACCTAACTGCGTGGTGCGTGCCGAGGTATCGTGTCCTGTTGAAGAACTTAATGAAGACAAAAACATAAGCCCCGAAGAATTTGCTGCTAAATTTTTGGCAGCCGTTCAAATTGCCGAAGTAGAACCTTACCGCGCTGTTACCCACAACAAAGGTATTATGAATGGTATTGATGCCGTAGTAGTAGCAACCGGAAATGATTTTCGCGCTGTAGAAGCAGGCGTTCATGCTTATGCTGCAAAAGACGGGCAATACAGCAGCCTTTCGCACGCAAAGGTAATTGATGGTGTATTTACCTTTTGGCTTGATGTGCCGTTAGCCCTGGGCACCGTGGGCGGACTTACAACATTGCATCCCCTTGTAAAACTTTCGCTCGAAATGCTGGGCAACCCTACCGCAAAGGAGCTTATGCAGGTGGTAGCCGTAGCGGGTCTTGCGCAAAACTTTGGCGCACTGCGATCTCTTACCACTACCGGCATACAGAAGGGACACATGAAAATGCACTTAATGAACATCCTGAACCAGCTTGAAGCTACAGATGACGAGAAAAAGCAGGCAATTAAGCATTTTGAGAAAAATACGGTAAGCCACTCTGCAGCGGCAGAGTTTGTAGCTAATTTGAGAACCATAGATCCTGCCCGCATTGAAGAAGACTTTTTATAGTAACGGCAAACTTTTAATAACCGGCGAGTATACTGTACTCGACGGGGCGAAGGCATTGGCATTGCCTACCAAATTTGGGCAAAATCTTGAAGTTGAAGTTACTGAAAGTGGCATAATCAACTGGACAAGCCTTGATGCCGATGGCTCTGTCTGGCTAAAAATCGAGATTAGTATATATGACGTTATAAATAGCATTCAAAGTGGCGCTTCTGCCGAAGCAAACACCCTGATTAGAATACTGCACCACGCCCATCTTGCAAATCCTGATGTACTAACGGGCGCAGCAGGTTTTGAGATTACAACAAACCTTACCTTCCCAAGGCATTGGGGGCTGGGCACCTCTTCTACCCTCATCAACAACATAGCGCAGTGGTTTAGCATTGATGCATTTGTTTTGTTAGCCAACAGTTTTGGTGGCAGTGGTTACGATATAGCCTGTGCCCAGCACGATACTCCTATAATATATAGCCTGCAGGATAGCCTACCAACCGTAAGCCCTGTAAGTTATAACCCTGCATTTGCCAATGATATCTATTTTGTGTACCTGAACCAAAAGCAAAACAGCCGCGATGCTATTGCTGCCTATCGCGAACACAGGAATGATATTAAAACCATTACACCCCATATTGATGCATTAACTAATGACGTATTGCTTGCAGGAGATACTAATACCCTTGCATCGGCTTTAGAAAAGCATGAAGACCTTATGGCGGGCATATTAGGCATTGCTCCGGCACAGGAACGTTTGTTCCCCGATTTTGGAGGAACCGTAAAAAGCCTGGGCGCGTGGGGTGGCGATTTTGTTATGGCAGTCGCCGAAGAAAACCCAACACACTATTTTAAGAATAAGGGTTACGAAACGGTAATTGCATATCGTGATATGATATTGCAATTAGTGTAAAAGTAGCCGCGAATTTCACAAATCACACAAATTCAGTATGTAAATTGAAACCCTGTTGAAAGATTTCACCAATTTATATATCCCTTTTGCGTCGCTGCGCCTTTGAATGATATTCTTAAGGAACTTGGGCTATAAAAATTTTAAGGTATCACATCCCGCTCTTCTGGAGCTCAATTAAATATGTTTCATGATCGCTATAGACATGTCCGTTCCTCCGAAACTCAAATGACATTTAAAATCCTTTGGAAAGTCGAATTTTCAATTATAAAAATTCGCGAAATTTCGTGGTAAACTCACACTAAAATCATAAACAAAAAAGTCCCCCGCGATGCGGGGGACTTTCATTATAAAGAGAGGAACGATTAGTTAAACTCGTGCCTGTTATCTTCTATATCAGCTGCATCTCTAAGTGCATTGGTAAGCCTGGTTTGTATATTACTACGGCCATCGTTATTAAGCCTTGTGGTAATTGCAGTGACATTCTCTAAAGCAGGAGCTTTCTCTACACCTTTAGCCTGTATCATAAATACACCGGCAGTACCATCTATAAGACCAGATGTTTTACCGCTTGCAAGACCAAATGCTTTACCAACTACTTTAAGCTCTGGGCCTACAGCAGGGATAGATGGGTTTGCAAATGTTACAGTAGCAGTAGCTATAGTAGCACCAGAAGCCTTAGAAACAGCATCAAGTGTTGTACCTGCCATTTTCTTTCTTATAAGCTCTGCTTTTTTCTCATTGCGAAGTATTGGCAATACAGAAACTTTAGCCGCTTCAAGAGCTAATAGCCCTTTTTCGTTAACTGCTTTAAGCCTTGCAATCACACTACCTTCTGCAATATCAAATTTCTTAACATCACCTACTTTAGTATCGTTAGCATAAGCCCATTTAACAATAGTTCTCTGGCTTCCTACACCTGGTATATTCTCATCGTTAGCTCCAAGGCCAGTAGCCGGGGTTACAGTAAGTTTTTCTGCTTTGGCAAGATCTGCAAAAGATTTTCCACTTTCCCTTGCGTCCATTTCAAGCTTGGTAGCTTTAGTAAAGTTAGCATCGGCAGTAGCCTCTGTAGGCTGTATTTTTTGTGCAATAGTTGCAACCTGTACACCTTCATATTTATCTAATACTTTAATTACGTGGTAACCAAAATCAGTTTCAACCACACCTGTAGTACCAACCGGTTTGTTAAAGATAAAATCGTTAAATGGTTTTACCATTTGGTTAGGAGCAATATCATCATAAACACCCTCTGTACCAAGAGATCCTGTATCGTTAGAATTTTCACGTACTAACTGGCCAAAAGAAGCCGGGTTAGCATTTATTTGAGCTAATAAAGCATCGGCTTTAGCTTTAGCCTCTTCTTTAGTAATTGTAATTTTAGGATCTGGCAAAGAACCACCTTTATAACCTATAAGGATGTGGCTTGCCTTAACGCTCGATCCCGGTTTTTTACTAACCATTTTAGTGATCTTGTAAAAACCATTATCTACATAAGGACCATAAACCTGCCCTGGGGCAAGATTATATATTTGCTGTGCATCTGCAACAGGAAGTTGTTTTTTAGTAACATAAGTACTGTCAAACTTAACCTCTGAATTTGCGTTTACAAACTCTTCATTGTTTTTAGCATTAGCAAAACCAGGAATAGTATCGTTAGCTTTAGTTTCTTCGTTGTAAACAACTTTAGGAACAAGAAGGCCTTCTATGCTTTTTTTCATTTCAGCTTCGTCAGCTGCAGATGGTTTGTTATCTATAAATACAAACTCGATATCGCGAGATGCTTCAGCTTTGTATTTTTTCTCGTTCTTTTTCATGTACGCTGTAATCTCCTCGTCAGATACTTTTACCTGATCGTCGTTAATAGTTGCATAAGGAACAAGCACATAATCAAAGGTAGCTTTATCGCTTTCCTGTGCATAACGCGCTTTACCCTCTACATTAGTAGTAAAATAAGACGCTTTAAGCATAGTAGCATAAAGTTGTTTTTTAGCAGATGATTCGATATCCGGCTTCTCGTTTTCGATTGCCTGATACTGCTGCGGGTTTGTAGTTTTCATGTTAACTAAAAACTCGTTGAATTTATTTTTATCAAACTTGCCCAATGCATTCATGAACTGTGGGTTCTGGCCCAGCATTTGTGCATAAACATCAAGTATGTGGTCGCGGCCTACACGTAGTCCGGCTTTCTCAAAACGCTCATTGTAAAGTATTTTTTCAACTTCAAGGCTCCAAACATAGTTTGCTGCCTGTGTTGCTGTAGCACCTTGCTGGCGCTGTTGCATGTTGTTTACTTTTTCTAAAAATTCTTTAACGGGAATATCTGTACCGTTTACACTTCCCACGTTTTTAGTAACGCCAAAGCCGCCGTGGTTTATAATATCACCTACTATAAAAGCCAGTAAGCAGAAACCGATAACTCCTATCAGCAGGATCGAACGTTGCCTTATTTTTGATAAAACCGCCA
>Ga0247806_10000727_pt1 | contig 18403 bp, 18 predicted proteins | sample UWRJL059202B1_FD_179935 | JGI IMG/M metagenome (GOLD analysis project Ga0247806, IMG submission 179935) | Plant litter microbial communities from Arlington Agricultural Research Station in Wisconsin, United States - UWRJ-L059-202B-1 | ecosystem: Environmental > Terrestrial > Plant litter >... | reverse complement strand
ATCCAGCGAAATATCGCAGAAGGTACATTTGCCCCAGTAGCAACCATGCGCCATCGTTAGCTTGTTCCAGCGACCGTCGCTCCACAGGCTGTGCATGGGGTTTACGATCTCGATGGCGGAAATATAATCGTCGAGCAAAAAATCACTGTAATCGGGCGTACCTACCTGGCCCTGTTTGTAATCGGTGCAGGCCTTGTTGTTGATATAACGTAATTCGCCGTCGGTAATAACAAAGGTTCGTTTCAACTCTTCTATACCCAATTCGCCATTGAGGTGTTTATACAAATTTTCAATAGGCGCTTCACCGTCGTCGAGCGTAATAAAATCGAAAAATTCAAAAACCCTTTTCTCTGTAAGCGATCGCAGTTCGGTGTTTGGAAAGCCGCCCCCCATCACGATCTTCACCGAAGGATAATTGATTTTTATCCATTGCGCGCAGCGAAAGGCCGCATATAAGTTACCCGGGAAAGGAACGGAGAGCGCTACCAGCACCGGGTTAACTTCCTGCATGCGTTGTTTGAGTATGCCGATGAGCAGGTTATCTATATAAGTGTAAGGCTGTTGCAAGGCACTGTACAGTTCATCGAAACTATTGGCGGAGCGGCCGAGCCTTTCGGCATAGCGGCTGAAGCCAAAATGTTCATCCACGCATTCCATGATGAGGTCGGAAATGTCTTCCAGGTACATGGTGGCAAGGTGCTTCGCCTTATCCTGCGTGCCCATGGTTCCGAAGGCCCATTTCAGGTCGTCGAGCTGGGCAAAGCGACTGGCTTCGGGTAAAAAATCGCGCTTGCTGATGAGGTGCGCGAGTGTTGGATTTTTGCCCTGCAGGAAAAGTATAATGGCATCGATGGTATCGATGTAGGCTTCGCGGAGATGAAGAATGCGTTGAGCGTTTGTTGACCATTGGCCGTTCTTCTCTTCTATCCTGCTAAACAATTCCTGCAATCCTTTGCGCGAAAACAAAGCAAGGGTAACCTCGATGCCCAAATCGGATTGGAACGACGGGATGCCTTTGGTATTTAAAAAACCCTTTAAGTACGCGGTAGCCGGGTACGGCGTATTCAACTGCGTAAAGGGAGGTGTAATTAAATAGATGCTGGAACTCAAGTCGCGCGCTTTAGATCGCAAAAATATCCCTTATTGTGTTAACGGCGATAAAACCGCGTTAACAAAACCTTCGTAAATAGGATAACTAAATTTTAACCAACTTAAAAAAGAATTATGAAAAAGAATCTTTTGTCGCTTTTCATGGTAACGGCCGCTTCTGCAAGCATGCTGGTAGCCTGTAACAGTGGTACAACCGAAGAAAACAAAGAAGTAAAAGACACAACGACCGTTGTGGCCGATCAACCCAAGATGATGGAAGAAGAAGGTGTAATGGTAGGTGGTGCTAAAATGGTAAAGTCGAAGAACATTGTTGAAAATGCAGCAGGTTCTGCAGACCATACTACCCTGGTAGCGGCCGTTAAAGCAGCCGATCTTGCCGGTACCTTAAGCGGCGCCGGTCCGTTCACGGTTTTCGCTCCCACCAATGCAGCGTTCGACAAATTACCAAAAGGTACGGTGGAAGGATTGCTGAAACCAGAAATGAAAGCTGACCTGGCCAAGGTTCTGACTTACCACGTGGTACCGGGCGCTATGATGGCGGCTGACCTGAAAGATGGCCAGAAACTGAAAACCGTACAGGGTGAAGAACTGACCATTGGTTATAAAGACAACAAATGGACAGTGAAAGATGCCAAAGGCAACGTGGCCAACATTACCATCGCCGACGTAGTATCCAGCAATGGTGTTACTTACGTGATCGATGCAGTGCTGATGCCTAAATAAGTGTTTTAACAATCGACAATAAATGAAGTAAACGGGAGCAGGAAACTGTTACCCGTTTCTTTTTTTTAATACATCATTCTTTGGCATTATTAAATAATTTTTAAGTTGATTGTGCCGTTTCATTTTAAGTGTTTATCTTGATCTATCAAACTAGCTGATAATGAAACTGTACATAAGAAATATGGCTTGTGAAAGCTGTAAGTTTGTTGTGAAAACGGAATTGGAAAAACTTGGGTTGCATCCAAAACATGTAGACCTGGGTGAGGCGGAGGTTAAAGAAAAACTGACCGCCGACCAAAAGAAAAAATTCGATACGGCGATCCGTAAAGTAGGTTTGCAGGTAACCGATCACAAGGAAGGATTGCTGCTTGAAAAGATCAAGAAAGTGATCTTCGAATATGTAAACAACCGGGGCGAAAAATCAAACGTGAACTTCTCCGACCTGCTGAGCAGCGAGCTGAACTACAGCTACTCTTACCTGGCCAGCTATTTTTCCGATATGCACGCGAGCACGATCGAGCAGTACATCATTTCACTGAAGATCGAAAAAGTAAAGGAAATGATCCTGTTCGACGACCTGACGCTTACCGAGATTGCGCACCAGATGAATTACAGCAGCGTGGCGCACCTGTCAACCCAGTTCAAAAAAGTAACCGGCCTCACCCCTACCCACTTCAAAAAATTAAGGGCCAGGAGAAGGATCGTATTGCAGGAACTTTAAAAAATAACGGCTGTTTTACTGAACAGGATAAAGGGAAATATTGTAATTGAGCCCGTTGTTTTTTCCAATGATCACCAAAGATTTTTCGGGATTGAGGATAAAGGCATCCTGCTTTGCTTCAAACATGGAAGGCAGCGCTTTGTTGTTGATCACGGTGTTGAGGATGTAAACGGCTACGATGTTGTCGCTCGTAATGATGTGTACCTCCGCATTGAACTGGTGGCGGCTTTTGTCGGTCAGGTAATCCACCAGTGCGTTGAAAGCGCTTACCCTGGCAGGTTCGCGTAGTTTCCAATGTTCAATAAAATCATTAATCGCTTGTAAAGATTCAGCCTTCATCCGTCCTCAAATTGGTGCATGCAAAATTGAAGGGTTCCGGTGATTATATCGTTATGGAATTCAGCCTTTTATTTATATAATTTATAAAACTGTATGCATGCTGAAGCAATTAAAGTCAAAGATTAAAGCTAAAAATAAAAGCTTTGGGTTTTGACTTTTTACTTTTGACTTAACAATTTATAGAGCTTTGTGAAATCGCCGCCTACCGTTTCCATGCTGTACCGCTTCGTACCATCCGCAATCTTTTGCGCGTTGAAAACAGAACGCCTGTCGATGAATTCCAGCAGTTTTTCACAAAGTGCTGCAGGATTTTCGCCTTTGGAAAACAAGGCGTTCTCTCCATCTGTAAGCAGTTCATGAAATACCGGCAGTTCACTTACGATCACCGGGATACCGCAGGCGTTGGCTTCAATAAGTACGCAACCAAAGGATTCAAAACGGGAATACAGAATCAGCGCATCGGACTGCTGCATGGCTTTGGCCAGTTCGGTTTGCGGCGCTTCGCCTTTTAACTGTACCTGTTCTTCCAGCCCGAGGGTTTTAATTAAGCGTTTGTATTTTTCCTGTACCGGCCCATACAACGATAAGGTAAAATGGGATGTTTGCTTTTTAAGCAGTTGCAGGGCTTTTAAAATATCATCCACGTTCTTTTGGTCGTTCATGTTGGAGGCGTGGATAAAGTTGACCGTTTGCGTTACTGGTTTTTCAACCGGGAAAAACAACCGATGATCCACTACGTTGGGAATGATCTCCGTTGCTTTCATTATAAACAATTGCGCCACGCAATCCCTTAAGGAAGCGGACACAAAAACTACCGCGGCAGCCTCTTCAAAAATTAATCGCCACCATTTTTTATAGAGCCAGTTGTAATCGTTTACATTGGGTTTTGCATAGTCATAAAATCCTGCCCAATGTTCGGTAACGATATAAGGAACCCCGAAATTTTTTTGATACCAGCGCGCCATCAGCCCGGCTTTCAGGGCCACCTGCACGTGAACGAGCGTTGGTTTGCCGGAACGTTCGGTATACGCGGACAATGCTGCTTTATAAACCTTCCTGTATTTGCGGTCGGAAATGATCCTGTCGATCAACGGCAGGCCGGTCTTCCGCGGCTTGTAATAAATGATGCGTTCGGTAAGATTGCCGTTTGTTGTTACCACTTCTTTTACATCCTGGGTAACAACACCTGTTGCATCTTTCAGCACGTAAAATACTTCAACTTCGTTGTACCCGGCGGCGGCGCGGGCATGCCGCTGGATAAAGTCGCCGTTGAAAGGCGACAGCACTGTAGGATACCAACTTGCCAGCCAGCATATTTTCATGATGCGGTTCCCTGCTTTTTTTCTCCTGTAATATTAAAACCGAAATTATTAACGGTGGTAATTTTTATGTTACCGAAACCATATTTCTGAAACCAGCCACTTGCTTCTTCGTGCGTATGTTCCCAGCGGAATTCAGGGCTGAACCAGTCGAGTATATCCACCATCATTTCGCGGCTGTTCTGCTTATTGCCTTTGAGCCTTTTGATGATAAAACTTGCGGGGAACAAGGTAACGCGGTATAGGTTGTATTGAAAACCCAGCGGTAATTTCGAGGTCACTTTTCTTATCCTGTTGAACAGGTTATGTATAAGGTCTTTACTGGGATGGTACAGCCAGGTGCTGAGCAAACCGCCTTGCTTTACCAGCGGGGCGATGCGTGAAAAGGAATATTCCGTGTTGTTCGTGTGGATGAGTACGCCGCTGCAATGCACCAAGTCGAAACTTTGCGCCGCGAACGGCGGAAACTGTACATCGGCCTGCACATAATGCGCATTGGGATTGGTATTGCGTTCGTGTGCCTGTTGAACGCTGTTGCTGAAGTCCATGGCGATGATGGTGGCACCGGCATCGGCGATCATCGTATCCAGCTTACCATTACCACAACCGGCATCGAGTAACAGTTTGCCGGGAAGCGTTTGCCGCGTCTCCCCTGTCTCGGTTAAAAACCGTTCCAGCATTTGGGCATCATCGGCTAAAAAGGTTTTGTCTTTATCATAATCATATACCTTCCATTCCTTTGAAAAGCTTTCGCGGGTACGCTTGTTTTTTTTGATCACTTTTTTTATGAGCGCTTCATGCTCCTTCAACAGCTTTTCTTTTCTTGCTGCAAAGCCGGGCAGGTATTGTTGTAAGAAACCGGAATAATCAAGAAAGGATTCTATGTTGAGGCGTGGAATGGCTGCCACCACCGGGTACACCCATTTGCTGTCGCTGCACAGGATGCCTTCTTCCACTTCATTGTACGACCGGCCCTGGCGCGTAACCACGGATTGCTTAATCACCGTTAAGGTTAACGATGAACCGGTAACGGGACACCTGAGCAACGGTAATAAAAGATCCTGCATCAACCAATAATTTTAATTATTCAGCGAGTATCATCATGGAATAACCGCCCCAGAGTTTTACGCTCCATTCGGGCGCAACGCGGTAACTGAAATTGCGCAATACTTTTTTAATATTGGCTTTCGCGCCTTCTGCTTTGTCAAGATCGATGCGCGGCTTGGTGTAATGCCAGTCCACGATTTTGTAACCACAATCCTCCAGCATCCACAGCACGGCATCTTTGCTGAAGTAATGAATATGTCCTACGGATTGGCGTTGCTGCAGGTTCACGTGCGGTTTAAAAATGGTACGACAGGAAAGATCGAGCGGGATGTGAAAAACGAAATATTTGCTTTTGTTGCGCAGCCGGTTTAAAAAGCCATAATAATCCGCCACGTGTTCCACCACGTCGATCACCAGCAATACATCGGTCGTTCCCTGGAAGTCGGCGGCAAAATCTCCTTCCCCGAAATGCAACTGCGGGTTGCTGACCTGTTGCGCCAGTGCGATGGCCTGCGGTGAAATATCGTAACCCTTGTATTTTTTACCGGGAAAAGCTTGCTGTAATGTCGCTAATATTTTACCGGAGCCGCAACCCACTTCTGTCATCTCCTTAAAATCGACCTTCTTTTTCTTCAACAGGTCGGCGATCATACCGGCTTTCCAGGGCGCGTCTGCTGCGGACCAGTCAGGGTTATTACCGGCATACGCCCCATCCCTGTATATTTTTTCAAAGTCCATGTTCATGATTTAAAATACCGCGCTACTAAATTATAATCTTCGCGCTTTATGAAAAAGGAATCGCTGACTTTAAGCCGGAACGCTTTTTTAAACTGCCATAAAATGTACCATTCATAAGTAATATAACCGGCACTGCTTACGGCGGCGGCACCAGCAATACCCGCAACGGGGATCAGCAATACATCGCCGATCAAAATGATGATCAACGCCAGCAAAGCCCCTGTGATATTGTGTTTCACCTTATCCGTGCCGGCATAAAAAGCGGTATAGGGATACAAGGTAGCAATGGCAATGATCCCCGGTATCAAACATAAAAAAGGAATGTACATACCGCTGAAACTATTACCAAACAGAAAAGGGAACAGCCATTTACCCGTAATGGCCAATGCGCCACAGGCCATCAGCACAACCATAAAGATGATGCGGGAAAGTTGCTGGATGCGCTCCTTCATCAACTCCTGGTTGCCCGCGGCCGTATAGGAAAATACGGTAGCCGCAAGGATGGACGGGATGATGAAGAATATTTGCACCAGTTTGGAAACCTGTATGTAATTGCCCAATGCTGCGTTACTCTCTATAAAATAATTCACAAACCAGTAATCCACGCGGTAAACGAGAAAGAAGATGAGGTTGGAAACGAACACCAATAAGCTATAGCGCATAATTGTTTTAAAAGAAGGCGCTTTATCTTCCCTGGCAACGTCGTTTTTAAAATTCAACAACCAGGCGATGGCCATACCCGCGCCCTGTAAAAAAAAACTGGCGAAGAAACCGATAAAAAAAATCAATTCATCTATTCCAAATAACAACAAGGCACAAAGTCCAAGGTTAACGAGCGCGATCCATACATTCGGAATGATATAGGATTGACGGGCTGTAAAGAGCGCTGAAAAAAAGCTAACCAGCAGGTTGCCGGATAAGTAAAGTACGCATAACCATAAGAAATCCCGCCCGGGTAAAAATTGGTTGTCGGTAAGAAGCATAAAGACAACAATAAGTGCGGTGGCAATGGCCGACCAGCCGATTGAAAAGTAAGCGGCTGTTTTAACGCTCAACTGTTGCCGGGCGGTGTAATAGCCGAGCGCCGATTCCAGGCTGAGGCTTGATACCAGCAAAGCAAGCGAAAGAAAATTAATTAGGAGGAAAAGCTCGCCAAATGCTTCTGCTCCCAATACCCGGGAGATAACAAGGTTTAAAATAAAAACAGAGGCGAGGCTGATGCCCCGCCAGAATACGCCCTGGTATAAAAGTTTTGATAGCTGCACTTTCGGTTATTTCAGGCTGCCGATGATGGTAGCGAAATCACTTGCCACGAGGCTCGCGCCGCCTACCAACCCGCCATCCACATCTTCCTGCGCAAATATTTCTTTGGCATTATTAGCTTTTACGCTGCCGCCGTATAAAATGGAAACAGTGGCTGCGGTATCCGCACCGTATTTAGCGGCCAGTACGCTGCGGATGTAGGCGTGCATTTCCTGTGCCTGTTCATTGCTGGCGGTTTTGCCCGTCCCAATTGCCCAGATGGGTTCGTAAGCGATCACGAAACCGTTCATCGCTTCGGCAGGTAAATGAAACAGGCTTTCTTTCAACTGCGTTTCCACGTAACCGTTTTGCGTACCCGCTTCGCGGATGGATAAGGGTTCGCCGCAACAAAAAATAGGCTTCAGTCCATATTCGAGGCAGATATCCACTTTGGCCGCGAGTATTTCATTGCTTTCATTAAAATATTCACGACGTTCGCTGTGCCCGATGATCACGTAATCCACACCGATGCTTTTGAGCATTTCCACGCTGGTTTCGCCGGTGTAGGCGCCGTTTTTTTTATCGGAACAATTCTGCGCAGCGAGGTAAACATTTTTTTTGCCGGCCAGCTTAGCTTTTATGGGAACGAGGTAGGGAAAAGGAACGCCGAATACCGCTTCCTGGTCGTTATTGCCGATATCGGTGGCCGACATCAAATCGTTCATCAGGGTTTCGCCCTGTTCGAGGCTGAGGTTCATCTTCCAGTTGGCGGCGGCAATTTGTTTACGGCTCATGTTGAATGTTTAAGTGTATGTTTTATGCTTTGTACAATTGTATTAAGATCTCTTTCTCAGCTTCGGTGATGGCTTGTCCCTTAAAGGCTTTCCAGTTGCCGATGTCTCCGAAAGCTTTCGGCAATTCGTAACGGGTGGCCCCTGTGCAGCCCCAGGAAAAATCAGGAATGTATTTCGGCGTAAGGCCATTGGTAAATACATTGCAGCAAACGCCCACCACGGTACCGGTATTGAAGGAGGTGTTGATGGCGGCGCGGCTGTAATCGCCCATCAGCAGCCCGAATTTTATACCTGCATCGATCTCCCTGTTGCCCAGGTTGAGGCGCACATTGCCGCCGGTATTTTTAATGTTGCTGTTGCTGGTACCGGCGCCCAGGTTGCACCACTCGCCGAGGATGCTGTCGCCCAGGTAACCATCGTGCGCTTTGTTGCTGTACGCGCTGAGGATGCTGTTCTTTATTTCGCCACCGGCCGTGCAGTAAGGACCGATCGTGGTACCTGCATATAATTTAGTGCCCATCTTCACCACGGCATTGTTGCAGATGGCCACCGGTCCGCGGATAAGACTGCCTTCCATTACCAGCGCATCTTTACCAATGTAAACCGGTCCTTCACTGGCGTTGATGATGCAATGCTCCACCACGGCGCCTTTTTCTATGTAAATGTCCTGCGGGTGAGTGTATCGGTTGCTGACAGGCAGCGGTTGGCGGTCCATATGCTTTTGTAGCAGGTGAATATCCTGTACGATGCTCCAGGCATTGAGCCTGACCACATCCGTAATATTTTCCAGCCTTTGAGGCCCCGCACCTTCCATGATACCGGGCAATTCCAAAGGATCAATCTCTCCTTCCTGCCCGATCAATGCCCACTTTTCCCGGATGGTAAGGATGCCGGTACGGATACTTTCTACCGGTCGCGTACGGGTGAACGGCGCGAAGGCGGAAGCGTCAGTATGTTTGAATTGAACAGGCATGCTGCAAATTACGAATTAGTGGCTGAACCATGATTCATGAGATTAAACTGATTATCCTTAAAAATACAATCAACTGCAAAATCCGTGTAATCCGCCTAATCTGTGTAATCAAAAATTCGTGTAATTCGTGCCTTAAAAATTCGTGTTATAACAAAAAAAAATCCCCCCGGAAAACCAGGAGGACTTAAAGTATAGCCATGAAAAACAAACTTCAAATAAAGTTAGTAAGATACTATAATTATTTTTTCTTTTCGTAACGTTTGTTGAACTTATCGATACGGCCTGCGGTATCAACGAGTACATTTTTACCTGTATAGAACGGGTGCGATGTATTCGAGATCTCCAGTTTGATTACCGGGTATTCGTTTCCATCATCGTGCAGAACGGTTTCTTTCGACTGGGCAGTAGAACGGCTTAAGAACTGCGTTCCGTTGCTCATGTCTTTGAATATTACCAAACGGTAATTATCCGGGTGAATTCCTTGTTTCATAATTTTTGGTGTTTTGCGTACGGATTTTGCCGTACAGTTATACAAAGCTGCAAATATAGTGCAAAAAATGATGTTTGAGGTTCAAACTTCGATTTTTATAAGAACCCTGGCTAAAAATGGGCTCTTTTAAACGTTTTTTAAACATTTCTTTTTAAAACATACATTTTCCAAGCCCTCATTTCTAATTTCTAATGATGCTAGCTTTTCATATTTATATACTGAAAAGCGATCCCCAGATTCCAGCCCTTCGAAGCCTGTATTACTTCCTGCAGGTCGTCGATCTTTTTACCGGTTACGCGGATGATGTCATCCATGATGGCTACCTGCACTTTCATTCCACTGTCCTTGATCAGTTTAACGATCTTCTTGGCGTCTTCCTGCTTGATGCCGTTGCGCACGGGCACTTCTTTCTTGGTCACTTTGCCGCTTTGGAAAGGTTCTTTGCTAAGGTCATACACTTCTGCAGCCAGGCCCTGTTTCATACTCCTGCTGATGAGTACGTCCACGATCTGGTCGATCTTCATCTCGCTATCGGCTTCCAGGCTTACTTTGTACTCCTTTTTATTGAGGTCGATCAAAACGTGTGAGCCTTTAAAATCGAACCGGTTGGTGATCTCTTTATTCACTACGTTGATGGCATTATCGAGGGTCTGAAGGTCAACCTTACTTACAAGATCAAATGATGGCATAATGGTATTTTTGTCAAAAGTAAAAAAACCTGCCACAAACGCGACAGGTTTTTACAAAAAGCACCATTAAAAATTATGAATTAAGAATCAGGAATTATGAATGCAACGGAGTATTTAACTGCTAACTCTTGTAACCTTTGATAAATCCGGCATAAAAACAGTTATGCATTCATAATTCATAACTCATAATTACTAATTGCCTAGTTTCCTCCCTTGATACGGTTCTGCTCATCCTGTGAACCGCCGGTTTTTCTTTTTTGAATGTTTTTCAGGGGTTTGCCAAAACGATAGCTGAAGCTTACGGTCAGCACCCGGTTATCGCGCTGCTGGCGGAAAGTGGCATTGGTCTGTTCAAAATTAATATAGCCCCTCGCCTGCGATGTATTCAGCATATCCCGGATGTTCAGTTTCAGCGTGGCTTTCTTCTTCAGTATTTGCTTTTGCACACCGGCGTTGAACTGGCCCATAGGCCTGATCACGATCTGCCCTTCGATGCCGCTGGTGCGGTAGAAGCCCGACAGTTCAGCACTCCAGCCCTTGCCGAGAGTAAACTGGTTGTTCACGTTGCCCAACACGTTGGTGGCTTCAATGTCCACTTTATCGGTGGCAAAATTGCCCTGGTAGTGGTTGTAGTTCACCTCGCCGTAAATCTGCGTAGTCCACCATTTGGTGATGTTGAAATTGGCGCTCACGGAAAAGCTTGCGTTGTCGGACTGGCCATAATTCCTTTGCGTTACCACGGTAGCGAATCCTTTTTGTTCAAACACTTCCTGGAACAGGTCGCGGGTATGCGTGTAGTTAACCGAAGTGGTAAGGAAGTTTTTATAGGTATGCGACAGTTCGTATGTATTGGCATAGGCAGGGTTCAGGAAAGGATTACCCTGGTCGTAAGTATAATTGTCGATGTAGAACAGGAAGGGGTTCATATCTTCATAATCAGGACGCCTGATGCGGCGGCCGTAGGTAAAGCTCACCTGGTGATTTTTGTGCAGGTTATAGTTTACGAAAAGGTTTGGAAACAGTCCCGTATAACTCCTGTTGAAAGCAGAATCACCTATTTGCGGGTTGCCAAACTGGTAGCCGTCGTTCTGCGTATTTTCGAGGCGAAGGCCGGCCTGTACGCTCCATTTCTTAAATTCCTTGGAAGCATTCAGGTAGATGGCATTGATGTTTTCCTTGTAGCGGAAACGGTTGGTTTTATTGTAATCAACGTGCTTGGTACCGCCGATGATGTTGTAGTAACCCGCGGTATTGTCCGTATTCACAAAACTGGATTTTACACCGGTTTCGAATTTGTAACCGTTTTTCAACGGATGCGCGTAATCTACCTTGATGCTGTAAATATTAAGATCGGTAGGCAATTCGCCAATGAGTTCGTCGCTTCCTTTCTGGATCCAGTTGTCGGTGTAGTAGGTATTTTTGAGACCAATATTTTTATTCGACCGGTAACTTACGTAATCCGCGTCGGCAGACAATTCCCTGCCCGTAGAATCAAACTGGTGGCGGAAGTTAAGGTTCACCGAACCGTTTTTCCATTTGCCGTTGTTGTAATTGTTCGATTGCGCAATGGAATCCAGGTCGCCGTTGCCATCTTTCAAAAAACTGGTATTCAGGCCTTCCTGCGTGTTGGGCACGATGAAACCCGTGGTCACAAAGCCCAGCGTCGTTTTTTTGCTGGCATAAAAATCCATACCCAGTTTGGCGTTGTAATTTTTATTCACGCGGTTGGAAGGGGCAATTTGATCGAATACGGCGTTCAGGGAGCCGTTCGGGTTTTTATATTCGCGGTGAATGTACAGGTCGTTGAACTGCTTGCGGTAGTTTACGCTGATGGTGCTGAAGAAATTGAACTTCCCGTTGCGGTAATTCAGGTTGAGGCTGTTGTTCGTTTTGGGAAAATAACCCTGCCCGTACGCGAGGTTGATGCCGCCGTTAAAGCCTTTCTGCTTGTTCTTTTTTGTCTTGATGTTGATGATGCCGGCATTCCCCGCTGCATCGTATTTGGCAGATGGATTGGTCATGATCTCAATCTGGTCAAGATTAGCAGAAGGCATGTTCCTCAACAGGTTAGCAAGATCTTCTCCATTTAAATATGATGGTTTGCCATCGATCATAACCATAACGCCCTGCTTGCCTTTAAGGCTAACGTTGCCGTCTTTGTCCACGGTTACACCCGGACTTTTTTCCAGCACTTCCAGGGCAGTAGAGCCGGCATTGGAAATGGCCGCTTCCACGTTAACGATGGTTTTGTCGAGCCGCCTTTCGATCAATGGCTTTTTTGCCGTTACCACTACTTCCTTCATGTTCTTTTCGAGTGGACGTAATTGTAAAACGCCTACCTGGGCCGCAGGTGCGCCGGGCGCAATGCTGAAGGGCTGGCTATATACTTTTGCATGTCCTACCGAAGTCGCGAGTACGAGGTAGCTGCCGTCTTTTAAATTGTCAAAGCTGAAATTACCGGCAGCGTCGGCTACGGCAACTTTAACCAGACTGGAATCTTTTGCTTTTAAAAGGGAAACAGAGGCGGCGTCAATGATCTTTTGATTGCCCCCGTCTTTGATGCTACCGGAAACTTTGCCCCCGGTCTGGGCCTGGCTGGACAATACGATACATGTACCCAGCAACATGCTGAAGAATTTTTTCATGGCTATACTTTTTGTTTGTTTTAACCCGGTGGCTGGCCGGGCCGTTTTAATGGCTAATCAGTTATATACTTTGATAACTACTTCACAAAAGTAGGTACTTTGTTTTGCATAGTACATTGTTTAATAATGAACGGTAATAAAAAAGGATGATCGGTTAAGATCATCCTTTGTACGTTAAGCAGCTTGTAAATGTTACTTACAAACCTTAATAGATTAGTTATGAGTTAAGGTATGCGTTATAAGTTATGAGTTGTGCCCGCAAATATGTTTATATCTATAATTTAAAAAATTCATCATTCATCACCCATAACTTATAACTTCCTACGTCTCACTGCAATGATCATAATAATACCGCTGATCACCAGGAGTGAAGAAATGATCTCGGCCTGGGTAGGGTGAAAGCCGAAGATAGAATAGGTATTATTTACCCGAATTAATTCTACAGTAAACCTTTCCAAACCATTTAAAATGAGGTAGATGCCAAACAAAATGCCGGGCACTTCAATGCGCTTGCGAATGGCCCATAGCACAAGGAACAACAAGGTACAGGCGATGGTTTCGTATAAAGGCGTTGGGAAAACGGGCTGCGGCAGTTGGGCGCAATACTCGCCTTCGCAGCCGGCGATGGGTAAGCCGTCCTTGTTTACATTATTGGGATAGGTATAAGCGAAGAACCAGGTGGGCAGGAAATCCGGTCCTTTAAAATAACGGTGCGGCACGGTTTCCAGGCTGGAAGATACCCTGTCGGTAACAGCGATCTTCGCCGTATCGGTTTGTTTCCCATCCAGAAAATAAGTGCTGTGCTTTTGCAGGTTCTTCTGGAAATCGCCGGGACTGGCCAATACCACTTTGCCTTCGGCATCGGGTACGTAGGCACTGTTGTAAACTCCCCAGTCGCCATCACCGGAAACCTGGCAGCCAATGCGGCCAATGGCATAGGCGATCAGCAGGGCCGGTGCCGCAGCATCCATCAACGGCAATAAGCTGATGCCTTTCTTTACGGCATACCAGCAAATAGCGATCGCGGCAAGGATGAGACCACCATAAAATGTTAACCCGCTGGCAGAAAAGATACGGCCAATGGGATCTTTTATAAAGTCGTCCCAGTTCTCAAAATTATCAAACAGTTTGGCACCCAAGATACCGAACACGAGGCCGAGTACAATGATGTCGCCTACCCTGTCGTGCGGCCAGATCCTCACATTGCGTCTTTCAGGCGCCTTTAATTTTTGCTTTTCCTTGTCGCGCCATTTCAGGTACACTAAAACGGCAGCGATCAATAAGCCGCCCCAGATGCTTCCCTGTGCAGAAAAAATATATTCCTGCGGGTTCATACCGGCAGGTTTACTGAAAAAAAGCCCGATCAGTTTATAACCAAAAAGGAAGCCGGCCAGGCCGTTGATGATGAGTTCGGCCATGGTAGCAGGTTTGCCCACCATGATCATCTCTTCGCGGGGCGACAACAAGCCCTGCTTTTCCTTGCGCTGCAGTTCTTTACTGAGTACAACGGCGGCTACTACGAACGCGATGGCAACCATCAGCCCGAATGTATTTAAAAAACTCAACTGGGTCCACTCCACACCAAACCAGTCCTGGAAAACATAATATAAATTGGGATACATACCGGGAAAGTAATTGTAGGGTTAAAAGAACTGCAATATATTCATTTATTCAAAGCCTCACCGAATATCACTTCATAAAAAAATCCTCCCGTTGTGCAGGAGGATGATTTACTAACCCATATATAACAAAGCCCGCGGCCTTATCAATCTTTAATTGCAATGTTGGTCGAAAGCGCCCACGAGGTTTTCAGCGATCATTTGCGCGCTCCTGCCTTCAATGTTGTGCCTTTCGATAAAGTGTACCAGCTTGCCGTCTTTAAATAAAGCAATGGCAGGTGAAGATGGCGGGTAAGGCAATAAATGTTCCCTGATCTGGCGAACAGCTTCCACATCAAAGCCTGCAAAACTGGTCGTAATGTGATCGGGTTTATTGGCTGTATTGGCAACTGCCATCAGCACGCCCGGCCTTGCGGTACCGGCGCTACAGCCACAAACGGAATTGATCATGATCAACGTAGTGCCTTTTTCAGCCAGTGTTTTTTCAACGTCGTCGGCCGACAATAACTCTGTAAAGCCGTTTTCCGTCAACTCTTCCTTCATCGGGATTACTATTTCTGCTGGATACATATCTTTTTTATTTTTTTTACAGGGCAAAACTACACAACTTCTGCGGGAAAATCAATCGAATTCTTTCAATGTATTTGCGAATGCGGGAAAATCGAACCGCTTGGAAACAATGAATATTCCCAGCACGTAAGACATTTAGTCTGTACGGTTTATGCAAAAGCGCCATTCTGTCTTTAAAATACCAGTTCCCCGGTAATCTTGGCTTTAAAAACGGCATGGAACAGGATTTGAACAATGCATTTCACAATTGATAAAACAAAAAAATTAAAACAAATAGTTATGACACTCGTAAAAGTAAACAACCCGATCAACAAAACATTCGATGGCTTATTCAACGAATTGTTCAATGAATTTCCTGCCGGCTTTGGCAAAACCGTTCGCGAAGACGTTTTAAATTTTCCGCCGGTAAACATCGTGGAAAAGAAAGACGCTTACCAGGTAAGTTTATCTGCACCCGGTTTTGAAAAATCTGATTTTTCCATCAAGCTGGATGCAAAGATTTTAACGATCAGCGCCGACAAGAAAGAAGAAAAACTGGAAGAAGGTGAAAAATCCGTACGGAAAGAATTCAGCCTGAAGGCGATCAAGCGCAGCTTTACCGTTGATGAAAAGATCGACGTCGCCAACATCAGCGCGAAATACGACAATGGCATCCTGGTGTTGCAATTGCCGAAGAAAGAAGAAGTGAAAGCAGACGCAACGCAGATCACCATTCAATAATCACGATACTTAAGCAGTATAGCATACAGTTGGTTTTGGTAAGTCCTCTTCATTCCTGGAGAGGACATTTTTTTTATTCGCAACCTGTTTTCCGGCGTGTATCGATGAGGTATTGGATCTTCCATTCCCCCTTGATCCTTACGAGTTGAAAGGAGTTGACACCGCAATGGCTGAATTTTCCCTTATAATAAAATTTATAGGGCGTCCAGGCAATGGCAAGGTTGGCATCCACGCGGATTACGTCGTAGGTGATCCGCTCATCGGCATCGCCTTTTACCTGCTTGCTTACAAAATCGGCAAATTCGCCGATCGCTTCGGTACCGATGACGGTGTTGCCCTGCTTGTCGCGGTTGATGGTTTGCAATATGGCACTGTCGGCAAAAGCACTTTTCAGCAAGGCTGCATCGGCGTTCTTCATGCCGTCGAACAGTTTGCCGATGGTTGTTTTGATGGAATCGGTGGCGGTTTGGGCATTGCTGTTAAAAGCAATACAAACGAAGGTTAAAAAAAATAAAATTGATTTCATGGCTGCACGAAGTTTTACGGTTTGGTAAAATAATTGCAGGTGAATATATACAAGAAACAAAGTTGATTTGAAAAAATTATAAGAGCGGCAAAGGAGCAGGATTAGGAGAATTAAACCAATTTTCAGAATTGATTAAAGTGAAAAAGAATTTTATAGTAAGATAGTCCGGTTATTCAGTGGTTCAACACCGCTGAAACTGGTACAACAGCCCACCTGCAGGAAATAGTCACGTGGGCTTTGTTTTACCCGGATTTTTAGGATTAGAAAAGATTTTCAGAATTAGCGCTTCTAAGTTTTAAGAACTTCAGTTCTTCTCAAAAATTTCTAATGTCTAATTACTCATTTCTAATTAATATCCCAATATCTTCAGCATACTCTGCGCACTCTGCTCCTTCGCATATACCCAGTCCACGAGTTTGCCGTTTTTATCGTGTCCTACAATGATGTGTTTGGGGGAAGGGATCAGGCAATGCTTGATGCCGCCATAACCGCTGATCTGGTCCTGGTAAGCGCCGGTATGAAAGAAGCCAACATACAAGGGTTCGCCTTCGCCTATCTTGGGCAGGAACACTTCATTAATGTGCTCTTCAGAATCATAATAATCATGGCTGTCACAGGTGATACCGCCCAGTACGATCCGCTGGTATTCATTCTGCCATTTGTTGATGGGCAGCATGAGGAATTTTTCGCCGATACCCCAGGTATCGGGCAAGGTGGTGATGAAAGAAGAATCGATCATGTACCAGGTTTCGCGGTCGTTCTGCATTTTTTCGCCAATCACGCTGTAAATATGCGCCATGCTCTCGCCAACGGTATAACTGCCAAACTCGGTAAAAATGTTGGGCATGGGCACTTTACTTTTTTTACAGGCTACCTTTATGTTGCGCACGATCTCGTTGATCATGAACTGGTAATCGTAATCGAATCCGAGCGAGTGCTTGATGGGGAAACCACCGCCGATGTTGATGGAATCTAGTTCCGGGCAGATCTTCTTCAACTGGCAATACAGGTTGATCACTTTATTCAATTCGCTCCAGTAATAAATATCGTCCTTGATGCCCTTGTTTAAAAAGATGTGCAGCATTTTCAGCTGGAAGCGGTGTTCATTGCCTTCGATCTTGTCCACATAAAATTCCAGTATGTCTTTCGCACGTATGCCCAGCCGGGAAGTGTAGAAAGGAAAGTTGGGTTCTTCCTCAGCGGCCACGCGGATACCAAGGTTGAAAGGCACTTTTACCGATTTAATGTAGGCGCGCAGTTCGTCCACGTTGTCCAGTACCGGTATCACGTTCTTGAACCCGGTGTTCAATAAGCCGGCGATGCGACTGGTATATGATTTTTGTTTGTAACCGTTGCAAACGATGTACGTATCCTTGTTGATCTTCTTTTTGGCGTAGAGCTTTTTAATGATCTCTATATCGTAGGCAAAGGAAGTTTCCAGGTGAATATCGTGCTTCAACGCTTCTTCCACGATGAAAGAGAAATGCGAACTCTTGGTACAATAGCAATAATTGTATTTGCCTTCGTACTTGTGTTTTTTGAACGCGTTCTCGAACATCGACTTGGCCTTGTTGATCTGCTTGCCAATCTTGGGCAGGTAGGTCAGCTTTAACGGCGTACCGTATTTATCGATGAGGGCCTTTATATCAAGGTCGTTGTATTGCAGGTATTCGTTCTTTACTTTAAAATCTTCCTGGGGAAAATTAAAGGTCTGCTGTACGAGGTCGTTGTACGTGTTGTTCATCAACGAAGATGGGTGGTTGGATCTCAAGGCGCTTTTTTTATTTGCAAATGTAATTGAAATCTGGTTTAGGCGGTTAGGAGTTTAGAGGTTTAGGGTTGAAAGTGGTTGAAGGTAGTTGAAAGGTTGAAGGAGGTATTTGGTTTAGAGGTTTAGAAGGTTTAGTGAGTTTAAGGCCCATCATAGTTTTCACAACAATCGTTCAAAATCACAGTTCAGACAAAAAAGCCGCCCAGCTTTCGCTGGGCGGCTCACCTATTTTACACAATTGCTTACTTTACAGAAGCAACCAGGCTTTTAAAAGTTTCAGGTTCATTCATTGCCAGGTCGGCCAGTACCTTGCGGTTCAGGTCGATGCTCTTGGCGGCTAATTTATGAATGAACTCGCTGTAGGTCA
>Ga0247806_10000726_pt1 | contig 18416 bp, 16 predicted proteins | sample UWRJL059202B1_FD_179935 | JGI IMG/M metagenome (GOLD analysis project Ga0247806, IMG submission 179935) | Plant litter microbial communities from Arlington Agricultural Research Station in Wisconsin, United States - UWRJ-L059-202B-1 | ecosystem: Environmental > Terrestrial > Plant litter >... | reverse complement strand
ATCATCGCGATCGGCTTCATCGACCTGGTCTTCGCGATCGACTCGATCCCCGCGATCTACGGGCTCACCTCCGAGGCCTACATCGTCTTCACCGCGAACGCCTTCGCCCTGATGGGCCTGCGCCAGCTGTTCTTCCTCATCGGCGGCCTGCTCGAACGCCTCGTCTACCTCTCCCAGGGCCTGGCCGTCATCCTCGGCTTCATCGGCCTCAAGCTGGTCTTCCACGCCCTGCACGTGAACGAGGTGCCCTTCATCAACGGCGGCGAGCCCGTGCTGTGGGTGCCCGAGATCCCGATCTGGTTCTCGTTGGTGTTCATCGCGGCCACCGTGACCGTGGCCACGATCGCGAGCCTGGCCAAGACCCGCGGCGACGCCGCCAAGGCCGACCGAGGCCAGGTCGAGGGCCAGCCGATCACCAAGGCCAAGGACTCGTACTAACCGATCACGGCCGCTGCGGCCCTCTGGCCGGCGCGCTTGCTCTAGCGGGCGCGCCGGCTAGCGGTCGGGCTGGACGATCCGATCGTGGTCCCACGGACCGGCCCAACCGAGCTCGTCGAACATGCGGGAGAGCACGATCGCGGTGAAGCCCCAGACCAGCCGGTCGCCCACGGTGAAGGCCGGCGCCCGGTAGTCGGTGCCGACGACGGTGTGCACGGTGTTGGCCCGGTTGGCCGGATCCAGCAGCTCCGCCACCGGCACCCGAAAGACGTCCACGGTTTCGGCGTGGTCCATCGCGGCGACCTGCGATGGCCGGGTCCACCAGGCCGGCACCGGAGTGACGAGATGGTTGCTCACCGGTACCGGCATCGCCGGCAGGGTGCCGAGAGGTTCGAGGCCGGCGACGTCCAGGCCGGTCTCTTCAACGGCTTCCCGCAGTGCCGCGGCGACCGGGCCGTCGTCGGAGGCTTCCAACCGGCCGCCGGGAAACGCGATCTGACCCGGGTGGCTGCCCAGCGTGGACGCGCGGCGCAGCAACAGCACGTCCAGGTCCCGGGGAACCCGCTCCGCCCCGGCCGACGTGTGCGCCGGGACTGCGTCGAGCACGCCGAACAGCACCAGGACCGCGGCCCGGCGCGCGCTCGAGCTGTCGGGGAGCTCACGGCTTCTGCCGGTCCCCCAGTCCAGCCCACGCTCGCAGAGCGCCGCGAGTTCGGCGCGGGGATCGTTCGAGACCACGAGCATGTTCCCACCATACGCAGCCGGGGCGTGCGGCCGCGCCGTGTCCCTAGCCGAGAAGGCCGAGCGTGACCGCACGGCGTACGGCACCCATGCGCGAGGTCGCGGCGAGTTTCACGAAGATGTTGGACACGTGCCGTTTCACGGTTCCCTCGGCGAGCGAGAGTTGCAGGCCGATTTCCCGGTTGGAGTAGGCCAGGGCGACCATCCGCAGCACCTCGAGCTCCCGCACGGAGAGTATCGGTGCGGACAGATTCGGTGCCGGGGCCTCCCGCTCCGGCGCGGCCACGGCCGCCGGATGCCCGGCCGGCCCGGCCTGCACGGTCTTCACGACGGCGAGCAGATCGGCCGACGCAACGTTCTTCTGAAGGTAGTGAGCCGCGCCGGCGGCCCGCAGCTGGCCCTCGAGGATCCGGTCGGCATGCATGGTCAGGATCACGATGGCCGTGTCCGGGTGCATCCGTTTCACCCACCGCACCGTCGTCTCGGCGGGCGCACCGGGGATCTCCACGTCCAGGAGCAGGACGTCGGGCCGCAGCCGGGCGACCAGCGCGGTCGCCTCGGCGCTGGTCGCGCCCTGGCCGACGACGTTCAGCGCCCCGTCCCTGGCCAGAATGCTGTGCAGGCCCTCACGGAAGAGCCCGTGGTCGTCGACGATCACGACGGACCGCGGCTGGGTCATGCGCCGGCCTCGGGGACGATGGCCAGCTCCAGGGTGACTACGGTGCCGGCGCCCGGGTCGGTAAGAATGGACAGCTCGGCGCCGATCGCCTCCGCGCGTTCGCGGGCGCCGATGAGCCCCAGCGCGCCCGGGCGCACGTCCGCGCGCACGAATCCGATGCCGTCGTCCTGCACCGACACGGTCACCGCGGTGGAAGTCCAGGTCAGGTCGATGCGGATGGCGGATGCCCTGGCGTGCCGCCTGGCGTTGTGCACGAGTTCCCGGATCACGATGAACGCCTCCTCCTGCACCCCCGTGGTCAGCGGTCGTGGGTGCCCGGTGCTCGAGACCCGGACCGGGGTCACCCCGTCGGCGGCGTCGTCCGCGAAATCGATCAGGGCTTCGTGCAGCTGCCTGGATCCCACCTGGTAGCGCAGTTCGGTCGCGATGGCCTGGGTTTCCCGCAGCGCCAGCTGCAGGGCATCCGCTGCCGCACGGATGTTCGCCGCACCGTCGTCGTCGTGGTCGGTGTCACCGAAGCCGGAGAGCTGCAGGCGTTGCTGGGCGACCGCGATGCTGTGGGCGACCCGGTCGTGCAGGTCCCTGGAGATGCGCAGGCGCTCTTCGGTGTGGGCGCCGGACAGGCGGCCGAGCAGAACATTCACGTAGCTGGTGGCTGCCGGAACGACGTTCTCCATGATGGCGTGCTGCAGGCTCAGGGCCACAGCGTCCGTTTCCCACCGGCCCGGCAGCACCTCGGTGATGGCGGTCAGGGAGACCTCGAAAAGCACCTGCGACGCGGCCAGGCTCTCCGCCGGATGAATGTGCTGATCGGCGCGTCGCCGGCCGACATCCGCGCCCGCGGTCGCCGTGATCACCGGCGCTCGACCCGGCGCGCCGCCTGGCGTCTCGGCGGCGATCAGGCTGGCGAAGACCCGGCCCAGAATGGCCCGCACCTGGGCCGCCAGCTCGTCGCCCACCGTGCTGTCCGACACCAACGGGCTGGCCTGCATGGCCAGCCGAGCCCTCAGCTCCTGCAGCACTCGCGCCAGGACGGCGCTGAATCCGGCATCCAACTGCCCTGGCGGTGTGATTGCAGTGGGCACGCGTGTCCTTTTCGGTTCGGGCAGGCCCCCAGCCTCCCACACGCCGCCACCGGCGCAGGGGCCAACCGGCCCCTGCGCACGCAACGCCCCCGCGTTGCACCGGCAGTTCCCCCTCTGCCGACGTTACGGCGCAAACCGGATCCGGACAATGTGTCGAAGGACACATACCAGCGCCGACGCAACATTGACAGTGGCGCGGTCGGGGACGACTGTGGTGCGCAGTTGCCCGAACCCTGGCGCCGACGCCGAGAACCGGAGGTCCGCTGCTCATGAAATTCCCCCCGATCGCCGACTACGCTTTCCTCTCCGACTGCGAGGTGAGCACCCTCATCGCCCCGGACGGCGCCGTGGAGTGGCTGTGCCTGCCCCGGCCGGACAGCCCGAGTGTGTTCGCGGCGTTGCTCGACCGCACGGCCGGCCTGTTCAGGTTCGCGCCGACGAACTCCACAGTGCCGGAGCAACGTCGGTACCTGCCCGGCACCATGGTGCTGGAGACCACCTGGCACACGCCGACCGGCTGGTTGACCGTCAAGGACGTCCTCGTGATGGGCCCGTTGGCCGACCAGCGCCGAGACGGCTTCCGGCGCTCCCCCGGCGACTCGATATCGCAGCGCACGCTCCTGCGCATCGCCACCTGTTTCGACGGACGGGTGGAGCTGCAGGTCAACTGCTTCCCGCTGTTCGACTATGCCAGGGACCAGGCGGCCTGGACCTTCGACGGCCCGGGGTACACCAGGGCCGCCGTGCCCAGTGGCGACATCACGCTCACCCTCGGCGGCACCGTCCCGCTCGGAGTCGTCGGGGGCCGATGCACTGGGCGCACCACCCTCGAGACCGGGGAGTCCGCGTTCGTGGCCCTGGGCTGGGACGGAGACATTCCAGAAGACCTCGAAGCTGCGACCCATCAGCTCGAGCAGACCGAGAAATACTGGCGCAACTGGATGAGCATGGCCACCTTCCCTGACCATCGATTCCGTCCGTATATCGAACGCAGCGCACTGGCCCTCAAAGGCCTCAGCTACGCGCCGACCGGGGCGATCATGGCGGCCGCAACAACGTCGCTGCCCGAGACGCCGGGCGGCGAACGCAACTGGGACTACCGGTACACCTGGATCCGGGACACCGCCTTCATGTTGCGGGCTCTGCACGGCCTCGGCTTCAACGGGGAGGCCTTCGACTACTTCGCCTTCATCCTGGATGCCGTGGCCACAGGCAAACCCAACTCACCGTGGGACCTGCAGATCATGTACGGGATCGGCGGTGAGCGGGAGCTCACCGAGCAGACCCTCGACCATCTGGCGGGCTACCGAGGCTCCCGCCCGGTACGCATCGGCAACGGTGCCTTCGACCAGCACCAGCACGACGTCTGGGGCATGTTGCTCGACTCGGTCGAGGAGCACCTGCGCGGCGGCGGGCAAATCGCGCCGGCCGCCTGGGAACGCCTCGCCGGACTCGTGGACACCGCCATCAAACGGTCCGCCGAACCCGATCAGGGCATCTGGGAGATGCGCGGACAGCCCCGGCACTTCGTCGCATCCAAGGTGATGTGCTGGGTCGCCGCCGACCGCGGTGCCCGCATCGCCGAGAGTCGAGGGGACACGCCCCGTGCCGAGTCATGGCGGGCGGCCGCGGACCGGATCAAGACTGAGGTCTGCGAACGCGGGGTGAGCGACCGCGGCATCTTCACCCAGCACTACGACACCACCGACCTGGATGCCTCGCTGCTCCTTCTGCCGATCATGGGTTTTCTGCCGCCGGATGACGATCGAGTGCGGGCCACGGTACGAGCGATCGCCGATGAGCTCACCCAGAACGGCCTCGTGCTGCGCTACCGCGTGGACAGCACCGACGACGGCCTGAGCGGAGAAGAGGGCACCTTCAGCATCTGCTCGTTCTGGCTGGTGTCGGCCCTGGTGATGATCGGCGACCACGACGCCGCCGAGGCATTGTTCTTGAAGCTGCTCTCGTTCGCGGGGCCTCTGTTGCTCTACGCCGAGGAGATCGACGCCACCACCGGGCAGCACCTCGGCAACTTCCCTCAGGCCTTCACGCACCTGGCCCTCATCGATGCGGCCACCCGGCTCATCGCCGCGGAACGCCGGGAAGCGGAGGCGTTGATCGGCCTCGGCTGAGCAGCCGCAGGGGTCACGCCGACGGTGCGACCGGTTCGGGGAAAGCCTTCTGCTTGGGGATCAGCACGGCGAGCACCAGGCCGATCAGCGCGAAGACGCCGAGGGTGGCCAACGCGAGGGCGAACGAACCGCCGCCGTCGGGGAGCGCCACGGCCACGAGCACCGACCCGGCCAGGGCGGTGCCCAGCGACGACCCGAGGTTGGAGACACTGCGGGAGAGCCCGGAGATCTCCCCCTGATCGCTGTCGGGGAAGCTGGACTGCACGACGTTCACCGACGAGGTGAGCATGGTGCCCAGCCCGAAGCCCATCAGGAACAGTCCGGGCAGGAAGCTGGCGATCCCGGAGTCCTCCCGCACCAGCGCGAGCAGCAGCCCCATACCGATCGTCGTGACGAGGAATCCCGCGACGATCAGCCAGCGTTGCGGACGGCGCCTGGCGAACCGTTCGGCGGCCAGCGACGCCAGCAGGATACCCACCGTGGTGGGGGTGAGCATCAGACCGGTCTGGATCGCATTGAAACCGCGCACCTCCTGGAGGAACACCGAGATCACGAAGAAGGACCCCTGCATGACCAGCCATTGGATGGTCTGGGTGCCCAAACCCAGATTGGCGGTGCGATTGCCGAACATCCGCAGGTGAAGCAACGGTTCCCGGCCGGCCCGCTCGTACGCGCGAACGTGCAGGAAGAACCAGACCAGGAACAGGGCGCCGATCGCCACAAAGAGCCAGACCGGAGAAACACCGCCGGCAGGAATGATCACGATGCTGCCGATGCCGAAGTCCTCGCGGGAGCCGAGCCAGCCGTAGCTGCGGGAGAGCAATATGCCCAGGACGATGGCAAAGAGGCCGGCGGCCGAGAGAATCGCGCCGAGGACGTCGAACGACGGCTTGACGCCTTCCTGCTTCGGGTCGTAGATCTTCCGGGCCAGGATGATGATCCACGCCACCACGAGCACCTGCAGCAGGAACGATGCCCGCCAGCTCACGGCGCTGGTGATCAGGCCGCCGATCAGCGGGCCGGCTGCCGCACCCAGGCCACCGGCCCCGCTGACCAAGCCGAAGTACTTCGCCCGGGTTTTCAGGTCGGGAAACCACACGGTGACCAGGATGTAGATCGGCGGGATCATCAGTGCCGACCCGACGCCCTCCAGAATCGAATACCCGACGATCATCACGCCGAGACCAGGCGCCACAGCGGCCAGCAGTGCGCCGATGCCGTAGACGGTCAGGCCCCCCACAAAGCAGGCCTTGCGGCCCAGGATGTCGCTGAGCTTGCTACCGGGGATCATCAGCGATGCCATGGTGAGTGTGAACAGTGTGATCGACGTCTGCAGACCGAAGACCGTCGTCCCGAGGTCGGTCGCGATGGCACTGATGGCCACGTTCATGTTCGTGGCGGCATAGCTCGCGATGAACTGCGCCAGGGCCAGAGGCCACACCATGGCACCGCTGGCGATTCTGGCCGGGCGGGGACCGGCATCCGGGGTCGTCATGCTCGTGAGCCTAGGATCCGTCCCGGGCCTGTCAAGGGCTCGGCACGCTCCGCGACCGGTCTTTCGTTAGGCTGACGCCATGACAGTCTCGGGTGAACGAACCCTCATAGTGCTCCGGCACGCCAAATCCGACTGGTCCGGCGGCGAAGCCGACATCGACCGCACGCTCAACACCCGCGGGCAGAGCCAGGCACCGGATGCGGGCAGCTGGCTGGCCGAGCATGTCCCCGCCATCGACCTGGCCGTCGTCTCCCCCGCGGCTCGGGCCCGCAGCACCTGGGTGCTGGCCTCGGCAGAGTTCAGTGAGAGCCCCGAGGCGCGGATCGATGACCGCGCGTACGCCGCTTCCGTGAACGATCTGCTCGAGATCGTGCGGGAGCTACCCGACGAGCTGCGTCACGTGGTTCTCGTGGCCCACAATCCCGGACTCGAGGAGCTCGTCTACGTGCTCACCGGCGAGAGCGTCACCCTGTCGACGTCGGCGTTGGCCGTCCTGACCGTTCCGGGCAGCTGGGCGGAGCTCGCAGCCTCGACGGCCGTTCTCGTGACCTCCGGCCGTGCCGGCCAGGCCGGCCTCGACTAGCAGCCCGCACGACGCAGACCAGGCTCAGTCGTCTCCGACGGCCTCCGCCGTCAGCGGGAGTGCTCGCACGCTCTTGAACCGCCGCGCCGCGCCGTCGACCGGATCGGCGAAGGCCAGTTCGCTGGCCAGGAGCTGCAGCGGCCGCCGGAAATCGTGCACCGACACATCCTGCACCACGGGGTACAGCGGGTCGTCGATGATCGGGATGCCCAGCCCCAGCATGTGCAGGCGCAGCTGGTGGGTGCGCCCGGTCCGGGGTGTCAGCCGGTACTGCCCGGCATCCCCGTGCTGCCCCTCCAGTTCGATCACGGACTCCGCGTTGACCGGGGCGCCGGGCACCACCTCGCCCTGCCAGAGACCTGGCCGGGCACGGAGGTGGTTGCGCACGGTGACCGGCAGGTCGAGGTGTGGCGCGAGCGGCGCCAACGCCCGATACACCTTGGTCACCTCACCGCGCTGGAAGAGCGTCTGGTAGGCACCTCGCCACCGGCGTTCGGTGGCCAGAACCAGCAGGCCGCTGGTCACCCGGTCCAGGCGGTGCAACGGGGAGAGCTCGGGCAACTCCAGCTGGGCGCGGAGGCGGACCACGACGCTCTGCACCACGTGCCTCCCCCGCGGGATGCTGGAGAGGAACGGTGGTTTGTCGATCACCACGATCCGCTCGTCCCGATGGATCAGGTGCAGAGCGCCCGGCACCACCGGTTCGTCGCCGAGGTCGCGGTGGAACCAGACGAACGTCGTCGGCCGGTAGGGGTCGGCCCCGCCGACCGGGGCGCCGTTCTCATAGACGAACCGTCGGCCGGCGAGAAAACCGGCCACATCGACGGAGTCGGCCAGCCGGTCCTGCAGCCAGGCGCCCATGCTCGGCCAGGTGGGCTTCGGCGCGCCCGGCCGGTCACGCTCCGGGGTGCACAGCCACGCCGCGTCGAGCCCGTGTCGTTGCGGCAGGGGCGAGCGTGGGGGCATCCCCCGATCGTACGGGCTCGGCGGGCGGGGCGCGGCGGCTACGACGTGGGCAGTGCGGCGCCGATGATCGCGTCGAGCTCGATCTCCACCAGCAGGTCGGGGGCGGCCAGCGCGCCGACCGCTACGGCGACAAGTGCCGGGCGGATGGCGCCGAAGATCTCACCGTGCACCGCACCGACGGCGTCGAAGTCGGCGATGTCCGTAAGGTAGACCCGGCTGCGTACGACCTCGTCGAAGCTCGCGCCGGCCTGCTCAAGGGCGGCGCCGATGCGAACGAAGATCTCCCGGGCCTGCGCCGCGGCATCCGCCCCGCCGACGGCGCCGTCGGGCGAGCTGGCGGTGGTGCCGGCGACGTACACGAAGGCGCCGGCCCGCACGGCGCGGGAGTAACCGACGACGGGCTCCCAGACGGAGCCGGACGAGATGTTCTGGCGGGTGTACTCGGTCATGGGGTCCTCACTGGGGTGGGTTGCTGCCGCCGCGAAACCACGGCGAATCACCGACATTACCGGGTCGCACCGGCCGGACGCGTCACGCTGAGTGGGGCCGACCCGCCGGGGAATCGATCGGGTAGCTGATGTAGGCGAACCGCTCGCTGTCGGGCGCCCAGCTGTTCACGTTGAGGGTGCCCTGGCCGCCGAAGAGCCGTTGCACGGTTCGCGGATGCGCCCAGTCCGGCCCGTCCACCAGCTTCACGTCGACCCAGCGGTCCGCCGGGTGCCCCTCGGTGCCCGGCGGGAACGATAGGTACACCGCGCTGGCGCCATCCGGCGACAGGTGCGGAAACCAGTTCACCCCCTCGTCGGCGGTCAGCTGCTGAACGTCTGAGCCGTCGGTGCGCATCCGGGCGATCTGCGCGTGCCCGGCCGCCGTCTCGAACGCTTCGGTATTGAAGTAGATCCAGGTGCCGTCCGGCGAGAACTCGGAGCCGTCGGCCGGTCGGGTGCCGGTGGTCAGTTGCCGGTCGGCGCCGCCGTCGGCGGGGATGCTGAACACGTTCCCGCTGGACCAGGCGTCTCCCGCGCCGGGCTCAAGCCCGATGTAGGCGAGGGTCTGCCCGTCGGGGCTGACGCCGTGCAGGAAGTGCATGCGGCCGCCGGGGTTGGTGACGCGCCGGGTGGGTCCGCCCGACAGGCTGGCCCGGTAGATGTGCCAGTCGTTGGCGGAGACGAAGATGTGCTCGCCGTCGGGCGCCAGCACGTGGTCGTTGTTGAGTTCCGGAACGCCCTCGAGCGGGATCTGGGCCAGGCCGCCGCTGCCGTCGGCGGCGAGCGACCAGAGCAGCCCGTCGCCGTTGATGATGAGGTCGGCGCCGTCGAGGGTCCAGTTGGGCGCTTCGATCAGGATGCTGTCGGTCTCGAAGATGACCTCGGGCGGGCGCCCGTCGCGGTGGCCGATGTGCACCCGGCTGGTCTGGCCGGTCCGCAGACGCCGGGAGTCCATATCAGCGCCCTCCGGTCAGGCTGCGGAGGCGCGAGCGGCCTCGAGCGCCCAGACGACCAGGTCATGGTCGAGGTTCTCGACCAGGCCGGACACCCCGACGGCGCCGATGACGGATCCGTTCACCCGCAGCGGGAAGGCGCCGCCGGCGGCAGCGTACTGGGTGATGGGGAGCCCGGTGACCTCGTTGAAGTCGAGGCCCCTGGCCCGGTATTTGGTGCTGATCAGGAAGGACGGCGCGTTGTACCGCGCCACCACGCGGAACTTCCTGGCCAGCCAGTCGTCGTTGTCCGCGGTCGTTCCCGGCCTGGCGGCGTGGAAGACCCGCTGCTCACCGAAGGACATGGCCACGGTGATCCGCAGGTCGTCCGCGGCCGCCCGCGCCATGAGGGCGCTGCCCAGCCGGTAGGCATCCTCGTAGCCGAAGGCAGGGAAACTGATGCTGGAATTCTGTGCCTCGAGCAGGGGCAGCAGGGCCTGGGCAGCGGGGTCAGGGGCGAGCGACATAGGAAGGTCCGTCTTCGTTGGGGTGTCGGCAGCGGCGCCGCACTACCGAGCACGATACCGGTGCCAGGCCGCCGGTGCACGCCTGCGCAGGCGACCGCGGCTGTCACAGCCGGGCGGGGAACGCCCGGCGGCGCCCGACAACCGTCAGCAGCAGCGCGGCCAGGCCGAACGCGATCATGACGACGGGCAGCACCAGGCCGTCGGCGTGGCTGAGGAGGGCGGCGCCGAGGATGCCGGCGGCGAAGATGGCGAGGTTGAAGGCCACCGGCAGGAACGCGTTCGCGACATCCGAGTCGGCTCCGCCCCTGGTGGTGAGGGCGGCTTGGAGCTGCGCGGCTGCCCCGCCGAAGGTGAGCCCCCAGAGCACAGTGGCGGTCACGACGGCCGGCGTCGAGGCGTGGCCGGCCCACAGGATCACGCCGGCCGTGACGAACAGGGCGACGCTGCCGTGCAGCAGAGCGCGCGGGTGCCGGTCCAGCAGCGCCCCGGTGAGAACGATGCCGACGATCGAGGCGATCCCGAAGATGAACAGCTGCACGTCGACCGTGAGGTCGCCGCTGGTGGCCCGCAGGTAGGGAGAAATGTAGGTGTAGATAGTGTTGTGCGCGATCATCCAGGTGAAGATCACGGCCAGGATCACGGTGATGCCCGGGATCCGGAGCACCCGGATCAGTGGCAGGCTGGCCGTCCCCGGTTGCCCGTCGGCATCCGGGGCGATCAGCGCGATGAGGAGACCGGCGACGACCGCCACCACCGTGAGACCGGCGAACGCCCAGCGCCAGTCGAAGGCGGTGCCCAGCCACGACCCGAGTGGAGTGCCGAGCGCGAACCCGACCGGCGCCCCGACGGAGACGATCGCCAACGACAGGCCGGCCTGCCGGGGCGGGCTGATCTTCCGCCCGTAGGCGGCCAGCATCCCCCAGACGATGCCCGAGAACGCGCCGGCCACGAACCTGGACACGAGCGACACGCTCACATCGGCCGAGACCGCGGTGACGGTGTTGGCCACGACGAGGCCGAGGATGGCGCCGAGCAGCAACGGCTTCCGGCGCATCCCCCTGGTCAACGTGATGGCGGGAATCGTCACGATCACCGTGCCGAGCGCGTACGCGCTGACGAACAGGCCCACGGTACCTTCGCTGGTGCCGAGGCCCCTGGCGATCACCGGCAAGAGGCCCGCCGGCATGGTCTCCATCGCCACGAGCACAAAACCGACGGCGGCCAGCACGGCCAGGGTGAAGACCGGCAGGCGCGGTGTCGTCTCGGTCGCCGCAGGGGCCGGCACTGTCGTTGTGATCTCCATCAGAAGGTCAGCAACACCTTGGTGGCGCGGCGCTCGTCCATGGCCTTGTAGCCTTCGGCGGCCTCTTCGATGGGCAGGGTGAGGTCGAAGACCTTGCCGGGGTCGATGCTGCGGTCCCAGATCAGCTGGATCAGGTGGGGCAGGAACCGGCGCACCGGGGCCGGCCCGCCGAGGGTGTGGATGCCGGCGAAGAACAGCTGGATGCCGGGGATCTGCACGTCGTAGTTGACCCCGACGTAGCCCAGGTGCCCGCCGCCGCGGGTGGCGCCGACGGCCTGCATGAACGATTCCTGCGTGCCGACGGCCTCCACCACGGAGTGCGCACCGAGCCCGCCGGTGAGTTCCTTGATCTTCGCCACACCCGCGTTGCCGCGTTCCTCGACGATGTCGGTGGCGCCGTAGAACCGGGCCAGCACCTGCCGTTCGGGGTGCCGCGACATGGCGATGATGCGTTCGGCGCCGAGTTCTTTCGCGGCCAGGATGGCCATCAGGCCCACGGCGCCGTCGCCGACGACGGCGACGGTCTTGCCCGGGCCGGCTTCGGCGGCCACGGCGGCGTACCAGCCGGTGCCCAGCACATCGGAGGCGGCTAGCAGCGACGGGATCAGGTCGGCATCCGGCTGGCCGGGGGTCGCCACCAGGGTGCCGTCCGCGAGCGGGATCCGCGCCTTCTCCGCCTGCATGCCCGAGGCGAACTCGGCGTGCTCGCACCGGGACTGGAACCCGGCCCGGCAGATTTCGCAGGTGTTGTCGGAGATCACGAACGATCCCACGACGAAGTCACCGACCGTTACCGAGCGCACCGCGGCGCCGATCTCCTCCACGATGCCGACATACTCGTGGCCCATCTGGCTGTGGTCGACGGGCTCGACGCCCCGGTACGGCCACAGATCCGAGCCGCAGATGCAGGTCGCCGTCAGGCGGATGATCGCGTCGGTCGGCAGGATGATGGTCGGGTCCTGGCGGTCTTCGACCCGGACGTCGCCGGGGGCGTACATGATGACTGAACGCATGGGGATGCTCCTTCGGTTGCTGGTGGTACGTCCCCAAGTGAACCGGCGCCCCTGCCCGGGCGGGAGTCCCTGCCGAGGGGTGTACCGACAGAGCACCCCACGCCGCGCCCGGGGGACGTACTGTCGTCGCTATGGACAATCAAGCCGAAGTGCGCGAATTCCTCATGTCGCGCCGGGCGAAGATCACCCCCGAACTGGCCGGGCTGCCCGCCGGCGCCAACCGGCGGGTGACGGGACTGCGTCGCACCGAGGTGGCCACGCTGGCCGGTGTGAGCGTGGAGTACTACGCCAAACTCGAACGCGGTGCGATCGCCGGGGCGTCGTCGTCGGTGCTCGACGCCATCGCCAGGGCGCTGCAGCTCGACGACACCGAACGCACCCACCTGTTCAACCTCGCCCGCGCCGCCGACGGCATCCCGGTGTCGGGGCGCATCCGTCGCCGCACGACCCGGAACCCGGTGAGCCGGCCGAGCCTGCAGTGGGCGCTGGACACCATCACCGAGGGGATCGCGTTCGTGCGCGACCAGCACCAGGACCTGCTGGCGACCAACCATCTGGGCCGGGCGTTCTACTCGCCGGTGATCGGTGACGGCGGGCGCACCCCCAACCTCGCACGGTTCCAGTTCCTCGACCCGGCGTCACGCGAGTTCTACCCGGACTGGCAGGTGTTCGCCGAGATGTGCGTGTCGATCATGCGCGCCGAGGCCGGCCGGGACCCGAACGATAAGGGCCTGCAGGACCTCGTCGGCGAGCTGTCCACCCGCAGCGACACATTCCGCGCCCTCTGGGGTGCCCACGACGTGCGCACACACGGATCCGGCACCAAACGGTTCAACCATCCCGTGGTCGGTGAGCTCACCCTGGCCTACGAGGAACTCGCGATCACCGCCGACCCCGGCACCGTGCTGCTGATCTACACGGCCGAACCCGGCTCGCCCAGCGCCGAACGGTTGCGCCTGCTGGCCAGCTGGGCCGCCACCAGCGTCGCCGCGGACTGACCGGAGGGCTCGCGGTCGCCCCGCCGGCTCCGGGTCAGCCTTCGATGGTGAGGTGCGGCATCCGCTTGTCGAGCCAGGCCGGCAACCACCAGTTGGCCCGGCCCAGCACCGTCATCACCGCGGGCACCAGCACGCCGCGCACCAGCGTGGCGTCCACGAGCACGGCCACCGCGAGACCCACGCCGAACATCTTCACGACGGGGTCGGGGTTCGGCACGAAGGAGATGAACACGCTCACCATGATCAGCGCGGCCGAGGTGATCACCCGGCCGGTGCTGCCGATGCCGTGCACAACGGCCCGCCGGTTGTCGGCGAAGCTGTGCCAGGATTCCTGGATCGCACTGAGCAGGAACACCTCGTAGTCCATCGACAGCCCGAACAACACGGCGAAGAGCAGCAGCGGCACGTAGGCCTCGATCGGCACGGGCGCGTCCAGGCCGGTGAGCTGGATGCCGTTGCCCTCCTGGAAGACGAACACGAGCACCCCGTAGGCCACCAGGATCGACACCACGTTCATCGCCGCAGCCGTGAGCGGGATGGCCACGGACCGGAACGCGAAGAACAGCAACACGGCGCTGGCCGCGATGACCGCGATGATCACCGTGAGCAGGTTGGCGTCGATGATGCCGGCGAAGTCGGCCTTCGCCGCCGTCTGCCCGCCCACCAGGGGATCCAGGTCGCCCTGGGCGCCGGGGATCACCGAGTTGCGCAACTTGTCGACCAGCTTCGCGGTCTGGGGATCGCTGGGCGCCGTGGTGGGGATCACCGACCACTGCGCGGCCGTGCCGTCGTCGCTCACCGTGGCACCGACCACGCTGGCCACGCCGGCGGTGGACCCGAACGCGGAGGTGAGATCGGCCAGGGCGGGGTCGGCCGGCACCGACTGGCCGCTGGGTTCCGGCGTGGGCAGGGCCGTGATCACCAGCAGCGGGCCGTTCACCCCGGCCCCGAACGCGTCGCTGAGCACGTCGTAGCTTTGCCGGGTGACCTGGCTGGTTGGCGCGTTGCCGTCGTCGGTCTGGCCGAGTTGCAGGGCGGCGACCGGGAACGCCAGCGCCGCGAGCACCACCAGGCTCGCCACGAGGGACCACCAGGGGCGCTTCGAGGTGGCCGCGCCGATCCGGTGCCAGAGGCCGGGCTTCTCCCGCCGGGCGGTGCGGGTGGGCAGCGCCAGGCGTTCGATGCCGTCGCCGAGCAGCCCGAGCACGGCGGGCAGCAGGATGAGGCAGGTCAGCATCGCGCAGGCGACCCCGGTCGCGGCGACCCAGGCCAACGAATTGAGGTACGGCACCCCGGCCAGAACCAGGCCGGCCAGGGCGATCATCACCGTGACCCCGGCGAACACGATCGCGGAGCCCGAGCTGGCCATGGCCCGGCCGGCCGCCACGGGAACCGGAGCTCCTGTCGCCCGGACCGACCGGAACTTGGTGACCAGGAAGAGGGAGTAGTCGATGCCGACGCCCAGGCTGAGCATCGCCGCGATGGTGCCGGACACCGTCGGGATCGCATCCAGCAGGCTGAGCAGCGCGATGGCGCCCAGCCCGAACACCAGGCCGAGGAGCGCCGAGAGGATGGGCAGGGCCATGGCCACCGCGGTGCCGAGGGAGATCAGCAGGATGATCGCGGCGGCGATCAGGCCCACCAGCTCGGCGCCGTGGGTGGGTTCGGCCGCGAGGGTCTTGGCGATCTGGCCACCGGGCAGCACCGTCGCCCCTGACGGCGCTCCCTTGGTCGCGGTGTCCAGCACGGGCTGGGCGATCGCCGGCGTGACCTCGCGTGTTTCCACGTCGAAAGACACGCTGATGTAGGCGACGCTGCCGTCGGAGCTGATAGATGTCGGCAGCAGCACGGCCTGGGTGACATGCTTGTCGGCGGCGATGCTGGTGGCCACGGACTGCAGGGCGGCGGTGCCGTCCGGCGACGAGAACGCCCCGGCGTCGCCGGAGAACACGATGGTGCCGGAGCCTTTCGCGCTCTTCGGGAACGCCGATTGCAGCAGGTCCTGGGCCGCGGTGCTCTCGCTGCCCGGCAGGGTGACGGTGTCGTCGGTGGTTTGCCCGATGCTCAGGCCGAAGCCGGCCACCAACCCGACAGCCGCGAGAAACAGCACGATCACCCGCCAGGCATAGCTGGCCGCGAAGACCCCGTAGCGCTCGAGCAACGTGTGCATGACGACGGCCTCTCCCGACCGGCTGGTGGATGCCGCTGGGAACGGTACGCGCGTCCGGCCGGCCCGGCAACCCGCGGGGCCGGTCAGGCCGCCTGGAGCGCCGGCTGCCGGAACGCCGCGCCCAGCTGGTCCGCGAGGTGCGGGTGCACCGGGCCATCCATCAGCTGGGCCCACGGATCGCTCAGCTCGAAGCGCCAGGCCAGGCGCCCGGTGCTGTGCTCGACGACCCTGACCGGCTCGATCGAGACGAACAGCCGGCGGGTCGCCGCCAGCGACCGCGTGTTCGCGTGATGCACCGACGAATAGAGCGGGAGGGCGCCGGCCCTGGCCGCCAGGATCGCGGCCCGCTTCACCGTCGTATTCAGCCCGGTGCCCCTGGCCGAGCGCGTGAGATAGGTGGAGGTCTGCCAGGTTCCGGCCAGCTCAAGGTAGGGCACCACCGCGAAGACACCGGCGGGCTCGCCGCCCCGGAACAGCGCCCAAGCACGGTCGGGGGCGCGCCGGAGGTAGGAGTCCAGCAGGGCCTGGCCGGTGGGAGCACCGGCCACCGGGTAGTCCAACTCCCCCAGCGTGCTGCCCACGGCATGGAGGGTGGCCCGGTCCAGCGAGGAGACGAGGCGAAGGTCCACGGTGACCGGGTAGAGCGGCGTGCGGGATGTCATGGGCACAGTGTCTCTGCGGCCGGTTGCGCCCTCGTGAACGGGTGGTGACGCGGTGTTGACGGCAGGTCGGCGAACTCGCCCGCTGATCCCCCGGTCAGCGCTCAGCCGGCCGCATGGCCGACGCTCGCGTCACGACGCCCCGGGCGCGGCGGCATCCGCTCGCACGGTCTTGGTATCGGCGGGGTCGTTCTGGCGTCGGCTGGCGAGCATGATCGGAACGCCGACGAGCTCGACCAGGCCGCCGATCAGCAGCGAGGCGCCGTAGCCCCACAGGTCGGCGGACCGGCCGAGGGCGGGCTGGATGAACACGCCGCCGAGGCTGCCGAACAGCGAGTCGAACGAGAGCACCGTGGCGCGCTGCTTCGACGGGATCATGTCGTTGAGGTAGGCCTGCCGCACCGGTTCGGCCACCGCGAAGACGAACCCCCAGACCATCAGGAACACCACCGCGAGCCAGAACAGGTTGTTCAGTCCCAGCACGATGAGCGAGACCACGCTGAGCAGGGACGCGCCGATCACGGTGCTGGTGCGCTTGGCGAAGAGGGTGCGGATGCGGGGCGCGACGACCCCGCCGACCACCTGCGCCAGCGAGAGGATCGCGGCGGCCAACCCGGCGATGGAGTACGCCGACGGGTCGCCGTACAGCTCCAGCAGGTAGGGCTGCAGCGCATAGAAGGCGTAAATACCGACCCCGGACGCGAACGGCGCCGAGAGGATCATGTACCGCACCGACCGGCGTTTCAGCCCGTGCTCGATCGACTCCGCCAGCACCAGACGGGTGGCCATCACCGGACCGCGGGAGTGGTCCGGCGTGAAGCCGAGGTCTTTCATCACCACGAACGCGTAGATGAACATCACCACGAGCACCCCGGCGCGCACCAGGAACGGCACCCCGAGGTTGGTGGCCTGGGCGATCACCCCACCGAGCACCGAGCCGGCGAACATCGCGATCCCGGTCACCACGAGGCCGCGTCCGAACACCGCCTCCAGGCTGCCGGTGTACCGGGTCGACGTCAACGCGTCCACCAGCCAGGCCTCCACGGCGCCGGAGAAGAAGGTGAACCCCAGGCCGAGCAGCACCGACACGATGGCCCACCAGACGAACGGCGAGTGCCAGACCCAGAGCAGCCAGTACAGCGCGGTGGTCACCGACAGCGTGATGGTGCCCAGCAGGTAGGACGCCTTGCGTCCCACGGTGTCGGCGACCACACCGGTGGGGATCTCGAAGATCACCATGCCGGCGGTGAAGAACCCGTTCGCGGCGAACGCCTCGAAATTGCTCAGCCCCGCGTCGAGCAGGAACAGCGTGTTGATGCCCCAGATGAACGACGCAGCGAGCGTATTGCCGAGCAGGAGGATGAGGTAGATGCGCTGGACGCGCCGGGATGCCGGGTTCACGACCCGGGACCGATCGGCTCAGACCATCCCGTCACACCAAACATCATCGACCTCGGTGCGGCGGATGGCTAGGCTCGGCCCGCCGAGCGTCCTGCGCCCGACGGGCGCGGGCGGATGGTCTGCGCCGGCGGAACGGGCCTGGCCGCGTTGACCGGGCGGCCGCCCCGGGCAACACTGTGCAGGACAAGCCCTGACAAGGCGGTCGACAAGGAGGTCCAGTCGTGGCGGACAAGAAGAATTCCGGCCAGGAGAAGAACTCCGGCCAGAAGAAGAACGCCGACACGGCATCCGGCGACGCCGACGGCGGCAAGCTCGGCCGCAAGCGGTACGAGGCGGAGCTGGCCACGCTGCAAGGCGAGCTGGTCGCCTTGCAGGAATGGGTGAAGCGCACCGGGGCGAAGATCTGCATTGTGTTCGAGGGGCGCGACACGGCGGGCAAGGGCGGCACGATCAAGCGCATCGTCGAGCGGGTCAGCCCGCGGGTGTTCCGGGTGGTGGCGCTGCCCTCCCCCACCGAACGGGAGAAGACCCAGATGTACATCCAGCGCTACCTGGCGCATTTCCCCGCCGCGGGCGAGGTCGTGATCTTCGACCGCAGCTGGTACAACCGGGCCGGCGTGGAACGGGTGATGGGTTTTTGCACCCCCAAGCAAACCGAGGACTTTCTGCGGATGGCGCCCTTGGTCGAACGGGCCATGGTCGACTCCGGCATCATTCTGCTCAAGTACTGGCTGGAGGTGAGCGAGGAGGAACAGACCAAACGGCTGGAGAGCCGGATCAACGATCCCCGCAAGACCTGGAAGCTC
>Ga0247806_10000724_pt1 | contig 18495 bp, 18 predicted proteins | sample UWRJL059202B1_FD_179935 | JGI IMG/M metagenome (GOLD analysis project Ga0247806, IMG submission 179935) | Plant litter microbial communities from Arlington Agricultural Research Station in Wisconsin, United States - UWRJ-L059-202B-1 | ecosystem: Environmental > Terrestrial > Plant litter >... | reverse complement strand
GGGCGCGGCGATGGGCGTCGCGCTGTGGCTGCTCAATCCGCTGGCCGATCCGTACATGGCGGGCAGCCTGGTCGAGCGGGTCGTTGCGCTGTGCCTGCTTTGCGGAACCGGGGCGCTGGTCTATGGGGCGGCCTCGCTGCTGTTCAGGGCCTTCACCCTGCGCGAGCTGCGCGCGGCACTGGGCCGCAAGCAACAGGACTAGAGCTTCATCATCATGCGCGTCGTTTCCGGCATCCAGCCCACCGGCAAGCCCCATCTGGGCAATTACCTGGGCGCCATCGTCAATTACGTGAAATTGCAGCAGGAGGCCGAGCAGGCAGGCGGCAAGTGCCTGATCTTTCTCGCCGATCTCCACGCGATCTCGATGCCGCACAACCCAGCGGAGCTGAATGCGGCCACGCGAGAGATGGTCGCCACGCTGGTCGCGTGCGGGGTCGATCCGGCCAAGGCGATTTTGTTCAACCAGGCGCAGGTGCCGCAACATGCCGAGCTGCAATGGCTGCTCAACGGCACCGCGCGGATGGGCTGGCTCAACCGCATGACCCAGTGGAAGGACAAGGCGGGCAAGAACCGCGAGGGCGCGAGCCTGGCGCTGTTCGCCTATCCGGTGCTGCAGGCGGCCGACGTGCTGCTGTACAACGCCACCCATGTGCCGGTGGGCGAGGACCAGAAGCAGCACCTGGAGCTGGCGCGCGACATCGCGCAGAAGTTCAACAACGACTTCTGTGCCGAAGACGCGCCGCTGTTCACCCTGCCCGAGCCGTATATCCCGCCGATGGCGGCGCGGATCATGTCCTTGCGCGACGGCACGGCCAAGATGAGCAAGTCCGACCCGTCGGACATGAGCCGGATCAACCTGACCGACGACGCCGACACGATGGCGGCGAAGATCAAGAAGGCCAAGACCGACCCCGAGCCCTTGCCGAGCGAGCCGGCCGGGCTGGCGGGGCGGCCCGAGGCGCTCAACCTGGTGACGATCTATGCCGCGCTGTCGGGCAGCACCAGCGAGGCGGTGCTGGGGCAGTTCGGCGGACAGGGCTTCGGCGGGTTCAAGCCCGCGCTGGCCGATCTGCTGGTGAGCGTGCTGGGGCCGTTGCGCGACCGGTTCGTCGAACTGAAGGACGATCGCGAGGCGCTCGAGGCAATCCTCGCGCGCGGCGCATCGCAGGCGCGCGAAATCGCGGTGCCGACGCTGGAGGCCGCCTATCGCGCATTGGGGCTGGTGCGGGGCAGCTGACCCGCCCCGCCCGCCCTAAGCGGTTGATCTAGAGCAATAAGCCACTGTTACTGCGTGATTTTGTGAATCGCGTTCAATCGCGGTTCACCCCGCCCTTGCTAATGCACGCCTCATCGTGACACATCGTGCGCGCACCATCCCGTGCCCCGCGTGCCCGTCAGAACAGAAGAGGTTGCAATGTCTGCATTTTCTACGCTCAAGCTCGCGGCTGCACCGCTGATGCTGACCGCGCTGGCCGCTTGCGCCACGCCGTTCAGTGCCGATGTGTCGCGTTTCGAAAGCCGTCTGCCCGCGCCGCAGGGGCAAAGTTTCTTCGTGGTCGCAGAAGATCCCGCGCTGGCCGGCGGGCTCGAATTCTCGCAATATGCCGGTTACGTCGCCAGCCAGATGGGCCAGCTCGGCTATGTCCAGGCGCGCAGCCCCGAGGACGCCACGCTGCTGGTGCGGTTCGATTACGGGGTCGACAACGGGCGCGAGCGCGTGCGTTCGACCGGGATCGGCTATCGCGATCCGTTCTACAATTCGTGGTACAGCTATTCGCGCCCGGTGGTCTATCGCGACGGACGCGGCAATGCCCGCGTCGCCTATGTGCCCAGTCGGGCCTGGGGTTACGGCTTCCAGGACCCGTTCTTCGGTTCTGCTGGCGGCGGCGTGGAAAGCTACACCGTGTTCAACAGCGGGATCGAGCTGAAGATCGACGACGCCCGGTCGGGCGAGCGATTGTTCGAAGGCCGGTCGGAAGCGGTCTCGACCTCCAACCGCCTGCAATATCTGGTGCCCAATCTGGTCGAGGCGATGTTCACCGACTTCCCCGGCAATTCGGGCGAGACGGTGCGCATCTCGGTCGCGCCGGAGGACCAGCCGGTGCGCCGCGACCAGCGCTGAGCCCTGACATTATGTGATTCGAAAAGGCGGGCCTCGCGGTCCGCCTTTTCTTTTGCGCGGCGCCGGGCCATCCTCGGCGCGCGGTCGGGGATCACATCATGCACTATCAGGCGCCGGTAATCCAAAGCTTGCGCGTGGACAGCCCCTCGCTGCGCTGGGCGATCCGCGCGCTGACGGCGGTGGTGTGGTTCAGCAGCGGCTTATTCGCGCTGTTCATCCTCGCCTTCTACCTCGGCGCGTGGCGGATGGACGAGATGGCGGCGTGGAACGCCTTCCTGCCCGGGCTCCACGCCGATGACGGGCGGCCGGCCGCGACGGCAGGCATCGGGGTGCATTTCGTGTTCGGCGCGCTGATCCTGCTGCTCGGCCCGATCCAGCTGGTGCGCGGCTTGCGCGAGCGCTGGCCACAAGTGCATCGCTGGCTCGGGCGCGTCTATGCGGCGAGCGCGGTGCTGACCGGGCTTGGCGGGATCGGCTTCATCGCGTTGCGCGGGACGGTGGGCGGGCCGATGATGAGCGCCGCCTTCGCGCTGTATGGCGTGCTGATGATGCTGGCGGGGGTGCAGACGGTGCGCCATGCGATGGCCCGGCGGTTCGAGCGGCACCGCGCCTGGGCGATCCGGCTGTTCGCGCTGGCGGTGGGATCATGGCTGTACCGGATGTATTACGGGCTGTGGTTCGCGGTCACCGATGGTGCGGGGCATACCGAACAGTTCGACGGCTGGTTCGATCTGGTGATGGACTGGTGGTTCTTCCTCCCCAACCTGCTGGTGGCCGAGATCGTGATCCGCGCGACGCAGGTGCGGCTGTCGCCGGTCGCGAGCGGCGTGGCGACGGGGGCGCTGGCGCTGGTGATCGGCGTGCTCGGGCTCGCGACGTGGTTCTTCTTCACCCGGGCGTGGTGGCCGGCAATCGCCTGGGGGCTGGGAATCTAGCCGCGGCTTTCCTTGCCTGCGCAACCGCGCCATGATGCGGCAAAAGCGGACAGGGAGAGTGGCGTTGCGCAAGTGGATCATCGGAGCGGCGGCCATGGTGCTGGCCGCGTGCGGCAGCGAGCCGGTGGCGGAGCCAGTGGCCGAGATCGAGGTCACGCAGTATCCGGGCGTGCCCGAGGAGCAGGCGGCGCAGGTGCGCGCCGCCGGGCGGGTGATCGACCCCGCGTCCTACGCGATCTTCGCGCCGCTGGTCGGTGCCCCGCCTTATGCCGACGTAACCGTGGCCGAGGCGGTCGCCTATGGCAGCGATCCGGCGCAGATCCTCGACATCTACACCGCGAACACGGCGGCGGAGGGCGAGCGGCGCCCGGTGCTGCTGTTCGTCCACGGCGGTGGCTTCACCGGCGGCAGTCGGCAGGGCGGCTATTACCCGCAGAACATCACCGCCTGGGCCGCGCGCAACGGCATGGTCGGGGTGAATATCGACTATCGGCTGGCGCCGGGCGCGCCATGGCCCGCCGCGCGCGACGACCTCGCCCGCGCGATCGCCTGGGTGGGCGAGCATATCGCCGAGTATGGCGGCGATCCCGACAATATCGTGCTGTGGGGGCATTCGGCGGGGGCCAATCACGTCGCCGATTATGTCACCCATGCCGGGTTGCAGGGGCCGGAGGCGGCGCGGGTCAAGGGCGCGCTGCTGCTGTCGCCGGCCTATTTTGCCGCCGTGGGCGAGGCGCCGCATGCCTATTATGGCACGGATGCCACTTTACAGACTGCGGAACCCGCCATCGCGCGGCTGGGCGCTGCGACGATCCCGGTGATGCTTGCTCACGCCGAATACGACCCCGAGGCGTTCGAAGACTTCGCCCGCGCGGTGTCGGCGCGGTTGTGCGGCGACGGGGCCGGTGGCCAGTGCCCGCCGATCCTGCGGCTGGCCGATCACAACCACATGACCGAAGGCGCCTCGGTCGGGTCGGTCGACCAGTCGCTGACCGGGCCGCTGCTCGACTGGATACGCGGGCTTTAGCGGCTGGCGTTACACCAGCTTCGCGTGCCCCCCGGTCGAGCCGAACCCGCCCGTGCCGCGCTCGGTGTCGGGCAAGGCGTCGACCTCTTGCCAAGCGGCAACCGTCACCGGGGCCAGCACCAGCTGGGCGATGCGGTCGCCGCGCTCAATCGGGAAATCGTCCTGTGACAGGTTGATCAGGATCACCTTGAGCTCGCCGCGATAATCGCTGTCGATCGTGCCGGGCGCGTTGGGGACCGAAATGCCGTGTTTCAGCGCCAGGCCCGAGCGCGGGCGGACCTGCACTTCGTAGCCATCGGGGATCGCCATCGCGAACCCCGTCGCCACCGCCAGCCGCGCGCCGGGGCGCAAGGTCACGTCTTCGGCCGAGACCACGTCCATCCCCGCCGCGCCGGGGGTGGCGTAGGCGGGCAGCGGCAGGCCGTGGCCATGCGGCAGGCGCATGATCCGCACCGGGACAGGTTCAACCATTGCGCGCGAGCCTTTCTGCGATCCGGGCCACCAGATGGCGGGCGACATCCTGCTTGCTCATCGAGGCCCAGCTTTCGACCGTGCTTTCCAGGATCAGGTGGACCTCGTTGTCCTCCCCACCCATGACGCTTTCTCCCGGCGGGCCGGAAACGTCGTTGGCAACGATCCAGTCGACGCCCTTGCTCTTGCGCTTCTTGCGGGCGTTGCCGATCACGTCCTCGGTCTCGGCGGCGAAGCCGATCAGCAGGTCGGGGCGATCGGGGCTGGCGGCGAGCCCGGCGAGGACGTCGGGGTTCTCGGTCAGCATCAGCGCGGGCGGGGCCGAGCCGCGTTTCTTGATCTTTTCCGGCCGGTAATCGCGCGGGCGCCAGTCGGACACCGCCGCGACCATCACCCCGACATCGGCGGGGAGCGCGGCCTTCACTTCGCGCGCCATTTCGTCGGCGTTCTCGACATCGATCCGGTCGACGCCCGGCGGGGTGCGCAGGTTGACCGGCCCCGCCACCAGCGTCACCCGCGCGCCCGCGTCGGCGGCGGCGGCGGCGATGGCGAAGCCCTGCTTGCCCGAGCTGCGATTGGCGATGTAGCGCACCGGATCGATCGGTTCGCGCGTCGGCCCGGCGGTGATCAGCACGTGGTAGCCGTAGAGCGGGCGGTGTTCGATATCGGTCTCGAAGCCAGGCTGGCCGTCGAGCGGGTCGAAATTGTCGGGCAGGTCCTCCACGCGGGTTGCAGCCGGCGTGGTGCCGAGCGGGTTGACCGGGGCGGCGGCGTCCTCGCCTTCGAACGGTTGCGGGGCCTGCTGGCGGGCGTTGACCTCGTGGTTGATCGCCTCGCGGTCGGTCGGCGGTGCCGCCTTGGCGAGGCCCTTGGCGGCGAGCACCGCGCGCGCGTTGGCCGTGTCGGGTTCGGGCAGGTCGGGGCCTGGGAACGATCCCTCATCGACGGGCAGATCGTCGTCGGCCTCGTCGTCGAGATTGCGGCGCGGGGTCGAGCGGGCGATGATCGAGCCGAGCAGCCCGGCGCCGTCCCCCAGTTCGTCCGGGCCGATCCCGGTGAGATAATCGCCGCCCTCGCCCGTGTAGCCGACCGTGCCCGGATCGATCTCGAGCATGTCGGCGATTTCGAGCCAGACCATCTCGGGCTCGGGCAAGCGGCCGGGGCCGAATTCGCCGCAGGCCATCGCGCCGTCCTCGGGCGGCATTACCCGCACCCCGCCCGCGCGCAGGCTGGCGACATTGCGCTGCGTCGCCGCGTGCAGCCACATGCGCACATTCATCGCGGGCACGGCCAGCACCGGCTTGTCGGTCGCGAGCAGCAGCGTGGTGGCGAGATCGTCGGCGATGCCGGCGACCATCTTGGCGAGCAGGTTGGCGGTGGCGGGGCACACCACCACCAGATCGGCCTGGCGGCTGAGCTGGATATGGCCGATCTCGGCCTCGTTCTTGAGATCCCACAGCGAGGTGTGGACCTGGTTGCCCGACAGCGCGGCGAGCGCCATCGGGGTGACGAATTGCGCGCCGCCCTCGGTCAGCACGCAAGTCACCTCGCCCCCGCCGCGGCGGATCAGGCGGACGAGTTCGCACGCCTTGTACGCGGCGATGCCGCCGCCCACCACCAGCAGGATGCGGGGATTGGCCATAGTGTCAGCAATTCCTCCGGGCTCGAACGCCGTCGCCGTGCCTAGCGGGCACGGCAAGGCTTTGCCAGCCTTGGCTTAAACTGGTTAACGCCGGGTTGCGGCGGCGCGGAACAGGTCGCGAAGCGCGCGCGGCGCCCAGGCGAGGCCGGCGAGGTAGGCGGGGAGCACCAGCATGACCCAATAGGTGTTCTCGGGCCGGGCAAACAACGCCATGGCAAGGAAGAACCCGGTAAACCACAGCCCCGCGAACAGGCCGGTCCGCCCGCCCAGCCCGAACCAGCCGAGCAGCGCCAGCACCGCGAGCGGACCCGCCAGCCAAAGCGGCAGAACCAGCAGCGCGCTCATGCGTGCCAGGCTGAGCAGGGGCAGCGCGGGGCCGGCGAAGGCTTGCCAACCGGGCGAGGTCTGGTCGATCGGCAGCAGCAGCGCGGTGACGGCAAGGTAATGCGCCCACAGCCCGGCGGCGAACAGCGCCAGCACGGCGCCAACGGCCGCCGCCTCGCGCCAGCGGCGCTGCCCCAGCGCGAAGGCGAGCCACAGCAAGACGAACGGCAGCGCCAGTTCGCGCACCGCCAGCGCCAGCGCGGCCAGAGCCAGGCTCGGCCACCAGCGCTCGCTCCGGTGCAGCACCAGCGTGAGGCTGAGCAGCAGCCCGGCGACCAGTTCGTGGATGACCGAGGCCTGATCGGCCATCACCCCGGCGCCGCCGAGCAGCAGGAGGAAGGCCCCTGCGGCTGCCTGCGGCACGCCGAGGACGACGCGGGTGCGCATATACAGCGCGGCGGCGGTAGCGAGCAGCAGCGTCAGCAGCGCGCCCCGCACCACGGGCGGGCCGAGCGCGGCGTTGAGCCAGGCGAGCGTGGGCAGGCGGACGGTGACGAACGGACGGGTGGGGTAATTGCCGGCGCGCTGTTCGGCGAGCGCGGCGGCGTAGTAACTCTCGCCCGTCGCGACCCGTTGGTGGATGTGGGTGTAGAGCGCGAAATCGCCGGTCGAACCGCCCTCGCCGGCCGTTTCATGTGCCTCGCTCGACGCCGTTTCGGCGGCAAGGCGGGGGACGGCGATGCTGCTCCACGCCAGAATGGCGATCAGCGCCAGCAGGATGGCGATCGCGCCGGCGCGCGGCACCGCCCGCAAGGGGTGGCGGCTGGCGGGATCGGGAAGGTCCACCCGCGCGCCGCTCAGTAATCGCGCGCCGAATTCCACAGCCCGGCAAGCGTGCGCGGGAGGAACGCGAGGCCGATGAACCACAGCGGCATGATGACCAGCGCCCAGTAGAAATTGGCGTCGCGCCCGGCGATCATGAACAGCACGCCATAGCCGAGGCACAGCAGGAAGCCGGCGAGGCCGAGATCGCTCTTCCACCCGGCCCAGCCGAGCAACGGCAACAGCGCCAGCGGCGCGGCGAGCCGGCCGGGGATGAATTGCAGCGGGCTCGACAGGATGATGTTGCCCGTCCACCCGCCCAGCCCGCGCCACGCCAGCCAGCCGGGCGAAAGCGGGTCCGATGCGTTGGTGAACTCGGCCACCTGCGCCAGATGCAGCGCCAGCATCAGCCCGAACAGCAGCACCAGCCCGCCCCACGCCAACGCCTCGCGCCGGTCGCCGCGCACCGCCGCGAGCGCGCCCATCAGCAGCACGAACGGCAGTGCGTGTTCGCGGATGGTGAGCGCCAGCCCCGCCGCGATCCATGCGCCGAGCCACCGGCCGCGCCGGTGCAGCGCCAGCGCGAGCGCCAGCAGCACCCCAGCCCACACCTCGTGCAGCACCAGATATTGCGGCTTGAACCCGACCGCGGTGCCGATCACCAGCAGCAGCATCACATAGAGGCGGTGATCGGCCCCGCCCGGCTCGTTCTCGAGCCGCCAGTACCACGCCGCGAGCGTGCCCAGCGCCAGCAGCGAGGCGAGCGTCATCATGCCCCATTCGCCGAGCCAGCCGCTCACCACCGCCAGCGTCGGCAGACGGACCGCCAGACCCGGCCGGACCGGGAAATCACGCGCGCGCTGTTCCTCCACCGCGACGTGGTAATAGCCTTCGCCCTGCCCGACGCGGGCGATGATTCGGTCGTATAGTTGCAGGTCGGTGTCGCGTTCCACGCTGTCCGGGACGGTGGCGACGGTGGCCACCTGCGTCGCCGGCGGCGTGGCCCCCGGCAGCAGGTCGTTGCGCACGGTCAGCGCGGCCGCGAGCAGGGCCAGCAGGCTGAGCGCGATCACCACCAGTGCCGCGCCGGGTGCCCAGTGCGCGAAGCGGTCCCACGGCTTGGGGCGACCCCTTAGCCGAGCCATCCGGCCGCACCCGCCAGCCACACCAGACCGCCGCCCGCCAGGGCCGCCGCGACATAGCGCAGCCACGCCCGCTCGCCGCGCTCGCGCTTTTCCCAGAACAGTTCGACATGCGGCAGCGGCGGCTGTTCGGGCGCGCCGCCGCGCGGGGGATAGAGTTCTTCCAGCCGGCGGATCAGCGCGGGGACGCGCAGCAGGGTTTGCGTGTCCTCCTTGATCCGCTCGGCCAGCGCCGCCTCGGGCCCCAGCTCGTCGCGGATCCAGTCGCGCACGAACGGCGCCGACACGTCCCACATGTTGATCTGCGGATCGAGCTGGGTGGCGATCCCCTCAACCATCACCATGGTCTTTTGCAGCAGCAGCAGGTGCGGCTGGGTGGCCATGTCGAAATCGCGGGTGATCGCGAACAGCCCGTCGAGCATCTGGCCCACGCTGAGTTCGCTCACCGGCTTGCCGCGCATCGGCTCGCCCACCGCGCGAAGGGCGGTCGCGAATTCATCGACCGAGTGGTAGCTGGGCACGTATTGCGCCTCGAAATGGATTTCGGCGACGCGGCGGTAATTGCCCGTGGTCAGGCCGTAGAGGATCTCGGCCAGCCATTGGCGGGCGCGACGGTCGATCCGCCCCATGATCCCGAAATCGATCGCCACGATCGTCCCGTCGGCGCGCACGAACAGATTGCCCTGGTGCATGTCGGCGTGGAAGAACCCCGCGCTGATCGCCTGCGTCAGGAACGCCAGCACCAGCCGTCGGGCAAGGTCGGGCAGGTCGTGCCCCGCCGCGACCAGCGCCGCGCGGTCGGAGATCTTGATCCCGTCGATCCATTCGATCGTCAGCACCCGGCCATTGGTGCGGTCCCAGTCGATCGCGGGAATGGCATAGCCCTCGATCCCGCGCATCGCGTCGGACAATTCGCTGGCCGAGGCCGCTTCGCGTCGCAGGTCCAGCTCGCGATTGGTCCAGCGCTTGAAATTGGCGATGGTCAGCCGCGGGCGCAGCCGCTGCGCCTCGCCGCCGAATGCCTCAAGATGGGCGGCGGCCCACTCATAGGTGACGATGTCGCGCTCGAACTTCTCGCGGATGCCGGGGCGGACCACCTTGATCGCGACGGTGCGCCCGTCGATGGTAACACCCTTGTGAACCTGTGCGATCGAAGCCGCGCCCACGGGCACCGGATCGACCTCGGCAAACAGCGCTTCGAGCGGGCGTTCGAAGCTGCGCTCGATCTGTTCGCGGATCGATTCGAACGAGACCGGCGGCAGGTTGTCCTGCAGGAACAGCAGATTGCGCGCCGCATCCTCGCCCACCAGATCGGGCCGCGTGGCGAGCGTCTGCCCCAGCTTGATCGCGGCGGGGCCTATTGCCTGGAAGGCGGTGGCGTAGTCGGGTTCGCGGGACTTGACGGTGAACAGGCTGAACAGCCAGATCAGCCGCTTGACCGGCGTCGGTGCATTGGGATCGCGCGCGATGCCGCGCAGAGCGCCGTGCCGGGCGAGAATGCGGGCCCAAGAGCCCAGCCGCAGGATGTGAACAATGGGCGCAGTCACTTCGGCTAGGTCTTCCAGCCGGAATGGATCGCAACCAGCCCGCCCATGATCGGTTCGACCTTGGTGCGGGTGAACCCGGCGGCGCGCACCATGGCTTCGAATTCGGGCATCGGCGGGAAACGGCGGATCGATTCGATCAGGTAGCGATAGCTGTCGGCGTCATTGGCCAGCATCTTGCCCAGCTGCGGCACCAGCTTGTGCGAATAGAGGTCGTAGGCCTCTTTGAACCCGGGCCAGGTGGTGGTCGAGAATTCGAGGCAGAAGAACCGCCCGCCATATTTGAGCACCCGGTGCGCCTCGGCCAGCGCCAGGTCGATCCGGGTCACGTTGCGGATGCCGAAGGCGATCGTGTAGGCATCGAACACGTTGTTTTCGAAGCTCAGTTCCTCGGCGTTCTGGCGCGACCACACCAGCGTGTCGATCCCCCGCCCCATCGCGCGTTCGATCCCGACATCGAGCATTTCCTGGTTGATGTCGGCCACGGTCACGCTCGCGCCCGCCGCCTCCAGCCGGAAGGCGATGTCGCCGGTGCCGCCGGCCATGTCGAGGATCGCCTCGCCCGGCTGCGGCTTTACGCGGCGGACGAACTGGTCCTTCCACAGCCGGTGCATCCCGCCCGACATGGCGTCGTTCATCAGATCATATTTGCCCGCCACATTGGAGAAGACCGCGCCGACCAGGCCCGTCTTCTCCTCTGGATCGACATTCTCGTAACCGAAGGAGACCTTTTCACTCATGCGCGATCCTCTAGCCGGGGGGCGGCTGGCGCGCCAGTGGCTTGGCGGCGCAGCGCCATGGCGCCGAGGGCGATCCCCGCCAGAATCAGCGCCATGCCCTCCCAGTGATAGTCGAGCAGCATCTCGCCCAGCAGCGCCGCCGACAGGAACGCGCCGAACAGCGGCATCAGCGTGATCGCCTGCCCGGCGCGCGCGGGGCCGACGGTGTCGGTGGCCTTGTTGTAGATTAGATAGGACACGATCGACGGCAGCACGCAGACATAGGCGAACGCGCCGACCACCTTGCCCGACCACACGATCCGCGCGCCCTCGCCCCACTCCCACAGCGCCAGCGGCGCCATGGTGAGCGCGCCGATGGTGAAGGTGACGAACAGGAAGCTGAGCGGCGCGACCTTGGGCCGGTGGCGCAGCAGCACGGTGTAGAGCGCCCAGACCAGCACCGAGCCCAGCAGCAGGCCGTCGCCGAACCCCAGATGCAGCGCCAGCAGACGCTCGAGCTGGCCCTCGAACACGATCACCGCCACCCCGAGCATCGAGCAGACCGTGCCCAGTTTCTGCCACAGGCTGCTGCCGGTGCCGTGCAGCACGCGGTCGAGCACCATCACCAGCAAGGGAACCGCCGCCTGCAACAGCAAGGCCTTGCTGGCGGTGGTGTAATGCAGCGCGGGATAAAGCAGCCCGTTGAATGCGCTGATCCCGAGCAGCGCCAGCGCCAGCACCCATTTCCAGCTCGCCCGCAGCGCCGGCAGGTCGTCGCGCAGCGTGCGCCACACGAAGGGCAGCAGGATCAGCGAGGCGCCGAGCCAGCGCACGAAGGCCAGCGTCAGCGGCGGCACGTCGAACCGCACTCCGCGCGCCACGATCGAATTGCCCGCCCACAGCAGCATCACCAGCCCGAGCAGCAGATAGGCGGTCATGGCGCGTCGTTCGGGCAGCATCGACGCGCCCTAGGGGGTGATCGCGCGCATGGCGATGACAGAATGCGCGCGGGCGGCTAGAGGCGGCGCGACCATGCCCGAACTCCCCGAAGTCGAAACCACCGTGCGCGGGCTGGCCGTGCTGCTCAACGGCGAGCGATTGGTGCGCGTGGTGCTCAACCGGCCCGACATGCGCTTTCCCTTTCCGGAAGGGTTGGTGCAGGCGCTAACCGGGGCGACGGTGACCGGGCTGGGGCGGCGCGCCAAATACGGGCTGATCCATTTCGACCGCGATACCACGCTGGTGTTCCACCTGGGGATGAGCGGGCGGTGGCGGATCGACCCGCCCGAAGCGGCGCCGCATGACCATCTGCTGCTAGAGACAGCGGCGCATCGCTTCGCGCTCAACGATCCGCGCCGCTTCGGCTTCGTCGATCTGGTCGATACCGCCGTACTGGATACGTGGCGCGGATTCGCGACGCTTGGCCCCGAACCGCTCGGGCCCGATCTGACCGCGGCGCATCTGCTGGGCGCGCTGGCGGGGCGCAAGCAGGCGATCAAGCTGCTGCTGCTCGACCAGCGAATCGTCGCCGGGCTGGGCAATATCTATGTCTGCGAGGCGCTGTTCGCGGCCAAGATCGACCCGCGCCGGGCGGGCGGGATGGTGTCGCGCGCGGCGCTGGGCCGTCTGGTGGTGGCGATTCGCGCGGTGCTGCTGCAGTCGATCGAGGATGGCGGATCGTCGCTGCGCGATTTTGCCCGGCCCGACGGCGAACTGGGCTATTTCGCCACGCGCTTTGCGGTATATGGCCGCGAGGGCGAGCCCTGCCCGCGCTGCGCCAAGGGCACGATCACCCGGATCGTGCAGGGTGGGCGGAGCACCTGGTTCTGCCCGAGCTGCCAAAAATAGGCGGTTGGCAGAAATAGGCGATTTGCTTGACCCGGCTGACCTTGGCCGCTAAGGCGCGCGCTTTCCGGCGGCATCCGCCGAACCCCGCAAGTTTCATCGAGGAATAGCCGGGCGCCCTCACGGCCCCCGAAGCGAAGGACTGACATGGCCAATACGCCGCAAGCCAAGAAGCGCATCCGCCGCAACGAGAAGCGCGCCGAAATCAACGGCGCACGGATCGGTCGCATCCGTACCTTCGTCAAGAAGGTCGAGACGGCCTGTGCCGATGCCGACAAGACCGCCGCGCAGGAAGCGCTCGCCGCTGCCCAGCCCGAGCTGGCACGCGGTGTCGCGCGCGGCGTGCTTCACAAGAACACCGCTGCGCGCAAGCTCAGCCGGCTGACCAAGCGCGTCTCGGCGCTCTGATTCGCTTAAATCCGCGGGGGCGATTCGCTCGCTGCGGACGGGTTTTCCGGAACGAAATCGGAACGGGGCCGGTGGTTTATCCATCGGCCCTTTTTGCATCTGCAGAACTGGTCGAGGGGTTAACCTACAAACCCCAGCGATTCCCGCGATTCGCATAAGTGTCATAAACTAATGCAGCGGTTTCAGTACTTTAGATGCAAGTCCGGGGGACACAGGTGAGTCAAGCCGGTATATTTTAGTTTTTTTGACAGCCCAACCTTGCTCCCGGCAGCCAGTCCTTCGATAAACAAATCCAGATCGCGGCACACCCCGCCGCGGCCTTCACTGACGAGTTTTCAACCGTTCAACGACGCGATCCCGATTGCGGCGGTGGGAGAGGCATTGCCTCGAGCTTGAGAGTGCGTTGCAGGCATCGGCAGCAGTTTGCGGGACAGGAAAACACAATGATTCGTATGGGGCCACAAGGAGGGCGCGTGCAGGACGCCAAGGGCCAGACCGCCGAGGAGCTGATGGAAGAACGCGAAGCCCTCGATCTGGCGGCCGACTGGGCCGATATCAGCATGGGGCTGCGCAAGGATCTCGGCCACCAGCTGCACACGCAGTGGATTCGCCCGATCCAGCTGGGCACGTTCTGCAAGGACAGCGGCACGCTGGAAATCTTCCTGCCGACTCAGTTCCTCGCCGAGTGGGTGCAGAATCACTATCTCGACCGGCTCAGCCTGGCGTGGAAGATCGCCTGCAGCGACGTGCGCCAGGTCTCGGTCAAGGTCCACCCGGGCCGCCGCCGGATCGCCGACATCAGCCTCAAGGGCGATGACGGATTCGGCCACAGCGCCGCCAACGATCCCGCGCTGGCGATGGAATCGATCGGCGAGGACGGCTTCACCTCGGGCATGGGGCTCGACCCGTCGCAGACCTTCGCCGCCTTCGTCACCGGCACCACCAACGTGCTGGCCAAGAACGCCGCCGAGCGCATGGCCAAGACCGAGAAGCCGCAATTCTCGCCGCTGTACCTCAAGGGCGGCACCGGCCAGGGCAAGACGCATCTGATGCATGCGATCGGCCACGAATATCTGCGCGCCCACCCGCGCGCGCGGATCTTCTACTGCTCGGCGGAGCGGTTCATGGTCGAGTTCGTCTCGGCGATCAAAAGCAACGAGATGATCGAGTTCAAGTCGCGATTGCGCGGGTTCGACCTGCTGCTGGTCGACGATATCCAGTTCATCATCGGCAAGGCGTCGGCGCAGGAAGAGCTGCTCTACACGATCGACGCGCTGCTGAACGAGGGCAAGCGGCTGGTGTTCGCCGCCGACCGCGCGCCGCAGGCGCTCGACGGGGTCGAGCCGCGCCTGCTCAGCCGGTTGTCGATGGGGCTGGTGGCCGATATCCAGCCGGCCGATATCGAGCTGCGCCGCACGATCCTCGACAGCAAGCTGACCCGCTTCGCCCCGCTCGACGTGCCGTCGGACGTGATCGAATTCCTCGCCCGCACGATCAACCGCAATGTCCGCGAGCTGGTCGGCGGGCTCAACAAGCTGATCGCCTATGCCCAGCTGACCGGGCAGGTGGTGAGCCTGCAGCTGGCCGAGGAGCAGCTGACCGATATCCTGTCGGCCAACCGCCGCCGGATCACGATCGACGAGATCCAGCGCACCGTGTGCCAGTTCTATCGTATCGACCGCAGCGAGATGAGCTCCAAGCGCCGCGCGCGCGCGGTGGTGCGGCCGCGCCAGGTGGCGATGTATCTCGCCAAGGTGCTGACCCCGCGCTCCTACCCCGAGATCGGGCGCAAGTTCGGCGGGCGCGACCATTCGACCGTGATCCACGCGGTCCGCCTGATCGAGGATCTGCGCACGCGCGACGCCGATATGGACGGCGATGTGCGCAGCCTGCTGCGCCAGCTGGAAAACTGACCGGATCGTTGCCGCGGCAACGCGCGCGGCGTAGGGGGTGCGCATGAACGCTGCGCACCCCGACCGCATTCCGGCATCTCTGCCCTTCACCTACCGCGAGGCCGCCATTCGTGGCCTGCGTGGCCATTGCCCCTGCTGCGATGGTGCACCGCTGTTTCGCAAATGGCTGAAACCGGTCGAACATTGCCGCGCATGCGGGCAGGATTGGACGTCCGACCGGGCCGATGATTTTCCCGCCTATATCGCGATCTTCGTGACCGGGCACCTGATGGCCCCCTTGCTGATCATGCTCATCAATGACTTCGGCCTGTCGCCATGGGCCACGCTGGCGATCATCCTGCCGCTGGCGGTGGCGATGATGCTGGCCATATTGCAACCGGCCAAGGGCGCCGTGCTGGCGACCATGTGGTGGTCGGGCATGGGCAGCTTTGTTCGAATCCGGCCGCTGGGCCACCCCGAAAATCCGGACCATTCATGACGCTGGCGCCTGAGCGGCTGACCCGCTTCGCCCGCCACATCGTGCTGCCCGAAGTCGGCGGCGCGGGGCAGGCGGCGTTGGCGGGGGCACATGTGGTGCTGGTCGGACTGGGCGGGATCGGCAGCCCGGCGCTGCAATATCTGGCGGCGGCGGGGATCGGGCGGCTGACGCTGATCGACGACGACAAGGTCGATGCCAGCAATCTCCAGCGCCAGACCATCTATACCGAGCGCGACATCGGCCACGGCAAGGCGGTCTCGGCGCGCCGCTGGCTGGCCAATTTCGACGCCACGCTCGAGGTGGCGCTGCGCGACGGGCGGATCGCGCCCGACAACGCCCCCGCCCTGCTCTCGGGCGCCGATCTGGTGCTCGACGGGACCGACAATTTCGCCACCCGGCTGGCGGTGTCCGACGCCTGCGTGGCGGCGGGCGTGCCGCTGCTCAGCGCTGCGGTTGGCCGGTTCCAGGGGCAGGTCGGGGCGTTCGCCGGGCACCTGCCGGGCGAGGCGTGCTATCGCTGCTTCGTCGGCGAGGCGTTCGACGCCGAGGATTGCGACACCTGCGCCGAGGACGGGATGCTGGGCGCGATGGCCGGGTGGATCGGCACGTTCGCGGCGATGCAGGCGGTGCGGGTGCTGGTGGGCGGCATGGGCGACCCGCTATGGGGCCGGTTGCATCTGCTCGACGGGCTGGCGCCGGGGATGCGGACCTTGCGGATTGCCAAGGATCCGGGTTGCCGGGGCTGTGCCTCTGGCACCGCACTCTGACGCGCCGCAGGCTCTAATTTTAATCACGCAAAGACGCTAAGGCGCGAAGGCGCAAAGGAGGGGGCCGAACCCTTATTACCTTCTTCGCGCCTTTGCGCCTTTGCGTGCAAAAAATGAACGGCTTCGCCGCCAGCGCCGCCCTCGCGACCAAGGCGCTCAATCGCCCCCCAACATCTCAGCCACCCACGCGGGCACCAGTTCGCTCGCTGGCCCCAGCCGCGTCTCGTCGAACATTCCGCTGCCGAGGCTTCGCTCCAGGTTGAGCTCAAGCGTCCGCGCGCCGCAGCGCGTCGCCTCCTGCACGAACCCCGCCGCGGGATAGACCGCGCCGCTGGTGCCGATCGAGACGAACAGATCGGCGCGGGACAGCGCGGCGTAAATCTCGTCCATCCGGTAAGGCATCTCGCCGAACCACACGATATCGGGCCGCAGCGCCGCCTTCCCGCAGGAGGGGCACGGAGGGCCGTCGCGCAAGGTCTCTTCCCAGCGGTGGCGCGCGTCGCAGGCGATGCACCACACCGACAGCGCCTCGCCATGCATGTGCAGCGCCCGCCCTGCCCCGGCGCGTTCGTGTAGGTCGTCGATGTTCTGGGTGACGATCAGCAACTGGCCCTGCCACTCGCGATCGAGCTGCCCCAGCGCGAGATGCGCGGCGTTGGGCTGGGCGGCGAGGACATTTGCCCGGCGCTCGTCGTAGAACCGCTGCACCAGAGCGGAATCGCGGCGGAACCCCTCAGGGGTGGCAACCTGCTCGACCGGGTGGTCTTCCCACAGACCGTCCTCGGCGCGGAAGGTGCGCAGGCCCGATTCGGCGCTGATCCCGGCGCCGGTGAGGATCACAATGTTGCGAACTATGGCCATGTGCCGCATGAAGCACGCGGCATTCAGGAGTGGCAATGGCCCGCATCGGTATTATCGGCAGTGAAGGGCGCATGGGACAGGCGCTGACGGCGGCGATCGTCGACGCGGGGCACGAATGCAGCGGCGGGGTCGACAAGGGCGGCGATGTGGCCAGCCTGGCCGACCACAGCGACGTGCTGGCCGATTTCTCCTCCCCCCATGCGCTCGGCGCCAACCTGCACGCGGCGATCGGCGCGGGCATTCCGATCCTGATCGGCACCACCGGGCTGGGCGAGGACCAGCATCTGGCGATCGACCATGCCGCGCGCGCGATTGCCGTGCTCCAGACGGGCAACACCTCGCTCGGCGTGACGCTGCTGGCCTATCTGGTGCGCGAGGCGGCGGCGCGGCTCGGGCCGGAATGGGATATCGAGGTGCTCGAAATGCACCACCGGATGAAGGTCGACGCCCCGTCGGGCACTGCGCTGCTGCTCGGCGAAGCGGCGGCTGCGGGGCGCGGGATGGCGCTGTCCGACCATTCGGAGCGCGGCCGTGATGGCCTGACCGGGCGCCGGGCGGAGGGCGCGATCGGCTTTGCGTCTTTGCGCGGCGGAACCGTGGCGGGCGAGCATAGCGTGATCCTGGCGGGCGACCACGAGCGGATCACGCTGTCGCATTCGGCCGAGAACCGGATGATTTTCGCGCGCGGCGCGGTGCGCGGGGCGGCGTGGCTGATCGGCCGGGCGCCGGGCCGCTATGGCATGGAACAGGTGCTGGGCATTTGAACGACCGGCCCGCGCAACCAAGGGGGATGGCATGATGATCGATCCAGCAGCCGCCGCACGCGCCTATGTCGACACCCTCGGCGCCGCCGAACTGGCGACCGCGCGCGCCTACACGCTGGGCGATCACTGGCTGCTGCTCGGCACGCTGGTGGTGGCGGCGGTGGTGACGTGGCTGATCGTGCGCACCGGGGCGCTCGAGCGAGTCCACCTTCGGCTCCGTCGGCGCGGCTGGGCGATGCGGACCCTGCTGGTGGCGGCGACATTCCTGGTGATCGATGCGCTGCTGACGCTCCCCTGGACGCTCTACAGCGACTGGTGGCGCGAGCGGGACTATGGCCATTCGAGCCAGCCGCTCGGCGATTTCCTGGTGCAGGGCGGGATCAGCCTGCTGGTCACCGCGCTGGTCGGGGCGTTGTTCCTGCTCGGGCTCTACGCGCTGCTGCGCCGGACCGGGCGCTGGTGGTGGGCGTGGGGCGGCGCGCTGGTCGCCGCTGGCCTGGCCTTCATGCTGCTGCTGAGCCCGGTGCTGATCGAGCCGCTGTTCAACGATTATCGCCCGGTCCCGCAGGGCGAAGTGCGCGATGCGGTGCTGGCGCTGGCGGCGGACGCCGACATCCCGCCCGAGCGGGTGCTGGTGTTCGACGGGTCGCGCCAGTCGAACAATTTCACCGCCAATGTCTCGGGCGTCGGCCCGTTCGCGCGGATCGCGAT
>Ga0247806_10000722_pt1 | contig 18590 bp, 9 predicted proteins | sample UWRJL059202B1_FD_179935 | JGI IMG/M metagenome (GOLD analysis project Ga0247806, IMG submission 179935) | Plant litter microbial communities from Arlington Agricultural Research Station in Wisconsin, United States - UWRJ-L059-202B-1 | ecosystem: Environmental > Terrestrial > Plant litter >... | reverse complement strand
TTTAACTATTTGATGCATGCTGAAGAGAACCTTTTCCTTTGCCCTCGGCCTTTTTATTTTTTCTGCTTTACCGCTGCTGGCGCTGGCACAGCCCACCTGGACCTTCGAGCCCTTCGGCAAAGAGAAAAAACCCAAGGAATTTGAAGACCGCAAGCTGGGTTCCGAAAAAACGGCGGAGAAGAAATTCACCGTGCCGCGCAACTTCATCCAGAATACCGTTACGCACTACAACTACTATTACAACGCCAACAACCGCGTGAACGCCATCATCGAAAGGGCCAAAATGTCCAACAAAGATGATTACTCGGGCATGCTTTCCTTTTACCCCTATTCCATCAGCCAGACAAAAACGCAGACGGTAGAAATAGATTCCGTGGTACTCACGTCCACCGCGGGCATTTTATTGCATGACCTGCGCAACGACTGGATCGACAACATGTACCTGCTCATCGGCAAAGCCTACTTTTTAAGGGGCGATTTCGATTCGGCCGCCATGACCTTCCAGTTCATCAACTACAACCTTTTCCCGCGCAAAAGAAAGAACGACGACGATAACCGCATTGTAGGCACCAATTCCTCTGCCTCCGGCAGCAGCATTTCCATCGCCAACAAGGAAAAAAGAAATGTATTGCAAAAGGTAATGTCGCTCCCGCCCAGCCGCAACGATGCACTCATCTGGCTCGCGCGTACGCAGATCGAACAGGGCGAATTCGGCGATGCCGGTGGCCTCATCAATACCCTGCAACAGGATCCCAATTTACCCAAACGCCTGCGCAACGACCTGGAAGAAGTGAACGCCTATTGGTTTTACAAACAAGGCAACTACGACAGCACCGCCGGTCACCTGCAAAAAGCATTGAGCAATGCCGACAACAAACAGGATAAGTCCAGGTGGGAATTTTTACTGGCGCAGTTGTATGAAATGAACGGCGAATACGACAAAGCTTCTACCTATTATACAAAGGCTTCCAAGCACACCGTGGATCCGCTGCTGGATATTTACGCGCGGCTCAACGAAGCAAAAATGATGAAGGGCACCACGCCGAAGGAGCTGGACAAAACCATCAGCAACCTCGTACGCATGGGCCGCAGGGATAAGTTCGATGCTTACCGCGACATCGTGTATTATTCCGCCGGGCAACTGAGCATGAAGAAACCCGATACCGCCGCCGCCATTGCCCTGTACCGCAGGAGCCTCAAATACAACGAAGGCAATATTGGTTATAAGAATCGCGCATTCCTGGAACTGGGCGACATCGCTTATGGCCGCAAGGAATACCGCCTCGCCTCGGCCATGTACGACAGCATACAGGCGGGCGACAGTACCCTTGCCGAACGATTGGCCCGTACCGAAGAACGCAAAGCCGCGCTCAGCAAGATCGTGCTGGCCATCAACAACATTGAAAGGGAAGACAGTCTGCAACGCATCGCGAAATTATCCGAAGGCGAAAGGGACGATTATGTAAAAAAATTATTGAGGAGAATGAGGAAGGAAAACGGGTTGAAAGACGACCCGGGCTATACCGGTGGCGACCTGTTGCCGATCGGCAGCAACAACCCCGCAGCCAGCCTTTTCGACGGCAATTCCAAAGGCGAATGGTATTTCTACAACAGCTCGCTCAAATCGAGGGGCTTCAGCGAATTCAAAAGCAAGTGGGGCAACCGCGTGAACCTCGACAACTGGCGCCGGAAATCGGCTTTCGAAGGCATGGCGGGCAATCCCAACAACGCCAATATTCCCAATACGGTAGAAGCAAAACTAAACGATCCCAACGGCACGGGCGGTTCTGAACTGAGTTACGATGGCCTGTTGAAAGACGTACCGCTGACCGAAGAAAAGATGACTGCCAGCAACGAAACACTCGCTTCCAGCCTGCTCGACCTGGCGCGTACCTATCAAAATGATTTGGAAGAACACCAGTTGGCTGTGGATACCTACGAAGATTACCTCCGCCGTTTCCCTACCCGGCTGCAGGATGGCGAAGTGTACCTCGGGTTGTATTACAGCTATACCAAACTGGGCAACAAATCCAAAGCGGAATACTACCGCGGTTTGCTCAACAAGGATTTCGCTGCTTCCAAATCGGCGCAGATGCTCAACAGTCCGGGCACCTCCACTGATCCAAAAACAAAGAACCCGGCCGCTACAAAAAAATACGAAGACATTTATAACCTGTTCATAGAAGGCGATTTTGAAAAAGCAATGGCCGAAAAGAAACAGGCCGATAACCTGTACGGCGTTAATTACTGGACACCTCAACTGCTGTACATCGAAGCCCTGCATCATGTGAAGGACAGGAACGACAGCCTGGCGATCACCGGCTTGCAGTCGCTCGTGAATACCTATCCCAATTCGCCTTTGAAAGACAAGGCTTCAACCATGATCGATGTGCTGAAGAGAAGGTCGGAGATTGAAAAATATTTAACCGAACTCGAAGTAACCCGCGCCTCCGACGATCCCACCATCGTGGTACCCGAAAGCAAACCCATGGTAAAAGTACCGGTGATCACCAAACCGGCGGATTCGGTAAAAAAACCTGTGGTAGCGCCGCCATTAACCAGCGGCCAGTTCGTAATGGCCCCTGCATCACCGCACCTCGTGATGATGGTACTGGATAAAGTAGATGGCGTATATGTGAACGAAGCTAAAAATGCATTCGACCGCTACAACAAGGAAAATTTTTATGGTCAGCCCATCACCATCGCAAAAGATGCCGTTGATGCGGAACACGCGGTATTGCTGATCTCTTCCTTCCCTACGGCGGATGCAGCGCTGGTATATTACGACAAGATCAAAAGAAGCGCGGCGCGGGAAATATCCTGGCTGCCGGCCAATAAATATTCGTTCATCATCATTACCAATGAGAACTTACAGGTATTAAAATCCAATAAAAATTTTGCGGGTTACAAAACCCTGTTAAATACACAATACCCGAACAGGTTTTAACAAGCGGGCAACAGTACGCATAATATCTTTGCAATTCATAATTCATAACTCATCATTCATAATTACTTTATGAAACGTTCGGTCAAGATCCTCTGGCGCGTATTCCTGGGCGGCTTCGCTCTCCTGCTGCTGATGTTGCTTTGTGCCAATTTCGGGCTGTTTGGCAAGATGCCTTCCGTAGAGCAACTGCAAAATCCCGAGGCCGACCTGGCGAGCGAGATATACACCAGCGACGGCGTGCTGATGGGTAAATATTATTCCGAGAACCGCAGCGAAGTAAAGTACAACGAGATCTCGCCCAACGTCATCAATGCCCTCATCGCCACGGAAGACGAACGCTTTTACGAACACTCCGGCATCGACGCGCAGGCATTGGCCCGGGTGGTATTTACATTGGGAACGCAGGGCGGCGGCAGTACCATCACGCAACAAGTAGCCAAGATGATGCTCGGACAGGGCCGCGGCAACATCTTCAAACGCGGCATCGATAAAATGAAAGAATGGATCGTGGCCGTAAAGCTCGAAAGAAATTTTACCAAGGAAGAGATCATCACCCTTTACCTCAACCGCGCACCCTGGGGCAATGTGTATGGCATCCGCAATGCATCGAGAACCTATTTTCAAAAAGAACCTTCGGAACTTAAAATTGAAGAAGCGGCCGTACTGATCGGCATGCTCAAAGGTTTTATTTACAACCCCATCACGCGGCCAAAAGAATCGCTGGACCGGCGCAACATCGTGATCGGCCAGATGGTGAATTGCCAGCAACATTTTTTAACAGAGGCAGAAGCGGAAAAGCTGAAGGCCAAACCGCTGATCACCAATTACCGGAAGATCGACGAGGACAAAGGCATCGCGCCTTATTTCCGTACGGTACTGGCAGATCAGCTAAAAGTTATTTTAAAAGACATCAAGAATCCGAAAACGGGCGAGTCGTATAATTTATACCGCGATGGATTAAAGATCTACACCACCATCAACTCCCGCATGCAGCAGTACGCTGAAGAAGCCGTGGTGCAGCACATGCCGGTGGTACAGAAAAAACTAAACGCCAATTTCAAATACCGCGGCGACAAGATATGGAAGGGCCACGACAACATCATTGAAAAAGAATTCAAATACACCGAACGCTGGAAGAGCATGAAGGAAGACGAGGTGAAAGAAGAAGACATCAAAAAAACTTTTTACGTTCCGGTAAAAATGAAAGTGTTCGCCTGGAATGCCAAGCGCCAGATCGATACCGTTATGACGCCTTTCGATTCCATCAAGTACCACAAGCAATTACTGCAAACCTCTTTTGCGGCCATGGACCCGCGCACGGGTGAAGTAAAATGCTGGGTAGGCGGCATCGATTTTAAATGGTTTAAATTCGACCACGTTACCGCCAGGCGGCAGGTGGGGTCTACCTTCAAACCGTTCATTTATACCTTAGGTATCGAAGAAGCGGGCTACACGCCTGAAACCGTGATCCCCGGCGGATCGCTGACCCTCGGTGGTAAAACCATTACGGGCGGCGGCGGCACGGTGGCCTACTGCCTTGCGCAATCCAAGAACATTGCGGCCTGGCGGCTCATCGGGCAGATCGGTGTAAAACGCACCATCGATTTCGTGCGCACCTGCGGCATCAAAAGCCCGATACCACCCTACTATTCCATCGGCCTCGGCTCTGCAGAAATTCCCATGCTGGAAATGCTGCAGGGCTATACCATGTTCCCCAACAAGGGCATGAATACCGAACCCATCATCATCAACCGCATCGAAGACAAAAGCGGCAACCTGGTAAAAGAATTTACGTCCACCCCCCGCCAGGTGATCAGCGAAACAGATGCCTACACCATGGCCAAGCTGATGGAAGGCGTGATCCGGTCGGGTACGGGGCGTTCGCTCAACAGCTACAATATCCCCGGTGAAAAAGCGGGTAAAACCGGTACCACCAACGGCAATACCGATGGCTGGTTCATCGGCTATACACCCGAACTGGTAGCAGGTACCTGGGTGGGTTGCGATGATCCCTTTATTCCTATTTATGCCAACAACGCGGGTGGTGCGGAAATGAGCGCTCCCAAATGGGGCATCTTTATGAGCAAGGTATATGGCGATAAAAAACTGGGCTACGGTAAGATCAAGGAGTTTGAAAAGCCCGCTTCCATGGACAATGGCATACAAAGCGCCGATACCGATTGGGGTATGCTGTTCAGCAAGGGCGACAGTACCACCATCGATGAAGGCAACGGCGATGTAGGCGACTTCTTCATCGACCAGAAAACAGATAACTCCGTTCCGGAAAACATCGGCATCGAAAGCCAGTTGCCCAAGAACGCTACCGACACCGGCAGGAATAAAAAAACAGACGAAAAGAAAGTCACCAGTCCTGCAGCAAAGCCGGATGATAAGAATAAAAAGCCGGCGGCGAAACCGAATGAATACTGAGGATAATTATGAGTTATGAATTATGAGTTATGAATGCATTGCAGTATTTTTTAATAATGTTGCAATACTCATCTAATGCTTCTTCCGCCGCCTCGTTTCGTGCCACACGAACCGAAAACATCAATCACTTAGCCCTACCAGATAAACGCTTTTCCGTCTTCCCGGCAAATAAAAAATCGGTTCTACGCCCCGGTTCGTGGGGACACGAACCGGGGCGTAGGCAGCAAAGATGCCACCAACTTAGTAAACTCTAACTAATTAAAACCTGTCGTGCATTCATAATTCATAACTCCTAATTCATAATTCTATTCGATTACTTTTTCAACATGCACCAGTTTCCCCGCTTCATTAATGCCTTCAAGCACAATGCGGATGCGTTTGGTAAAATCGTTGTTGTAAAAAACAACCGGGATGCTTGGCGTTAGTTTATCCGTTACCAGGTAAGGTTGCCACAGCAGCGTGGAGCGTGCATCGTTGGCCGGCGGGTTGGCCATCTGTTCGTAATCCGGTGCGTAAAATTCTTTCACCGGTGTATAGCCCATAACGGATACGCGGCCCAACTCGGTAGCCACGGCCTTCCTGTCCAGCATGTCATTGCCCTTGCGCAGGTAAATAAGGATCGCAGGCGTAAAACCGCTTTCGTTGCTGGCGCCGGCACCCATCTTAGGTCCTTCCATCATTGATTTTTCCAGGAACTTGATGTAGGCCACCTGGTCTACGGTAATACTTTGCAATACGCTGTTTTCCTGGTAATGCTCGTCGATATAAATCACCGGTGTACCGTTGCGGTGTTGGAATACCTTGCCTTCGGCAATGTTCGCCATACTGTAGGTAAGTCCGGGTATCTTGCCGGCAATGTAACTGTAAATGTCGAAACTGAATGCGGCCCGCTCGTCGTTCAGCACGTCGATGGCGAAGCTGTTGGCGCCACCGGAAAACATACCGGTTGCATAGCGTTCATCGAGTTTTACCAGGGGGTCGTTTTTCCAGCTTCTGCGGTTGGCTTTAACCTTTACGGTTTCCAGTGTTTTTTCTCCTGCGGCTCCCGATGTGGGGGCTTTCAGGTAATATTCAAACAAAGAAACATTGGGCAGGGCTGCGGCAACAGCTTCGCCTTTCACCAGGTATTCCCCGTAATTACTGATGCGCGGTTGCATGCGGAGCGTATTGTTTTGCGTGCTGAAAGCAAGACCGGTATTATTGCTCTTGTTTTTGTTGTTGAAAGAGAAATATATTTTGGCGGTATCGTAAAATAAAAGCCCGGTTGCTTTGATCAACCCGTTGGCATCGGGAAAAACCGAATACATCGTTTTCGCAGAATCCTTTGTTCTTACGATCAGGTTCACCTGCTCCTTGTCACCACTCTTGACGCCGTTTTTATTCAACTGCCCATAAATGCTGAGGTATTCATCAGGAACAAATTTTATCTCCGGAGTTTTACCCGCGCGCATGTCTACCCAATTGTATTTGCGCCAGCCGTGGGTAAGCAGCAACAGGTCGAGCGCCTGCCGGTTGGCCGCATCGTTTGCGGCAAAATAATAGGATGGATTGTTGATGTAACCGCGGATGTCGGCATTAAGCAACATGCTGTTGATGATACCGGCCGAAGGATCGCTGTTCATGTCTGCATCGGTAATGGACAGCGACATGTTCGTAAGCAAGGTATCGGGTGCCGTTACCACGATCTCATTTTTGGCCCGGCGTGCCGTACTGCTTGTTTTGGCCGTAAGGGTAACCTTGCTGCTGTAATTGTTGTTGTTGATGAAACAGATCCTCTCCGCCACGGGTTGCCAGTTTTTATCGAAAACCGTAAACTGCAGCGTGCCGGAAGGAAATCCTTCGAGTGGAATGAAGCCGTTCGTACGGTCGTTCTTCGCGATGCCGAGCCCCGATTTGTAAACCACTTTCTGGTACAGGTAAGCGAGGATGTACAAGCTGTCGTCGGACAATTTATTGACGATATTGTAAAAAAGTTTGCCGTTCGACTGCGCCAGTTTCAGCGACACACCGGTAATCCTTGCGGCAGGTAAATAAGTTCGCTGCGGCTGTCCTTTGTCGTCCGTCCATTCTGCGTAATAATGTTCGCCGGGTAATTGTTCCAGGTCGAACCTGCCCATCCCGTCATGTTCAGCGCCAATCTTCAGCAGTGTTTCACCGGTTTCCTGTTTTTTAATAAGGGCTTGTATGCTAAATGGCAGCCCGTTTTTATAGCTGGCTTTGAAGGCGATCGTATTTCTTTCACCTTCTATCACATCACCGCCTTCCGGGAAGAACTGTAACTCTTGTATGCCGGGGTCAGATTTATCAGCAACCGCGTTCCTTTTTAGAATGCGGATGGTCTTGCTGTATAAAAAACCCGTGTCGAAATTAAGCATCCAACTGGTGTAGGCGCGGCAGATCACCTGTTTGCCTTTTATGCTGTCGGGCAAACGAAAATTGCCATCGGCGGAGGAACGGATGATGGGCTGCATATTCTGCTGCAATAATTTTCCTTCTTCATCGTATAAGCCAATGTAAAAGTTGGTACTTCTTTCCGAAGGCAGGTAATCTTCAAAAATATAGGCCTTGAACCACACGTCTTCACCGGGCAGGTAACTTTCCTTATCGAAATGAACATGCACTTTTTCCCGGGGGAAATTGAGACCGTAAAGGTTGATCGAGTTTTCTACCGATTGGGCATGGGCGGTAACGCAAAATAAAATACATACAAGGGATATAAGGCCGGTATTGCGCATGGGTCAATTAGTTTTGGATACAAAGTAAATTAATCAATCCTGTACAACCGCGGGAAAAACACCGGGAAAGAACGGTTTTTTAACGAATGTTTAATAGTAATTATGAGTTATGAATTATGAGTTATGAATGTACAGAGTCCGCATGACGCAAAAACTCTTTACCATCTAAAAACTGTATTGCATTCATTATTCATAACTCATAATTAATAATTTCACTCCATCACTTTTTCAATATGCACCAGTTTACCCTCTTCATTAATGCCTTCGAGTACAATGCGGATACGCTTTGTAAAATCGTTGTTGTAAAAAGTAACGGGAATACTTTGCATAGATTTATCCGTTACCAGGTAGGGTTGCCACAGCAGGGTTGATCGTGCATCGTTTGCCGGAGGGTTGGCCATCTGCGCATAGTCGGGCGCATAAAATTCTTTTACAGGTGAATATCCTGCTATGGTTTGGCGGCCGATCGCGGGATTGGTTTTAACACCGGGGCGGTAGTGCATGTCTTCGACCTTGCGGGTATATACGAGCAATGCAGAAGGTATGCCCGAGGTACCGGGCTCGGCACCGAGCACTGCAAAATTTGGCATGTACTTTACATAAGCGATCTGCGACAACTGGAGGCTTTGTAATGTTTCCATGCTCTGTTCCGTTTGATCGATGTACACGCGCGGAATCCCATGCATAGGATGTTCCAGTACTTTACCTCCTCCTAAAAATTCCTTATGTTTTGGATATTTTATTGCGAGCCCGGGTACTTTAAAAGCGATGTAATTGAAGATGTCGAATTTTGTCTCTGCCTGTTCATCGTTCAGTACATCGAAACTATAAGCCGTTGCACCGCCTTGGAAAAAACCGCTGGCATATTTTTCATCCATCTTCAGCATCGGATCGTTGCGCCAGTTGCGCAGGTTACTTTTTACCGTAACCGCCCCTAATGTTTTTTCTCCCTGCACAGAAACCTTGCGGTTCGAATCGAGGTAGTATTTAAATATGCCTGCCTTATTACCGGCGACCTGGTTGATTGTATCCGCTACCAAAAAATTACGGTAGTTATTGATCTCTCTTCCCATGCGTAACGTGTTGTTCTCTTTGCCAAGGGAAAGGGTGGCCACGTGCGCCTTATTTTTATTAAAAGAAAAAAATACAGTGGCCGTATCAAAGAAGATGAGCCCGCTTGCTTTCAACATGCCTTTATCATCCGAAAAAAAACTGTACACATTACTGGCCGAATCCTTTGTTTTTACGATCAGGTTTACCTGTTCTTTGCCTGCTTTATTGCCCGGCAGTTGATTTACAGAGCCGTACACCGTAAGGTAATCGTCAACCGGGAAATTAATAACAGGCATTGTGCCCGCGCGCATGTCTACCCAATTGTATTTGCGCCAGCCGTGCGTAAGCAGCAGCAGGTCGAGCGCCTGCCGGTTGGCCGCGTCGCTGGCGGCAAAATAATAAGAAGGGTTGTGAATGTAACCGCGGATATCGGCATTGAGCAGCATGCTGTTGATGATACTCACCGAAGGATCACTATTCATGTCGGCATCGGTAACCGACAGCGACATATTAGTGAGCAAGGTATCGGCAACAGTTACTACGATTTCATTTTTAGCCCGGGGCGCCGTGCTGCTGAGTTTTGAGGTGAGGGTTACTTTGCTGTCGTAATTATTATTGTTGATGAAACAGATGCGTTCCGCCACGGGTTGCCAGCGCTTATCGAAAACCGTAAACTGCAGGGTGCCGGAAGGAAGGCCTTCGAGTGGAATAAAGCCGTTCATACGGTCGTTCTTTGCGATGCCGGGACTTGCCTTGTAAACCACTTTCTGGTACATATAAGCCAGCACGTAAAGGCTGTCATCAGCCAGTTTATTGACGATGTTGTAAAACAGTTTGCCATTCACTTGCGCCAGTTTTAAGGCTACACCCGAAGCGCTTGCCGCGGGCAGGGAGGTTCGTTGCTGTTGGCCTTTATCGTCGGTCCATTCCGCATAATAACGTTCGCCCGGTAATTGTTCCAGGTCGAATTTGCCCATTCCATCATGTTCAGCGCTGATCTTCACCAGGGTTTCGCCGGTTCCCTGTTTCTTTACCAGTGCCTGCAGGTTGAAGGGCAACCCGTTCGGGTAACTTGCTTTAAAGGCGATCGTATTTCTTTCGCCTTCTATTACATCGCCCCCTTCGGGGAAGAACTGCAGCCCGGGTGTACCGGGATCGGTTTTACCTTCCACCTTATTATTGATGATCCGAATGGCCTTCGTATATAAAAAGCTTGTATCGAAATTGAGCATCCAGCTGGTGTAGGCGCGGCAGATCACCTGCCTGTCTTTTATGCTGTCGGGCAAACGAAAATTGCCATCGGCAGACGAGCGGAGGATGGGCTGTACGTTTTGCTGTAGCAGTTTTCCTGATTCATCATACAAAGCGATGTAAAAATTGGTGCTTCTTGCGGAAGGCAGGTGGTCTTCAAAAATATAAGCTTTGAACCACAGATCTTCCCCTGGCAGGTAACTTTCCTTATCGAAATGAACATGGATTTTTTCCCGTGGGAAATTGAGGCCGTACAGGTTGATCGAGTTTTCTACCGATTGGGCATGGGCGGTAACACAGCAGAGGATAACTACAAACAATATCAAGACGGTACTCCTCATGGGGACAATAGTTTTGATAAAACAAAGATGGATCCGCCCGGGCAATTACATAAATCATAAGCCTTGCGGGGGAAAAATAATTATGAATTATGAGTTATGAATGCAATGCATCATGATTGAGTAATGCTGCTGTCATCATCTAAAGCTTTATCTTTTGGGTTATTTTAAACACTTTCCCGCCGGGGTTTTCACTACTGAAATCTGTATGTGCAAAGAAGTTATTGTGAAACCCCGGTGTGTGCCCTCGTGCATTGATCATCGGGGTCTCGCAACAATAATCTATTAATCTGAAAATTAGCGAAAGCGAAGACCCGATGAGACGGTTTCCGTTAATAAAAACCGGTTCGTGAGGCACGAACCGGGGCGTATGAGCATACAGTTATAGATGATCGCAATAGCAAACCTGTTAAACGCTGCAATGCATTCATTATTCATAACTCATAATTAACCAAGCCTTACTGAAAACAAAAAGCCCCGGTTTTCCCGGGGCTCTTCATTTATCAAAAGTTAAACTATTAGTAGTTCCTCAAGGTCATTTCCACCCTGCGGTTTTTAGCGCGGCCTGCTGCAGTTTTGTTATCCGCAACGGGTTTGTCCTGGCCGAAACCGGTTGAGGTCAAACGGTCTTCGCTGATGCCTTTGCTCACGAGGTAAGCTTTTACCGAAGCGGCCCTTGCATCTGAGAGGGTTTGGTTCTTATCTGGTTTACCGGTGTTATCCGTATGACCATCGATGTTCACTTTATAAGTCGGGTTTTCGTTCAATACAGCTACCACGCTGTTCAAAGAAGCATTCGATTTAGCGAGGAGTTTGGAACTACCGGTTGCAAAGAATACATTCTGAGCAGCCCTGTTCACTTTACGGATGATCTCTTCGTTGATGACAGGACAACCGTAATTGCTGGCCGGTCCTTTTTCGTTGATACATTTATCTTCTTCATCGTTTACACCATCACCATCGGTATCCGGTATCGGGCAACCCTGGTAGCGGGCAACACCCGGAACGGTAGGACATTTATCCAGTTCGTCGTTGATGCCATCGCCATCGGTATCCGGTATCGGGCAACCCTGGTAACGGGCCAAACCGGCTACATCAGGACATTTGTCATCGCCATCGGCAATGCCGTCGCCATCCCTGTCGGGGCAACCCTGCAAAGCAGCCAAACCTGGCGTATCAGGACATTTGTCATCCACGTCCAGTACACCGTCGCCGTCCCTGTCTTTCGGAGGTTCGGGTATGGGTGGTGGTACCACAACCGGTGCTTCTTTCTTTTTAGCGATCACGCCGGCAATGCCCACGCTGTGGTAAAAATGGTAAGCGGCATTCTCTGTAACCGGAATGCGGTATTGTGAATTGAGGAGGATGAAGGCATCGTTGAATAATTTTACCTGTAAGCCCGCGCCTGCCGGTATAAAAGCATTGTAATAACCGCGGAACTTTGAACCACCTACACCTAAAGTAAGGAAGGGCGTTAAAATATATTTATCCGAAAGCAGCTTCAGGTTGGCAGTAGCCGCACCTTCAAGCAGGAAATCGTTGGTATTGCGCAATGGTTTGTTGGGGATCGGGTAATCGAGGAAAGAACCGGATAAGGTACCCGCAAAGTCAACATGCTCGCTTAAACCTTTGATCAGGCTAACCGCGATACCCGGCGTCATGCGTTTGGTTTTATGCCATTGTTTGGACCTTATCGTATTCGATAAGCCAATTGTCCTTATATCGGCAGCCGTCTGGAAATCGTTCAGGAAAAAATGAACCCCAAGGGAAAGAGGTTTTTGGTGGTCATTCTGGCCAAAAGCAGTGATCATTAAGCCCAGGCTCAAAAATGATAATAAGATTTTCTTCATAAGTGTCAGTTTGCTAAATCGGAGCAAAAATAGCGGCTTAGTTTCAAAGCGAGAAATAATTTACCAACATAATTCTAACTATTCTGCCGGTAAAGAAATGAAAAAAATGCACTGTTTACAAGCTTTTTAGCCTACCTGGGTTTCTTTTTGCCGATTACTTCCACTTTTACCCTTGTAAGGCCGCGGGATATGTATCCGAGCTTAGTGGCGGCTACCCTAGAGAGGTCTACTACGCGGTTCATTTTAGGATGGATGCGGTCGTTCACTTTTACGTAAGCCCACTTGCCATTTTTGAGGTTCGTCACCTTTACCCAGGTACCGATCGGCAGCACGTTACAGGCACAGGTGTATTTTTCCTGGCTGAAGACCTCCCCGCTCGCCGTGCGCCGTCCATTGAACTTGTTGGAATAAAAACTTGCCTGGCCGTAAAAAATCCGGGTGCTTTTTTTGGAGGGCTTTTCTGCTGTTGAAATTTCCTGTTGTACCGGGGTTTTCTTCTTCTTTTGAAGTTTTCGCTTTTGCGCCTGTACGGGTTGACACAAAACCCCGAACAGCAGGCAGGCTGCCAGCAGGCTTTTAATAATCCTTCGTATGGTCAGCGGTGCGCACATGCAGTTAGCTGATAAAGGTAAACGGTTCTTTTTATATAATTGCTATTGGGAGGGTGTAGGAGGATGATGAATATAGTTGAATATTGATGAAGGTAGTTGAAGGAGACCTTATTGTGTTTAGGGGATTTAGGAAGTTTAGAGGGAACGCAATGCTACTAACTCCCTTCTCCCCCGCGGGGAGAAGGGTTGGGATGAGGGCTATCATTCAAAATCACAGTTCAGACAATTACGCGGATGCTGCTAGCTCCCCTCTCCTCCGGTGAGGGGTTGGGGGTGAGGTTATTTCTTCGCAAAATACTTCTCCCTCAATCCCTTGTCTTCGTTGTAAATGTCTTCATAAAACAACAGTTTGCCGTTCCTGCCTTCGCAGGTGAAATAGCGGATGAAGAGGGGGATATGTTCTTTCACATCGATGCGGTGGCGTTCTTTTGCGGCGATCCAGTTGCGGATGGAATCGGTGGTATATTTTAAAGAATCGGGCCTTTTGCTCTTGATGCTGTCGTTGCGGGCAATGTAGAAGGCTAGCTTTTCCCATTCCTGTACGCGTACGCAACCATGACTCAACGCACGGGCAGCATTTTTAAAAAGGTAACGCTGGTTGGTATCGTGCAGGTACACCGCATAAGGGTTGTTGAAGTTGAATTTGATGACGCCCAGCGAGTTGTTGTCGCCGCTGTTCTGCACCACTTTATAAGGAATGCCTTTCGTGTATTTGCTCCAGTTCACATCGCTGCCGCTGATCACCTGCCCTTTTCCATTCACCAGTTGCAGCCCGATACGGGAAAGATAATTGGGATTGTTCTTCAACTTCGGCAGGTATTGTTTGGCGATGATGCTCGTGGGTACCGTCCAGGTAGGATACGTGATCATATCCGATATTTCCCCGGTCAGCAGCGGCGTCCTCGTTTCCGGTTTGCCGATGATCGTCTTCGATTCCAGCGCGATCGTATCGCTGTTGATCACCCATAAATAATAACCGGGGATGTTCACCCAGATGTATTGCACCGGCATCTTCGGTGGCAATTGTTTGTACTTGTCCATGGTGATGGCCACGCGGTTGAACTTTTCGAGGTCATTTGTATTCAGGGAGCGTACCAGCGCCGTGGATATTTTACCATCAACCTTAAAATTTTTCTTAGCCTGGTACTTCTTTATAGCCGCTTGAAGCTGTGTCGAATCCGGCATCGGGCTATTAAAAGTGAAATAGCCGCTTTCATACAGCCGCTGTTGCAGCATTTTGATGAAGTAAGCCGAATCTTTGGCGTCGTTCTTTTTGTATGGGTAATTAAGGCGCGTGTATTGTTTCCTGTCCATGCTGTCCGTAAAACTGCGGATGCTTTTTTGCAGTTCCCAGTAACCCCTGTGCGTGGGTTGTACGGAAGCAATTAGTGTTGAAAAATTGTTGGTGGATACGAGTTCTTTTAATTTGGCCACAAAAAAATCGTTGGCAATGGCACTGTCTTTATTCAGTGAAAGACTGTCCGGCTGCAGCCTGCCCTGCTTCAGGTCGCGGATCAGGTGCATGAAGGCATCGGTAAGCAACAGGTCGGCGCGGCTCCACAATACGGCATCCCGGCGCTTCAAGGAATCGGCGCTTAATTTATTTTTCAGCGATTGCAAATGCGCCAACTGGTAATCGTTCGGGAAAAGCCCGTAGTATTCGGATTGCCGGATGAAACTGAATAATGAATCGGCAAGCGGGTTCCATTTTTGTTTGCTGCTCCAGGCGGGTGCAAATCCCTGCTGGTCGTAATAACTGTTCACTACGTTGATCAACCGGAAATGAATGCTGTCGTCGATGCTGTTTTGATTTTCTTTGGCGAAGCTGAGGGCAGATTTTATATTGTCGCCAACCTGTTCGTCCATTTTTCCCAGGTCGGTAACGATCTGCTGGTTTTTTGGTTTTTCGGCGCGGCGGTTACAGGAAACAAGGAACAAAGCCATGACTAAGAGGGCGAAAAAATAAGAGACCGGTTTATGCGTTTCCATATATCCTTCAAAAATTAGTACCTTGAAGCAACCGCGCTCACGCGGTGCAAACAGGGCTTATGAACAAGATAGTATTTAGGTTTCAATTTTGCTTATTGAATGCGGTTGTTTTTTTGTTAACAGCCCTGCCCGCATATACACAGGACACGGTATTGAACCGTTACGGCCTGTGGGTGATCGCTACCAAAGCCGGGCTGCGTCACACGGTGCAGGCAGATCCGCAAAAAGCAATGGTCAGCCTGCGGAAGCAGGTCCCGGGTATCGTACTCGACCTTAAATATGCAAGCTCCGGCAATTTCATGGGGCAACGCCTTTACCCGCGCATCACCAATACCTACCTGCGTAAAAGCGCTGCTACTGCCCTGCTGGCCGTGCAAAAAGAACTGCGCGCGAAAGGATTGGGGATAAAGGTATTCGATGCTTACCGGCCTTATTCGGTGACAGAAAAAATGTGGGAACCGGTAAAAGACGACCGGTACGCTGCCGACCCCAAAAAAGGCAGCGGCCACAACCGCGGCATCGCGATCGACCTGACCCTCATCCGCCTGCGGGATAAAAAAGAACTGGACATGGGCACGGGTTTCGACAATTTCACCGACACGGCCCACCACCTTTTTCAGCAGCTGCCCGAAACCGTTTTAAACAACCGCCTGCTCCTGCGCTCCTTGATGGAAAAACATGGCTTTAAAGCACTGGATACAGAATGGTGGCATTATTATTTTATTGCAGGAAAAGATTATGAACTGCTGGATGTTGCTTTTGAAGAACTGGAGAAATAATTACGAATTACAAATGACTAATTACTTTGCCACAAACCTTGCTTTACGAACCAATTATTTATTCCCTTCGCGAATATTTTTTTGCCGGGAAGACGGGAAGTCGGGAAGAAAATGTAAGCCTTCACTGTCAGATTATATGTGTTATTGTAATAAGAATCGCTATAAGAATAACATACTTCTTAAAACTAAAGACGTCTTCCCGACTTACCGGCTGATTTATTTTCGCGAAGCGAAAAACCTTGCGGCTTTGCTCCCTTGCGAACCTTGCGTGAAACATTTTGCGAAGCGAAAAAAAATTATCGCCTCCCTTCTTGCCGGTTAAAAAAAATTAATCATCCAAATGCCCCAACTCAAAGCTGTTCGTTCCTTCATGCCATTTAAAGGCTTCCGAATTGCGGCGCATCTCCCAGTAAAATTTACCGCGCGGTTTGTTATAGTTACCGATCTCGTTCATTTGCCCTGCATCATACAAGCGGCCGTTAACCATCGTGTAACGAATGCTTTCGGTATTGTAAATGCTTTCCAGCGGGTTCTTATCCAGCACGATCAGGTCCGCGAGTTTGCCTGTTTCCAGGGAACCGATCTGGCTGTCGAGACCGATGCTGAATGCGGAGTTCAAGGTAGCCGCCCGCAATGCTTCCAGGTTGGTCATACCGCCCTGCGTCATCATCCATATTTCCCAGTGTGCGCCGATGCCCTGTATCTGCCCGTGCGCACCCATGTTGATCTTTACACCTGCATCGTTTAATTTCTTTACCGATTTGGAAACGAGTATGTGGCCATTCTCATATTCCTCTTCGGGCAGCATGGTGCGGAAACGGCTGCGCGTATCGATGATGGAACGCGGTGTAAAACGCAATAGCTTTTCCTTTTCCCAAACGTTGGTATGCTGGTACCAGTAATATTCACCGCTGGGCGCATTGTAACAAACAATGAGCGTTGGGGTATATGCGGTTTTTGAATTTTTCCAGAGGTTGATCACATCGTCGTACAATATCCCAACCGGTACATTGTGTTCGATCGTCGTATGTCCATCCATGATCATGGCCATATTGTGAAAATAAAAAGAACCACCTTCGGGCACCACTTCCATCTGCAGTTCCCGCGCTGCCTGTATCACCATCTGGTTCTGTTCTCGACGGGGCTGGTTGTAACTTTTTACGCTGAAGGCGCCATAGGCCTTGGTCCTGCGCAGGGCGCTCCTCGCATCGTCGATGTTGTTGATCACGGCTTTGAAATCGCCATCGGCGCCGTATAAAATAGTGCCGGTTGAAAAAACGCGCGGCCCCGTCATGAAGCCTGCCTTCACCAGTTCACTCTGTGCAAATACCATTTCGCTGTTGGCCGAAGGATCGTGCGTGGTGGTAACGCCGTATGCAAGGTTCGTAAAATAAGGCCAGTGTTTCTGTGGCGTGAGGCCGCTGCGGAAATGCCCCACATGCGCGTGTGCATCCACGAAACCCGGCATAATGGTCTTCCCCGCGCAATCGATCAGTTTAGCGTTAGCCGGTACCGTTAGTTCAGCACTTTTGCCGATCGCTTTGATGATGTTGCCATCGATCAATACCGTTCCGTTCTCAATCACTTCGTCGCCCTTCATGGTGATGATGCGGGCATTGGTGAAAGCCACCAGTCCTTTGGGTTTATCCGTTGGCATCGTTAAGCCGATGCTGATGCCGTTCTCCGGCAGTTTAAATAAAGAATCGGGCTTGTTGGCGATGAACTCGAAACGTTCATCCAGGTTGATGGTATAATACTGTTCGCCCAGTGTATAATGCAATGATTTATTATCGCCGCTCCAGTGCAGGTTAATGCCCGCATCTTTGGAAACCTTTTTTACCGGCACCGCAGTGCTTCCTGCAGAAATATCGATTGTCTTGCCCGTTTGCGGGAAGGCCGCTACGTACACCGCGTGAAGGTCCACGAAAGCTACCCAGTTGCCGTCGGGCGACACCACGTATTGACTGCCATAGGTACTTTTGAAGATGGTCTTTTCATCCGTACCATCCAGTTTATAACTGGCAAAGGAACTCCGGTTGCGCTGCACCAGCAGGCGGTCGCCGGCGGCATTGAATTTAGCGGATTCGCCTTTATCGCTTACGAATACAGGTTTGCCGCCGGTGGAAGGAATTAAATACACACCGGGGTTTACGTTGAAGGTAACACCCAGCACATTATCGCCATCGTCTTTGTTGTACACGATCCATTTACCGTCGGGCGAAAACGCAGGCGTGCGGTAAATGGCTTTTTCCACACTCACTTTTACCGGCTTTGCATTGGCTGCCATGGATAATGTCCGGATGGCACCCATGCTCGTATCGTTCCAGGTTACGTACACGATGCTTTTTCCATCGGCTGAAAAAGAAGGTTCCGATTCAGGGTCATTGCCGCTGGTGAGTCTTTCCGGTTTTCCATCGGGTAATGTCTTTTTCCATAAATAACCAACAGCATTGAACACGATCGTTTTTCCATCGGGCGAAGTGATGGCATTTCGGATCACGTTTACCCTGAATTGGCCAGGATTGATGTCCTGCGTAAACCTAACGGCATCGGTTATGCGCTGTTTCACATTACAGGTGAAAGGTATATCGGTAGCCGCGTTTGTTC
>Ga0247806_10000721_pt1 | contig 18633 bp, 22 predicted proteins | sample UWRJL059202B1_FD_179935 | JGI IMG/M metagenome (GOLD analysis project Ga0247806, IMG submission 179935) | Plant litter microbial communities from Arlington Agricultural Research Station in Wisconsin, United States - UWRJ-L059-202B-1 | ecosystem: Environmental > Terrestrial > Plant litter >... | reverse complement strand
CAGCTGAGTCTTGAACCGACCGCCAAGTTCACCGAGAGCGTCGATGAGCAGGTGGCCGACTACCTCGCGGGCTGTGTGGCGCAGAAGTCGCTGTATGCCGACAACTGCCCGATCTACGTCTTCGACTACGGCACCATCACCGATGTCGTCTGGACCATCGACGAACCGGCCGTGACGTCCATGGGCAGCTCCTACGGCGGCGAATGGTACCTCTCCACCGATGACCGTGGCTCGGCGACCGTGACCTATACGAACACGGACTATCGCGGCCAGGTGGTACCGGAGACGGCCACCGTGGACTTCTCGGTCAACGGCACCGTCGAAATGGTCGACGGCGCCCCGGTGTTCTCGAGCGGCTACTAACCAGCCGAGTAACCGGCGCCGCGCCCGGATCAGCACAGCCCACCCCTGGTGGGCTGTGACGGTCCGGGCGCGGCCGGGTCAACCGCATGCGGGTCGGGGGCGCTCGGCTGCACTGGCATGCTGAATGGATGACTGAGGCTGTTTTCGACCTACCCGGCGGACCATTCACCCTGCGCCGCGCTCTCGCCACGGATGTAGCCGCCATCGTCGGCCTGCTCGCCGACGACCAACTGCGCTCCAGCGAGGAATCCACCGCACCGGAGGATCTCGCGCCCTACCTGGCCGCCTTCGAGGCGATCAACCAAGCGGCCGACCAACTGCTTGTGGTCGTCGACGACCCCGCCGGCCAGGTGGTGGCCACCCAGCAGCTCACGGTGCTGCCCGGGCTCGCTCGTTTCGGCGCCACCCGGCTGCAGATCGAGGCCGTGCGGGTGAGCGCGGCCCTGCGCGGCAACGGTCTCGGCAGCGCGATGCTGTCCTGGGCCGTCGAATACGGCCGCGGCCGCGGCTGCCGTCTGGTGCAACTCACCTCCGATGCCTCGCGACTGGACGCCCATCGCTTCTACGAGCGCCTGGGCTTCGTCTCCTCCCACGTGGGTTTCAAACTGCTCCTCTAATTGCCAGAACGTTGCTAAAACGGCGGGTTCTCGGGCGCCGGCGGTGTCGGTTTCCGGGTGGGTTGGGGCCGTGGCGGCATCAGGTAGCTCTCCTCCGCGGGGCGCTTCCTGTTCTTGGGCCCCACGACCGGTGGCCGTGGTCGGGGTGGTCCCATCGGGTTGGCCGGGTCGGTGCGGTAGCTGCGTTTCCCCGGTGAGGTCCAGAGCAGAATCCCGCCCGGTTCCTGGGTCACCCGCCACTGCGAGAGGTGTTTGAGCCGGTGGTGCGGCTCGCAGAGGTGGGCGAGGTTGTCGCAGTCGGTTCGGCCGCCGCCGCCCCAGGGGGTGGTGTGGTCGATGTCGCTGGTGAGTGCGGGGCGGGAGCAGCCGGGGAACCGGCAGGTTTCGTCTCGCACCTGTAGCCATTTCTTCATGGCCTTGGTGTTCTTGTGCTGGGTCCTGCCGAGCGAGAGCACCACCCCGGTTTCGGGGTGGGTGAGCAGCCGGGTGAAACTCGGTGCGTGTCCGGCGATCTCTCGGGCGGTGTCGGGGGAGATGGGTCCGTAGCCCTCGAGGGTGGCGGGTTCCTCGTCCAGCCCTAGGAGGGTGAGCACAGGGACGGTGATCATGACCCGGCCGCGGATCCCGGCGCCCATTCCGTCCGGGGTGATGCCGTCGAGTAGGAGCGCCCGGGTGATGTCGGCGCGGAGCTGATCGAGGGTGCGTTTCTGCTGCTCCTCGTCTGCTCCTGAGTCCGCGCCCGCGCCAACTCGAGTTGCTGCTTCAGCGCCAGCGCCTGCGCCCGCTTCAGCGCCAGCACCACCAGCGGCACCGCCTGCGCCTGCGCCGGTGTCACCCCGGGCGGGGTCGCCGAGTTTCTTCAGACTCCCCGCCATCGAGTTGATCCGGTCGAAGGCCGCTTTGGTGTCGTGGGCGGTGCCGAACCAGTGCAACCAGCCCATCCCATCCGGCGCCGCCTCCCACCGGCTGTGCCGTTCGGCGACGGCGTTTTTGCTGCGGATCACGATGGACTCCGGGTGCAGCCGTTCCCGCAACCGGCGGGCCCGGTCTTTGAACCGGGACACCGGCAGGCGTTTCGCCTCCGGCAGCACCTTCTCCTCGAACGCCTGGTGGTCCTCGTCGGGCAGAGTGCGCATCTGATCGATGAGCACGGTGGCGTGCCGGTAGCTGATCTCACCAGCGGCGAGGGCCTGGAACGTCGCCGGGGCTGACATGACCCAGAGGGCCTCGTCCATCAGGTGTTCCACCGTGCGTTCGGCCATCCGCAGCAAGCAAGCAGTTTCACTCACGATCGTGCGGCGGGCCACGTCCCGGTCCTCCCACCGGCCGTACGCGGCGGCGCGGGCTTGATCGTCGGTCAGGGTGGCCGCGTTCACGTCGGCCAGCCGGATACTCTCCGGATTGCCGTGCAGGCGGGAGGACACCTGCGGGTCCTCGCTCCACTCCTGCAGGTCGACGAGGAACTCGACCTGCCGGGCCTGGGCTTGCGCGATCAGCCGGGCCTCGGCCGCGATCAGTTCGGTGCGACGGACCAGCTCCGAGCAGACGACCTCGTCCAGGGTCGGATCAGGAGCAGGGGTGGATCCAGGTGGAGCGGACTCCGGAGAGTGGTGGTCATCATCCGGAGCGGGCGGTGGTGCCTGGTCGGGGTTACTCATAGGTGAGATCGTCTCACCTACCACCGACATTGCCCCCGCCCTGGGACACCCCCGGCCCGACGCATCCGCGAACTGTGAGAAAAGCCCCGAAAATCGCGAAAATAAGGTGCTTAACTCACGGTTCGCGGCAGGGGGCCAGGGGGAGGGCGTCGGCATAGTAGCGGCCGGCCCGCCGCACCGGGCCACTCGTGAGTCAGCCGACTAACGCCTCATCGATTCTCTGGTGTGTGCGCCGACGAGGTGGAAGAGTCGCTCCCGTTCCCGGGAAGCGACGAACCAGTGTCAGGGAGCGCAACGCACATCGATTTGGATAGGACACGTCATGCACACCGACACGAACACGATGACACCGACACACACACCGGCGAACGGCCGCCGTCGCCTCGCCGCCGCCGCCGGCATCGCCGGGCTGGTGTTGGCCGGCGCCCTGATGCCGGCAACCGCGGTCTCGGCCGACGATCGATTCGGCGCCGATAATCTCAACCGCGTCTGCAACGGCGACGCCGGCATGTACACCAGCGGGCTCACCGGCGACTGTACCTTCGAGGTGCAGGGCGAATCCGGAGAGCGCGTCGACTGGCTGCGCTACGGCGAGCCAGTGAGCAATTGCAACCCTGGAACCACCACTGCGATCAGCTCACAGGTCGGGGATGTGCGTTCCTTCGCCGAGACGTGGAAGTCCGGCGGGGGAGTGAGCCTGGAGATCAAGAAGGTGTTCAGCATCGAGGGCGGCGCTGAATACTCGCAGACCCGCACCACCACGAGCGAACGCCGCGACACCGTGACCGCCAATCCAGGGCGCAAGGCCGCCGTCACCCTCGGCACCGGATTCGTCGAACAGACCGGCCGCATCCGGGTGGATGTCGATGTGTGGGACAACGGAGCCCGCTGGGGACCGCGGTGGGTGGGCACCGAAGCGCACTACATCGACGACGTGCACCGCACGGTGCCCACCGGTTACACAGAGAAGGGTCAGGACGAGGTCGGCTGCGACAGCGACTTCCGAGTTCCTGCCTGATCTGACGCGGACAGTGCCCGGGGTGCTCGTGGTGCTGATCGCGCTACGAGTACCCCTTTCACGAATGCCAACGCCACCAGCGCCGTGCGGTTGGGCGTCTTCCACGCCCGCATGATGCGCGACAGGTGCCAGCCCACGGCCTGGCGGCTGTAGCTGGTGGCCCGGGCGATGTGCTCGTTGGAGTGCCCGTAGGCGGCAAGTGTCAGCATCCGCGCATCGGCGTCGGTGAGAGTGGGATCGACGGCGACCAGTTCGATCGAGCCGCCGTCAAGAGCCGTGACGGATGTGGCCGATCGGCCGGTGACGGATGCCTCCAGAGCCGCTTCTGGAACCGACTCGGGCGCGCGCTGCCCCTTGGCCGCGCGCGCGTCGCTCCACGCCTCCACCCAGCAGCTGCCCAGTTCGTGAGCCACGCGAGTGGCCCGGGCCATGGCCAGCACGGTCTGCCGGGGATCGGCCGGAGCGGTCTCGTGCATGAAGGCGGCGAACACGCGCAGCGCAGGCAACGCCCCGCGAAGGATCACCGACAACTGCACATCCGTGTCGCTGGCCGACCCCGCCGCCACCGCGCGGAGGGTGCGGAGACATTCGGCCGGAAGCGGCTGACCGGACTCGACAGCGTGTAGCGCCGCGGGCAGCACCAGCGGCACGATCTGCTCGTAACACCGCTGCAGCCAGGCCTGCCCGTCGTCCCGCACGTCGCTGAACGACGGATCCTGCAGCAACCTGGCGAAGTCGTCGACCCGATCGGGAAGGCCGAGACCGAGGTATTCAGGCGCTGCAGCAACGGCCGATGCGCTTGGTCTGGTGGTCATCATGCGTCCTCCCGCCGGCAGGAACCGCACATCTGCCGTGTAGTGAACCCTAGGCCACCGGCGTGAACGCTCCGGGCGCCCGACGCATCCGCGAACTGTGAGAAAAGCCCCGAAAAACGCGAGATTCTGGGGCTTAACTCACAGTTCGCGAGGGGGGGTCAGGCCATGGTGGCGAGGGCCTGCCGCACCCTCTTCATCGAGGACTCCAGCCCCCACTCGGCGCTCAAGCGCTCCAGCGAAGCAACTTGCTCGGGCGTCTGCGGGCGGATGCGGGCATCGAACGCCGGCAGCTCCAGGTTGCGCACCACATTCACCACGGCCGGTGCCACCAGCAGGTAGTCCGCCGCGGTGAGGATCTTCGCCCGCACGGACGCGCTCAGCTTCACGTCGGGGTCGGCGGCGGCCGCGACGATGCCGTTCAGGTCGCCGAATTCGGCCAGCAGCGTGGCCGCGGTCTTCTCGCCGACCCCGGCCACCCCGGGCAGGCCATCGGAGGCATCGCCCCGCATCGCGGCGAAGTCCGCGTACTGTGCCGGGGTGACGCCGGTCTTGGCGGTCAGCGACGCGTCGGTGAGAATCTCCAGCCGGGCCATGCCGCGGCCGGTGTAGATCACCCGCACGTCGCGGGAGTCGTCGACGAGCTGGAACAGGTCACGGTCGCCCGTGATCACGTCGACGGGGATGTCGGTGTGCGAGGCAAGGGTGCCGATCACGTCGTCGGCCTCGTGGTGCGCGGCGCCGACCACCGGGATGCCGAGCGCGGCGAGCACCTCGCGGATGACCGGCACCTGCGGGCTGAGCAGGTCGGGCACGGTCTCGATCGCGGAGTCGGCATCCGTCGGAGCCTCTGTCGCCACCCGGTGGGTCTTGTAGGTGGGGATCAGGTCGACCCGCCACTGCGGGCGCCAGTCGTCGTCCCAGCAGGCCACGATCTCGGTGGGCTGGAACTCGGTGGTGAGCCGGGCGATCATGTCGAGCAGCCCGCGCACGGCGTTCACCGGGTCGCCGTTGGGCGCCCGCACGGTGTCTGGCACCCCGAAGAACGCACGGAAGTAGAGCGAGGCGGAGTCGAGGAGCATCCGGCGTTCGGGTTGAGTGGTCACGGCGGCATCCTGCCACATCAGCCCAGCCGGATCCAGCAGCCGGGTCCAGCCGGCGCGCGATCAGCGGATGCGGATGACCGCTGCCGGTCAGTCGTAGATGACCGCTTCGCCCTTCTGCTGCAGCGCGGCCAGGCCGTCCCGCATGGCCTGCACCTGCTCGGCCGAGTGGCCGACCCAGTCGACGACCTCGCCGACGATGCTGACCGGCTCCGTGGTGCGGTACGACCGGGTGGGATTGCCGGGAAACTTCTTGTCGGTCACATTGGGATCGTCTTCGAGGGTGCCCAGCGGCTCCACGATGTAGATGTGGCCACGGCCCTCGCCGGCGGCCAGTTCGGCGCCCCAGGTGGCGGCGTCCAGCGTGGCCGTCACGTAGACGTGATTCATGATGCGACCGGCGGCGAAGTTGGACTCGCGCCCGGGCACCAGTACATCGCCGACCGCCAGATCGGCTTTGGTGCCGTGGAACAGTGCCCCCGACTCGTGCACTTCGAACGGAATCGGCCCAGTAGTCATGCGTTCCTCCAGAGTGTTCAATTCGGCACTCTAACTCAGATCGCCCGCTTCGCGGCACTCCTGGCGATACCTAGAGCTGCTAGGGTTCAATGCATTGCAGCTCTAGGTATAGAAAGAGGAGCCATGCGCATCGAAAAAGACCTGGTGGCCGCCGCGGCGACCCCGCTGGTGCTGGGGATCCTGGTCGACGGCGACCTGTACGGCTATGCCATTCTCAAGCGGGTGGGCGAGCTGTCCGGCGGCAGCATGCAGTGGACCGACGGGATGCTCTACCCGCTCCTGCACCGGCTGGAGCGACTCGGCTATGTGACCTCGCTCTGGGGAACGTCCGACGCCGGTCGCCGGCGCAAGCACTACGCGATCACCGACCTGGGCCGGGAGCAGTTGGCTGAGCGGCAGGAGCAGTGGGCCGTTGTGGCGGATGCGCTGCGCCAGGTCTGGCAGGCAGCGCCCAGGCCGTCCACGCTCACGGAGGGGTGGGCCTGATGGACCTGGACGCCGACCTCGAAGCCCAGATCGACAGCTGGCGCGGCTATGTGCAGCGGCGCCAGGCGATCGCCACCGCCGATGTCGAAGAACTTGAAGACCACCTGCGCGAGCAGATCGAAGAGCTGCTGGCCACCGGGCTGGACCACGACGAGGCCTTTCTCGTGGCGATCAAGCGTTTGGGCAACCTCGACGCCGTCTCCCGGGAGTTCGCTCGTGAGCACTCTGACCGGCTCTGGAAGCAGCTTGTCCTCGTGCCTGACGACGCCGACGAGAACCGGGTACGGGCCTGGCGGGAACTCACCGTGGTGATCGCCTTCGCCCTCGGTGCGGGCCTGGCCGTCAAGGCCGGCCTCGCCTGGTCGGACGGCGGCACGGGCCTGATCCGCAACGTCGGCCTGCTCGTCTTCCCGTTCCTCGCCGCCTACTTCGGCTGGAAGCGCCGGCTCACCCTGCCGGTCGCGGCCACCCTCATCGTCTCGTTCGCAGCCCTCGCGGTGCTGCTCAATGTCTATCCGTTCGCGACCGGCGGCTCCACTGAAGTGCTCGCCGCGCTGCATGCCCCGGTGTTGCTCTGGGTGCTGGTCGGGCTCGCCTACGTCGGCGGCCGCTGGCGCTGGGATGCCCGGCGGATGGACTTCGTGCGGTTCACCGGTGAGCTGGCGATCTACTACACACTGCTCGCCCTCGGCGGTGGTGTGCTCATCGGGCTCACTGTCGCGGTGCTGTCCGCCGTGGGTATCGATCCCGGCCCGGTGCTGGCCGACTGGGTGCTGCCCCTGACCGTGCCCGGCGCCCTAATCGTGGCCGCCTGGTTGGTCGAGGCCAAGCAGAATGTGGTGGAGAACATCGCTCCGGTGCTCACCCGGGTCTTCACGCCGCTGACGATCATCATGCTCCTCGCCGTGTTCGCGGTGCTGGCCACCGCCGGTGGATTGGGAGAAGTCGACCGTGACCTGCTGATCCTGATGGACGCCATCCTGATTCTCGTGCTCAGCCTGCTGCTCTACTCGATCTCCGCGCGCGACTCGCTCGCTCGACCTGGCCTGTTCGACATCCTCCAGTTGGTGTTGGTGGTCGTGGCTCTCGCGGTGGACGCCGTGATGCTCACCGCGATGCTCGCCCGCATCACCGAGTTCGGCTTCAGCCCCAATAAGATCGCCGCGCTCGGCCTCAACCTGCTGCTGCTGGTTCACCTGGCGCGCGCGGCCTGGCTCACCGTCGGATTCCTGCGCGGGCGGCGCCCGTTCGCGGCGCTGGAACGCTGGCAGACCCGGTACCTGCCGGTGTATGGGGTCTGGGCGCTCATTGTGGTCGCGGTATTCCCGCTGGTCTTCGGTTTCGCCTGATTCCCGGCCTACGCCGTCGGGCTCGCGGCGGACGACCAGCCGGCATCCCGCAGCCGTTCGAAGCCGTCCAGGAGTAGGTCGAGCGCGAATTCGAACTCGAACCTGTCGTCACAGCCGCGCGCCACGACCGAGTCGTCGTGCGCGGCCACGGCGCTGATCTGCAGAATGTGCGGGTAGCGCTCGGCCATCGCCTGCAGCTGGGCGACCTGCGCGGCGGTGTCGACCGGCGGCCGGTCGGGCCCGGCGGATGCGTCGAAGAGCTCCTGGGTGAACCCCCACATGCGGCTGCCCAGGGCGTGCATCACGTGGTGCGTGAGGTCGGCCGAGAACCCGCCAGCCAGGAACATCCCGATCGTGGACTCCATGTAGTCCAGCACGGTGGGCGTCTCGCGGGTGCGCGACTCGAGCACCGACCTGGCCCACGGATGCCGCAGCAACATCTGCCGGGCCGACAGCACCCGCAGGCGCACCGCCGCCTTCCAGTCGAGGTCTCGGTCGGGCGGGTCGATCTCGGCGACGGTCACGTCGACCATCCCATCGAGCAGCTCGTCCTTGTTGGCCACGTGCTTGTACAGCGCCATCGGGACCACGCCGAGCTCCTCGGCCAGCCGGCGCATGCTCAGCGCATCGATGCCGATCCGATCGGCCAGCTGCACGGCGGCCTGGAGGACGCGATCGCGGTTGAGACGCAGCCGCGGGGCGACCAGAACGTGAGCCATGGTGATTCCTTCGGGGCGAGTTCGGCCTCGCCCATTGACAGGAGTACAGCGTACACCTTAGGGTCGTGGCATCCGAGTGTACGGTGTACACCTTTATCCTGAGGAGTTTGCATGACTTCCACCCAATCCAACGGTTCTCGTCGGCGCCGGCCAGGCGCCGGTGAGCTCATGAGGGCCGCCGTGTACCGGCGGTTCGGCCCACCCGAAGTCGTCACGATTGCCGAGATTCCCACACCGGCGCCCGGGCCGCAGGACGTGCTCATCAGGGTGGTCGCCAGCACCGTGAGCGCCGCCGACCACCGGGCCCGGTCCCGCGACGTGCCCAAGGGGCTCGGCCTGCTGGCCTCGGTGGGGCTCGGGGTCTTCCGCCCACGGCACCGCGTGCTTGGGATGGATGCCGCCGGCGTCGTGGAGGCGGTGGGGGAGAAGGTCACCCGGTTCAGCCCCGGCGACGAGGTCATCGCGATGCTCGGCGGCGCGTTCGGCGGCCACGCCGAGTACGCCCGCATTTCGCAGGACGGAGCGATCGCGCTCAAGCCGGCCGGGATGGCCTTCGACGAGGCCGTCGCCCTCGTCTTCGGCGGCATCACGGCGAGGGCGTACCTGAACCGCGCCGACATCGGGCCCGGCACCCGGGTGCTGGTCAACGGCGCATCCGGGGCGGTTGGCACCGCTGCGGTGCAACTGGCGACGGCCCTCGGTGCCCGGGTGACCGCGGTCTGCGCGGCCCGGAATGCCGAGCTGGTCACATCGCTCGGCGCGACCCGGGTGATCGACTACGCCACCGAGGACTTCGCTGTCGGCCCAAATGAATATGACGTGATTGTCGACTGCGTCGGCAACGCATCCTTCGACCGGGTGCAGCACCTGATCACCCCGGGTGGCGCGCTCCTGGCGGTCATCACCGACCTCGACGGCATCCTGCGCGCCACGTCCCGCAGCCGCCGGAGCGGCAAGCTCGTCAGCGCCAACGGTGCGAAGTATCGCGCCGAAGACCTGGAGCATCTCGTGGCCCTCGCGGAGGCGTGCCGACTGCGCCCGGTGATCGATCGGCGCTTTGGCCTCGCCGAGATCGTGGCCGCCCACCGTTTCGTCGATGCCGGCCATAAGCGCGGAGCCGTCGTGCTGCACGTCGCGGCAGGGGACTCGCTATAGCGTGCAATGCAGCATATGCTGTTGTGCATGGCAAATGACGTCGGGACGCAGCTCCGCAAGGGCGTGGTCGAATACTGCGTGCTGGGCCTGCTGCAGAGCGCCCCCACCTACGGGTGGAAGCTCTCGGAACGGCTGGTCTCCCTGGGCCTGATCGGCAGCATCGGTACGCTCTACCCCCTGCTGGGACGCCTGCGCGATCAGGGCCTCATCATTGCCCAAGCCGACACGTCGGACTCGGCCCGGCCGCGCAAGTACTACAGCCTCACGCCGGACGGCCGCGAACAACTGCGGCAGTTCAGGGCGCAATGGCAACCGTTCTCCGCCGCGGTCAGCACCATCATCGCTGTCGACGAGTCGCGTTCCCCAGGCACGGATGCGTCGGCAATCCCAGTGAAAGGCACAGACTCATGAGCACCAATGACGCGTACAGCGCCCCGGCCCAGCGGTACCTGGCCGAACTCGAGTCGGCCTTGGCGGCGGCGCCCGCGGACCTCCGTGCCGAGGTCACGGCGGACCTGGCCGGCGAGCTGCACGGACTCGACGCGGACGCAGCAGCCGCCCGGATCGCCGAGCTCGGCGACCCCCGCACCATCGCTGCCGACGCGTCGGCCGAAGCCCGGCAGACTGCAGCCCAGACGGCGGGCGCCCAGCCGGCAGACGTGCGGATGCCGGTATCCAAGGCCTATCCCACGGCCGCCGCGATCGTGCTGACGGCCGGCTGGTACCTCGTGCCGATTGTCGGGTGGATCGTCGGGCTGGTGATGATCGGCGCCGGAAGCCGGTGGGCTCCCCAGGTGCGCGTGGCATCGGTGGTCGCCTCGGTGGCCGCCGCCCTCGTCGCCGTAGCCGCGCTGCTGGTGTTCCGGGGCACCGATGTGTGGATTCTCGGGGCGGCCGCCTTCGCCGTCATCCCGCTCATCGCCAACATCTTCGTCGGCGGGTATCTCCGGCGCCAGTGGGGCCTGGCCGCGCCGGCCTGAGCTAGCCGGGCTGGCTGACCATGGCCTCCACCGAAATGCTGCGGTTCACGACGCCCTCCGCCGCTGCACGCAGGGTGATGTCGTGCACCCTGGCATAGTCGCGCAGGGCCGTGAAGGCCTCGGTCATGGTGCAGGAGCGCACCTGGGCGAGCACGCCCTTGGCCTGCTCCACCAGGATCCGGGTGTCCAGCGCGAGGTGCAGTTGGGCGGCCACGACCTCGGGCTGACGAAAACTGCGTTCGTGCAGGATGCCGACGGTCGCGACATCCGCCAACGCCTGGGCGAGCTCGGCATCGCGCGCGCTCAGGGCGCCCGGCTCGGTGCTGAGCAGGTTCATCGCTCCGATGACCGCGCCGTGCAGACGGAGCGGGGTGGCGTGGGCCGCCCGAAAACCCTGCTCGAGTGCCGTGCGGCGAAACCGCGGCCACCGGTTGGAATCCCGGTCGATGTCGGGGACGCTCACGACGGAGCCGGTCTTGAAGCTGTCGATGCACGGGCCGGCCCCGGCGGCCACGATCATGATCTCCACGGTTTCGGCCTCTTCGCTGGTCGAGGCCACCAGCTCGAGCGTGCCGGCGCCGTCGGCCAGCAGGATGCCGCCGGACTGCACGTCGAGCAGCTGAGTGCAGGTGTGCACCAGGGTCGACAGCAGGTCGACGACATCGTAGTCCTCGACCAAAGTGCCGGCGACGCGCACAAAAGCGTCGTTGATTCTCTCTTCACGGGTGCTGTCAGCCGCGTGTTCAATGTCGTGCATATCTGCCTACTCTGGAAGCTCTGCGAAATTGAGGCGCCGGCTGACGACGGCGTGGGCAATCTCTTGGACGGTGTAGCCACTGGAAAAAGCGTAGGCCCGTATTCGTGAGAACGCATCCGTTGCGCTGATATCCAGCTGGCCCAGAACCATCCCGGTGGCCTGGTGGATTTCTCGGCGTGATTCGATCGGCGCCTCGTCGTCGGCCGATTCGTTCTCGGCCAGGAGGATGGCGCGGCGGAAGGCGGGACCGGCGACGGCGCGACAGAGCGACGCTCCGATCTCTGCGGCCTGCTCGTCGAGCCCGCCTGGCGTGCTGCGGTAGCAGGTGACGGTGCCGGTGCACGCAGCGCCCAGCATCAGGGGAAAGGTGAAGACGGCGCCGACGGCCAGGTCGGCCGTGCTCCGCAGGAACGCCGGCCACTGTTCGGTGGCGGTGAGCTCTGGCACTGACACCAGGCTCGCGGTCGTGAACGCGTCGAACGAGGGGCCTTCGCCCAGGTCGAACTGCATCTCTTCCAGGCGGGCGGCCGTGGCGTCGGTGGCGTGGATCAGCGAGGCGCGGCGGCCCTGATCGAACACCGAAATGGCGGCCCCGGTGATGGGCAACAAGGCCACGAACGGCGAGGCCAGCCCGCCTGACGTTGGGGGTGTTCCCGAGATGTCACTCATCAGCACCACCTGTCGTGTCCGTTGTCATATCGCTGGCGGGACTGTGTTTTTTTGCCCGTCCCCACCTAACCCAACGTTAGTCCTGTGGGGCCCGAGCCGACCAACCTGACCTGCTGCGACAACGGATGCCCGGCGCTACTGTCGTGGTGTTCGACCCGCGGTTGCCCTCCGCGGGCTCATGTCAGGAAGGGGTCCCGCCATGTCCCACGCCTTGCCGATTCCCGACCCTGCCGGTGCCGCGGGCGACGGTCGCGCGGAGACGCCGGAGGAGCGGCTGGACCGCAACTGGAATGAGCTGCTGCAGGAGCTCCGGGTGATCCAGACCGGCACCCAGATCCTGACCGGCTTCCTGTTGGCCGCGGTGTTCCAGTCCCGGTTCGAGGACCTCGACGACTTTCAGCGCAACAGCTACCTCGTTCTGGTGGTCACCTCTGTGCTCACGACCCTGGTGGGCCTGGCGCCGGTGAGCCTGCACCGGGTTTTGTTCCGGCAACACGCGAAGGGCCGCATCGTGCGCTACACCGACTACTTCGTGCAGGCCACCCTGGTGGGGGTGGCGATCACCGTGGCCGGCATCGGGTTGCTCATCTTCGACCTGGTTCTCGGACGGTTGTGGGGTCTGGCGTTCGGGGTGCTGATCCTGGTTGCGGTCGTCATGCTCTGGATCGTGGTGCCGCGCCTGATCCGGAGGTCAGGCTAGGGGTCTCGTCGCCTCAACCGGGCTCACCGCGGGGGCGGCGGCGGCGGGCGCGGTCGTGATCGCCTGGACGATCCGTTCCACGCCGAAGTCCCAGGCGCGATCGATGTCGCCGCCGAGTTGGAAGCCGCCGTTCAGTTCCATCGTGATGAAACCGGCGGCCCACGCCGTCAGCGTTCGGGCTGCCTCGAGGGCGAACTCGTCGCCGGCGAGCTCGCGGGCGACCCGAAGGATCGGCGCACTCAGGGCCACCCGGAAGGACTGGTCGGCCACGGGGGTGCCCGCCTCGGGCGTCATGACCAGCTGGAACGCGGCGGGCTGGTGGCGGCCGAACGCACGCAGCAGGTTGGCGAGTTGAGCGGCGGTGGCGGCGCCGGACATCCGCTCGGCGAGCTCGGTCAAGGTGGTCTCGGCGACCAGCTGGATCAGCCGGTCCCGGTTTTGCACCCTCTTATAGAGGGAGGGGGCGCGCACGCCCACCCGGTGGGCCACGGCCTGCATGGTGATCCCGGCCAGCCCGTCCTGCTCGAGCAGGTCGCGTGCCGCGAGCACGATGGCGTCGAGAGAGGTGCGGTCTGGCGTGGGCATACCTGAAGTATAGCTATTGACGGTAGCCATGATGGCTATGTAGCATAGCCATCATGAAACTAGGACCTCACCTCCACCGCATCGGCAATGACATCATCGCCGTCTACCTCGTCGACACCCCGGACGGGGTGACCGTGATCGATGCCGGCCTCGCCGGCCAGTGGCGGGACCTCCTGGCCGAACTGAGCAGCATGGGCCGCACGCTCGCCGAGGTGAAGGGCCTCATCCTCACCCACGGCGACAGCGATCACATCGGCTTCGCCGAACGGCTGCGGCGCGACCACGGCGTGCCGGTCTACGTGCATCCCGGTGATGCTGCCAGGGCCAAGGGCGGCGCCAAGCCGGCCAACGCCCGCCAGACGCTGAAGCTGGGGGCCACGCTTGGTTTCGCGGCCTACTCGCTGCGCAAGGGCGGCCTGCGCACCACCTATCTGACCGAGACCGTGGATGCGCACGACGGCGAGACGCTGGCCCTGCCCGGCGCACCCCGCATCATCGCGTTGCCCGGCCACTCGGCGGGCAGCATCGCCATCCACGTGCCGATCGCCGACGCGGTCTTCGTGGGCGACGGCCTCACGACCCGCCACGTGCTCACCGGCACGACGGGGCCCCAGCCGGCGCCGTTCACGGATGAACCCGAGCAGGCGATCGCATCGCTGCGGGCTCTCCTGCCCACCGGGGCCACCTGGGTGCTGCCCGGTCACGGCACGCCCTGGAATGGGGGCATCGCGGCGGCCGTCGCCGCGGTGGAGGAGGCCGCCCGATCCTGAGTGGCTGGACCCGCGCCATCGGCGCCTGACGTCAACACTGACACCACCAAGTGTTGACGTGACACCACCGTGGTGTCATGATGGTGGCATGGAACTTGGACCGTACATCAACGACTTGCAGCGCCAGCTGGTGGACGCCGCGGAATACGGCGCGGACGACACTCGCGCCGTCGCCGAGCGTCTCGCCGCCGGACTGGATGCCGCCGCACGGCTCGTGCTCCTGGACGTCTTGTCGGCCGCGGTTGGCGAAATCACCCGCGACCTCGCCCCCGGCTCGGTCGACCTGCGACTACGCGGCCGCGAGGTCGACTTCGTCGTCACCACGCCGCACGTCGAGCCGGACAGCGACGAGCGGCCCGGCGCATCCGTCGAGCTCGACGAGGTGAGCACCTCGCGCACGACGCTGCGCCTGCCCGATGCCCTCAAGGCCCGGGTCGACGAAGCGGCCGCGGCCGACGGCCTGTCGGTCAACACCTGGTTGGTGCGCGCAACCGCGGCCGCCCTGCAACCCAAACAACGCCGCACCGCGCAGCGCACCCTGCGCACCGGCGATAACTTCGCGGGCTGGGCGCGCTAACCCGCACAGCGCTCTACACGCACAGCCGTCCAAACGCACAGCCCGCCTCACACACCAGCCACGCGCACCCGCGGGGTCGGTCCGCTGTACCCAATTGCACAGCCCGACAGTGCAGAGCCCAGAGAGGGACGCATCAACATGCCCACCTACAACACCCCCACCCCCATCGATCTCGCCATCCACCTGCCGGTCGGCGCGATCGACGTCATCGCCAGCGACCGAGCCGACACCGTCGTGACCGTGTCACCCACCAGCCTGGCCAAGGCGGTCGACCGTCGCGGCGCCGAGGAGACCACGGTGGACTTCGACGGCCAGCGGCTCACGATCACCGCCCCGAAGCCCCGCTTCAGCATCATCGGCCCCAGCGAGTCGGTGGACCTGCTCGTCGAGTTGCCGACGGGATCGCGGCTCACGGCGGAGCTCTCATCGGGCAATGTGCGCGCCACCGGACGCCTCGGCGCCACCCGGATCAAGTGCTCGAACGGCGCGGCGGAGGTCGACACCACCGGCGACCTGTGGCTGCGCGCCGGCAACGGCAACGCCACCCTCCATGCCGCGGAGGGAGACATCGAGATCACGGCCGACCACGGTCAGCTGCGCATCGGCACGGTCACCGGCGACGCGATCCTCAAGGCCTCACACGGCAACATCACGGTGGGGGAGTCCGGCGGCGACCTCGACGCGAAGCTGTCCTACGGCGACCTCGAGATCACCCGGGCGCTCGCCGCGGTTTCCGCCAAGACGGCGTACGGGAGCATCCGGCTCGGGGAGATCTCGAGCGGGTCGGTGCAGGTGGAGAGCGGCTTCGGCCAGATCAGCATCGGCGTGCGACCGGGCGTTCCGGCCTGGCTCGACCTGGCGTCCAAGAACGGGCGCCTGCGCAACGAGCTCGCCGGCGACAGCGCCCCAGACCCGTCCGAACAGACCGTCGCGGTGCGTGCCCGCACCGCGTTCGGCGACATCAGCATCCACCGCGCGCGCTGAGGGCGCGCCATCCACCAGAGAAGGGAATGAGACCATGACCACCACCGCGATCGCCGTCCGTGGGCTGCGAAAGCACTACGGCAGTAAGACCGTGCTCGACAATGTGGACCTCACCGTGAACGCCGGCACTGTGACCGCGCTGCTCGGCCCGAACGGGGCCGGCAAGACCACCACCGTGCACATCCTCTCCACCCTCGTGCGGCCGGATGCCGGCTCGCTCACCGTGGCGGGATGCGACGTGCTGCGCGACCCCGACGGCGTGCGGGCCGCGATCGGCCTCACCGGCCAGTTCTCCGCGGTCGACGGCCTGCTCACCGGCGAGGAGAACCTGGTGCTGATGGCCCGGCTCCGCCACCTCGGCGCCAGACGTGGCGCGGCGCGGGTGGCCGAACTGCTCGAACAGTTCGACCTCGTCGAGGCCGCTCGCAAGCCCCTCGCCACCTACTCCGGCGGCATGCGGCGCCGCCTCGACCTGGCCATGACCCTCGTGGCGGCACCGAGCGTGATCTTCCTCGACGAACCCACCACGGGCCTCGACCCGCGCAGCCGGCACACGATGTGGGACATCGTGCGCGACCTGGTGGCCGAGGGCACCACGGTGCTGCTCACCACCCAGCACCTCGAGGAAGCCGACCAGCTCGCCGACCACATCGCCGTGCTCGACGGCGGCCGCATCGTCGCCGACGGCACACCGGACGAGCTCAAGCGCCTCGTTCCCGGCGGTCACATCCGGCTCCGGTTCGCGGATGCCGCGGCGCTCGAGCGCGCCGCCCGGCTGCTCGACGGCTCTGCGCTGGACAACACCGCTGCAAACCACAGCGCTGAGAACAACGCCGCTCGTGATAACACCGCTCGTGACGACGCCGGGCTCACGCTCACCGTGCCGAGCTCGGGCGGCGTCGGCGCGCTGCGCGCCGTACTGGACCGCCTCGACGCGGCCCACCTCGAGGTCGACGACCTCAGCATCCACACCCCCGACCTCGATGACGTGTTCTTCGCGCTGACCGGCGCGAAGACCGCACCCGGCCGGACCGACACGAAAGGAACGTGAGTCATGACCACCATCACAGCCCCGCGCCCCACCGCGCAGGGCACCCCTCGTCAGTCCCATGTCGTCGCCGACGCGATCACCATGCTGCGTCGCAACCTGCTGCACATGATCCGGTACCCGGGCCTGTCCGTGTTCACCATCGTGGGGCCGGTGGTGATCCTGCTGATGTTCGTCTTCGTCTTCGGCGGCACCCTCGGCGCCGGCCTGCCCGGCGTGGACCCGGCCGGGGGCCGGGAGGCCTACCTCGCCTACGTCATGCCGGGCATCCTGGCGATCACCATCGCCGGCACCGCCGGCGGCACCGCCACGACGGTCTCGATGGATATGACCGAGGGCATCACCGCGAGATTCCGCACCATGGCGATCTCCCGCGCGGCCGTGCTCGCCGGGCATGTGCTCGGCAACACCATCCAGGCCATCATCGCCGTGGCGCTCGTGCTCGCCGTCGGGGTCCTGATCGGCTTCCGCCCCACCGCCACTCCACTCGAGTGGCTCGCCACCTTCGGCCTGATCGCGTTCATCGCCTTCGCGATCACCTGGCTCGCCGTTGGCATGGGGATGCAGGCCAAGTCGGTGGAAACCGCGAGCAACCTGCCCCTCCTGTTGGTCCTGCTGCCGTTCCTGGGCAGCGGGTTCGTGCCGACCGAGTCGATGCCGGCCGGTCTCGAGTTCTTCGCCGAGTACCAGCCGTTCACGCCCATGGTCGAGACCCTGCGCGGGTTGCTGCTGGGCACCCCGCTCGGCTGGAGTGCGCTGCTCGCACTCGGCTGGTGCGTCGTGATCACGATCATCGGCTACATCTGGTCGATGGTCATCTACGAGCGCACGTCGGTTCGCGCCTAAGGTCAGCGGGCGAAGAAGCCGCGGTAGTACTCGTAGGTCCAGCCGACGAGGGCGATCAGCCCCACCCCCACGCCGATGATGGACAACCAGAAGCCCACCGCGAGGCCGAGGAAGATCAGGCCCAGCGACGCGGCGAGGGTGATCGGCCACCAGCTGAACGGGCTGTAGAACCCGGCTTCGGGGTCGCCGTCGTCGATGTTGCCGCTCGCGTTGTCCTCGGGGAGCTCCCCACCCTGGGCCCTCCGCACCCGGCTGAGATAGAACGCGATGAACGAGGCCAGGACGCCGCAAAGCCCCAGGGCGATCGTGCCCACCCACTCGATCGGCGTTCCGGGACCGCTGCTGGATGACGTTGCGAGCCCCTGCGAATTGAAGATCACGCTCCAGACCGTGTAGCCGGCGGTGGACACGAAGAAGAAACCGGCGAGAACCCAGAACAGGATGACGTTGGCTCTCATGCGCGCGAGTCCTTTCCACAGCCGCGCACGCCACAAGAAGGGCATGCACAGGGCACACTACGACCGCAGCGGACCGAACGCAGGGGGCTGACAAACGCCTGCCGACATGTTATTCGGGGCGCGGCCGGCCGGGGCCTTCTGGGTGGCGGTGCTTCTCGGTAGTTTTGGCGGCATGACTACCACAACGGATGCCGTCCTGCAGCCCGAGCCGTTCGCACCCGTGACCGCGCTCGCCGCGATCGACGATCTCCGGGCACGGTTGCGCGCCACGCGGTGGCCAGATGCCCCGGCCGGCACCGGCTGGTCGCTCGGCACCGACGTCGCCTACCTCCGCGAGCTCGTCGCCTACTGGGCGGATGGCTTCGACTGGCCCGCGCAGGAGGCCGCGCTCAACCGGCTGCCCCGCTTCAGGGCGCCGGTTGGGGGCCTGGGCATCCACTTCGTGCACGCCCGCGCCGTC
>Ga0247806_10000719_pt1 | contig 18653 bp, 17 predicted proteins | sample UWRJL059202B1_FD_179935 | JGI IMG/M metagenome (GOLD analysis project Ga0247806, IMG submission 179935) | Plant litter microbial communities from Arlington Agricultural Research Station in Wisconsin, United States - UWRJ-L059-202B-1 | ecosystem: Environmental > Terrestrial > Plant litter >... | reverse complement strand
CATGTCGCCCAACAGCGATCCCACCGACAGGCCAGCCGTATCGAGCAACGAGATATCCAGCAACCCGCCGCTATCGACCTTGAACGCAGCATTGCCGCCCGTCGCCGCGCCATAAAATACCGTCTGCCCGCCCGCCTGCGTGCTGATGACGCCGCCGCCGGCACTGGCGCTATCGCCAAAATACAGCGCGCCGTCATTGGTTATCCGGCTGCTGTTGCCAGCGCTCGATGCACCGATAAAGGCCACGACGCCCGCAGCATTGTTGTTGATCGCCGAAGCGTCAGCCGTGCTGGCTCCGGCAAACACCAGCGTGCCGCTATTGGCGATATCGGCGCTGGCTGCGGTGGTATTGCCGCGCAGCAGCATCTTGCCGGTGGTATTGTTGACGACGAAATTGCTGCCAAGGCTGACATTGTCGCTCAGTACCGCCAGGCCGCTGTTTTCCAGCGCATTGCCGATAATGGCGTCATTGGCGAAATGCAGCACGCCCGATCCGTTGTTGGTGACCTTGCTGGCGCCGGTCCCCGACTGGTCGAGAAATACCGTCACGCCATTGTTGGTCAGCGTCGCACTATTGGTCGCGCCGGCTCTGGCACTGTCGGTGTAAACCGTCGCCGAGCCCTCGTTGGTCACAATCTGCGCCTGCGCGCCGCTGGAATCGCCCGAAAACTGCAGCGTGCCGTTGTTGGTGATCAGGGCAGATTCGGCCGTTGAATTGTCATAGAAGCGCGCCGCGCCACCCTTATTGGTGATGATATTGGCGGCACCAGCCGAACCCGTGCCGGTAAAGATCGCCGTTTCATCGGTATTTTCCGTAATCGGACCGCTGGCTGTCATGCCGCTGGAATAAACCACGGCCGACTTCACATCGGCGGCGGTTACCTGGAACGGGCCGGGCACTGCCGCGCCGTCGACGTAGTTCTGCAAATCGCCGGGCAGCATCTGGAAAGGCGCAGCCTGGCCGAACGCCGGCTGAACCAGCTGCAGTGCCGTGCCGCATAATAAAACTGCAACAAACCCGTTGCGCAGATCAGCCCGATAACGGCGGTGGTGGTCGGGCAATCTGGCCATGGGCTAATACATCTGTCCAGCGGGCCAAAACCGGCCAGTCTCTGCGTTCAAGCATATGCAAGCGATTGGTTTACGAAGTCTTGCGGCGATCGCTGTCGTGCGCAACGCGCCACGCAGTGAAGCACCCAAGTCATTCGCTCGCCGAAGTCTTATCTGGCAAAGCTTGAAGGCGGAAGTACACCGACGGCTCAAAAGCTGATTTTGTTCGAACTGTGGCCGCGACGCCGCCGCGTTACGGCGGTTTTCAACCATACTAGCGTCCAGCCCACAAAAAAGGGCCAGATGCGCTGGCCCTCTAGTCTTACTTGACCGGCTGATCCTGGCGTTTGCCGCCGCTGCCGTCCACTGGATTGCCCAGATCGTCGATATTGTCGTCCTGCTGTTCGCCTGGCTTGGTGGTGGTCGGGTCCTTGGTGCCGGCTGCCGGCTTTTTCTCTGCCTCTGGCGTGGCGTGTGCGTCGTCTGAATGTGCCATCAGTTCGTCCTCTCGCGCTCTGCGCTCTCGAGCCGGTCCAGCGCAATCCCCACCAGTCGCGCCACGTCGGCGTCGAAGTCATGGTCGGGTGCGGTGGTTTCGTAGTCGTGCAACTGCTCGGTCGTCACACCGGCTTCGGCTGCGAAAGCCTCGATGTCGAAGCCCAGTGCAATACGGCGGTTATGATCGCCCTTGGGCTGGCGTTGGGCTGGATCGATATAATCCGTCATGGTCGATAAATCCCTGAAAAAACGGCCCCGCAATGCTGCGAGGCCGTATTGGTCGGATCTTAGTGGTGGTGATGCTCAGGCATCTGCTCCAGCTGATCCTTGGTCCAGCTTGTCACGGCGTGCACATCGCCATCGCTGTCGCGCATGAATTCCAGTTCGCCGATTCCGACGGCGACCGGCTTGGCGCCGAGGCCCAGAAAACCGCCGACATCGATCACGACCTGGGCAGCGGCGCCCGAGCCGTGGATATGGGAAACCTTGCCGACCTTGTGGTCGTCGGCGCCATAGATCGTTGCGCCTTCAAGATTGGTCTGGGTCAGCTCGGTGGTGGCAAGCCGTGTGTGGGCAGAATGATCCATTGCGTGTACTCCGATGAGGTTAGGCTTGGTAAACCCGGTGTGACCGTTTCTGTTCCGGATTTGTTTGCGAGGCCCTCGACAATCATCGAGCGCTGATGCTTTGCTGGACGACCAGCACTTCACTCAAAAATTGTGGTTTATGCAGTTTAAGGTTACAGCATCGCGCTATGACGCGGTGGCGCAGCGACTTCATTTTACCGCAAGCGGCGAACGAGCAGGCATCCGGTTTACCGTGGCCTCGCATGTGCGTTGCCTGCGCGATCCCGGATCGGCCGATCGGGTCCACCTGGTTGCCCTTATCGCCCTGACGAATATATTCAAGGCGCCGTCCGCTTCGGGCCGCTAAAATCTACTCTCTGGCGCGCTGCGTATCATGTGCCCGCACCGTGCCCCGCAAGAAACTGGAATAGACTGCATGTCGATCAATACTATCGTCGAAGTCAGAGAGCTGCTCCAACCTTTCTTTAGCAAGATGCAGTTGCGGGATGCCTTGGGCCCTGAAGAGCAGGAAGCGCTAGCGCAAGCGGCCGGCGATCGCCTGCTGTTTACGGCAGGTGAGGATTTGGTGCGCGAAGGCGACCGCCCGGTCCGTAGCATGCTGGTGGTCTCCGGCTTTTGCTGCCGCTACCGTCTGCTGCCAGAGGGCCAGCGTCAGATTACGGCGCTCCACATGGCGGGCGATTTTGTCGACCTGCACAGTTTCCTGCTCAAGGAAATGGATCACGCGGTCGGTGCCATGACCAATTGCACGATCATTACCTTCCCGCACCCGAACCTGGTCAAAGTCAGCGAGCAGTTTCCGCATCTGACGCGTCTGTTGTGGCTGATGACGCTCCTCGACGGCTCCATGAACCGTGAGTGGCTGGTTGGAATGGGCCGCTTGTCGGCGCAGCAGCGCACCGGCCATTTGCTGTGCGAAACCTACACCAGGCTGCGCGCGATCGGGATGGCGGATGACCACGGTTTTCCCTTCCCGATCACCCAGACATCGCTCGCCGATGCTCTTGGTATTTCCACGGTGCACGTCAACCGGGTCATCCAGGAATTGCGCCAATCGGGGCTGATCGTCTGGGAAAATGGCGTCGTGCGCATCCTCGATTGGCCCCGCCTGATGGAGCTGTCGAGCTTTGACGATCGTTATCTGCATCTGGTGCAGGAGCCGCGCTAAACGCGCTCAATCGCCCATTAACCCTGTCGATCACGAATCCGAATTTCGCCACATTTGGCGGAACGCGGCGCTTTCGCATGCATTCTTACAGTGCCAGGAGGAGACCATGCTCACCAAGCGCCAGAAGCAGATGCGTTGGATGATCGGCAAGCTCGCCGCTGCGGTTTTTATCGCGGCACTGGTGCTGTTGCCCAAGGATATTCCGCTTCCGGACCTCGGCAATTTCAATCCCCTGGTGTCCACGGCAATGGCCGCTGGCGGCTAGTCCGTTCCCGGCAATTACCGATTACCGAAAAAACCCTGCAAATGCTGGCCTCCAACGCGCCTCTGCATGTCTTTTGCTATTGCTGACTGGGCCGATTTAGGCAATGTGACAGTCCCCACGCCGAGGACTGCTCTTGCCCATCTCTACCAACGCATTCGTGCGCTCCACAGCCTTGATGTTGCTGATCGGCTTTCTGGCGCTGATGGCCATCGTGGGCACCTCGATTTGGCTCGTCGAGCAAAACCAGGGCTGGTTCGAACAGACCACGCAGGCGCGTCTGGCACGTGCCGCGACGGTCAATCTCCGGACCGCCATGCAAGACGCCGAAACGGGGCAGCGCGGGTTCCTGCTGACCGGCGAAGATCGCTATCTGGCGCCCTATGACGGCAATATCGGCCGCATTCCCGAAATGCTGGACCGCGTCGACGACGTCCTGCAACCCTATCCGGATTCCGAGGCGACCGTACCGATGATCCGCAATGCGGTATCGGCAAAGCTGGCTGAAATGCAGCAGACCATCGATCTGTACCGCGCGGGCAATCGCGATGGCGCGCTCGCACTGGTGCTCAGTGACACCGGCAAGGAGGCCATGGACCAGGCCCGCAGCTATTTCGAGCGCATCATCGAGGACGCCGACCGGCTGATCGTCGAGGGCGTCGAAAACCAGCGTGGCGCCTCGACCGCCCTGCGCTGGGTGACCATTATCGGCGCCTTCGTGATTTTTGCCGTGGTCGGTGGCTCCGCCTGGACTGTCCTGATCTATACCCGCGAACTGGCTGCCGCCCGCCAGGAAGTGGAAGCCGCCAATGCGGGTCTTGAGGAGCGCGTGCGCGAACGCACCTCCGACCTCGGCCGTGCCAATGAGGAAATCCAGCGCTTCGCCTATATCGTCACCCACGATCTGCGGGCGCCGCTGGTCAATATCATGGGCTTCACCAGCGAGCTCGAAACCAGCGTCGGCACGCTCTCGAGCTATATGGCCAAGGCGCCCGAAACCAGCGATCCGTATTTTGTCGAGGCCAAGCTCGCAGCGACTGAAGACCTGCCCGAGGCCATCACCTTCATCCGCGCCGCCACCCGCAAGATGGATGGCTTGATCAACGCCATCCTCAAGATTTCGCGCGAAGGCCGCCGCCAGCTCAAGCCCGAGCAGATCAATCTGCGCGAGTTCATCGATGCCGCTGCCAACGCGGTGCATCACCAGGTCGCCGAAACCGGTGGCGCCATCGTCGCCGACGTGGTCGTGCCGCGGCTCGTCTCCGACCGGCTGTCGCTCGAACAGGTGCTCGGCAATCTGCTCGACAACGCCATCAAATACCGCCATCCCGAGCGTCCCATCCAGATCGCCATCCGCGCGCACAACAGTCCGGGCAATCGCATCGACATCGAGGTCGAGGACAATGGCCGCGGCATCGCCGCCACCGACCACGAGCGCGTCTTCGAGCTGTTCCGCCGCTCCGGCGTGCAAAGCCAGCCCGGCGAGGGCATTGGCCTCGCGCACGTCCGCACCATGGCGCGCAGCCTTGGCGGCGACGTGACCTTGCGCTCCGAGCTCGGCGTCGGAACAACATTCATCATTTCATTACCGCGCGACCTGCGCAGCGTACCCGGGAGGCAGACCGCATGAGCAATGACGGCAAACCAGTCACCATCATCATGATCGAAGACGATGAGGGGCACGCCCGCCTCATCGAAAAGAACATCCGTCGCGCGGGGGTCTCCAACCAGATCCTGCCGTTCACCAACGGCACCGATGCGCTGAATTTCCTGATGGGCCCCGACGGCACCGGCGAGAACAACAAGGGCCGCCAGCTTCTCGTGCTGCTCGACCTCAACCTGCCCGACATGACCGGCGTCGATATCCTCGAAAAGGTCAAGGGCAACGAGCACACCAAGCGCTCGCCCGTCGTCGTTCTGACCACCACGGACGATCAGCGCGAAATCCAGCGCTGCTATGACCTTGGCGCCAATGTCTACATCACCAAGCCCGTCGACTACGAGGGCTTCGCCAATGCCATCCGCCAGCTCGGGCTGTTCTTTGCCGTGATGCAGGTTCCGGAAACCGAATAATCCATGCCGCATAGCGCTCCACGCGTCCTTTATATCGACGACGATCCAGGCCTTGCATACCTCGTGCGCAAGGCGATGGAGCGGCGCGGCTATGTGGTCGAACACGTCAGCAATGGCGAAGACGGCTATGCCAGGATCGCGCAGGGCGGCATCGACGTGGTCGCGCTCGATCACTATCTGCCCACCGGCACCGGCCTCGACGTGCTAACGCAGATCGCCGAACTCGCCGATCGCCCGGCCGTCGTCTATGTTACCGGATCGAGCGAAACCGCCGTCGCCGTCGCGGCCCTCAAGGCCGGCGCCGCCGATTATGTTCTCAAAACCGTCGATGCCGATTTCATCGAACTATTATTGACGGCAGTCGAACACGCCATCGACCTGCTCCGCCTCAACCGTGCCAAATTGCGCGCCGAGCAGGACATGCGCGACGCCCGCGAGCGCGCCGAAATGCTGCTCGGCGAGGTCAATCATCGCGTCGCCAACAGCCTTGCCATGGTGTCGGCCCTGGTCGGCCTGCAGGCAAATGCCATCGCCAATGCCGAAGCCAAGGAAGCGCTGTCCGAAACCCAGGCGCGCATCCAGGCTATCGCCGGCGTACATCGCCATCTCTATACCAACGAAGACGTGCGCTCGGTCAATCTGGGCGACTATTTGCAAAGCCTCGCGGCAGACCTCGAAACCACCATGCACGCCAGCCACAAGACGAGCCGCATCAAGGTGCAGTTCGAGGCCATCGCCATTCCGACCGAAAAAGCTGCCTCGGTCGGCGTCATCGTCACCGAACTGGTCACCAATGCGCTCAAATACGCCTATGGCGACGGCCACTCGGGCGACATCCGCATCGGCCTCAGCCGCAATGACGAAGAGCTGATCGTGCTGACCGTCGAGGACGACGGCATTGGCTGGGACGGCACCGGCAAGCCAAAGGGCACCGGCCTCGGCAGCCGCATCGTCAAGGCCATGGCCGCCAGCCTTGGCGCCAAGGTCGCCTACGTCAACACCATGCCCGGCACCCAGGCCCGCGTGCAGTTCGCGCTCTGAGCGGGCTTTTTTAGCTCCGCAACCCCGGCGCTTCCTGGCCAGTGCTCTGCACGTATTCGGTATAACCGCCGCCATAGGTGTGCACACCCTCCGGCGTCAGCTCCAGCACCCGGTTGGACAGCGCCGCCAGAAAATGCCGGTCGTGGCTGACGAACAGCATCGTGCCCTCGTACTGGCTCAGCGCCGAAATCAGCATTTCCTTGGTCGCGATATCCAGATGGTTGGTCGGCTCGTCGAGCACCAGGAAGTTCGGCGGATCGAACAACATGATCGCCATCACCAGCCGTGCCTTCTCGCCCCCTGAAAGCACGCGGCACTTCTTTTCCATCTCGTCGCCGGAAAAGCCGAAACACCCGGCGAGCGCCCGCAACGGCGCCTGCCCGGCCTGCGGGAAATTGTCCTCCAGCGACTGGAACACCGTGCGGTCGCCATCGAGAATGTCCATGGCGTGCTGGGCAAAATACCCCATCTTGACGCTGGGCCCCCTCGCCACCGAGCCGTCGTCCGGCGTCGATTCACCGGCCACGAGCTTCAGCAAAGTCGATTTGCCCGCCCCGTTGATCCCCATGATGCACCAGCGCTCGCGGCGGCGGACCTGAAAATCCAGCCCGGCATAAATCGTGCGGTCGCCATAGCTCTTATGCACGTTCTTGAGGATCACTACGTCCTCGCCCGACCTCGGTGGTGCGCGGAATTCAAACTCGACGATCTGGCGGCGCTTCGGCGGCTCGACCCGGTCGATCTTGTCGAGCTTCTTGACCCGGCTTTGCACTTGCGCGGCATGCGACGCCCGCGCCTTGAACCGCGCGATGAACTCCAGTTCCTTGGCGAGCATCGCCTGCTGCCGCTCGAACTGCGCCTGCTGGTTCTTGTCGGAAATCGCCCGCTGCTGCTGATAAAATTCGTAATTGCCGGTGTAGCTGGTCAGCGTGCCGGCATCGATCTCGACGATCTTGTTGACGATGCGGTTCATGAACTCGCGATCGTGCGAGGTCATTAGAATAGCGCCGGTATAATTGTTGAGAAACGACTCCAGCCAGATCAGGCTTTCGAGATCGAGATGGTTGCTTGGCTCGTCGAGCAGCAGCACGTCGGGGCGCATCAGCAAGATCCGCGCCAGCGCCACGCGCATCTTCCAGCCGCCCGACAGCGCGCCGACATCGCCGTCCATCATGGATTGGGAAAAGCTCAAGCCATCGAGCACTTCGCGCGCCCGCCCGTCCAGCGAATAGCCGTCCAGTTCCTCGAAGCGCCCCTGCACTTCGCCATAGTGCTCGATGATGGCGTCCATCTCGTCGGCCCGGTCCGGATCGCCCATGGCGGCTTCCAGCTCCGCCATCTCGGCCATCAGTTCGCTGACCGGCCCGGCCCCGTCCATCACTTCGGCGACGACGCTGCGCCCCGACATGTCGCCGACGTCCTGGCTGAAATAGCCGATGGATACGCCGCGATCGACCGATACCTGCCCCTCGTCGGGCAGTTCCTCGCCGGTGATCATGCGGAACAGCGTGGTCTTGCCCGCGCCGTTTGGACCGACCAGCCCAACCTTCTCGCCCTTTTGCAGGGCCGCTGATGCGTCGATGAAGACAAGCTGCTTGCCGTTCTGCTTGCCGATGGATTCAAGACGGATCATGGAGGAGGTCAACCTATCAAGGGGATGGCGTCCCTAAAGCATCCGCCGGACGATCGCGCAACCCGTAGCCAGGGAAAGCTGGTATGCCCAATGGGTTGAATGCCGGCGTCAACCCCGGCATGGTCCCAACCAACATCCAAAGCCACGGACCCTGCTCCATGCTGCGTTATGCTCTGCTCTTCGTTCTCGCCGCCATCAGCCCGGCCCTGGCCCAGCCCGTCACCGACTATCTGAAAGTGCCCGGCCCGATCGCCCTCGGCGACACCAGTTATGAGCTGGCCTGGAGCGCCCAGCCGGCGCCCGACTACACCAAGCAGGAATATGTGCCGGCAGGGCAGTCGGTCGATAACTTCGAGAGCATGGTGATCGTCGAGTTCCTCGTCGGCGACGCCACCCCCGCCTCGATTGCCCAAAGCCAAATCGCCATGCTGGAGGAGCGCAAGGCGAGCGATCCGCTGGTCAACATGGATTTGCTGGTCAACGACGCCAGCGGCGAAATTATCCTCGATTTCGTAGTCAGCGCCGCCGACGCCAATGGCGATATCATCGTCGAGTGGAATGCCTATCGCTATGCCAGCGCCACGACCTCGGACGGCCAGAGCGGCGGCCTGTTGTTTGCCGTCAGCCACCGGGCCTATGGCGATGCCGATGCCAAAACCTTCCTCGCCGGTCTGGCGACGCTGCGCAGCGAACAAATCGACCGCATCGCCGCGGCACCCCTCCCGGCCTTGTGAGCCGTCCAATTGTTTGACCAATTGCGAACAAAACCAGAATAGAGTTCCCTGACAGCCTCAGCCTTCAGGAATTCGATTCGGTGCTCGCCAGCCTCAGCTATCTCGACAAGCTCAATCCCGAGCAGCGCCGCGCCGTCGAGCATGGCGTCGGCCAGCCCCATGCCGGCCCGCTGCTGGTGATTGCCGGGGCCGGCTCGGGCAAGACCAATACGCTGGCCCATCGTGTCGCGCATCTGATCGTCAATGGTGCCGATCCGCGCCGCATCCTGTTGATGACGTTCTCCCGCCGCGCTGCCGCCGAGATGAGCCGCCGCGTCGAGCGCATCGCCTCCCAGGTCATGGGCACCAGCTCGGGCGCCGTCGCCGATGCGCTGACCTGGGCCGGCACTTTCCACGGCATCGGCGCGCGCCTGCTGCGCGAACACGCCACCCAGATCGGGCTCGACCAGGCCTTCACCATCCACGATCGCGAAGATTCCGCCGATCTGATGAATATGGTCCGCCACGAGTTGAATTTGTCCGCCACCAAAACCCGCTTCCCCACCAAAGGCACCTGCCTTGCCATCTATTCGCGCACCGTCAACGCGCAGGGCGAACTCGAAGACATCCTCAAGACCATTTTCCCCTGGTGCGCCATGTGGGCGGCCGAATTGCGCGAGTTGTTCGCCGCCTATGTCAGCGCCAAGCAGGCCCAGAACGTCCTCGATTACGACGATCTGCTGCTCTACTGGGCCTATATGATGGCCGATCCGGGCGTTGCCGCTGTGGTCGCCGAGCGCTTCGATCATGTGCTGGTCGATGAATACCAGGACACCAACAGGCTGCAGTCCTCGGTGCTGCTGGCGCTCAAACCCCAGGGCCAGGGGCTGACCGTTGTCGGCGACGATGCCCAGTCGATCTATTCGTTCCGCGCTGCCACCGTGCGGAACATCCTCGATTTCCCGACCAGTTTCAGCCCGCCTGCCGATATCATCACGCTCGAGCGCAACTATCGTTCGACGCAGGCAATCCTCGCTTCCGCCAATGCCGTCATCGACATGGCGTCGGAGCGTTTCACCAAGAATTTGTGGACCGAACGCCAGTCCGACGCCAAGCCCTTCCTGGTTACCGTCCGTGATGAGGCCGATCAGGCGCGCTATGTCGTCCACCGGATCCTCGAAGCCCGCGAAGGCGGCACGCCGCTGAAGCAACAGGCGGTCCTCTTCCGCACCTCGAGCCATTCCGGCCCGCTCGAAATCGAGCTGACGCGGCGCAATATTCCGTTCGTGAAATTCGGCGGCCTCAAGTTTCTCGATGCCGCCCATATCAAGGATTTGCTGGCCATCCTGCGCTGGTCGGAAAATCCACGCGATCGCGTCGCGGGTTTCCGCGTGCTGCAATTGCTGCCCGGCGTCGGCCCCGGCACCGCCGGTAAAATTCTCGATGCCATGGCCACCGGTCCCGACCCCGTCTGGGCCTTGGGCGAAATCCCGACGCCACCACGCGCCGCCGAGGGTTGGACCGGCCTTGTAACGCTGGTCAAGAAGCTCTCACAGCGCGACACCGGCTGGCCGGCGGAACTCAGCTACGCGCGCCTCTGGTACGAACCATTGATGGAGCAGGCCTATGAGGACGCCATGGTGCGGCAGGCCGATATCCTCCAGCTCGAACAGATCGCCGCCGGCTACCCCAGCCGCGAGCGCTTCCTCACCGAATTGACCCTCGATCCGCCCGACGCGACCTCGGACCAGTCGGGCGTGCCGCTGCTCGACGAGGATTATTTGATCCTCTCCACCATCCATTCGTCCAAGGGCCAGGAGTGGAAACACGTCCACGTCCTCAATGTCGTCGATGGCTGCATCCCATCTGACCTCGGCACCGGCTCGACCCATGAGCTCGACGAGGAACGGCGGCTCCTTTATGTCGCCATGACCCGGGCCCGCGACGAACTGCATCTGATCGTGCCGCAGCGCTTCTTCGTCACCCAGCAGACCCGCAACGGCGATCGCCATCTCTACGCTCAGCGCACCCGCTTCATACCGCGCGCCATGACCACGCTGTTCGACGATATCCTGTGGCCCCCGGTCACTCCCGCCCACATCGAGGGCCTGTCCCCGGCTCCCGCCCGGATGGATATCCGTGCCCAGATGCAGGGCATGTGGCGCAAATAACCGGGAGCCTCGGTCACTGCGCCGGCTTGCCCGACCGCGCCCGGCGCCGATGCGGAATACGCGGCGGATACTCGGCCTCCGCGTGCGGGTCGTAGGGCGTATGCGGCGACTTGAACCAGTGAAACGGCTGCCGCGCCAATTCGATTGCCGCCCGGATCGTCGCAATGCCGATCAAAAACCAATACAGTGGCAACAGCAGTTGCGCGCCGATCAGCTCGGTGCGCCCCAACCGCCGCAGCCCGAGAATGGTCACGGCCATGGCGCTGCCGAGCCCAATAGCAAAAAACCCGCCATACAGCGCCGCCCAGCCGAACCATTCGGTCCAGTTCGGCAAGCCCCGCACGATCTCGAACGCCAGCACGACGATAAATCCCAAAAACAGGATCGGGGCGCTGATCAGCCCCAGCACCAGAACCTCGAACCCAAGTGCCGCCCGCCAGCCCATTTCGGCCACCAGCGCGCGCGGGTCGCGATTGTGCACGATGAACGTCTGCATCCAGCCCTTCATCCAGCGCGTCCGCTGCCCCAGCCAGGGCGTCAGCCGCGTCGGCGCCGCCTCGCGCGTCCGGCTGTCGAGCGTGTCGACACCCAGGCGCAGTCGCGCCAGCCGCATGCCGATATCGGCGTCCTCGGTGACGTTGAACCCGTCCCAGCCGCCGATCTGGCGCAGCGCCTCCATCCGGAAATGGTTGGAGGTGCCCCCGAGCGGCATCGGCAATTGCCAATTGGCCAGCGCCGGCAGCAGCACCAGGAACAGCCCCGCATATTCCCCGGCAAACCAGGCGGTCAGCAGATTGGTCCGCCCATTGGCGATCACCAGCCGCGCCTGCAGGCACGCGATCTCGGGCGCGTCCCGGAACCGCAGCGCCGCGCGCCACAACTGGTCGGGATCGGGAATGTCCTCGGCGTCGAACACCACGACGAATTCGCCCCGGCACAGCGGCAGCGCGAAGTTCAGCGCCTTGGGCTTGGTATGCGGCAAGGCATCGGGCACCCGCACGATCGAAAACTGGAAATCTCCCAGATGCCGCTCGACCAGTGCAATGGTCTCGGGCGAGCGCGTCTCGACCACGAACTTGATATCGAGCCGCTCGCGCGGATACTCCAGCCGCCGCATCGCCGCGAACAATTGCGGCACCATCGCCGCCTCGTCGCGCAGCGGGATCAGCACCGAGTAAATCGGCAGCTCCGCATCTTCGGGCCGGCGCGCTCTTCGCTTCCGGCGCAGCGGCGTGCGCAGCGCCGCGAGCCTTATCAGCGATGGCCCGATCAAGATGCAGATCGCGAATGGCAGTAGCCACCCCTGCGCGAGATAGGGCGCTGCCAGCACCAGGACGATCAACACGGCGAAGGCCGCGATGGCGCCATAGCGCATCGGGCTCGTCAATGTTAACGCAGTGCTAAACGGCCATCGCCGAATGAGCCGCTGCCGGCCCGCATCGATCAGCGCCCCGGACGCCGCGCGGCCGAGATAATCCCGCAGCGCCGCCGCGGTCACCAGGATCAGCACCTGACCATCCGCCGGCCGCTGCCGCGCCAGCCGCAGCACATCGATGAATTTTGGCGCGATATACAATTGCCGCCGCCCCTGCGCGACGACGCTCAACACCTTGATCCCCGGCAGGGCCTCGAGCCGATCCGGCACGATGCTGTGCTCATCCTCGAACGGAATGGCCGGCGCATAGGGCATGTCGAGCCAGTCAGCCGCCCGGCGCATCACCAGATCTTCGCCCAGGCCCAGGCTCGCCGCACAATAATCCAGCGGATCGACCTCGCGCTCGAGCGCCAAATCGAGCAGCGCGATTGCCGCTTTGGCATTGGGGCAGTCTTCGCCGAGGATATGCTGGATCAGCGCGGCAGCGTCAGACACCGACGCTCAAAACTGAAAAACTCAGCAAGCAAAATTCAATAAAACTGCCGGCTATTTCGCCAAAATTGTAAATATCACGCAATACAACACGATCCTCAACAATAATTCATGGTGGAGAGTATTGTCCGGATCGCCATAGCCTGACAAGTCATCGAGGACTAGTCAGGCCAAAGCTTTAAGCCGCGGGATCGAACTGGTGCGGATTGAAGTGATAGGCGGTCGAGCAGAACTCGCACACCACTTCGATTTCGCCGTCCACCGCCATTTCCTCGCGGTCTTCGGCGGTAAAGCTGGTCGCCAGCATGGCCTCGATCCGGTCTGCCGAACACGAGCAGCGCTCGACCATGGGGAGTGGCGTGAATACCCGCACGCCGGTCTCGTGATACAGCCGGAACAGCAAGCGCTCCGAGGTCAAATCGGGATCGGCCAGTTCCAGATCGTCGAGCGTCGCCATCAGGGCCTTGGCCTCGCTCCAGCCATCGGCTTCCTCGATATCGGGATTGTCGAAATTGCCGTCGCCCGGCAAATCCTTGGCAAACGACATGCCGTGCTCCGGCAGATGCTGGATCAGCACGCCGCCCGCCCGCCAATGCGGCCGGTGATCGCCCTTGCGGGTGAACTCGGCCACCGCCAGACGCACCTGCGTCGGGATCTGCTCGGACTGCATGAAATAGGTATGCGCGACCTCTTCGAGCGAATTGCCCTCCAGCGCCACAATGCCCTGATAACGCTCGGTGCTGGGCCCCTGGTCGATCGTCATTGCCAGATGGCCATTGCCCAACAGCTCGCTCGGCCTGGTGCGGCCTTCCTCGGCAGCCTTGACCAGCGCGTCGTGATCGAACCGCGCATAGCCGCGCAAGCCATCCGGCGCGTCGAAATCGACGACGATCAGATTGACCGGCCCATCGGTCTGGGTCTGCATGATGAAGCGCCCCTCGAACTTGAGCGACGAGCCGATCAGCGCCGCCAGCACCACCGCTTCGCCGAGGAGGCGGGCGACGGGGGCGGGATAATTGTGGCGGCTCAAAATGGTGTCGAGCGCCTCGCCCAGCCGCACGCTGCGGCCACGCGTATCGAGTTTGTCGAGGGTGAACGGCACGACGGCATCGTCACCGCTCTCGGGGCGATCAAGCCCCAGCGAGGTCATCAGAGTGTCGGTCATGGTCGTCGCATCCGTAGTCATTGATCAGATGGCTTTCAATTCGGCCGGGCCACAATGGTTCTGCCCCACAAACCCGGCAAGAGTTTGCAGCGCGCACCCAACTGCGATGAGCTCCTAGTCCGGACGAGCCGAAAATGGCGGCGTTCGAGAACCGGAGCGCAGCGTACGTGGGTACGTGAGCACCGGAAGCGCAGAAGACCGCCATTTGCAGGCCGCCCCGACCAGAAGATCGAAGCAGTTTAGTTTACGTCAGCCCCGAAGGCCCAGCACAGTATGGCTTTTTGTGCGTGGAGGCGGTTTTCGGCCTCGTCCCATACCACCGATTGAGGACCGTCGATCACCTCGTCGGTCACCTCGTCGCCCCGATGGGCGGGCAGGTCGTGCATGAACAAGGCGTTTTTATCCGCCAAGGCCATCAAACTGGTGTTGACCTGGTAGGGTTTCAAGACCCGGCGGCGCTCGGCAACATCGACGTCGCCCATCGACACCCAGGTATCGGTGATGACGAGATCCGCGCCCTCGACCGCCTCGCGCGGGTCCTCGATCAGCTTGACGAAATCCCCGGCGCGCTTGATGTCGAGCATCAAATCCTTTTCCGGGCTGTATTCTTCCGGCACGGCAATGGTCAGATGGCACTCGAACAGCTCGGCCGCATTGACCCAGGAGTGCAACACATTGTTGCTGTCCCCGACCCAGGCGACCTTGGCGCCCTTGATATTGCCGCGGTGCTCCTCGAACGTCATCAGATCGGCCATGATCTGGCAGGGGTGCGCCCGCCGCGTCAGCCCGTTGATGACCGGAACCGTCGCCGCCTCGGCCAGATCGAGCAGATCGGCGTGGCTGAGGATGCGGATCATGATGGCATCGACGTAGCGGCTCAAAACCTTGGCGGTGTCCGACAGCGTCTCTTCGCGCGACAGCTGCATTTCCTGGCCGGACAGCATGATGGTTTCGCCACCCAGCTGGCGCATGCCGACATCGAAGCTGACGCGGGTGCGGGTCGACTGGCGCTCGAAGATCATCGCCAGCACTTTGTCCTTGAGCAGCTGGGGCCGGTCGCCGGCCTTGAGGCGCGCCTTGAGGGAACTCGCAGTGTCGAGCATGCCGCGTAGCTCGGAATAGTCGAAATCATCGATCGAAAGAAAATGCCGTGGGGTGCCGGTCGAACTCATGGGGCCGGGTTCCTTTGTGTGTATGACCACGCCATTGCGACAATGTGCAGTAGCGATTTGAAATTAGTTATTTTTTCTAGGTTTCTTGAAGGTCGCGGCCGTCTTTGCCACTGAACCTTCCGGCATTTTTTTGGCCGGCGCTTTTTCGTATCCAAGTGCATAGAGCCGTTTTGCAATCACATAACCAGCCGCGATGGTACCACCATTTTGTCCGTTATATGCGTCACCCAATTTCGCAACGATCAAAGGCTCTATAACTTGGAGAGGAGGAATGCCCGCAACGACAGCATCAAGCATCGCCGCCTCGTTAGCCTTGGCATTCGCAATGATCTCAATCGCAGTCATTTCGGGATCACCGTGCGCTATTTCTTTGGTTTTCCGAAACGGCAGCCCAGAGGATGAAATAAGCTCTACCAATCTAACCGCCTCAGGATTCTCAATCCTCTCAAGGCAGTTACGATAAAGGGCATGCCGTTCGCTAACGGACATGCCGATTATTTGCTCTATACTGATCTGCTTAATCACTGAAGCATCCTACCCGCGACGTCCCTTGCCCATCAGCTCGCGGCCGCGACCAACGCGGTTTCAGCTTCGATGGCATCGAATGCCGCGGCAAGTTTTTCGACGGCCTCTTCAATCTCGGCTTCGGTGATGATCAGCGGCGGAATCAGCCGCAGCACATTGTCACCGGCCCCGATCGCCAGCATCTGATGATCGTCGCGCAACCGAGCCACGAAATCGCGCACCGGCGGGCTGATCTTGATACCGGCCAGCAATCCCTTGCCGCGCAACTCGAGCACATAGTCGGGGTATTTCTGCGCCAGTTGCTGGAGATGCCAGGCCAGTTTCTGGCCCATCTGGTTGACGTGATCGATAAAGCCCGGCGCCAGAATCCGGTCGAGCACGGCATTGCCAACCGCCGTCGCCAGCGGATTGCCGCCATAGGTCGAGCCATGCGTGCCCGGCACCATGGAGGCCGAAACCTCAGCCGTTGCGAGGCAAGCGCCCAGCGGGAAGCCGCCACCGATCGCCTTGGCGACCGCAACGATGTCGGGCGTGATACCGGACCACTCGAACGCAAAGAACCGCCCGGTGCGGCCATAGCCGCACTGGACCTCGTCGAGGATCAGCAGCATGCCGTGCTCGTCGCACAGCGCGCGCAGGCCCTGCATGAACTCGGGGGTCATGGCGGTGACACCGCCCTCGCCCTGCACGGTTTCGATCAGGATGGCGCAGCTCTGCGGCCCGATCAGCGCCTTGACGGCCTCGAGATCGCCGGGCGCGGTATGCTTGAAGCCCGCCAGGGCTGGCCCAAAGCCTTCGAGATAGCCGGGGTTGCCGCCCGCCGCGATGGTACCCATGGTGCGGCCATGGAACGAGCCAGTAAAGGCGATGATCTCGTAGCGATCGGTCTCGCCCCTGGCCCAGAAATAATGCCGCGCCGTCTTGATGGCGCATTCAAGCGCCTCGGCGCCGGAATTGGTGAAGAACACCGCGTCGGCGAAAGTCGCGTCGACCAGCCGCTGCGCCAGCCGTTCCTGCTCGGGAATGGTGAACACGTTGGAGGTATGCCAGACTTTTTCGGCAGCCGATTTCAGCGCCGTGACGATATGTTCGTCGCCGTGGCCCAGTGCGTTCACGGCAATGCCGGAATGGAAATCGAGGTAATCGCGGCCGTGCTGGTCGAACAGGCGCATGCCCTGGCCCCGCTCGAATGCGAGGTCGGAACGAGCATATGTGCCGTAAAGCGCGGACATGGATTTTTCCTTGAAAAACAATGGTGGGACGAGGGGCGACTGGCCGCGTGGCAAGAACGCCACAAAAACCAAAAACGCGCCTTTGGCGCAGCGCGTTTCGCCGTCAGAAATAGGCCATTTTTGCGCGATAAGTCAATGATCCGGGGCCAAGCCCCTGAATTGACTCAAACATCGTTAGCAAAATTTTAACCACTGAATAAGCGGGGAAACTTGCCGGCGACTCTTGATCCCGATTCCCCCAATGTCGTAAACTGATCTCCATTGGGAACACGATATCTCGTGTGGCTACCCCACCCGACATACGACGCCTAGATATTACGGCTGCGGGGTCACTTTGCAGCACAATGAAGGATTCTGTTTTGACGATGGATTCAGGAGCACAAGTCGCGGGCTGGACTGACGAGCGCGTCGAAACCTTGAAGAAACTCTGGATGGAGGGTCTCTCCGCCAGCCAGATCGCCGGCCAGCTCGGCCAGGGCGTTACCCGCAATGCGGTGATCGGCAAGGTGCACCGGCTCAAGCTGTCGGCGCGCGCCAAGCCCACCAACACGGCCCAGCGTGCCCGTCCGGCGGCGCCGCGTCCGACGCCCCGTCGTCCAGCCGGCCCCACGGCCACCGTGGCGAGCGCCAGCATGGGAGCGGCCAGCGCTGCTGCAGCTGCCTCCAAGATCCGCCCCGCCATGTCCCGCCCCCAATCGATCGGAGCCACGGCCTTGGCCCACAATCCCGAACTGGAAAACCAGGTCTATGTCGCCCCCATGGCGGCCGAGCTGTATGTTCCCGAAGACAAGCGCCTGAGCCTGCTGCAGTTGAGCGAAAGCACCTGCAAATGGCCGATTGGCGACCCGCTCACCAAGGAATTCTACTTCTGCGGCGGCCACAGCCTCGAATCCGGCCCCTACTGCGAATTCCACTCCCGCCGCGCCTACCATCAGGTCGACAAAAAGCGGCGTTGAACCGAACTCTAAATTATCAAAGGGCGCCCCAGAGGCGCCCTTTTAATTGGTGCTTTTCACCAGTTGCCCCGGCATCGGTCGTCCACCGGCCGCCCACCAGGGATCACCCGCCGCCCCCCGGTCGTCACCGTCGCCCCTTGCTCGCATCGCGCCCGGTCGTCACCCTCGGGCTCGACCCGAGGGCCCTCCACTTGCTGAACGCCCGGCTCTTACCCTGCACCCACCCCACCCCCGATGTCACCCCGGCGCAGGCCGGGGCCCATCTCGAGATCCCTCCCCAAGCCGCCAGGTCGCCCAGCCCCCCCACCTTGCGGCTGCGGCGCCATCTCGAGATGGATCCCGGGTCAAGCCCGGGATGACACCGCGTTTGGTGAGCGATCGGTGCCAGAACCGGACATAGCGTAGCGCCACCCAAACTTATCCATCTTATCCCCCTCCCTTTGCCCCATGGCATATTCCTCTCATCGCCCTGCCAGAGCGCGGTCATGACGAGTGGATGGGCAGGAACGACAGCCGGGGAGCATGGGTCGCCAGGCTCCC
>Ga0247806_10000716_pt1 | contig 18709 bp, 11 predicted proteins | sample UWRJL059202B1_FD_179935 | JGI IMG/M metagenome (GOLD analysis project Ga0247806, IMG submission 179935) | Plant litter microbial communities from Arlington Agricultural Research Station in Wisconsin, United States - UWRJ-L059-202B-1 | ecosystem: Environmental > Terrestrial > Plant litter >... | reverse complement strand
GAAATAGTTGATACTGGTATCGTACCGCACTTCAAAAGTGATGAGGTTTTGCACCATCACGTTCTTCTTCACCGTTGACCAGAGTTTGGCGTCGGTAAATTTTTCATCCACTACGGTACAAATAGCTTTCGGTTTTATAACACCGGTGAGCACCTGTATGTACGATTCCGTTTGAGCCAGCAGGCCTTGCGCGCCCAGGGTGCACAGCAGGAAAGCCAGCAGGCAGATTTTACGGATAAGAGTGTTGCTGTTTGTCATAACGGGCTATTAAATTTTTTTATAACCGATGTAATTGGGCGTGTATTCCAGGTTGCCTTTCTTCGAGGGCTGCAGGTATTTGGAGGCGGAGAAGATGGTCGCCTCTTCCCCGCTGCCGATCTTTTCGCTTACACTATACACCACTTTCAGTTTTAACTTTTGCCCGCCGGTGGCTTCGCTTTCTTTCACCACCGCTTCAATGGAAAATATGCGGTGGTCGTCGGCGGCATAGTTGATGATGATGGATGAAAAGCGCGGGTCGTTGAAGCCGCTCATGCTGAGCCGGTTTTGCCCGTTGCTCACGGTAAGGGTCGACGTGGCGCCTTTCACGCTTAAGATGCGGCCCAGTTGTTCGGCATCGAAGATCATGGCGGCGGGCTTTTGTTCGATCTTATCCTGCGGCCGCGCAAAAATGGTTTTGTACTTGTTGTTCACCATTACATACACGCTTTTGTTGCTGAGAATTTCTATGTAATTCATTTTCGTGAACACCATTTTGTCTTTCAGCCAGTATTCAAAATCAACTTTGTCCACAGCCGCACCGCTGCTGATATTGCTCAGGAGCATTTGTCCTTTCACGTGCTTCAGGTCGGTGCCCGTATAGTAAGCCCTTATCTTTTGTATTTCTTTTACCACATCGGCAGGCTGTGCCAGCACGTTGCCCAGCAGCAACAGCAGGCTTAAGGTGACGATCATGTTCTTTTTCATAGATGCTGATTTGAAATCCATTAAATGGTTGATGCTTTACTGTTGATTTTTCCTGACGCGGCTTCTTGTTTCTTTCAACGTTACAATGCCTTTCTCCGTTTCTTTTTTATTCCGCAACAACTGGCCTTCATCATTGTACTCGTAGAACGTGGCATAATTGTTCTCGTCCAGTTCCGCCATCAGCCGCGATGTTTTATAGTCGAAGGCGAAGGTCTTCATGTTGCCATCATAAGGATGAATGCGGATGTCATCGAAATAAGCATCGCTGTTTCCTGCCATCAGCCTTACGCCTATATTGTTGAAGCCTTCCACGGGTATTTCAAATACGGCCACCACCCTGGTCCAGCCTTCTACTTTAGGCCCGGCCTTCACCGCGTTTACATAATAGTCGGCGCCGAAATCCGCGTTGGCCTCTATTCTTATTTTGGCTTTGCTGTAATCGTCGGGATCGGTTGCATTGGCCACGTCGCCTTTTATCCAACCGCTTATGATGTATTTTTTTCCGATCAACGGGCTGAAACCGGGCAGTATGCCGCCCGCTTTCAGGATCATTTCCTTGCTGCTGTTGAAAGTATAGGCGGGCTGTGGATCGAAATTATAGAGCGTTGTGCGGGAGGTAGAAGCGTCGGGACTGAAGCCGCCCCCGGCCACTACTTTCACCGAATAATTTCCCGTGTGGGCATACTCACTGCTCAAAGCGAAGCCGCTGCCGTTGGCCAGTGTGAGCGCTTTTTTGAAATTGAAATGCCCGTCTTCATTACAGCCATTGGCATAACTGCCCGTACCACAGGAAGTATTGAAACCGTAATCTTCAAAACCATCATAAGCGATCTCGTTGTTGCGCGCGTTGCTGCCCATGGCCGTGGTCACCAGGTCGTTGAAACCAAACTGCGCGGCGCTGTACCGGTTGAGCGCATCCTTATTCTCTACTTCCTGGCCTTTGTGGTTCACCTTCGTAAGCGTAGAGGTAGCGACCCAGCGGTTGTCGGCGGCATAATTAGCCACGAACTTACCATTCCCATCTACCTTATAGAAAGAACTGAAGTATTGGAAAATGCCGCCCTTGCGCAGGTTGGTAGGTGCCTGTGCGGTGTTGGAAGGATCTGGTTTCGGTAACCTGTTGGTGGTATACGCATACACGTCTTTGCTGCGCCAGTTGCCTTTAAGACCGGTATAATAGGGATTTACCCGTTTATCTACCGGATCGGGGCAACAACCACCCGTTACATCGCCTTCACAACTGAGTCCTTCCAGTTGAATGGCCGTATAGCTGGAGCAGGTGCCGGTATTGGCAAAAGCTACAACACCCATTGGGTTATTTCTTGTGATGGGTATCGTGTGTCTTTCTATGCCATTACAGTAGCGCCAGAAAACCAGGTTGGCAGTTCTGCCGGCGGGGAAAGTGGCAGGATCACATTTGTACCGGGCAATCACCAGCGGGGTAGGCGACGTATAAACGATGGTAATGTCGTAGGCATTGATATCTGTACAAGGATCGTTACAAACCGGTGGCCCTTCTTCGCAGTACCATTTTTGCAGTACGGCCGGTCCGCCGGGACAGATACGTCCTTCAAGACCACAGGCCATTCCTACAAGATGGTACTTATCGATCACAGCCACCGCGGTAACCGGCACGCCATTGCAAACACTGGTGAAAACAAAGTAAACCCTTACGTTATCCGGGAAAGGTGCAGCGCAATTATACCGTACGGTAACACATTCGCCGTCATATTCTCCCCCATGCTCGATCTTGTAGGCACTAAGGTTGGTACAGGGATCTATGCCTTCGCAGGGCAGGTTATCCCTGCAACTCCAATCTACCAGCGTAATGCCCGATGAACCCGGCCCCATGCCTGTAAAGCATACTATTTCTTCCAGGTGATCCTTATCCAGTGATACCGTAGCAATGCTTTCCACACCATTGAAAGTGTGTGAAAAAACGAAAGTGACGATCTTATCTGCCGGGAAAGGATCGGGGCAGGTATAACTTACTTTCAGGCAGGTCATGTTGGAAGAATTCGGAAAATCTTCGAACGTATAATTACCCAGGTTATAACAGGGGTTACAAAGCGGGTCTCCCCGTTGTGCCAAACCTTTCTTTTTATTCAAACCGGCGATACTGATCGGTTTAAAGCCGGTAGCAGATACATACGGCGTTGCTTTGGCGGGTGTGATACCGGCAGCGCTGCGGCCAGCGGTAAACCCGCTGGTATTGGTACAGGAAACATACTTCGCGGCCGAAGTCCACTCGTCGGAGAAAGTGCCCGCGGAGGTACTCAATACTTCGGTGCCGGCATCTATTTCTATTTTGCCATTGCGGATGGGATTTTTGAGGCTCACCACCGAATAGCTGCTGGAGCCGATCATGTTCCTGCGGCCGGAACGCAACAGCACCAGGTTGGCCTGGCCGGTGTACAGGGAACCGTCTATTCTTATCAGCCGCATATCGGCAGCACCGCCGGGATTTACGTTCATTGCCCACAATTTGCTGTCGGTACCCGAGATGCCGAGTTCATCCCCGGGTACGATGTAGGGAACCAGGTTGCCGGGTACCTGTCCGTTGATGATGTTGGCATTGTTGAACAGGATGCCCGTATTCTTGTAAGCGGCGCCCATTCCTTTTTCATATTCGTTCACCATGTAAGCGGGCAACGTAAAATTGTACAGCGGATCGTCGAAGCCGTTCTGCGTTTTGGTGAGCAACACCTGGCCGGTAAGCCCGTCCCACAGCATATTTTCGCTCACCATCGTACTACCGTTCTCGATGGTGGTTACCTTGTCGGGTATGGCGTATTTGTTCACTACCTTGATCGTAGCGGCAGATTCGTAACCCGAATAAGTACTTTGTACGATCGGTATCAGCGTTGGAAAAGGAATAACGATGAAGGCGAAATAAAGAATGTCGAGGTTGAGGTTGAGGTTAACGCCGATGTTGTCCGTTACCTGCTCACGCATATCATGGAACATTTCAAACTCCTGCCCGATCACGTCGTTCTTCACCGTGCCATCGGGTTGCAGGATGAGCGCGTTGTTGTCGAGCGCCATCTGTTCCGTTCCCGAAGATTTATAGTGGTAATAACTGCCGGCGAGTAATTTGCCGGAGCCGTCGAAGGTTTCATCGGACAATTGCTTGCCGTGCATGTCGTTGTTCTCTACATAAAAACCCTGCGACAGTACCACGCTGTTGCCCTGGTCGATGTTGAAAAGTCCGAAGATGGAGGTTTGATTGTATTTATTCTTCGAAAGATCCGTTCGCTTTACAACCGTTGGAAAATCTTTGGCCGTGTAAAATTTATTGACCACGTAACCATTGTTCACCACGTTGCCTTCCGCATCCAGGTTCTTTACGGTTACCTGGCTGTAGCCCACCGAAGCCGAAGGAAAATAAGATTCGCCCAGCGGTTCTTCCACGGTAAAAATGCTTGAAGTAAGATGTGCTTTTTGCTGGTACGTGATCGGCAGCTTGAAAGGATTTTCTTCACTGCCGGCCATGGGTTCGTAAGAAGCCACGCCACTGGATATGTTGATGGAAGTACCGTCGGCCGTGGTATAAGGCCGCGTGTAATCGAACATCATGCCCATGGTGGTGGAACGGCCGTTGCCGGTACCTGCCATGTCGGCCCAGATATCGTCCATCGTTATTTTTTTCACGCGGAGGCCACCGCCGTATTTTTTAAATTTGTTGCCGATGCGGGCAAAACATTTACCGGCAATGGCTTTGGAAGCGAAACCACGGTTCATGGCGCGCTGCTCGAACGGCGTTACCAGTTCGCTGATGTTGCGGATAGCAGAGATGAGCGCTTTGATGAAGGCCAGCGGGCTCAGTTTATCGTTCACTGAATAACTATAGGCCAGCTTGGGCAGTTCGGAACGCAGGGATTGCCAGGCCGCCGCCGCAATGGGATGGTAAGCGCCGCGCTTTTCCAGCGTTACTTCCGCGATGGCGGAACTGGAGCTGTTGTCGATGGGCAGCCCGCTGGAGTTGACGAGCTTCACCGATTTTATTTTTGCATAACCGCTCACCAGTTCGTTGGAGCCGTGGTCGTCGAGGTCGATCATCGATTTGAAATACAATTGCTCCACGCCTTCAAAATATTCCCAGCCCACTTTCTTATTGGTGGAAGCCGCGGGTAATTGTATAAACACCTTGTCGGTTTCCTGGTAATTATTGTAATTGTTCAGCTGCCCGTAACCGATGATCTTCGCCATCTGCATCGTGCGCTTATTTTGTACGAAAGCATAATCGTCGCTCTCGTATTCTACTTTTATTTTACCGCCCGACGGCAATTCGATCTGGCTCAGTTGCCATTTTTTTACGGCATCGCGCGCCTGTATGGAATCCTGTACAGCATAAGGAAAATCGTTGTTGTCGAGGTTTACGCCGGCGATGGAACTGTTCAGTGCCTTGTCTTTATAAGTACCCCAGCGATCGTATTGCTGGTATTGAAAATCTCCGCTCGCATTGTAGGTAAAATAATAACGGTTCTCTTTACCGGCCAGGCTTTTCCCGTAGGTAAAGTAAACCGATTTCAGCGTGAGTTTACCCCCGTTGCTGATGTTGTTGGGCACCTGGTTGAAGAGGGAATAATCGTATTCGAAATGAACGGATTTTATGGGTGTGGGATTTGTTGGATTGCTCACCAGTTCGGCCTTGGTATATAAATCGATCCTTTCCAGTCTCTTTTGCTTCGAAGCCATGTCCAGCGAACCATTGGGGTTGTAGCCATACCCATCGTTGCGGTCGCCCAACCTGAAGATGGCGATCATGTTCTTCGATTCGATCGAATGGCCATACCACAGTTCCTTGCTGCCATAGCTGATGGATGCCTTGTTATCGTCGTTCTGGCTTTCCTTGCCTTTGTTGAAGTTGGCGTAGTTGCTGCTGTTGCGGGCATTGGGCGTGCGCCAGTTGTATTTTTCGTTTACCCGCGTGTAATTAAATTTAACCGCCGTGCCCAGGTCATCGTCGCTGATGCCGTTGCCGGTAAGGTCCACGTAATCCGGCGAACAGATGCCGCTCAGCAAATAACTTGTTGCATAGGCAGGCACCGTTTCTTTTGAAAAATAATAATCAACGCCGCTTTCATTGCCTTTTGAATTTTCCTTGTTGGTATAAGCCACCATGTTGTTGGCATCGCCGGAAGTTGCGCCAACGCTGAAGGTGACATCCGTTTGTTCATTGTTGTAAACGGGCACGCCGTACACCAGTTTGGTACCATCGTGTTTACTCACATTCACTTCGGAAATATGATGCGGCTTGTGCGTACCGCCAACCCTGGGAATGGCGGCCGAACTGCCGAACACGCCGTTGTTGCAGGTAATGCCTCCGCTGCTGGCAAGCGTGTAATTTTTTATCTTTTTATCGAGACCAAAATTTTGCGCCTGTTCTGCCAGCAGCGGCATAAACATTTCGCCCCGTGGTTCCCTTATGTTGCGGGCGATCTTTGAATTAACCGGGTAAGTAGTCGTATTGCTCACCAGCGTGCCGAATGCTTTGGGTGCGTCGTTCACATCATCGGTTCTTACCTTCACCGGGTCTTTGCCGGCGATCTTATCCAGGAAGTTTTTATTGATGCTCGATTTTTCGCCCACGAGTTTAAAGTAAGCGTCTTCACCATCGAGACCGGTTGCTTTGCTAAAATCGCCGTTGGGTAAAAAGTCGTTGTTCACGATCCATTTGCGGGTCACGGTATTGGAACCGTTGTAACTCAGATCGGCGCCGCCTTTGATGCCACCGCCGGCACCGAATTCGATGCCCAGCGCCAATGCATCGCTGGTGTTCGTTCCATAGCTGTCGAAGAAAATACCGCTGCTGTTGGAGAACGCTTTGAACTGGCTGGAACCCAGGTGACTGTTCGCCGTAAAGATGTCCTGCGTTACATAAGGCACGGCCAGGGTGGGCGTGCTTTCCATGTAGGGCACATCTTTTTCGCGGTTGAAATCAAGTACGGCTTCAGGATCTGTCCTTCCTTTATTGGAATGTAAAAAACCATAGGCAGGAAATTTTTTGCCGGAGGTGGCCAGCTTCTGGCTGGTGTAATGCCCGGTTACCTGTATGGGTATCTGCAGGCCCCAGAGTTCAACGCCGAGTTGCGGCGATAAACTGTACGACTCGTTTTTAAACGGCATGTTGATGGTGGGATTGAAAGCCTGTCCATAAGTGGTGGTTGCCGATCCGGGTGAAAAGCTCGGGCCGCCCGCACTGATGGGCACAAAATCTTTCTTTGCCGCGGTAGCCACTTCCCGCCTTGTTTTTTCGGATTCTTTCGATTCGCGTTTGCTCGTGTTGAAGGTGGGCGATAAAGTAGTCGATTTCATACCGGCCCTGGAATTGAGGCTGCCATTGAAACGCAGGCCGGCAGAGCCCGTATTGTATTCATTATTGGTAGAGCTGATGCCGAGGTTAGCGCCGAAATTAAAATCGGCTCCCGTTTGCGAATTCGACGTGATGCCCAAATTCGCGCCTGCAGCCAAGCCGGTGGTTTTTTCGCCGGCCACGTGCTTCGCCGTATTTAAGGTAGCGGAAATGCCCGCGCCTATTTCTACGCCGAGGCCGCGCTGGTTGTTGTAAAAAATATCTACCGATGCATTGGCGCCTAAAAAGTCGAGGCCGAATACTTCGAGGCTGGCATTGAAGGATACGCCGCCGGTCACGTCGGGCCGAACATTGTATTCCTTCGTGATCTCGTCGGTACCGTTGAAATCATCCGGTATGCCTTTCATGATCCTCGACACGCTGCCGGGGTTCACGTTCCAGCCATAACCTACCCAACTGGCCTCATCATCCATAGAACCACCGCTGCTGTACGCCAGGTTTACCGGGTAACCGTCCACGTCGAGCAAAGGAATATTGTAACTGAAGTCGCCCGAAAAAGGATCCACCAGGTTGCTTACCGAAGCCGGCTGAAAAACGGAAGACTCGGGTTGCGTAGGCCCGTCCGTGAGCGCATACGCCGTTCCCGGGTAAAATACGGAAACGGTATGAAGCAGCAACAAGGTGAGGGCGACAAGCTTATTTTTTCTTCTCATAACAGTATCTATAAATTAGTTAATGGCCAGGTTTATTTTATGAAGGTTGAACACCGAGTCCTCGATGACGATCTTTTTCTTTTGATTGATTTGCTTTTCTTCAAGCCGGTATTTCAGGTCGATCTCTTTTTCGTTCCCCGCGATGAGCGGGATGTAATAGAACAGCGCCGGTTCCAGCGTATCGCTGCCGATCACCAGCCGGATTTTTTTACCCAACTGGTATTGAAAATAGTTTGACAATTCGGGCGACAGGTCTTTCCTGTCCAGCCAGTACCTCGACATCAGCGTTAGTTCATAACCCGAATCCGTGGCAACGCCCTTGTGCAGGAACTGTACTTCGCCACCATCGAAAAGCGCTTTCACCGGTGCGGCTTTTTTGCTTTCGCTACAGCTTCCACCCGCGATAAAAAAAACGATCATATAAACCAGGTTTCTCATTCTTTTTCTTTTATCATGAAGTTGATGTAATGAACGCCCGTGCCGATGCCATATACTTCTATCTTGTACAATTCATTTTTCTTTAGTCCTTTCACATCTTCCACGTTCAGTACGATCTTGTTCAAACCGGCGGCCATCGGCACTTCCGGCAGGTTGGTCATTTTTTTCATTCCAGGAACGTGTACAATGGCATATTGAAGTTTGCCCGCCACGTAAGGATTGGTGAAGGAAAAATTGATCGTTGAAGTGAAGTAGTAGGTCTTCGCCGTGTACACCGGTTTCACTTCAGCAAAACTTTCAACACCCGTTTCCGCATTCATTTTACAGGATATGGTGAACTCATAGATCTCCGAATTGTTCAGCATGTTTTCGCCGGCTACTTCCAGCACCTGCCAGGCATATTTTTTACCTTCCTTCAGGGCTGCGCTGCCCATGGGAAAAGGAATCTGGTTGGCCTGCCGGTAAAGCACTTCGTTCACCACGGGGAAATTATTTTGCAGCGCTTCTTCCGGCGACTGGCCGGCTTCCACTTCGGTGCAGATCACTTTAAAAGCTACGCCGTTGGCGGGCGTCTTCCTCCCCTGCCAGGTAAAGGGCGGGCGGAAATTGCAGATGCTGTCCACCGGGTGAATGAGGTTGATCGGCAACCTCGGCGTTACCATACTTACAAAACATTGTTCGTTGTTGATGCCGGGTAATAATTTATCCTCTGGACTGAACAGGCAACAGATGGAATAATTGCCCGGCGCAAAAAGGCCCGTGTTGGCGGCGATGCGGCTCAGTTCGTTGTCGTAAAAATTCCTGCTTACCTGGTCGCGGAAACGCGATAAGGCATTGCTGCCCGGCAACAACACAACGCGGTTAAACTGGATCGTCATCACCGGCCGGTCGGTATTTTCCTCCGTTACGCGGATGCTTACCGAACCTTCCACGGCGTTGCTGTAAACGCTGTTGGCAACGATGCTCAATAAAGCATCTGCATTCCTGCTGATGGCAACCGGGTTGGCCGAAAAGCGCACCTGCGCCCGGCCCGTGGCGATGCATAGCAACAGCAGTAACCCTGTGAAGATCTTTTTATTTGTCATGCTTTTTAATATTATAGATGAACCTGGAATTAAAAATATTATTCACGAAGAAGTTGGTGGTGGGCGACGACAGCGGCAGGTTGAGGTTGCCCGCAAGCAGTATCCTTTTGCCGAATTGCCATTCCACGCTGGCCGTAACGAAAAACTGTTCGCGGGCATCGTTCAGTTTTTTATACTGAACGCCGGCCTGCAGCATATTCCCCTTTTCACTGGTATAGGCAAAGGCGCTTTGAAAATTAAAGGACGAAACGAGGAACAGCGCCGTGCTGTCGGAAAGAAAGACTTCCGTGTTGCGGGTATTGAATTTATCCATATCAACGTCCAGCGAAAAATTCCTGAAACGCGTGCTGAGGCTGCCGTAGAAAGAATAGTCCTTCACCTTGTTGAAGCTTTCCTGCTGGTTGTAACCGTAGCCCAGCCCGCCATTGAAATTAAAGTTGAAAAGCCCGAAGCGTTTGTGGGCCTGCGCGGTTGCGAGCAGGTCGATCGCCTGGTTTTTATAAGTTACCTTGGGATCGTATTGCAACTGGTTGCCGTAAATGCCGTTCAACACCAGGCCTACGCGCATCTTTTTCAGCTTATAGGAAACATCGATCTTTTCACGGAATGATTTAAGCGAAACGCTGTTGCCGTATTTAAAAGCATAATAGGCGAACTGGTTGCCGATCTTGATACGATCGGTTATTTTTTTATCGAAGCCGTGCGTCAGTTGCAGTCCCGGCCTGCTGATGCCGCCATTCAATCCCGGGTTCATATAGGACAGGTTGCTGTAGATGAACGTCAGTTTTTGCCGCTCCTGCGTAACCCGGTTGGTGTTGTCGAACTTCACCTGCAGCGCCATCGACTCTAAAAAATTACCCGCCGGTACCCGGTCGTAACGCCCATTGGCATTGGTTTGCTGCTTTACGATGCTTTTGGAAAGGTCGTAGGATAATTTCTTTCCACCGTTGGACACCAGTTGATTGCTGAACGTAATTACATTAACGGTTCTTGCTACCAGCGATGGCGTTGACGCGTTGTTCAGCTTGGTAAAGTTCATGACGCTCAACTGCTGGTAATTGCGCGCGCGGTTACCTCGGCCCAGGCTGAAGCCGGATAAATTGTATTTACTGTTGAACTGGTAATACTCGTTTACGCCCGGCTGTGTATTCACCGTATTCTGGTAAAAATTGCCGGGGTACAACAACGCTTTTTGCGAACCCTTCGTGAGCAGTACATACAGCTTATCCGTTTCGTATTCAAAGCTCACGCCGTTCTGGAGGTAGTTTTGCAACACGAGGTTGCCGGTGCTGAGCGTGTGTTGACCGATGTTCAGGCCTTTCACTTTTAAAAAGAATTTTTGAAGCCCGCTCAGGTCTTTATTGTTTTTGATCACATCGTTCACCACGTTGTATCCTTCCACCAGGGTTTTCATTTTTTCATCGTAGGTACGTTTCAGTTGCTCGATCTTCGCTTTCAACGCTTCCGCTTTTGTTTTGATGCGCGTGAGTTTTTCGTACAGCGCCGATTGTTGCTTCAGCGCTGTCAACTGGCTGTCGGCCGCGTTAATCTTGGCCGCCACGATGGAATCTTTCGTCGTTTTTACATAGCCCGCATAATATTTTTTCAACTGTTCGGCCTCTGCTATTTTGGATTTCAACACGTCTTTATTGTAATGCTTTTTAAACTCTTCCACGGGCATGTTGAGCAGGTGATCCCAGTTGCAGCCAGTTACGTTAACGATGCTGCCCATCGTTTTCACTTCTGCAAACGCATCTTTTACAATGGCGTTGTAATTCAGTACCTGGTTGAAATCCGAAGCGGCGGCCACCTGCTTTTTCAATTCGTTTTTGTTGATGCCGAGCTTGTTTAAAAAGTCGTTCTTATTATAATTAAAGCGGTAGGTAAAACGCTGGTCGTGCCCTACGTTGTAAAAATTCCAGGACGACTGGGCTTCTGCCCGCACCGGGATGCCTGCGGCGGTAAGGTTCAGCAGCAGTTCGCTTTGCCAGAAAGTGTTGCTGGTGCCCGCGGTTTCCCAGCCGCTGGCCGCGGAAATAAAAGTGGCATCGGCTACGTTGAATTTTTTAAGGGAGGCCAGCAGTTGCGGATCCAGCTTGGGCATTTTGGGTAACGAAAGGCGGTTCTTGCGGATGTTGGCCAGGGAAGAAGCCGCGATGTTCTTTATTTTACTGATCACCTTTGCCGAAACGGTTTCAAATTGGGCGTCGAGCAGCGAGTCGATGTTGTCGATCCCTTTGAAGCGATCCGTTACGCCGGAAGTTATATTATGAATTGAATTTTTTAAGATGGAATCCTGTTGGTGAAGGGTAGCTTTTGCTGCATCTGCCAACGGCTGAACGGGCGGCAGCGGGATGTTGTTGCCGTTTTGCGCTGCGCACAACTGTGTACCGGCTGATAACATCAACAAAAGGAGGAGCCTGGGGAGTGGCATCTTAAGTCAGTTAGTTGGTTTGCGTCAATTAAGAGGGAAATGCTCCTCTTAATCTTCTCCCACAATCTACAGGATACCTTCAATTTTTTTTACCGTTTTTAACCCGTGAGGAAATAGCGAAAAACTACGTAAAAAAAATCATGAAAATTTTTTATCTGGCTAATCTCATTCGGGTGTTATGACGAATTCCCGATGCTCCAGCAAAAGAAACCTGCTTGCTTCTGGTAAACCGGTGAAACAAAGATCGATGCGAACCCGGTAGATGGCACCCGGGTAGAGATTACCGTTTTGCAATAAAAGCAGTGTAGCCAGTAAACGGCTGAGCCTGCCATTTATTTATATAATTATTATTCTATTTGAGACGATTTTAGATGTTTACCACAAATAAAGTTTCTTTTAAGACGACTAGAAACGATTAAATACGGCTATTGGGTTTTTGCGGGATAAGATACTGTTTACTTTAATCGGACGCTACAAGTTAGTGAACTCGATTATTCTGTGTTCCAAACAGACCACGCACTTATTATTTATAGTGTTAGAATCTGATTTGCAAATAGCTTTTGCAGCGCTTTCCCTGGCCGCCGGCTGGCGGACAAAGGACCATTCTTTTATAACACTTATAAATAATAAAAAAGCCGCTTCAATCGAAGCGACTCCATTTTGAGGTCCCTAGCGGATTTGAACCGCTGTAGAAGCTTTTGCAGAGCTTTGCCTAGCCACTCGGCCAAAGGACCGTACCATTTTAACGCTGCAAAAATAGGGGAATTTTTTATTAGATATTGTAAATACTATAACCGAAATTCGAAATTCTAAAAAGAGCATTATGAGCCGCATCGCAGAATCGGAAATGATCGTTACGAACCGGGGCGCGATTTACCACCTGGACACGCGCCCGGAGGAGATCGCCACCAACATCATTACCGTGGGCGATCCCGATCGTGTGAAAGAAGTGAGCAAGCATTTCGACAGCATCGAACATAAAAATAACCACCGCGAATTTGTAACCCATACCGGTTATATCGGTAAAAAAAGGATCAGTTGCGTAAGTACCGGCATCGGACCGGATAACATCGACATTGTGCTGAATGAACTGGACGCATTGGTGAATATCGATTTTGAAACCCGGCAGGTCAAAGAAGAACTGGCTGTGCTGAACATCATCCGGCTGGGCACTTCCGGTTCTTTGCAGGAAGAAATTCCCGTGGATAGTTTCGTAGCCAGCACGCACGGGCTGGGGCTCGATAACCTCATGCATTTTTACCGTACCTCCGGCAATGAAGAAGAAAAACAATTGCTGCAGGCGTTCAACACGCATACGCAGATGAGCAGCGGCAACATCACCCCTTACATCAACATGGCCAGCGGCGCCCTGCTGAAACATTTTACGGAGGGTTACCATGCCGGCATCACCGTTACCTGCCCGGGTTTTTACGGCCCGCAGGGAAGGATCTTGAGGCTCGGCCTGGCCAACCCGCAACTCATCGACAATTTAACAAGCTTTAACTTTGGTAACCACCGCATCAGCAATTTCGAGATGGAAACCTCGGCTATTTATGGACTGGGTAAAAGCCTCGGCCACCATTGCCTGAGCCTGAGCGCCATCGTGGCCAACCGCATCAGTAAAACATTTTCAAAAGATGGCGGGCAGGCCGTTGAAAACCTGATTGTACGGTCGTTGAAAGTGATTGCAGACTCAACCATTTAAAGAAGATGAAAATCAGTTTTTACAAATACCAGGGCACCGGGAATGATTTCGTAATCCTCAATAATTATTCGGAAGCAGCGCCCGCGCTTTCCACGAAGCAGATCGAAAAATTGTGTCACCGCCGCTGGGGCGTTGGTGCCGATGGACTGATGCTGCTGAGTAAAAAAGAAGGCTACGATTTTGAAATGATCTATTACAATGCCGACGGTAAAGAAAGCAGCATGTGCGGCAATGGCGGCCGTTGCCTTACCAAGTTTGCCTGGCACCAGGGTTTGCACAAAACGCATTACCGCTTCCTAGCAACCGACGGTGAGCATGAAGCGGAGATCGAAATGAACGGCATCGTGCGCCTGAAAATGAAAGACGTGAACGCGGTGGAAGAACATCCCTCCTACGCCGTGCTGGATACCGGTTCGCCGCATTACGTGAAATTCGAAAACAACATCAAGGACATCAACGTTACGCAGGCCGGGCGTACCATCCGCAACAGTCACGCCTATGCCGACGCCGGCATCAACGTAAATTTCGTGGAATCCACAGACGAGGACAGTATTTACGTGCGCACCTATGAACGCGGCGTGGAAGACGAAACCTTCAGTTGCGGTACCGGCGTAACGGCCGCAGCACTCGTGAGCGCCCACAACGACAACGGCTTCAACCGCGTGGAAGTAAAAACACCCGGCGGCCACTTAAGCGTTGAGTTCAACAAAATAGACGACCAGCATTTCAACGATATCTGGCTTTGCGGCCCGGCAGAACTGGTTTATAAAGGAGAGATCGATATCGAGTAGATTTTCAGAGTGGGTCGCTCCTGCGAGTGGCCCACCCGGGAATGCTGGAAACAACAATATTTTCACCAACACTAACCCACTCAACGTGATCCAGTATTTTAAAAATATAGAACACCGCACCATCGCGATCGACAAACCCGAAGCAGGTGCCTGGGTGAACGTGCTGCCCCCATTGAAAACCGAGGAGTTCAACGAACTCAGCAATTCGCTGGATATTCCCATCGACTTTTTAAAGGATTCACTCGATATAGATGAGCGGAGCCGGTACGAGATCGAAGACCAGGTGAAACTGATCGTGATCAAAACACCTACGGAGAACAATTCCTTCAACGAAAGCGATGCCTATTACATCACGATCCCCATTTGTATCATACTGACCAATAACCAGATCGTTACCGTCAACTCCTTCGAGAACGAAGCCATCAAAAAATTCCTGAATAGTTTTCAAAACCGCAACCCCGATAAGAAGAGCATGATGGTGCTGAAAATATTTGAAAAAGTAACCACCAATTACCAGGAATACCTCAAAGAGATCAACCAGCGGCAGATCATGCTGGAACAAAAACTATACGCCTCCAACCGCAACCAGGAACTGCTGCAACTGATGCGGATACAAAAAAGTTTCGTGTACTTCATCACCGCCCTGCGCAGCAACGAATTGCTGATGATAAAAATAAGGCGCACCAATATTTTACAGTTGAATGAAGACGAGACGGACTTTTTAGATGACCTGATCGTGGAAACCTCGCAGGCTTTGGAGATGGCGAACACGTATACCAATATCCTCAACAGTACGCTGGATGCCTTTGCCAGCATCATCAGCAACAACCAGAACGAAGTGCTGAAACGCCTGAGCACCATCACCATCATGCTCAGCATCCCCGTACTGATCGCGAGTATTTATGGCATGAACGTGCCCATTCCTTACAATGATAAGTCCTTTACGTTCTGGCTGCCGGTGGTACTCTCACTGCTGATACTTTCGTTTGTGCTGTACCGTTATTACAAAAGAAATAAAAAATAATTGCATGTTCAATATAAGGGTGTACGGTATTCTCATCAATGAAGCGAGGCAGGTACTTGTAAGCGATGAATACATCCGCGGTAATTATTTCACCAAGTTTCCCGGCGGAGGACTGGAATTGGGCGAAGGCACCCGGGATTGCCTGGCCCGCGAATTCATGGAAGAGATGCAGTTGAAGGTAGCGGTGAAAGAACATCTGTACACCACGGATTATTATCAAAAAAGCGCCTTTCATCCCGATCACCAGATCCTTTCTATTTATTATAATGTAGAGGCGCTGGAGCCGATCAGCGCACCGTTAAGAACAAAACTATTCGACTTCGACGATCAGCAACTGGCCACCTATGCAACCAGCGGCGAAACGGAAACCTTTCGTTTCGTGGACTGGGATGATTTTTCCGCCGATACGGTTACGCTGCCCATCGACAAGATCGTTGCCGCAATGATAAAACAAACAATCCCATGAGCGACCCGTTTTTTGAACAGGAATTTATACTGGAAAATGAAAGGGCCCGCCTGGAACCCTTGCAGGAAAAGCATTACAGCCTCCTCTTGCCCATCGCCATGGAAAAAGAGATATGGGAATTTACCAGTGCTGTTGTAACCGATGAAGCCGGTTTCAGGAGTTATTTCGATACGGCCCTGCAGGAAAGAGCAGCTGGAACCGCCTACCCTTTCGCGATTTACGACAAGCTGAACGATTGCTATGCCGGCTGTACCCGCTACGGCAACATCGCCTTCGCGCACAAAAGGGTGGAAATCGGCTGGACCTGGTACAAACCTTCGCTGCAGCGCACCGGCATCAATAAGAACTGTAAATATTTATTACTCAGCTGGGGATTTGAAACGCTGGATTTAAACCGCATCGAATTAAAAACAAGTCTGACCAATTTAAAATCGCAGGGCGCCATGCTGAAGATCGGCGCGGTAAAAGAAGGCGTATTAAGAAGGCACATGATCAACGGCAACGGCCAGGTTAGGGATACTGTTTACTTTAGTTTTATAAAAGAAGAATGGCCTGCCATAAAATCCACGATCTTTAAAGAACTGGTAAACCAATAAAACAACAACATGAAAAATTTATTTCTCGTCTTACTAAGCTGCGCGCTTTTTTCCTGCAAGGAAAACAAAACCAATACCGCGCCTGCCGCCAAGAACGACAGCTTGTATGCCACCATGCAAACCGGCGGCATACAGGTGATACCCATCAATACGCCTAAAGGGAAATTCAATGTATGGACAAAAAGAATGGGCAACAATCCCAGGATAAAAGTATTGCTGTTGAACGGCGGTCCGGGTGCCACCCACGAATATTTTGAATGCTTCGAAAGCTTTATGCCACAGGAAGGCATCGAATTTATTTATTACGACCAGTTGGGTTGCGGCAACTCCGACAATCCCAAAGATACTTCCATGTGGGACCTGCCACGTTTCGTGGAAGAGGTAGAACAGGTAAGGGTTGCATTGAACCTCGGCAAAGATAATTTCTACCTGCTGGGGCATTCCTGGGGCGGTATCCTTGCCATGCAATATGCACTTAAATACCAGGACCATTTAAAAGGGTTGATCATCAGCAACATGATGAGCAGTTGCCCCGACTATGGCAAATATGCGAACGAAGTGCTGGCCAAACAAATGGATCCGAAAGTGCTCGACAGCGTCCGCGCCATCGAAGCCAAAGGCGATTTTTCCAATCCCAGGTACATGGAACTGCTGATGCCTAATTTTTATATGAAGCATGTCCTGCGCAAACCGCTCGATCAATGGCCCGAACCCGTAAGCCGTTCCTTTGCGAAAATGAACCAGTCGCTGTACGTGAGCATGCAGGGCCCAAGTGAATTCGGCATTTCCGGCAAATTGGTGAACTGGGATGTGAAAGCACAACTGCCGCAGATCAAAACACCCACGCTCACCATCGGCGGGCAATTCGATACGATGGACCCCGAACACATGAAATGGATGAGTACGCAGGTGCAGAACGGCCGATATGTATATTGTGAGAACGGCAGCCACATGTCGCTGTACGATGACCAAAAGAATTTCTTCCCGGGGTTGATCAGTTTTATCAAAGACGTTGATGCGGGCGCCTTTAAAAAGTAAAAAAAATTCTATCAGCCTGTAAGCCGGATTTTGTTTGCCCTGCCATGGCAAGCCATAACAGAACAAGGTTATCATTTATCTTACCGTACCATTACTGGCCCGGTTATGCTGCCTACCCTCCGGCATCGGGCGAGCAGCCCTCAAACGCCGGTTTACATGGCATTACAGCACACAAGGTTTACCCGCCCGGCTTGTTACCAAACCGGGCCGTGAGCTCTTACCTCACGTTTTCACCCTGGCCACGCAAGCGTGGTGGTCATTTTCTGTGGCACTTTCTCTTACCCGCGCTTCCGCAGGCAGCCGGCTGTTCACCGGTGTGTTGCTCTTTGCTGTCCAGACTTTCCTCCCCGCCTTAAGGCGAAGCGATAACCCGGCTGATAGAGGTACGAAGGTACAATTGTCTGAACTATGATTTTAAAATGATATAATGATTAACTATGCTAAATACACAAGACCATGTTGAACATAGTTTAAAATTGTTTAGAGTTGAAGGAGGCCTTACAAAGATTTCCTGTCAGGTAAATCAGTTTAATCAGCACTAATCGTGGTTCAGACAATTCCTTAAATTTACCCATGCGAAAATCATCCCCGCTCCTGTCGCTTTTCCTGTTTTCCCAACTCCTGCTGTCCGCCGCGCGCATCGATACGCTGGAGACCAGGAGCGCGTCCATGCACAAACTGATCCGCAGCATAGTGGTCGTGCCAAGCGGTTACGACAGCAGCGCCCAACGCTATCCCGTGCTGTACCTGTTGCACGGTGCCGGCGGCGATTACAGTAACTGGCCGGTTAAAGACAGCAGCCTGGGCCGTTATGCAGATCAATACCAACTCATCATCGTATGCCCCGATGGCGGTACCACAAGCTGGTACTTCGACAGTCCCGTGGATTCAGCCATGCGCTACGAGACCTACATCAGCAAAGAACTACTCACGGAAGTGGATACACGCTACCGCACCATCGCCTCCAAAGAAGGCCGCGCCATCACCGGCCTCAGCATGGGCGGTCACGGTGCCCTGTACCTTTCTTTCCGGCATCCCGGCCTGTATGCTGCCGCGGCGAGCATGAGCGGTGGGGTCGACATCCGGCCTTTCCCAAAGAACTGGGACCTGCCGAAGCGCCTGGGCAGCTACGAAACC
>Ga0247806_10000715_pt1 | contig 18717 bp, 18 predicted proteins | sample UWRJL059202B1_FD_179935 | JGI IMG/M metagenome (GOLD analysis project Ga0247806, IMG submission 179935) | Plant litter microbial communities from Arlington Agricultural Research Station in Wisconsin, United States - UWRJ-L059-202B-1 | ecosystem: Environmental > Terrestrial > Plant litter >... | reverse complement strand
CTGCTTCGTACCCTCTGCGGTGAGGATCTGCGCGCGGCGGTCACGCTCTGCGCGCATCTGCTTCTCCATCGAGTCCTGGATCGAGACGGGCGGGTCGATCGCCTTCAGCTCGACACGGCCGACACGAACGCCCCATTTGCCCGTGGACTCGTCGAGCACGACGCGCAGTTTTCCGTTGATGGTGTCGCGGCTCGTGAGCGCCTCCTCGAGGTTGAGGCTACCGACGACGTTACGCAGGGTCGTGGTGGTGAGCTGCTCGACCGCCCCGAGGTAGTTCGCGATCTCGTAGGTCGCGGCGCGGGCGTCGGTCACCTGGAAGAAGACGACGGTGTCGATCGAGACGACCAGGTTGTCCTCGGTGATGACCGGCTGCGGCGGGAACGAGACGACCTGCTCGCGCATGTCGATGAGTGGACGCAGCCGGTCGATGAAGGGAACGAGGATGTTGAGCCCGGGCATCAGCGTCTTGCGGTACTTGCCGAGGCGCTCGACCACGCCGGCGTTCGCCTGCGGGATGATGCGGATCGAGCGGAAGAGGATCGTGATGACGAAGATCGCGATGATGATCAGGAAGATCACCAGGACGATCTGTCCGAATAGTTCGCCGGAGTTCACGGTGCGGTCCTTTCAGCGGGTTCGACCACAGCGGTCGCCCCATCGATGGAGACGACGACGACGCGGTCGCCGGTCTGGAGTCGGTAGTCGGATGTCGCGTCGGTCAGCCGGGAGGTCCACGTCTCGCCGTTCGAGAGCTTGACGTAGCCGTTCGCGCCGACGAAGTCGGTCGCGACGGTGCCGTGCTGGCCGAGCAGGGCGTCGATGTTGCTCAGCGCCGGGTCGTCATCACGGTGCAGCCGGCGCAGCAGCGGCGGCCGTACCGCGAAGATCAGCAACACGGAGACCACCGCGGCGATGACGATCTGCAACCAGAAATTAAGGGGAGTGAAGCTCGTGGCGAGTCCGGCGACGCTGCCGAGCGCCAACATGAGGAACGTGAAGTCGAGGGTGAAGACCTCGATTACCAGGAAGATCAGGATGAGAGAGACCCACACCACCCATGCGTAGTCGATCAGAAAATCCAGCAGCATCGGGCGGCACCTCTCGTGTGTCGTTTCGTCTCGAAACTAGCACGGGCGCCTAAACGGCAGGGGTATTGGTAGTCTCGGTGTCTGTGAGCAACCCTGTACAGCCCGGATCACTGACCGGCAAACGCGCCCTTGTAACTGGATCGTCGAGAGGCATCGGAGCCGACACCGTCTCCTACCTCGCGGAGGCCGGCGCTCGCGTCGTCGTGAACTACCGCAACAAGGAGGCGCGGGCGCTCAAGCTCGTCGCCGCCATCGAGGCGAAGGGCGGATCGGCGATCGCCGTCGGCGCAGACCTCACGGAGGCGGCATCCGTCGCCCACCTCTTCGACACGATCTCCACCGAGCTCGGCGGCCTCGACATCCTCGTCATGAACGCCTCCGGCGGCATGGAGAGCGGCATGGCCGAGGACTACGCGATGCAGCTCAACCGCGACGCGCAGGTGAACCTGCTGAACGCGGCGCTGCCGCTGCTCGCCCCCGGCGCCCGCGTCGTCTTCGTCACCAGCCACCAGGCGCACTTCATCAAGACCGTCGAGACGATGCCCGAGTACATCCCGGTCGCCCTCAGCAAGCGCGCGGGCGAGGACGCCCTGCGAGACATGATCCCCGCACTGGCCGAGAAGGGCATCGAGTTCGTCGTCGTCTCGGGCGACATGATCGAGGGCACCATCACCGCCACCCTGCTCGAGCGTGCCAACCCCGGCGCCATCGGACAGCGCAAGGAGGCCGCCGGCCGCCTGTACAACGTCAGCGAGTTCGCCGCCGAGGTCACCGCCGCCGCCGTCGAGCCCGTTCCCGCGAACAACACGCGCTACGTCGGCGACGTGAGCGACTTCCTCGCCGCGAACTAGCGCGGGCACCTCTCCGTGGCCAACATCCATCACCACCGCCTCACCTCGAGGGTGCTGCTCTTCGACCGGGACGGCCGCGTGCTGCTGTTCCTGACGAAAGCTCCGGACTCGAGCGGGGTGGCCCGCTGGCTCACGCCGGGCGGGGGAGTGGATCCGGGAGAGGATCACGCGGATGCCGCGTACCGCGAGCTCTTCGAGGAGACCGGTCTCACCGGCGTCGATCTGGGGGAGCCCGTCTGGTCGCACGACTTCGACGTGGCGTGGGACGCCGCCGACCACGACACCGGCCACGCCGAGTTCTACCGCGCGGTCGTCGACCGATTCACCCCGTCGGAGGCGAACTGGACCGACGACGAAAAGGTCGAGGTCTACGCCCACCGCTGGTTCACGCTCGACGAACTGAGCGCCAGCACCGACGCATTCGAACCCGCACAGCTCGTCGAGCTCGTGCACACCCATCTGCCGAGAAACCAGGAGTGACCGTGTCGGAAGACTACGAAGCCCAGATCGCCGAGATCCGCGAGCAGGAGGCCCGCCTGCAGTTCGAGCGGTTCACCCACGCCGACGCCTACGAGCTGGGCTCGCTGCTCGTGCGCCTCGGCACCGACCGCGGGCTCGGCATCACCATCGACATCACCAAGGGCGACCAGCAGGTGTTCCATGTGTCGCTGGCGGGAACGACGGCGGACAACGACGACTGGGTCGCGCGCAAGACCCGCACCGTGCGCCGCTACAACGCGAGCTCGTTCCTGGTGGGGAGGCTGCACAAGCTCGAAGGCAAGGACTTCAACGAGGCATCCGGCCTGCCGCTCTCGCTGTATGCCGCGCACGGCGGCTGCTTCCCGATCGTGATCCGCGAGGCGGGCCTCATCGGCACCGTCACCGTCTCGGGGCTCGCCCAGGCCGACGACCACGCACTCGTCGTCGAGGCGCTCGAGATCTTTCTGGGGGAGTAGCGCCGCCCCCTCATCTGGTTAAATCGTGACAGGCGCGGCCGACGGCGACCGCGGCGGAATCCCGCCAAGCCAGATGGAGAAACGATGAGCACTGACGCCACGACGACCACTCCGACCAGCGACTCCCGGGTCGCCGACAGTCACGACCTGATCCGCGTGACGGGCGCGCGCGAGAACAATCTCAAGGACATCAGTCTGGAGATCCCCAAACGTCGACTGACGGTGTTCACCGGGGTCTCCGGATCGGGCAAGAGCTCGCTGGTGTTCGGCACTATCGCGGCGGAGTCGCAGCGGATGATCAACGAGACCTACAGCACCTTCGTGCAGGGGTTCATGCCGAGCCTGGCCCGGCCCGACGTCGACGTCCTCGAGGGTCTGACCACGGCGATCATCGTCGACCAGGAGCGCATGGGCGCCAACTCGCGGTCGACCGTCGGAACGGCCACCGACGCGAACGCGATGCTGCGCATCCTGTTCAGCAAGCTCGGCCAGCCGCACGTCGGCTCGCCCCAGGCGTTCTCCTTCAACGTCGCCTCGATCTCCGGCGCGGGAGCGGTCACCATGGAGCGCGGCGGCGTCACGACGAAGGAACGCCGCAGTTTCACGATCACCGGCGGCATGTGCCCGCGCTGCGAGGGCATGGGCAAGGTCAACGACATCGACCTGGGCCAGCTCTACGACGACTCGAAGTCGCTCAACGGGGGAGCGTTGACCATCCCCGGCTACACCGCCGACGGCTGGGGCGTGCGCATATACACGGGATCGGGCTTCGTCGACGGAGACAAGCCGATCCGCGAGTTCAGCGCGAAGGAACTCGACGACTTCCTGTACCACGAGCCGACCAAGGTGAAGATCGGCGACATCAACATGACCTACGAGGGGCTCGTGCCGAAGGTGCAGAAGTCGTTCCTCACCAAGGACCGCGAGGCGATGCAGCCGCACATCCGCGCCTTCGTCGACCGCGCCGTGACCTTCACCACCTGTCCCGACTGCGGCGGCACCCGGCTGAACGAGGGCGCGCGCTCGGCGCGGATCCTGGGTCTGAACATCGCCGAGGCCTGCGCGATGCAGATCAGCGACCTCGCCGAGTGGGTGCGGGGGCTCGACGAGCCGTCTGTCGCGCCGCTGCTCACCACCCTGCAGGAGACGCTCGACTCTTTCGTGAACATCGGACTCGGCTACCTCTCGCTCGACCGCCCGTCAGGCTCGCTCTCCGGCGGCGAGGCGCAGCGCACCAAGATGATCCGGCACCTGGGTTCGTCGCTGACCGACATCACCTATGTCTTCGACGAGCCGACGATCGGCCTGCACCCGCACGACATCCAGCGTATGAACGACCTGCTGCTGCGCCTGCGCAACAAGGGCAACACAGTGCTCGTGGTCGAGCACAAGCCGGAGACGATCCGCATCGCCGACCACGTCGTCGACCTCGGACCGGGTGCGGGGACCGCCGGCGGCACCATCTGCTTCGAGGGCACCGTCGAAGGGCTGCGCGCCAGTGGAACGCTCACCGGGAACCACTTCGACGACCGCGCCGCCGTCAAGGACTCGGTGCGCACGCCGACGGGCACGCTCGAGATCCGCGGTGCGACGGCGAACAACCTGCGCGACGTCGACGTCGACATCCCGCTCGGCGTGCTCGCGGTGATCACGGGGGTGGCCGGCTCGGGCAAGAGCTCGCTCGTGCACGGCTCGATGCCCGCCGGCGCGGGCGTCATCTCGATCGACCAGGGCGCGATCCGCGGTTCGAGGCGCAGCAACCCGGCCACCTACACCGGACTCCTCGATCCCATCCGCACCGCCTTCGCCAAGGCGAACGGCGTCAAACCGGCGCTGTTCAGCGCCAACTCGAAGGGCGCCTGCCCGAACTGCAACGGCGCCGGCGTCGTCTACACCGACCTGGGCGTCATGGCCAGCGTCGCCACGCCCTGCGAGGTCTGCGAGGGCAAGCGCTTCGATGCGACAGTGCTCGAGTACCGTCTCGGCGGCCGCGACATCAGCGAGGTGCTCGCGATGTCGGTCACCGAGGCCGAGGAGTTCTTCGGCTCGGGGGAGGCCCGCACCCCGGCCGCGCACACCATCCTCGTGCGCCTCGCCGACGTGGGGCTGGGCTACATCAGCCTCGGCCAGCCGCTGCCCACGCTGTCGGGCGGCGAACGCCAGCGGCTGAAGCTCGCCACCCACATGGGGGAGAAGGGCAGCGTGTACGTGCTCGACGAACCGACGACGGGACTGCACCTGGCCGACGTGGAGAACCTGCTGGGACTGCTCGACCGCCTTGTCGACTCGGGCAAGTCCGTCATCGTCATCGAGCACCACCAGGCCGTCATGGCGCACGCCGACTGGATCATAGACATCGGACCCGGCGCCGGACACGACGGCGGCCGCGTGGTCTTCGAGGGAACGCCGGCCGACCTGATCGCCGACCGATCGACCCTCACCGGGCAGCATCTGGCGCAGTACGTCGGAGAAGTCAACAAAGGTTGACTTTTGCAACGATAGTCAACTATGGTTGACCGCATGGACATGGTTGACCTCGCACGACTCGTCGGAACACCCGAAGACGACCCGCTGACGGCGCTGCGCTCGCTTCGGCAGCTGCGCCTCGAACTGGCCAGGGCCGAGGCGGTACTGGTGCACCGGGCGCGCAGCAACGGCGCGAACGGAGTGCAGATCGCCGAGGCCCTGGGGGTGAGCAAACAGGCGGTGCACAAGAAATACGGCGGCCGACGATTCGACGTCAACCCGTGAGCGACATCGTCTCGGGCGACGCAGAACTGGCCGCCCGCCTGAACGGACATGTGAGGCACCGGGCTCCGGCAGCGGTCGCACTCGTCACGCCCGGAGCGACGACGCTCGCCGCCCGCTCGGCAGCACCGCACTCGGATTTCGAGATCGGATCGATCTCCAAGGCGATCACCGGCCTCCTGTACCGCGACGCGTTGACCCGCGGCGAGATCACGCGCGACGCGACGCTGGGCGACCACCTGCAACTGGGGGAGTGCGCGGCCGCGGCCGTGACGCTCGAGTCGCTGAGCACCCACCGCTCGGGTCTGCCCGGGCTGCCACCGTCCTTCCACGTGGCCAAGCGCACGGTGGCACTGTGGCGTCACGGCACGAATCCCTACGGGGACAGCCTGGAGGAACTGCTGGTCATGACCCGCGACGTCAGGGTCGGACCGCCACGCGCACACTATTCGAACCTCGGATTTATGCTGTTGGGGCACGCGATAGCCTCGGCAGCCGGAACCACATACGGCGACCTCGTGCGCGACCGGATCGTGATGCCGCTCGACCTGCGCGACACGTATACACCCGCCAGCGCGGATCAGGTGCGGTCCGACGCTGTCGAGGGTTCCAGCAAGAGCTGGATCCGGCGCGAGCCGTGGACGGGCGAGGCCTTGGGACCGGCCGGCGGCATCAGGTCGTCGATCGCCGACATGGCCAGGCTCACCGCCGCGATTCTCGACGGGTCGGCGCCCGGCATCGACGCGTTGGAGCCGACGACGGTTTTCGGTCCCAGAGTCGGGATCGGCGCCGCGTGGATCACGATCGAGATGAAGGGTCGCCCGATCACCTGGCACAACGGCGGCACGGGCGGTTTTCGTTCCTGGATCGGCATCGACCGGGCGGCAGGCACCGGCGCCGTCGTGCTGTCGGCGACGACGTCGGCCGTCGATCGCGCGGGCTTCGCATTTCTCACCAGCCCAGGCCACAACCCCTCTCGGCCGAGTCGATAGTAGGCGCTGATAATGCACATTATGTCAAGTGGAGTATATGAACCTGCGACATGCTGTCATTCCCGATCCGGTCGATATAGTCGGGATCGTCGACGACTCGTCTGAAGTTGTTATCTATAGACGCGAGTCGCAAGGGGGAAGTCGTGACGAAGAAGTCGGCTGAGTGGGGCGTGCGGGTCGAATTCGCCAGTGGCTCAGGGGTCTTTTTTTGCGATCTCACCGCTCGGCGAGGACAGGCGGAGTGGAGCCCCCGGATAACTCAGGCGCGTCGGTTCCCGTCGGAGCGGGAGGCCCAGTCTGCAATCACTGAGTTTCCATCAAGCCCTTCCGTGACGTATATAGTCTGCCCACTCCCCAAGAGCAGCCAGTGAACGCAGCACTTCACGTACCCACCCTCTCCGGCGTTATCGGTCAAGCCGAGAACCATACTCGTCCCTGAAGGTCAACCCCGAAACGCCACGTTCCGACGGCGGGCTACATTTTGAGCAGCCTAGACGAAACTGATTCGCAATCCCGAAGGCGTGATCCGACGGGAGTCGAGATGGAAACCGCCCCAGAACCCACGCACGAACTCGACTGGCGCTATGTGCCGGCCGTGCAGAACGTCGTTCTGATCGGCCGCGACGATGAGGGCACGTCGGTCGCGATGATCGAACTGTGCCCGCAGTTCGGCTTCCGTCTCACCGACTGCCGCACCGGCGCCACGCAGCGGTTCGTCTCTCTCGACGAGGCGAAACGAGCCGCGGATGCTCGGCGCGCCTGACGTCAGAACGCGCCACTCCCCCGTCCCGTGCCTACCGCGGTGTCGTCGTGCCTTTCTCCTCGCTCGCGCTTAGCGTCTCTCGCCCTCAATCGACAGGGTGCGAGCCCGACGCGCCCGGATACGTAGGTTGGATGTATGTCGGACGACCGTGAAAAAGACCTGCTCGAGGTCTTCGTCCTGCTGGCCGACGAACTGGGGGCCGGCCGGGACCTCCTCGACACGCTGGATCTTCTCGTCGAGAGCAGCACGAGGTACACCGCCGCTATCGAGGCGGGCATCATGCTCGCCGACGCGCACGGCGGCCTCCACGTCGTCGCATCGACGAGCGAACGCGCGGCCGATATCGAAGAGGCGCAACTCGGTCTCGAACAGGGACCCTGCGTCGACGCGTACCGCACGGGCGCGGTGGTCGAGGTGCCCGACGTCGCTGCGTCGAGGGCCCGGTGGCCGGGATTCGCGGATGTCGCGGACAGCCGGGGCCTCCGCGGCGCTCACGCCGTGCCGCTTCGGCAGCGCGTCGGCACCGCGGGCGGCTTCAACCTGTTCGCCGACCGTGTGGGCCGATTCAGTGATCGTGATGCGAGCCTCGTCGAGGCCATGGCCCAGATGGTCGGCATCAGCCTCGCCCGCCATCGCATCTCTGACGGGCAGGCGTCTGTCGTCGCGCAGATACGCAACACGCTCGACGGCCGAGTGCTGATCGAGCAGGCGAAGGGCGTCCTCGCCTACCGCCACACGGTTGCGATCGACGACGCGTTTCTCATCCTGCGTCGGCATGCCCGCGCCACCGGTGCGGGGCTGGTGAAGGTCGCCGAGAACGTAGTGCTTCGGCGGATCGAGATCTGATCGCGCCTCGCAGCGCGCCGGCTCATCGTCCCGAGGCGATGAGAGCGGCGAGGAGACCGATGAAGTACTGACGGTTGTCGTCGGTGACCGCGGGGAACGCCGGCACGAGATGCCCGTCGGCCACGCGGAACGCGGAGCTCTCGGCGATCCACTCGATCCGCTCGACGTCGCCCAAGGCGGTGCGGTCGAGCGGCTCCATCAGATCGCGGGAGTAGATCGCCCGGTCGGTGATGGCGAGTCCGTAGATTCCCGCGAAGGTGGCGCTCGAGAGCGACGCCAGCACGGTCTCATCCGCCGGAATCTGCCACTTCGCGCTCAGCTTCGCGATCCTCTTCGCGTCCTTCGGCCGGCTCGGCAGCAGGAAGTCGGCGCTGAGCCTCCCCGCCCGCACGAGCTCGTCCACCGTCTCGCTCGTCGGCTGTGGGGCGGAGGCCGCCGCGCTCGCCCGCACGATGTCGATCACACGCCGCAGAAACGCAACCGAGTCGGCGCCGCCCGACTCCCCCAGCAGGCGCGACACCTGGGCCAACCCGATGCCGGCCTCGCCCACCACCAGTGTGTCGGCGACGACGCGGATCGCGTCGGGGGCGATCGCCGCGAGCGGCATCCGTGCCGAGGTCCGCCCCACATCCTCCACGTAGACGGATCGGTCGGTGATGAGAATGCCGTTCGACGAACGCCGGGTCAGGATGTCGATCGAGTGGAAGCCCCAGTAGAGCAGGGGCAGCTCCCCGTCGGTCGCCGCGTTCTCGAGGTAGATCTGTTCGACCGCCGTCCAGAAGACGGTGTCGGCGTCGTCGAATTGCGGATGCTGCGCCTGATTGGGCAGGAAGACGAACGCCTCGATCGACTCGGGTGGCTTCACGTCGCCGACCATGGCGGACAGGCTGGCGTGCAGGGCGCGCCGCTCGTCGGGAAGCGCGGAGAGATAGTCGGGCAGGTCGTTCGTGCGGCTCACGGGCTCCCCCGGTGTCGAGAAATATCCAGATTCACCATCAGCCTACAAAGCAACCTCGTGAACCGCACCGCCGGCGTCCAGGGCGACGACGGTCGTGAGTCCGAGCCGTCGCAGGAACGGTTCGTCGTGGCTGACGACGATGAGAGCGCCGCGGTAGCCGGTGAGGGCGTCGACGAGCTGGTCGACGCTCTGGACATCGAGGTTGTTCGTCGGCTCGTCGAGGATCAGCAGCTGGGCCGGCGGGTCGGCGAACAGCAGCAGCGCGAGCGATACCCGGAAGCGCTCGCCTCCGGAGAGCGAACGCACGGGGCGGTTGACGCTGTCCCCGCGCAGCAACAGTCGAGCGAGACGGTTTCTGATCTCGCCGTCCAGAGCGTTCGGCGCGACCCGTCGCACGTTCTCCAGTGCGCTCGTCCGGTCGTCGACGGTGTCGAGCCGTTGGTTCAGATAGCCGACCCGGTCGGTCAGCAGTTTTCCTCCCGCGCGCCCGGGCTCCGGCTTCGTCCCGGAGATCAGCACCTCGAGCAGGCTCGTCTTGCCGACCCCGTTCGGGCCGACCAGTGCGACGCGCTCCGGGCCTCGCACGTGGATCGTGCGGTTCGTACCGTTGATCTCGGCGATCGCCCGTCCGCGCGGCACCTCGGGGTCGGGCAGCTCGAGGTGGATGTGCTCGTCGTCGCGCAGCCGCGACTCGGCGGCGTCGAACGCCGACCGTGCGGACTCGACCCGGTCGTCGTGTCCGCCCCTGAGCTTTCCCGCAGAGACCTGCGCATCGCTGGCCCTCTGATTCATCAGGATCTTCGCGCCCTGTTTGTTGTCGTAGGCCTTCTGTCCGGCTCGGGCACGACGGGCCAGCGTGGACTCGGCGTCGACCCGCTGCCTCTTCTCCTTTTTCAACGCCTGCTCCGCAGAGCGGGCCGCCCGTCCTGCCGCGGCCTGCTGCGCGTCGAGATGCTCACGCCACGCGCTGTACGGTCCGCCGAATACGGTGAGCTCCCCGTCGTGCAGTTCGGCCGTGTCATCCATCAACTCCAGCAGCTCCAGATCGTGACTGACGACGACGAGGGTGCCCGGCCAGTCGCGCACGATCAGCGAGAGGCGCTCTCGCGAGTCGCCGTCGAGATTGTTGGTCGGCTCGTCGAGCAGGGTGATGGGAGTGCGCCTGAGTCGGAGTCCGGTGATCGCGACGAGCATCGCCTCTCCCCCGGAGATGCCGGAGACGGGTCGATGCAGATCGGCCGAGGAGAGCCGGATGTCGCGAAGCGCCTCGTCTGCGCGCGTCTCGATGTCCCAATCGTCGCCCAGGGTCTCGAAATTGGCCTCGTCGACGTCTCCCTCGACGATGGCGTCGAGCGCCCGCAGCTTCTCGCCGATCCCCAGCAGATCGGCGATCGTCGACTGATCGTCGAGGGTGAGGGTCTGCGGCAGGTAGCCGACCTCGCCTGAGGTCGAGACCGTGCCGGAGACGGGAGTCAGCTCGCCGGCGATGAGGCGCAGAAGCGTGGATTTTCCGGCGCCGTTGCGGCCGACGAGGCCGGTCCGCCCGGTGCCGAAGCTGCCGGTGACCTCGTCGAGGGCGGTGCCCCCGTCGGGCCACCGGAGGGTGACCGAGTTCAATACGATGGCGGTGGGATGGGTAGACATGGTGCTCCAGAAGAGTCGCGTCCGAGCGGCGTGCCGGTCGGGCAGGGGTCGATGAGCGTCGCCGTCGAGCGGGCGACACGGAGGAAACGACAGCGCAACGGCCAGGCGGCTGCGAGGAGCAGCGGAACGCGTGGTCGATGGCCGCCACCGGGAAACGGTGGCTAGGCTCTGTCGATCTCGTCTATCAGCACGCCACCACCCTACCCGCAGTGCGCGCGGCTCGTCAGGATCGGTCAGTCGGCGAAGACGACTGGTGTGCGATCCCTCCACGGCATCGCCTGTTCGAGGTCGGCCGCAACGGCGAGCAGCAGCTCGTCGTCTCCGCGCGCGGCGACGAGCTGCACCCCGATCGGCAGTCCCTCGGCGCTCTCCCCGAGCGGCAGGCTGATCGCGGGGTGGCCGCCGACGTTGAACGGCGCGGTGAACGGCCCGTACTCGAACAGCCGGGAGAGCCAGGAGCGGGCCGTGTACCGGTCGTCGTCGTAGTCGAACGTGCCGTGCCGCGGCGGGAGCTGCGCCCAGGTCGGGGTGAGCAACAGGTCGACCCTGTCGAAGACCCCGTCGACCGCGTTCGAGACGCGGGACTGCGCCCGCGCGGCGACCGCGAGCTGCTCGGTCGAGACGGCGCGGGACTCCGCGAGCACCGCGCGCGACACCGCCTGCAGGAGGTCGGCGTCGGGCTGTCGAGGCGCGGCGAGGATCGCGCGGCCCGCGGAGTACACGCCGAGCATCATGGCGTCGATCACCTGCTCGCCGTCGAGGTCCGGACTCGCGACGGTCACGGTATGCCCGATCCATTCGAGCATCCGCCCCACCTCCTCCGTGGCCGCGGCGACCTGCGGGTCGACGGCCCCGACCGACCACGATCCCGTGTCGATCCCGATCCGGAGCCCCGCGGCCGCGGGAGTGTCGCCTAAGGCCGGTTCGGCCACGAGACGGAACAGCAGCGCGGCATCGCGGACCGTGCGGGTCACGGCGAACTCGCTCGACGTGCCCAGCCCGGCGGTGATCGACCGCGGAGCATCCGGGGTGCGGCCGCGGGAGGATTTGAGCCCGACCAGACCACAGGCCGCTGCGGGGATGCGGATCGACCCGGCCCCGTCGTTGGCGTGGGCCATCGGCACCGCGCCGGCGGCGACGAGAGCCGCCGCTCCCCCGCTCGATCCCCCGGCGCCCCTGTCGGGCGCCCACGGGTTGCGGGTCGCGCCGTACAGCGACGACTCGGTGGCGAAGCTCAGCGCGAACTCGGGCGCGGTGGTCTGCCCGATCGTGGCGAGGCCGGCCGCGCGGAACCGGGTCATCAGCGGATGGTCGTGGGTGGCCACCGCTCCGCGCACCGCCCGGCTGCCGATCGCGAACCCGACGCCGCGGGCGAACGGCCCGCTGTCCTTGATGAGAAACGGCACCCCGGCCAGCTGCCCGGCCGGGTCGCTCGAGAGGGCGTCGTCGAACAGCGGTCGCGCGAGGGCGGCGAGGTCGGGATCCACGGCGGCGACGGCGAGCCGGGCCGCGCGCTCGACCTCGGCCGCCGTGACCTGGCGGGCGACGATGAGCTCGCGCACCGCGACGGCGTCGAGGCGTGCGTATTCCCCGGGGAGCACTATCGGGTGTCCGCTACTCGGGCACGACGACGACGGGGCACGGCATGGCGATCAGCAGGTCGTGACTCGTGGAGCCGAGTATCGCGTCGCCCATGGTGGTGTGCTCGCGTCGCCCGACCACGAGCAGCGCCGCGCCGCGCGCGTCCTCCGCGAGGATGCGCGCCGCCTGGCCCTCCTTGAGCCGCTGGTGCACGTCGACGTCGGGCCAGACGCGGCGCACGTAGTCCATGGTGGCGGCGAGCGACTTGCTGTGCAGCTCGAGCATCGACTTCCACACGCCCGGATGCGCGAACATGGCCACCGCGATCAGCGTCGGCACGCTCCACGAGTGCACGACGGTGAGCTCGGTGTTCGCCCGCTGCGCCTCCCCCGCGGCGAAGTCGACGACCTTCGGCTCCTGCTCGGTCGACTCGAGGCCGACCATGACCACGCCGCCCGAGGGCTCCCAATCGGCCGGCACGACGACGACCGGGCAGTGTGCGGCTGAGGCGATCCGGATGGGCAGGACGCCGTACAGGCCCGCCTCGCTCGAGCCGGTTCCGATCACGAAGAGGTCGGCCTCGGCGGTGGCGGTGGTCAGCTCGGTCCGTGACTGCCCCGTGCGCAGCGCGGCGGTGACGGCGACGCCGGGCACCGCGCTCTCGATGCGCCCGACGGTCTCCTCGAGCAGCCTGGCGTACACCGCGCGGAAGTCGTTTCCGGCGAGCACCGACTCCGACGGCATCGGCACGTAGACGGTGGTCACCTCGATCGAGACCGGCACAGCCTTCGCCCGCTCCACGGTCCATCGCACGGCCGCCTCGCCCGAGGCTGTGCCGTCGACGACGACCATGATTCTGTCCACGATGTTCATCTTCGCACCGGGCGGGGCGTCGGCCAAGGGGTTAGACCCGTCCCGAACGCTACGGTCCCTAGCCGCGGCCGGACGACCCACGATCGATAATGGAGGTATGACGCACTCCGCAGGCCCCGACTGGCCGTCGGTCGACGACGCTGCGCGGTGCCCGTGCCTGAGCGGGGCGAGCTACGGTTCGTGCTGCGGCCCGTTCCACCGCGGCGACGAGCTCGCTCCCTCGGCCGAGAGGCTCATGCGGTCCCGCTACTCGGCCTACGTCACCGGCAACGCGCGTTATCTGCTCGCCACGTGGCATCCGACCACCCGTCCTGCCGCTCTCGACCTCGACCCCGCCCAGCGGTGGTACCTGCTCGATATTCTGCGCACGAGCCGCGGCGGCATGCTCGAAGACTCGGGCACGGTGGAGTTCCGCGCCAAGTACCGGCTCGGCAGCGGCGCGGGCGAACAGCACGAGGTCAGCCGGTTCGTGCGCGAGCGGCGCCGCTGGTACTACGTCGACGCCGTCTAGACCCGCAGCGGCGCTAGCGGTTCGTGGCCGCCACCCATTCCTCGAGCTTCCGGGCGGCCGCACCGGAGTCGACGACGCGCGCGGCGACCTCGAGCTTCTCGGCGAGCCGGTCGAGGATCGGAACGCGCACCTGGTCGGCGTCCTGGGCGAGGGCGAACGACACCAGGCCGGCGGCCGCGTTGAGCAGCACGATGTCGCGCACGGGCCCCGTCTCCCCCGCCAGCACAGAACGGATGACACCCGCGTTGTGTTCCGGGCCTGCCCCGAGCAGCGACTCGATCTCCGCCCGCGCGATGCCGAGGTCGAGCGGGTCGAGGTCGTGCTCGGTGACCGCGCCGAGCGAGACCTCCCAGATGTGGCTGTGCCCCGTCGTGGTGAGCTTGTCGATGCCGTCGTCGCCGCGGTAGACGAGCGCCGTCGCACCGCGAGTCTGGAAGACGCCGACGACGAGCGGCACCCGCTCGAGACTCGCCACCCCGACGGCGGACGCCTCGGGGCGGGCCGGGTTGCACAGCGGGCCCAGCACGTTGAACAGGGTGGAGATGCCGAGTTCGGTGCGCGTCGTCGCGGCATGACGGAAACCCGGGTGGAACATGGCGGCGTAGGCGAAGGTGATCCCGGTCTCGCGCTGCACCTCGGCGACGCGCTCGGGCGGGATCGTGAGGTTCAGGCCCAGGGAGGACAGCACGTCCGACGCGCCCGACGCGGAGCTCGCGCCGCGGTTTCCGTGCTTGATGACGGGGACTCCGGATGCCGCGGCGATCACAGACGCCACGGACGAGATGTTGAGCACCGCGCCGTACGGATCGCCGCCGGTGCCCACGATGTCGAGGACCATCGGGTCGACGTCGAGCGGGAGCGCGTTCTCGAGCACGGCGTCGCGGAAGCCGACTATCTCGTCGACCGTCTCGCCCTTGACCCGCAGGGCCACGAGCAGTCCCGCCATCTGCGCGCTCGTCGCCTGACCGGCCATGACCTGCTTCATCGCCCAGGTCGCCTCGAAAATGGAGAGGTTCTCTCCGTCCACGAGAGTGCCGAGAATGCGGGGCCAGGTCAGCGTGGAAGACATGGCTCAAATCCTAACGACCCTTTTCGCAGCCGATCAGACGCGACTGGCCCCCGTAAAGCGAAACGCTGGCTCAGATATCGGACATAATGGAGGGGTGACTACGACCTCCATCAGCCCCTCAATCGGGACACAAGTGGTTAACCGCCCGAACACCGTCGCGGTTGGCACTATTGTCTGGCTCGGAAGCGAAGTCATGTTCTTCGCCGGCCTCTTCGCTATCTACTTCACCCTGCGATCCACGTCGCCGGGGCTGTGGGAATCGCAGTCCGGCCTGCTGACAGTGCCCTTCTCGCTGGTGAACACGATCATCCTCGTGCTCTCCTCGCTGACCTGCCAGTTCGGCGTCTTCGCGGCCGAGCGCCTGCAGCCCCGCCGCACCGGCTGGAAGCCCACGCAGTGGGGCATGGTCGAGTGGTTCTTCCTCACCTACGCGATGGGCGCCGTGTTCGTCATCGGCCAGATCTACGAGTACGCAGTGCTCGTCAGCGAGGGCCTCACGCTGAGCTCCGACTCGTACGGCTCGGCCTTCTACCTTGCAACCGGCTTCCACGGGTTGCACGTGATCGGAGGGCTCATCGCCTTCCTGTTCATCATCGGCCGCGCCTACGCGGTCAAGAATTTCGGCCACAAGGAGGCGACCAGCGCAATCGTGGTCTCCTACTACTGGCACTTCGTTGATGTCGTCTGGGTCGGCCTCTTCTTCATCATCTATATCCTCAAGTAAGAATCGGAACCCGTACGCACCATGGCGAAGAAGTTCTCACGCACCTCAGCTGACCGACGCAAGGTCGGGCGCAGGCATCCCCTTGCCGCCGTCGCCCTCATCGCGGTCGGCCTCCTCAGCACCGGTGGTGCATACGCTCTGTTCACGACGAGCGCGACCGCCGACACCTCGGCATCCCAGGAGCAGCTGGTCGAAGAAGGCGGCAAGCTCTTCGCGGCCAACTGCGCCACCTGCCACGGCATGGACCTGCAGGGCACCAGCGAGGGCCCCACGCTCATCGGCGTCGGCGAAGCCGCCGTGCATTTCCAGGTGTCCACCGGTCGCATGCCCCTCGCGGCGAGCGGACCCCAGGCCGAAGAGAAGCCGGTGCAGTTCACCGACGAGCAGATCGAGGCGATGTACACCTACGTCGGGTCGAAGTCTCCCGGTCCGGGCCTGCCCGACGCCGAGACGATCGCCGGAGAAGGCGACGCGGCCCTGGGCGGCGAGCTCTTCCGCATCAACTGCGCCATGTGCCACAACGTCGCCGGCGCCGGCGGTGCCCTGACGCAGGGCAAGTTCGCCCCGTCGCTCGCCGGAGTGACGTCGACCCACGTCTACGAGGCCATGGTCACCGGCCCGCAGAACATGCCGGTGTTCAACAACAACAACCTCACCCTCGAGGACAAGGCAGACATCATCACCTACCTGCAGTTCCTCGAGGCGAACCCGTCCCCCGGCGGATTCGACCTGGGCAACCTGGGTCCCGTCTCCGAGGGTCTGTTCATCTGGATCTTCGGCCTCGGCGCGATCGTCGCGATCACCGTCTGGCTGACGGCGAAGTCCAACTAACTCCACACGCACCACCTGCCGGGCAACCGGCGGGTCGCTCTACTTACATCGCACTTCGCGCTCCGCGCACAGTTGAAGGGAACACCATGGCAGACCTTAACGGTGGCCAGTCCGGCAGCACCGATGCCGGCACCGCTGTCGAGCCATCCGTGCCTCGTACGGTCTCGCCGGGAACCGCTGTCGTCGTCAGCGACGGCATCCCCAACCCCGGACACCCGCCGCACCGCCTGCGTGTCACCGACCTCGACCCGAAGAAGGACAGGGCAGCCAGCCGCGCCGTTTCCGGTCTCTTCTTCCTGTCGCTGATCGGCAGCATCCTCGCCGTCGTCGTCTACTTCCTGATCCCGATCGACCCGGCCGACTTCTCGTCGGTGCGCATCAGCAACCTCGCACTGGGCGTCGCGCTCAGCCTGGGACTGCTCGGCATCGGAGTGGGCGCCGTGCACTGGGCCAAGGCCCTGATGTCCGACGCCGAGATCACCGAGGAGCGTCACGGAACCCGCGGTTCGGACACCACCCGCGCCAAAGCCGTCGAGGTCTTCACCCTCGGCAACAAGGAGTCCGGTTTCGGCCGTCGCACCCTGATCCGCAACAGCCTCATCGGGGCCGTCGCGGTGTTCCCGATCCCCGCGGTCATCATGTTCCGCGACCTCGCCCCGGCCGAAGAGCCCGGCGAGCTGCTGCGTCACACGCTGTGGTCGGAGGGAACGCGACTGACTCGCGACCCGTCCGGTACCCCGATCAAGGCGTCGGACGTCACCTACGGCTCCGCCTTCCACGTGATCCCCGAAGGACTCAACGACTCCGAGCACAAGCTCGAGGAGAAGGCCAAGGCCGCCGTCCTGATGATGCGGATCCGCCCCGAGGACCTGAAAGAGACCGACGAGAAGAAGAGCTGGTCGTACCAGGGCATCGTCGCCTACTCCAAGATCTGCACGCACGTCGGTTGCCCCGTCGCGCTGTACGAACAGCAGACCCACAACCTGCTGTGCCCGTGTCACCAGTCGACGTTCGACGTGGCGGACCACGCCAAGGTGACCTTCGGACCGGCGAGCCGGCCCCTTCCCCAACTACCGATCACCATCGACGACGAGGGGTATCTGATCGCCAAGAGCGATTTCCTCGAACCCGTCGGCCCGAGCTTCTGGGAGCGTGAGCTGTGAGCACAGCAACCGAGACCCCCGTCTCCACCGAACCCGCGTCGACGTCGCAGTCGACGTCGACCGCGTACGGTCCATTCGCCTCCGCCACGCGCGGCGCCCGCTTCACGGGTGCGGCGGCGAACTACATCGACGAGCGCACGAGCATCTCCGGGCTGGTGAAGGAGGTCGGTCGCAAGATCTTCCCCGACCACTGGTCGTTCATGCTCGGCGAGGTCGCCCTGTACAGCTTCGTGGCGATCCTCCTCTCCGGTACGTTCCTCACCTTCTTCTTCGAACCCTCGATGACCGAGGTGCACTACGACGGCTCGTACGTTCCGCTCAAGGGCATCGAGATGTCGGTCGCATACGCGTCGAGCCTCGACCTCTCGTTCGACATCCGCGGCGGACTGTTGATGCGCCAGGTGCACCACTGGGCTGCTCTTCTCTTCGTCGCATCCATCGGCCTCCACATGCTGCGCATCTACTTCACGGGTGCGTACCGCAAGCCGCGCGAGATCAACTGGATGATCGGCTTCGTGCTGTTCATCCTCGCGATGGCCGAGGGCTTCACCGGATACTCGCTCCCCGACGACCTGCTCTCGGGTAACGGACTGCGCATCATCGACGGAATGGTCAAGGCCGTCCCCGTCATCGGCGTGTGGATCTCGTACCTGCTGTTCGGCGGCGAGTTCCCCGGAACCGACGTCGTCAGCCGCTTCTACGTGCTGCACATCCTGCTGCTGCCCGCGATCCTCGTCGCGGCCCTCGGCGTGCACCTCCTGCTGCTCGTGATCAACAAGCACACGCAGTTCGCCGGCCCCGGCAAGACCAACAGCAACGTCGTCGGCGTTCCGGTCATGCCCGTGTTCGCGGCGAAGGCCGGTGGATTCTTCTTCATCGTCTTCGGTGTGATCATGCTGATCGCGGCGACATTCACGATCAACCCGATCTGGAACTACGGACCGTACGACCCCTCACCGGTGTCGGCCGGTACCCAGCCCGACTGGTACATCGGCTTCGCCGACGGCGCCCTGCGCCTCGTACCGCCGGGACTCGAGTTCATCATCTTCGGTGACTACACGTTGTCGCTCAACGTGCTGCTGCCGCTGATCGTGCTGCCGGTGTTCCTGGGGCTCGTGG
>Ga0247806_10000713_pt1 | contig 18765 bp, 22 predicted proteins | sample UWRJL059202B1_FD_179935 | JGI IMG/M metagenome (GOLD analysis project Ga0247806, IMG submission 179935) | Plant litter microbial communities from Arlington Agricultural Research Station in Wisconsin, United States - UWRJ-L059-202B-1 | ecosystem: Environmental > Terrestrial > Plant litter >... | reverse complement strand
TGGGGCTGACGGCCAAGGTCTCGGTGCGCATCAACCCGGACGTGGACGCGCGCACCCATGCCAAGATTTCGACGGGCAAGGCCGAAAACAAGTTCGGCATTCCGTATGAGCGGGCGCGCGCGGTTTATGCGCACATTGGCGAATTGCCCAATGTCACCGCCGTCGGCGTCGATATGCATATCGGCAGCCAGATCACCGAACTGGAGCCATTCAGCGAAGCCTTCGGGCTGATGGCTGAATTGGTCGCCGCACTGAAGGCCGATGGGCACGCCATTGCCCATGTCGATGTCGGCGGTGGATTGGGTATCCCTTACAGCGAAGGCGAGATCGCGCCGCCACCTGTCGAATATGCCGCCGTGGTGCGCGACAAGGTGGGGCAGCTGGGCGTGACGCTGGTCATCGAGCCGGGGCGGCTGCTGGTCGGTAACGCCGGGATACTCGTGACCAAGGTCGAATACGTCAAGGAAGGCGGCACCAATTTCGTCATCGTCGACGCGGCGATGAACGATCTGATCCGCCCGACGCTGTATGAAGCGCACCACGATATCGTGCCGGTCAATCACTCCAACCTTGCTCCAATTACCGCCGACATCGTCGGCCCGGTCTGCGAGACGGGCGATTATCTGGCCAAGGCGCGCACCATGCCGGGCGTCAAGGAAGGCGATCTGCTCGCGGTTATGAGCGCCGGCGCCTATGGCGCGGTGATGGCGTCGACCTATAATTCGCGCATGCTGATCCCCGAAGTGCTGGTCGATGGCGACAAATTCCACGTTATTCGACCGCGCAGGTCGATCGCCGAACTGATCGCGCTCGACAGCGTGCCCGACTGGGTCTGATCCAGCGCGACACCCTTTGCCAATGGCCGGTGCTTTGAATAAGGTCCGACCGAATTCCCAGCAGGCCATTTTCATGTCCGATATCCGTCCCACGCCGCAGCCCGGCATTTTAGATATTGTCCCCTATCTACCCGGCAAGTCCGGCCTGCCGGGGGCCAATGCCATCAAGCTGTCGTCCAACGAGTCCCCGCTGGGCGCCAGCCCCAAGGCCATCGAAGCCTTCCGCTCGGTGGCCGACCGGCTCGATATCTACCCCGAGGGCAGCTCCAAAATCCTGCGCACGGCGCTGGGCGAAGTGCACGGCATCGATCCCGAGGCGATCGTCTGCGGCAATGGGTCGGACGATCTGCTGCATTTGATCGCGCAATGCTATCTGGGCCAGGGCGATGAAGCGATCATGAGCCGGTATGGCTTTTCGGTTTATCCGATCATCACGAGGGCCACCGGCGCCGCCATCGTCATGGTCGACGAGGACGATTACACCGCCGATGTCGATGCCCTTTTGGCGGCTGTGACGCCGGCGACCAAGATCGTCTGGCTGGCCAATCCGAACAATCCGACCGGCACCTATCTGCCCGACAGCGAAGTGCGGCGGCTGCACACTGGCCTTAGGCCCGATATTTTGCTGGTGATCGACAATGCCTATGCCGAATACGTCACGGCTGAGGATTTTACGGTAGGCGCGGCGATGGTCAGCGAAGCGCAGAACGTCGTCATGGTGCGCACGTTTTCCAAGATGGGCCTGGCCGCGGCGCGCATTGGCTGGATGATGGGCCCGGCCCATGTGGTGGACGCCATCAACCGCATTCGCGGGCCGTTCAACGTCAATCTGCCGGCACAGCTGGCCGGGGCTGCGGCGACGCGAGACGTCGAATTCACCGAAAAACTCAGGACTTTCAACGCGCAATGGCGCGACTGGATTACCGAGGAATTGGATTCCAACCACATCCGCGTGGTGCCGAGCCAGGCCAATTTCGTCATGCTGCTGTTCCCGGACGCCGAGCATGCCAAGCTGGCGTTCGAGACCCTGCTGGAGCGCGGCCTGATCGTGCGCGAAATCGGCCCCTCCTATGGCATAGAAGATGGCTTGCGGATTTCCATCGGGCCGGAGCAGGCGATGCGTGGCGTCGTCGGCATTCTCAAGGCATTGGTCAAAACCGCATGAGCGCTCATTTCCGCAAACTCGCCCTGATCGGCATCGGCCTGATCGGCTCGTCCATTGCCTTGGCCGCCCGCCGGCAGGGGCTGGTCGATGTGATCTCCATCGCGACTCGCAAGGCGGAAACGCTGGCGGAGGCGCGCGAACTGGGTCTGGGCGATATTTACACGCTGGACGCGGCAGAGGCGGTGCGCGGGGCGGATCTCGTGATCCTGTGCGCACCCGTAGGCGCATACGAGGCCATCGCCAAGGCCATTGCCCCGGCGCTCGAACCGGGCGCTATCCTGTCCGATGTCGGCTCGGTCAAGGGTCATGTGGTCAAGGTCGTCGGCCCCCACGTCCCGCAGGGCGTAAGCTTTATCCCCGGGCATCCCATCGCCGGCACCGAGCACTCCGGCCCTTCGGCGGGCTTTGCCGAGCTGTTCTCGGGTCGCTGGTGTATTCTGACCCCCCAGCACGGCGCAACTGCGGCCCATACCGAAAAGCTTGCCGCCTTCTGGGAAGCCATGGGCAGCGACGTCGAGATCATGGAAGCGGGCCACCATGACATGGTGCTAGCGATCACCAGCCACATTCCCCACCTCATCGCCTACAATATCGTGGGTACTGCCGATGATCTCGAATCCGTCACAAAATCGGAAGTGATCAAGTTTTCAGCCGGCGGTTTCCGCGATTTCACCCGCATCGCGGCGTCTGATCCCGTGATGTGGCGGGACGTGTTCCTGACCAATCGCGAGGCGGTCCTCGACATGCTTGGACGCTTTTTGGGCGATCTGTCGATCCTGCAAAAAGCCGTCGAGATCGGAGATGGTGCCGCACTCGAATCGATTTTCACCCGCACGCGCGCCATTCGGCGCTCGATCATCTCTGCCGGCCAGGAAACTGCGGCGGCAGATTTTGGGCGCCCGCACGAGGCACCGCCTGAACCGCCAACGCCGTTTGTGCGCGAGCATGGCGGGGGCGACGACGCCTAGAACAATGGCGCGACGCTGGCGATCGGCACGAGGCCCGAGAATATGGCGCCGGCGGTGAAGGCAAGGCGATTGGTGTAGGAGCCATCGGCCTGAGCCGTGCCCAATACCAGGGTTCGCCAGGGTTCGGCGAGCATCGGGCCGATGCGTTCGGCGACGCCGGTGGAGGTGATGGCGATGGCACCGTCCAGCAGGCCCTGGGCGTCGAGCTTGAGCTCGCCCGAGGCGTCGAGGACGGAACTGGCGTCAGTGGCATGGATGGAAACTATCTTGAGGGTGCCGCCAGCCTGCTGGACCAGGGGCAAAAGCCTCGGGTCGCCCCAGTTGCGGACGTCGTCGGGCAGCCCGCTAAGTTCAAGCTGGACCTCAGCTTTTGTGTCGCTGAGGGTGATGCCGGGATAAGAAACATCCTGGGCCTGGGCATAGCCGGCGAGGGCCGCCAGATGGCGTTCGGTATCGTGCTGCTCGGGGATATCGAACAAGTGAAACTCCACCAGCGGGCTCTGGGCGATGATGGTTTCGCCCATCAGATTGTCGGCCCAGACCAGGTTTTGGCCCGATACGGAGGCCCGCGCGATGCGCCAATCCTGTAGCCGAATGCTAGCTTCGAGACCCGACCATGCTAAAGAATTGCGGGTGCCGGTGAAATTATCTGTCAACTGCAACGGACCCTTGGCGGAAGCGCGCAAATGGGTCGGCGCATAGACCAGAACGCTGGCGCGCAAACCGGGCACATCGAGCACTATGTCGCCCATGGCGATTTGGGCGGTTTCGCAATCGGCGTCGAAGCGGAAAGGATAGCCGCCAACGTTCAGCGTGCCGCAGGTGAGGCGCGGCGAACTTACGCCATCGGCGAGCGCCTGGGCGTCGATGTTCTGCTTGATGAACCCGGCAGCGACCAGCCAGCCAATGCTCCACAACACGACAAGGGCGACAACGACGCTGCCCAGAATAATGATTCGTTTTTTCATGGCGGCCAGTCTTATCCGGTAGGTCGCGGCTGTGCATAGCTCTTGCGTATTCCGGGTCGCTATCGGGGCATGACGGCCCTAATAAGGCCTGCATTACCGCGGAACCCATGACCATGCTGCATCCCACGAACGACGCATCCACCCACTGGGTCTTTGGCTATGGCTCGCTGATCTGGAACCCGGGCTTTGCCCATGTTTCGGCGCAGCAGGGCCTGCTGCGCGGAGCACACCGGAGCCTGTCGGTGGTGTCCCATTTCCATCGGGGGACGGTCGAGGTGCCCGGGCTGGTGTTCGGGCTGGCACCGGGCGGGTCATGCCGGGGCATGGTCTATGAGGTGGCTGACAGCGACTGGGAGCATGTCCGCTCCTATCTGGAGGAGCGCGAACAGGTCACTTCGGTCTATCGCGATGTGATGCGCCCGGTGCGTCTCGCCGATGGCCGCACGGTGAGCGCCCTGGCCTTTCTCGTCGATCAGCATCATGAGCAGTTCGCGGGCAATCTGACGCTGGACCAGCAATTGGCCATGGTGCGGGCCGGCGTCGGGCTATCGGGCCGCAATGTCGATTATGTGCTCAATACCGCGAGGCATCTGGCGACACTCGGGATCAAGGACCGCCCGCTGATGGCCCTGGCGGCACTTTTGGAACACGACACGGCCTAGACACAACATATTGACGATCTGGGCCAGAGCAAGCATAGATGTAGATGGGCGCAACAAGAGCATTGACGTGGATTGGTTCTTGTTCTATCTTTGTTCTTATGCAAGGGCGCTGGGGATAGCGTGACATGGCCGGTCTTCACAGTAGAGTCGTAACGCCGAAATTCAATCGGCACTGGAACTGGCAGGGGCGCTCCGGACGCGCCTATGATCTGGTCAGTGAAAACCTCGAGAAATTCTCCATGGGCGATGACGAGCTCTACGTTATCGCCAAGGGCAGCAATGTGCTCTGGGTTGGCTCCACCCTCGAATTGATCAATGATCCGCTCAGCCGCACGCGCTTCCGGCTGGCTCTCGATCGTGCCGACCGCGTGTTCCGGCTCGCCACGCCCGGCGCTGCCGCCGAGCGCCTGTCGACGATCTGGGATATCGAAGGCGCCGAGCCGATGCTGGTCGCGCGGGCTGCCTAGGCTTCGGGCTGGCGCAGCGCCTTGAGGTTTTCCAGCTTGGCTTTGAGGTCGCTGCCGACATCGCGGCCCAACCCACGCTCATAGGCTTCCACGATCAGCTCATTGGATTCGGTTTCGATGGCGCTTTTCAACCGGGCCATGAATTCTGCGGGCGGCAGGCCCGCTTCGATGGCCGGCAGGAATTTCGCGTCGGCCGTCCCTGGCCAGATCACCAGACTGTTGCGGCCCCAGAACAGGCCCGAGTTGAGCGCTACCGGAACCACCGGCACCTTGAGTTCGGCATAGAGCCGGGCAATGCCCTGCCGATAATCGGCCTTGGCAAGCGGCGCCTTGCGGGTGCCTTCCGGGAAAATCACGATGCGGCAGCCGCGGGAGATGGCCGCATGGGCCTGGGCCATCATCAGGGGAATGGCTTCGGCGCCGCGTTTGCGATCGACCTCGATACAATCGAGCGAGCGCGCCGCCTGCCCGAAGAACGGCAGATCCATCAGTTCCTTCTTGACGATATAGGCGGGGCGACCGGTGTAGGGAAAAATCGCGAACACATCCCAATCGCTCTGGTGCTTGGCTGCAATGATGCAACCGCCCTCCGGGATATTTTCGGCTCCAGAGACCCGTGTCCGCACGCCGGTGATGCCCTTGAGCAAAGCCAGATTGGAGCGGCACCAATAGCGCGCGATCTTCCAGCTCGTCTCGGTGCGACCGCGGACCAGGGCAATAAAGCCGATGGTCAGCGCGACCAGCACGGTCTGCCCGATGAACAGCAGATAAAAAACGACCGTTCGTACGGCTTGAACGAGCTTCATGGGTGTTCCGGCTCCGGAGCGCATCACTGTGGCCAGCCTCTTAGCGCGGACCGGCCCGATTGGCGAGAGTTAGCGAAATCTCAGGACATTTCGCTGAGGAAACGCCGCACGGTCATGCGCGAGGTGATAGCGGTCAGGGCGGCGATGACGGGGACGACCGCCACGACCCAGATTAGCCCGTCAACGCCCAAGGCAAAGCGGCCAAACAACACGCCGACCTGCGCGCCGGCTTCGCTCGACAGCATATTGCCCGCCGCAGCGCCGATCGCGGCAAAGAACAACAGCGTTGCTACGGCGCCCAACAGTCCACCCTGAAGGCCAATCGAGAGGAACCGCCCCTGGAATTCCCCGGCGATGAATTTGTTGGATGCGCCGATGTAATGCAGCACATCGACGATTTCGCGGTTGGTCGCCATGGCGCCACGGGTGGCAAAGATGATGGCGAGCACCGTGGCTGCGCCGATCAGCACGAGGACCAGCAGGCCCGACAAAACCAGCGTGCCCGCCATGGTATTGAGCTGCTGGCGCCAGGCGGCATGGGTATCAAGGCTTGCGCCATTGATCGTGGCCAGATTGCGCTCGAGGCTTTCGATATCGGCATTGGCCGGATCGGCCAGCTGCACCACGACAAGCCGCGGGATTTCGATCGAGCTGAGGTCGAGGCCCTCACCAAGCCATGGCTCGAGCAGCGCCTGGCTTTCCTCGATGCTGAGTGCCCGCGCCGAGGCAACGCCCGGCGTGGTTTCGGCCAAGGTCACGGCAGTACGCAGATTGCTGTCCATCACCTCGTCGGCAACGGGTTGGATCTGGATCGTCACTTCGCGGCCCACATCGGCGGACCAGGCAATGGCGGACTTTTGCACCAGCACCACGCCGCCCAGCGTCACCGCCGACAGAAAGCTCATGATGGTGATCATCAACAGCAGGGTATGGCCGGCAACGCTGCGTTCGGGGACGATGGCAGCTGCGCCTTTGCGGCGGGGCAGCAGGGCGAATAACCGCTCAATCATGGATCACCAGCTCGCCCTTGGTCAGCAGCATGCGCGGATAGTTGAACTTGTCGAGCAGCGGCAATTCGTGGGTCGCCAAAATAATAGTCATGCCCAGCGTGCGATTGAGTTCGGCAAACAAATGCACCAGGCGGCTCGACAATTCGGGATCGACATTGCCGGTCGGCTCGTCGGCCAGCAAAACCTTGGGCCGGGCGATCACGGCGCGGGCGATGGCGGCGCGCTGCTTTTCGCCACCCGAGAGCAGCGAGGGCAGCGCATTCATGCGCTCGCCGAGGCCGACCCATTCGAGCAGCTCGGTGACATTGGGGCGATATTCGCTTTCGGCCTGGCCGAGCACGCGCAGCGGCAGGGCGACGTTTTCAAAGGTCGTCAAATGATCGAGCAGGCGGAATTCCTGGAACACAATGCCGATGTGCCGCCGCATCTGCAGCAACCGGTCATGGGTGAGATCGCTGACGTCTTCGCCGAACATGGTTACCCGGCCGCGCGACGGCTTGACCGAGAGCAGCAGCAGCCGCAACAGCGAGGTCTTGCCGGCGCCCGAGGGGCCGGTCAAAAAATGAAACGAGCCCGGCTCGACCGAAAATGTCAGATCCCGCAGGACTTCGGGGCCATTGCCATAGCGCAGGCCCACATCGGAAAATTCGATCAAGAACTCTGGCTCCCCAATAGGTCTGCGTCGGCCCAACGAATCAGGCGATGGCTGCACCATAGCAGCGCAGGGCGTGCTGGCAGCCCCGCCGCGTCATACCGGCACGAAAGCGGCACAAGTGTGGTGTGTCTATTAAGCCCGCGCCGGGTTTGAGGAGTATTAACACGTGGGCCTTATCTTGGTTGGTGCATCGAAGTGCACCCCTGTCCCAGCCGCTGGCCGTTTATGATCATTACCTGTCCGCATTGCCAGACCAAATATCAAATCGCCTATCGCGCCATCGGCGCGACGGGTCGCAAGGTGCAATGCTGCTATTGCCAGCAAGCCTGGCGCGAGCGTCCGGCCAAGCCCCGACTGGCGCTGGTGGATGCGAACAGCACCTGCGATGCTGCCTCCGAAGGCGCGCTCGATGTCGCCTTCGCGGCGGAAGCCGAAGCCGTCTCGGCGGCGCTGTTTGCGCGCCTCGCCGTCTGGCCGCCGGCCAAAACGCCGAAAAATTTCAATGCGCCAGCCCAGGCTGCGCCCATAAATCACAGCAGACCGGAGCAGCACTGATGGCTCGCATACTTGTCGCCGAGGACGACCCGTCCGTGCGGGCGTTCGTCGTCACGGCGCTCACCATGAAGGGCCATGAGGTCGTCGCCGAGGAAGACGGCGAACTGGCGGCCGAAACCATGGAAGCCCAGAACGGGCGGTTCGATCTGTTGCTGAGCGATATCAAAATGCCGATCACCGATGGCATAGCGCTCGCTATGCAGGTGGCGGCAAGCTTTCCCAAGATCATCATCGTCTTGATGACGGGCTTTGCCGACCAGCGCGAACGGGCTGGCGGGCTCGACGCCCTGGTCTATGATGTGATCGTGAAACCCTTCAGTCTTGCCGAACTGCTGGCCAAGATCGACGATGCGCTGACCGGCAAGCCGGTGGAGGTGGTTTCGCTCGGCCGCCGCTCGCACGATGGCGAGCGTCTCTACCCGTGAAAATCCCCTAGCCAAGCGTTCGCGCTTGCTCTATAGAGCCCGTCAACCCCAACAGAGATGTGTCTCTGGGCCGCTCCGGCGGCGCAACGATATTGAATTCGGAGTACCGACCATGGCAGTGCCAAAACGAAAGACCTCGCCGATGAAGCGCGGCTTCCGCCGCTCGGCCGACGCTCTTGCCGCCCCAACCTATGTCGAAGACAAGGATTCGGGTGAGCTGCGTCGTCCACATCACGTCGATCTCAAGACCGGTATGTACCGCGGTCGGCAGATCCTCGCCGCCAAGAAATAAGCCTTAGGAACGGGTAGCGCCATGCGCCCCTTTTCCCGTTGATGCAACGGCCGATCCCTTAACCGGGGTCGGCCGTTTCTTTTTGCCCTGCCGCCAGCAAGAGCGGCCAAATCCGGAGATTTTCCCATGAGCATGCGCGTAGAATCGGACTCGATGGGCACCATCAATGTGCCGTCTGAGAAGTATTACGGCGCGCAGACGGCTCGGAGCCTCGCCAATTTCGACATCGGCGGCGAAAAAATGCCGCGCGAGATCATCCACGCTTTCGGCATTCTGAAGAAGGCCGCGGCACTGGCCAATCACAAGCTAGGGCTGCTGGACGAGAGCACGCGCGACCTGATCGTGGCCGCCGCTGACGAGGTGATCGCCAACAAGCTGTCCGACCACTTCCCGCTCGTCGTTTGGCAGACCGGCTCGGGCACCCAGTCCAACATGAACGTCAACGAGGTGATCTCCAACCGCGCCATCGAAATGGCCGGCGGCACTATGGGCTCCAAAAAGCCCGTGCACCCCAATGACCACGTCAACATGAGCCAGTCGTCCAACGACACCTACCCCACCGCCATGCACATCGCGGCGATCGAGGCACTGGAAAACTATCTGTTCCCGCGTGTCGAGGTGCTACGCAACACGCTGCAGTCCAAGGCCGAAGAATTCATGGATGTTGTCAAGATCGGCCGCACCCATCTGCAGGACGCGACGCCGCTGACGCTGGGCCAGGAAATCTCGGGCTGGGTGGCGCAGATCGATTACGCCGTCGCCGCCATCAAGGCCAGCATGCCCCAGCTCAAGGAACTGGCGCTCGGCGGCACGGCGGTCGGCACCGGGCTTAATGCCCATCCGGACTATGCGGTAGCGGTAGCCGCCGAAATCGCTGAGCTGACGGGGCAGGATTTCGTCACCGGGCCTAACAAGTTCGCACTTCTGGCTGGGCATGACGCCTTCGTTGGCACCTCCGGCGCGCTCAAGCAATTGGCCGTGGCGTTCATGAAGATCGCCAACGACGTGCGCTGGCTGGCTTCGGGCCCGCGCTCGGGCCTCGGCGAATTGACCATCCCCGAAAACGAGCCCGGCTCGTCGATCATGCCGGGCAAGGTCAACCCGACCCAGTCCGAAGCCATGACCATGGTCGTGGCGCAGGTGATGGGCAACGACGCCACCATCGGCTTTGCAGCAAGCCAGGGCAATTTCGAGCTCAACGTGTTCAAGCCGGTCATCGCCTATAACTTCCTGCAATCGGTGCGCCTGTTGGCCGACTCGGCACGCTCGTTCAACGACAATTGCGCCATCGGCATCCAGCCCGACCGCGCCCGCATCAAGCAACTGGTCGATCAATCGCTGATGCTGGTGACAGCGCTCAACCGCAAGATCGGCTACGACAATGCCGCCAAGATCGCCAAGACGGCGCACAAGAACGGCACGACGCTGCGAGAAGAGGCGATCAATCTGGGCCTGCTGACCGGCGAAGAATTCGACGCCGAGGTCAAGCCCGAGCAAATGGTCGGGCCGCTGCAGCTCAAGAAGTGACGCCGGCTCTTCTCGCCTGCGCCCGGCTCTGTCATGGTGCGGCCAATTCCTCTGGAGCGCGCCATGACTGAAACTGTTTATATCCCACCCCAGGGCAATCGCGTGGTGCGGCGCGGCCCGTTCATCCCGCCGCTGCTGATCATCCCCTTCGTGATCTACAACATCGTCACCTTCCTATTTTTCGGCGGCAATCCGCAGGGTTGGACGTATGGCATGTTCACCCTGCCGATGTTCTCGGGCACGCCCTGGGCCATCACGGCCGGCGATTTCCTGCTGGTGATCTCGGTGCTGCTGCTGTTTTTCGAGGTGCTCAAATCCACCCGCAGCGCGCAATCGTCGATCCTCGAACACATGCTGTCGATGCTGGTGTTCGTGGCATTCCTCGTCGAGTTTCTGGTCGTCGGCGCTGCCGCAAGCTCAGTGTTCTTCATCGTCCTGGTTATGACGATCATCGACGTGGTGGCGGGCTTTACGGTCTCGATCACCAGCGCGGGCCGCGACGTCTCGATGAACTAGATACGAAAAAGCCGGCTCACCTTGCGGTGGCCGGCTTTAAATTGCTTCGCGCCCGTTACATCCGCCGGGCGTTACCGTCGATGGTCGAACCGTCGTAGCGCGCATTCGGGCGGCGCTCGCCAGTCGATGCCCTGGCCTTCTCGCCGACAACCTCGAGCGGCAGCATCGAGACGAGCCAGCTCATCAAGATCGGGATGATGATGAAATCATCCATGACACCCAGGATCGGGATGAAATCGGGCACCAGATCGATCGGGCTGATCAGATACAGCGGCACCAGCAGCATCGCCATCTTAAGCGGCAGCGAGGTAGCGGGGTGGCGGAACGCGCGCCACAGCAGCAACAATTCCTTGCGGAAAACGAAGAACCGACCGATGGAGAAGCGGCCGAGCAGAGCCAAAGGCGAGAACATGTTTTTCATGCTAGATAAATGGGCCAGCGACCAGATGGTTCAACATCCAGCCGATCACGTTATCGAATACCGGCCCTGCGACAGGCTCATCGCGCCGCTATCATCAATCAGCAACATTGCTTCGCTAACAAGGTCGGCTTATTTGCTAGAGCAAAGCTTTCGAGGTGTTGTATGAGCGGTCCTTTGGCACGCAGACGGTCGGTGGGAGTCAATGTCGGCGGCGTCATGGTTGGCGGCGGGGCGCCGGTGGTGGTCCAGTCGATGACCAATACCGATACCGCGGATATAGATGCCACCGTCAGGCAGGTGATGCAATTGTCGCGCGCCGGTTCGGAAATCGTGCGCATCACGGTGGATCGCGACGAGTCGGCGGCGGCAGTCCCGATCATTCGCGATCGTCTGGCCTTCATGGGCTATGACGTGCCGCTGGTCGGCGATTTCCATTACATCGGCCACAAGCTGCTCACCGACCATCCTGCCTGCGCCGAGGCGCTGGCGAAATACCGCATCAATCCGGGCAATGTCGGCTTCAAGGCCAAGCGCGACATCCAGTTTTCGACGCTGATCGAGCTGGCTCTACGCTATAACAAGCCGGTGCGCATCGGCGTCAACTGGGGCTCGCTCGACGAGGAATTGTTGACCAGGTTGATGGACGAAAACGCGGTATCGCAGGCGCCCATATCGGCGGCCGCAGTGCAGCGCGAAGCCATCATCCAGTCGGCGCTGCTCAGTGCCCAGCGGGCGGAGGAGATTGGGCTGGGTCGCGACAAGATCATCCTGTCGACCAAGGTCTCGGACGTCCAGAATTTGATCGCGGTGTATCAGGACCTGGCGGCACGCTGCGATTATGCGCTGCATCTGGGCCTGACCGAAGCCGGCATGGGTTCCAAGGGCATTGTCGCGTCTTCGGCGGCACTGGGCATCCTGCTGCAGCAGGGCATTGGCGACACCATCCGCATCTCGCTGACGCCAGAGCCGGGTGGCGACCGAACGACTGAGGTCAAGGTCGCGCAGGAGCTATTGCAGACCATGGGGTTCCGGCAATTCCTGCCCGTGGTGGCCGCTTGTCCCGGCTGTGGCCGCACCACGTCCAACACCTTCCAGCACCTCGCCAAAGACATTCAGGACCATCTGACGGCCTCGATGCCGGACTGGAAAGAGAAGTATCCGGGCGTCGAAACCCTGTCGGTCGCGGTCATGGGCTGCATCGTCAACGGCCCGGGCGAATCCAAGCACGCCAATATCGGCATCTCGCTGCCGGGTACCGGCGAGACCCCGGCGGCGCCGGTATTCGTCGATGGCGAGAAGGTTACGACACTGCGCGGGGCCGATGTGGCAGACCAATTCAAGGTCATGGTGGCCGAGTATATCGAGCGCAAATTCGGCACCGGGCAGCAGAACGCGGCCGAGTAAAGCGCCGGCTCGCGGTGTTTACGATGTTACCAGGAATAGGCGCGTAAAACCCGCTGGCTGCCTTCTCCGTGTCATGGCGTTTGCGCTATAGAACGCCCTGGCATCGGTCAATGACCCGGCCAGGGGGAATACGAGCTTTGGCGATGCATTGGAAATTGCGGCGGCGTCGGCGCCAGCAGGTGCTGACGATCAGTCTGGTGGCGATCGCCCTGACCGTTTGCCTGCTGCCGGCAGGACCAGCCAAGCCACCAGCGGAAGCCCTCGCCGTGGCGCCGGTTACAGGCACGCTCAACCGCGACGGCTAAGTTACGTCCTGGATAGCCTCGGCGGGCGGCTGGCAGGCATCGACCCATTGGCCACCGCACAGCTCGGCGAGACGCTCCAGCGTCAGCCTGACCGAGGCGTGAGTGTTGCCGCCGGCGGGAATCAGCAAATCGTAGACCTTGAGCGAGGTGTCGAGATAGATCGGCAGCTTGTTGGGCAGGCCGAACGGGCAGACGCCACCGACCGGGTGGCTGGTCAGCGCCAGGACTTCGTCGGCTCCCAGCATGCGCGGCCGGCCACCAAAGGCCGCCTTGGACTTTTGATTGTCGAGCCGCGCATCGCCACGCGTGACCAGCAGCATTTCGCGGCCATTGACCCTAATGCATAAGGTCTTGGCGATCTGTCCCGGCTCGACGCCATGCGCGGCTGCTGCCAGTGGCACGGTCGCGGTGGACGCCTCGGTGATCTCGACGCTGAGATCGGGGGCGCGAATGGCAAGGTCCGCCTGGACCGATTGCAGGCTCATCACAAAATCCTAGAACAGGCTGGCCAAACGATCTTCGTATTTGAACCGGGTCTTGTCGCGCAATGGTGTGGTCAACGCCCGGCGCATGAAGGCCGGATCGAGGGTGCGCACGCCATCGAGCGCCATCAGTTCGGTGACGCTGATGCGCTCGCCATCATAGGGCACATAATCCACCGCCATGCCGGCTTCGATCGACCCCGGCACGAGAACCCGGCAATAGGCGCCCGGGCGGCCGGCGCGATGAAAGCGCTTGAGAAAGCCGGGATCGCCCATGCGCGCCGCCAGCGTCATGCACGGGGTGCGGTGATAGGTGACTTCGAGGACGACATCGCCGATGTGCAGACGATCGCCGATGGCGGTCCCGGCGCTGTCCTGGCCAGACAGGGACAGGTTCTCGCCGAAGGTGCCCGGCGCTTGCTCGGCGCCCAGCTCGCGGGCCCAGAAGGCATAATCATCGGCGAAATAAACGTAGATCGCCTGATCGACCCCGCCGTGGTGGCGGCGGTCGCAGATAGCGTCCTCAGTGATGCCGTTTTTGGTGATGGCGACCGGGCCCTGGGCCGGTTGCTTGAAAATGCCAGTCTTGGCCTTCATGCCCGGAATGGGCTGGGCCTTGCCGATGTTGATGCTTTGAACGATCCCCATTCAGCTCTCCCGGCTGGCGAAGTATCGCGCCGTGGCGCGCAGGCCATCGGCGCGCGGGCCGAAAGTGCGGAGGCATCCGAGCGCCTCGTTGACGATGTCCTTGAGCCGGGCGCGGGCACCGTCGAGTCCCAACTGGCCCACCAGCGTCTGCTTGCCCAGCGCCGCATCCTTGCCGGTGGCCTTGCCCATGGCTTCGGCCGTAGCCGTGACGTCCAATATGTCGTCGGCGAGCTGAAACGCCCGGCCAGACGCTTCGGCATAGGCGGTCAGCGCCGATAGGGCGCGGGGCTCGGCGCCGCCTAATATGGCACCCATGCGGACGCTGGCGCGGATCAGGGCGCCGGTTTTCATGGCATGCATGGTGGAGATTTCATCGCCCGAGAACCCGCCGGCTTCGCCTTCGATATCGCGCATCTGCCCGCCAACCATGCCACCCGCACCTGAGCCGGCGACCAGTTCGGTAACAAGCCGGATGCGGACCGCTGCATCGGGATGGGTCTCGATATCGGCCAGCAGCCCGAAAGCATGAGTGAGGAGGGCATCGCCGGCGAGGATTGCGGTGGCGTCGTCATAGGCCTTGTGCACGGTGGGACGACCGCGCCGCAGATCGTCATCGTCCATGGCCGGCAGATCGTCGTGGATCAGCGAATAGCAATGCACCATCTCGACCGCGAGGCCCGCCATCAGGGCCTGGTGACTGGGCACGCTGAAGATCGCGGCGGCCTGGCGCACCAGCAGCGGACGCAGGCGCTTCCCACCCTCGAGACTGCCGTGGCGCATGGCTTTGATCAGCCGCTCTGCCGCTGGCCCCGGGCCGGACAGCCGCGGCAGCACCAATTGGCGATCGAGCGCCGTCTCCACGGCCTTGGCGCAATCGGTCATGTCGGCAGCAAAATCATACATGGCCTTGTTGCTAGCGGTTCGGCTTGCTTGCGGCAAGATGCTGGCACTGGATCGGCGTTCAAGCCTCGGCTATGGAGGCGCTCATGGCACGACGACGCAAACTCACCGGCATCTGGGGCATTCTGCGCGGGCTCGGTCTGTTGATCGCGATGCTGATTGCCAGCCCGGTGATTTTGACGCCGGTTTATCTCTTTGTGCAGCCCGTGTCGGTACCGATGCTCGAGCGCTATGTCACCGGGCGCCCTGTGGTGCGGGAATGGCGCGACATCGGCCAGATTTCCGACCGCCTCAAGGCGTCGGTGATTCTGTCGGAGGACGGGCAGTTTTGCCGGCACTGGGGCGTCGACTTCAGCGCGCTGCGCGAAGAGGTCGAGCGCTACATGGAGGGGGAGGACGCAAGGGGCGCGTCGACCATCACCATGCAGGTGGCGCGCAATCTGTTCCTGTGGAACCCGCAGAGCATCGTGCGCAAGGCGCTCGAAGTGCCGCTGGCGCTGTATGTCGATCTGGTGCTGCCCAAGCGGCGCATCATGGAGATTTATCTCAACATCGCCGAATGGGGACCGGAAGGCCAGTTCGGCGTGGCGGCGGGCGCCGAGCGGGCCTTTGGCATCACGCCGCAGAATCTGGACTGGCGCACGGCGACCCTGCTGGTAACGGCCCTGCCCAACCCCATGCTGCGCCAGCCTGCCCGCCCCTCGCCCGGCATGCTGCGCATTGCGGCGACGATCGAGCAGCGCGTGATGCAATATGGCGAGCGCGCCAATTGCGTCGGCGAGACCGGGCGGCTGGCGCTCTAGAACGGGCCCTGGCGGGCGGTCGCCGTGCTCAGATTGGGCACGCGCACGAAGCGTTCCGCGCGCTTGCGGCGCGGAATGGCGGGAAACGCCTCCTTCCTGGCGCGCACGCAGATAACGCCACTCATCGCAGGCCCGAGCAGACGCCCTGCCCGCTCGAACAGACGGGTAGATTTGAGCACCAGCGAGCTTTGGAACGGCGGCAGGAAGAGCCCGTCGCGCCACGCTTCTGGCACGAAGCTGTGGTCGCGCAAGAGTTTGTCGAGCTGGCCGCCCGAATAGGGATTGCCCTGGCCGAACGGGGTGTTGTCACGCTGCGCCCAGATGCCCCGCCGGCGCGGCACGACGAGGATCAATTCGCCATTGGGCGCCGTGATGCGCCAGAGTTCGCGCATCAGCTCCTCGTCATCGGCGACGTGTTCCATGGCGTGAATGGCGATGGTTACGTCGATCGAAGCGTCGTTCAACGGCATTTCGAGCGGATCGCACAGCACCGTATGGCTCGGGCCCTCGCGCGGCCAGGCCGAAGAGCCCTGACGCGCCGGCATGAAGGCCAGCACGCGCTCCGATTTTTCCAGCGCAAATCGCAAGTATGGCGTGGCAAAGCCAAGGCCCAGCACGCGCTTTCCGGTGACGTCCTGCGCCAGATCCATGACCTGGTCGCGCACCAGCGCGCGCGAAATGCGCCCGAGTGGGGATTTATAATAGGCAATCAAGCGTTTGACGTCTGTGGTCATGCGGATAACTGTGCCGGTTTCCCAAGGTCTTGTCTAATGGCAGGTTGTCATGTCAGGTCGGCCACCCTAGCTTTCAATCCAAGTGTTCGACCCCGGAGCGTATTTCATGAGTGTGATCGTCGATGTCTTTGGCGCCCGCAGCGACAATTTTGGCTATCTGGTGCATGACGAGGCCAGCGGTCGCACGGCGGCCATCGACGCGCCTGAAGCCGCAGCAATCCGGCGGGCGCTGGAGCAGCGCGGCTGGACATTGACCGATATTTTCATCACCCATCACCACATCGACCATGTCGAGGCGGTGGCCGAGCTCAAGGCGGAATTTGGCGCTCGTGTCGTCGGCCCGCGTGCCGAAGCCGACAAGATCGCCGACCTCGACGAACTGGTCGGTGGCGGAGACAGTGTGAGCTTGGGCGAGACGGTGTTCGCGGTGTACGACACGCCCGGCCACACGTTGGGGCACATTGTATATCACGACACGGCAGGCAAGCATTTGTTCAGCGCCGATGCACTGTTTTCGCTCGGCGTGGGCCGCATGTTCGAGGGTACGCCCGGCCCAATGTGGGAAGGCGTCAAGTTCCTGCGCAGCCTGCCCGACGATACGCTGGTGTATTGCGGGCACGAATATACCCAAAGCAATGCCAAGTTCGCGCTGTCGATCGACCCGGACAATGCGGCTTTGCAGCAGAGGTCCGCGACAGTCGATGCACTGCGCGAAGCCGGCAAGCCGACGATCCCGTTCCTCTTGGGTGAGGACAAGCTGGCCAACCCGTTCCTGCGGGCAGACGCACCCGAACTGGCCAAGGTCTATGGCCTCGAGGGCGCGACGCCTGCCGAAGTGTTTGCGGCGATCCGCAAAGGCAAGGACAACTTCTAAGCCGCTGACGCGGCGCTTGCGTTGAAATGAAAAAGCCCGGATCGCTCCGGGCTTTTGTTTATTCCAACCGGACCAGCAAATCCTTGGCGTCAATCTGATCGCCTTGCTTGATGAAGAGTTCGGCGACCACCCCATCGGTTTCGGCGTGGATGGCGGTTTCCATCTTCATGGCTTCGATCGAGCACAGCACATCGCCGGCGGTCACCGACTGGCCCTGCTTGACGTTGAGGCTCGACACCACGCCGGGCATCGGCGCACCGACCTGCTTGGGATCGCCCAGCGCAGCCTTGGCACGCACTTTGATCTCGCCGACCTTGAGCCGGTCAGGGACGAGAATGGTGCGCGGCTGGCCGTTGAGATCGAAAAAGACGCGGACCTCGCCCTTTTCATTGGTCGGGGCGCGGCCAAGATATTGCAGCACCAGCGTCTTGCCCTTTTCGATGTCGACGAAGAGTTCATCGCCTTCGCTCAGACCATAGAAATACACCGGGGTGGGCAGCACTTCGGTCGGGCCATAGCGGTCCTGGGTCTTTTCGAAGTCCGAATAGACCTTGGGATACATCAGGTACGAGGCGAGGCGATAATCGTCGATGGGATGACCGACTTCCTCGGCGATTTTTGTGCGTTCGGCTTCGAGGTCGATCGGCTTGAGATAGGAGCCGGGGCGATCGGTGAGCGGGGTCTTGCCCTTGAGCACCTTTTTTTGCAGCGCCGCGGGGAAGCCGCCGGGGGGCTGGCCCAGATCGCCGGCAAAGAAGCCGACCACCGAATCGGGGAAGGCGATGTCGCGGGCGGGGTCTTCGACATCGGCGCGCTTGAGGCCAGCCGAAACCATGGCCAGAGCCATATCGCCGACCACCTTGGACGAGGGGGTGACCTTGACGATGTCGCCGAACATCTGGTTGACGTCGGCATAGGTCTGGGCGACTTCGTGCCAGCGGGTTTCAAGACCGAGCGAGCGCGCCTGTTCCTTGAGATTGGTGAATTGCCCGCCGGGCATTTCATGCAGATAGACTTCCGAGGCGCCGCCCTTGAGATCGCTCTCGAAGGCGCGATACTGCGTGCGCACGGCTTCCCAATAGAACGAAATCTGGCGGATTGCCTTGGCATCGAGTCCGGGATCGCGCTCTCCACCGTGCAGCGCCGCGACGATCGAGCCGAGCGTCGGCTGGGATGTGGTGCCCGACAGGGCATCCATCGCCGCATCGATCGCATCGACCTTGGCATCGACTGCCGCCAGCACCGTGGCGGACGCGGCGCCCGAGGTGTCGTGGGTGTGCAGATGAATGGGCAGGTCGGTTTCGTTACGCAGCGTCTCGATCAGCTTTTTAGCGGCGTTGGG
>Ga0247806_10000712_pt1 | contig 18770 bp, 8 predicted proteins | sample UWRJL059202B1_FD_179935 | JGI IMG/M metagenome (GOLD analysis project Ga0247806, IMG submission 179935) | Plant litter microbial communities from Arlington Agricultural Research Station in Wisconsin, United States - UWRJ-L059-202B-1 | ecosystem: Environmental > Terrestrial > Plant litter >... | reverse complement strand
GAAAAAAGCCAGTTGCTGGTTAGCATCATCCAAAGCGCTGAAAGGGGTAGCGGCCAAACCAGCAGCGGATCCGTGGTACACAAAGGCCCGGCCTTCCGCGCCATTAGCGCCATCGTTGTAGGCATAGGCGCCGATGATCACGTCGCTGTAACCGTCGCTGTTTACATCGCCCGCCGCCGCAACGGAGATGCCGAAATCAGCACCTGCCTGGTTGGCATCATCGGGTGTGCTGTTGGCACTTGCCGATAAACCTGTTGCCGAACCGTGGTACACGAACGCCCTGCCTTCATCTGCGTTGGCACCGTCATCATACTTATAAGCGCCGATGATCACATCGCTGTAGCCATCACCATTAACATCACCCGCGGTACTCACCGAATAACCAAACCATGCATCTGCCTGGCCGGCATCATCGGGTGTGCTGTTGGGCGTAGTGGAAAGTCCCGTTGCAGAACCGTGGTAAACAAAAGCACGTCCTTCATTGTTGTTGGCACCATCGTCATACAAATGCGCCCCGATGATCACGTCGCTGTAACCATCCGCATTTACATCGCCTGCAGAAGCCACGCTCAATCCAAAGCTGGCACTGGCCTGGTTGGCATCATCGGGCGAACTGTTGGGCGTTGCCGATAAACCTGCAGCGGAGCCGTGGTAAACGAAGGCACCACCTTCATCCGTTGTTGCGCCATCATCATATAAATAGGCACCTACGATGATATCGCTGTAGCCGTCGCCATTCACATCACCGGCGGAAGCAACGCTCAATCCAAAGCGCGCGTCCACCTGGTTGGCATCGGCCTGTATATAAGAAGGCGAAGCGCTCAATCCCGTTGCCGATCCGAGGTACACATAACTTTTTCCTTCCTGGTTGTTCCCCCCATCGTCCATCATTTGAGCACCTACGATTACATCGCTGTAACCGTCGCCGTTTACATCTCCCGCACAAGCCACACTGCATCCAAAATAAGCGCCTGCCTGGTTGGCATCGTCGAGCACATCATCCGGGCTGGCGGAGATGCCGGTGGCCGATCCATAATATACAAACGCATTGCCTTCCGAATTGTAAGCCCCATCATTCAATATACTGGCGCCGATCACGATATCGCTGTAACCGTCGCCGTTCACATCGCCCGCGCAGGCTACCGCTATCCCAAACTGTGCTGCATTGTCATTGGCGTCGTCGGGGGTACTGGCTGCTGTTGACGAAATGCCCGACGCCGAACCATGGTACACCCAGGCACGGCCTTCCAGTGTATTGGCACCATCATCATAACCGTAGGCGCCCACGATCACATCGCTGTAGCCGTCGCCATTCACATCACCGGCAGATGCAACTGCCGAACCAAAAAAGGCAAGTGCCTGGTCGGCATCATCGGGCGTGCTGGCCGGGCTGGCGGCCAAACCTGTTGCCGAACCATGATACACAAAAGCCCTGCCTTCGTTTGTATTGGCGCCATCATCGTAGTAGCGGGCGCCCACGATCACATCGCTGTATCCGTCACCATTCACGTCTCCCGCACCTGCCACCGAATCTCCAAAATAAGCGCCGGATTGATTGCCATCGTTGAGTATCGAATTGGGGGAAGCCGACAAGCCGCCCGCCGAACCATGGTATACGAAAGCGCCACCTTCCGTAACGCCCGCATCACTCCAGCCGACAGCGCCGATGATGACATCACTGTAGCCATCGCCATTTACATCGCCTGCAGATCCAACACATTGTCCAAATCCTGCCCCCGCCTCGTTCGCATCATCCAATATGCTGTTGGGACTGGCGGCCAGGCCCGTTGCTGAACCATGGTATACAAAGGCCCGGCCTTCGGATGTATTCGCGCCTTCATCATACTGGTAAGCGCCTACGATTACATCGCTGTAGCCATCGCCATTCACATCGCCGGCAGAAGATACGCTTCTTCCAAAACCAGATACAGCCTGGTTGGCATCATTCAGTATACTGTTGGGTGCTGCACTGAGGGGATCGATGGTAACCGGGTAAACCGCGTTTGCATCTTCCACTTCTATGCAATAATTATCTTTTTTGTTTTTTTTGATGGATGCTTTCAACTTTTTCCCCTGCGCGTCCCACACGTTCAACCGGTCGTAATTCAATACCCGTTTTTTATGATGAAAGAACTGAAGCTGGTTGTTGTGCAGGTAAGTTTTTAATCGGGTTTGAATGTTGAAATTGATTTTTAGGTTACCCGCTTTCGATAAAGGCGATTGCACGAGAAAATTCTGCCGCATGCCTTCTTCGTTATTGATGTACTGCACCGAAATATTTTCCGTTGCGTAAATGGCGGTATTCGCGGCTGTTTTCCAGTTTCCTTTTTTAATTTGGTTTTGATCTAGGTTGAATTTGATCTTCCAACCAGGGAGATTCCTGTATTTTATTGTATGGAGCGGTTGTAAAGGATCTTCTTTTTCCAATGGCATTTTCGTTGCCCGTGGCTCCACGGTAAAGCCGTTGTCGTTATAAAAAAAGCGCAGGTTGTTTTTCCGGTTGGGCGTACACCAGGCTTGCTTTTTTTCTTCCCAGGTAAAATGGTATTCACTTTTGCGGATGGTCGCCTCTGCTGCCGACAGCCAGCCTTCACTCCATGCCTGGGTGGTTGGTTTTTCCGACCCCGGCAACAATTCCTTTGCCGTGTTTTTAAATTTGAAGATGGAAAAAGAGGATTGTCCGGGAACATCATCGATCCGGCTCATCATTTTTTCCCTGGAGATTGGTATAACAGATATTGCCGCAGCCAGTGCGAAAAGTTTGTACATGTAAGCAATAATTTATGGGCGGAAGTAGTGGATTTTCAGGGAGATGGAGGGCAAAAATAGTTGAGGTAGGGTAACAGGCCTATAATCCAAATGGAGTATGGGATAATTATGAATTATGGATGATGAGTGCAAAAGTCAAAATTCAAAAGTGAAAACCATTAAGTTGAAACACTCTTAATTTTTTGGTTTTTAGTTTTTATTTTACAACTTGTCCCAACGAGGTCTTTGCTTACATAACTTATACAAGCTAACGTGTTTTGTAAATGCGAGACTTCGATGATTAAGAGCCGGGGTTTCACATTGATTTTATTCTCGCTTAAAATTTACGTGGATGAAAACCCCGCCCGTACAAACGCTCTCACTTTTTGGTTTTGACTTTTTACTTTGAAAACTAGTTTTTAACAAACTTCAATACCTGCTTTTCCCCTTCACTTTCCAATTCCAACCAATATTGCCCGGCAGCTAAGTTTTGTACCGGTATCTTTATGGTTTGGCCCGTTGCGTTCAACTGCATTTTTTTAACTACCTGGCCGCTGCTGTTGATGACCTGTACATTTATTTTGGTAAACGGGCCATTCAGTTGCACCTGTAATACATCTGTCGCAGGATTCGGGAATACCAGTATTGCCGCAGCACCGGTCCAGCTTAGTTGCTGTATATCACTATAATCGGTATTGCCCTGCGTGCCGGTCATTTTTAGCCGGTAGTACTGTGTTTTGTTACGGGCATTCAAATCGGTATAGGTATAATTTTCTATCGCGCCGGTATTCCTCGCCGGCACGGTGCCGATGCGGCTGAAGTTAAAACCATCGCTGCTTTTTTCTATGTCGAAGCAGCAGATACCTGCTTCCTTATCGGTTGTGAAACTGATCTTTGCGGTGCTGCGCTTTTGTTCCCAGGCTGCTTTGAAGGAAGTGAGTTCGAGCGGTAATACGCCCATGTTATTGCCATCGATGATGGACGATACATTCCGCCACGGTCCGTACACCTGGCCGGTGATGGCCGTTGCCGGGTTGTATTTTACCCTTACGCGCACTTTGGTAAACCGCCTGCCACCGAGGATCTTGTTGACAAGTGTTTTTAGTTCTGTACCGGCAAGGCCCAGGTCGGTATAGGTAGTTTGTTGCGCGGTGAACAGGGTACTGTTGGTAATGGGTGTACCGCTGTAAGCATTGTAGTTGAGCCTGGTTTCCCAAACAAGTTTTCCTTTATCCCTCCCCGCGGATGACCTGGCAAAAAGGCCCACGCCAAAATTACCCGCCAAGAAATTGCTGCTGTTGAGCGGCGTAACCAGGTTGCTGTTGTACAGGCGCATGTTGTTGCGTTTGTTATTCGTTGAAGTATTGCCATTGTACACAAAGGCCCGTCCCTCGCCGGCATTCGCTCCATCCGTATAACCATAAGCGCCAACGATCACATCACTGTACCCATCACCGTTTACATCACCCGCTGAAGCAGCCGAACCGCCCAAAAAGGCATTCGCCTGCCCGGCATCATCAGGCGTACTGTTGGGTACAAGCGATAAACCGGTAGCTGATCCATGATAAATAAAAGCGATTCCTTCGTTCGCAAAATTATCGTCATACTGGAAAGCACCGATGATCACATCGCTGTATCCATCTCCATTTACATCACCGGCACAAGCAACCGAATAACCAAAAATTGCATTGAGCTGGTTGGTAGCATCCAATATACTATTTGGTGTTGCGGAAAGCCCGGCAGCCGATCCATGGTATACAAAAGCCCTGCCTTCATTGGCAGCCGCATCGTCATAACTAATTGCGCCGATGATCACATCGCCGTAGCCATCTCCATTTACATCGCCCGCCGCAGCTACCTGGTAACCGAAACTGACATCCGCCTGGTCAGCATCATCCGGGGTATTCACAGGTGTTGCGGAAATACCGGCAGCCGATCCATGGTATACAAAAGCCCTTCCCTCGCTTGTATTGGGAGCGTCATTGTAATTGTAGGCGCCGATGATCACATCACTGAACCCATCCCCGTTTACATCCCCCGCAGAAGAAACGGAAATGCCGAAATAGGCATTCGCCTGGTCAGCATCAGCGCGGAAGCTGTTGGGCGTTGGCGATAAACCTGTTGCCGATCCTTGGTACACAAAGACAGCGCCTTCATTTGAAAACCCATCATCAAACAGGTAAGCCCCTATGATCACGTCGCTGTAGCCATCTCCGTTTACATCACCTGCCGAAGCAACCGATATGCCGAAATTGACACCGGCCTGGTTGGCATCACCGTGGGTACTATTCGCTGTTGCGGATAAACCGGCGGCTGAACCATGATATACATAAGCCCTTCCCTCGTTTATATTTGCACCATCATCATATTGCGAAGCCCCTATGATCACATCGCTGTATCCATCGGCATTTACATCACCTGCGGAAGCCACGCTCCAGCCGAAGTACGCTAGTTGCTGGTTGGTTTCGTCGAGGATGGCATTGGGTGTAGCCGCTAGCCCGGCAGCCGAACCATGGTACAGAAAGGCTCTGCCAACATTCGCAGTTGCTCCCTCATCGTATTGAGGGGTACCGATGATCACATCGCTGTAGCCATCGCCATTCACATCCCCTGCACCGGCTACCGAATATCCAAAATTAGCATTCGCCTGGTCGGCATCATCGGGTGTGCTGTTGGGTGTTGCGGAGAGCCCGGCTGCCGAGCCATGAAACACAAAGGCACCGCCTTCATCTGTTTGGCCGTTATCATACAAAGTGGCCCCGGCGATCACGTCACTGTAGCCATCACCATTTACATCCCCGGCCGAAGCAACGCCAATACCGAAACGTGCGTTTGCCTGGTTTGCTTCCAGGATAACGGCTGCTGCGATATTTATGCCCGACGGTGATCCGGGGTAAACAAAAGCCGCACCTTCATCGTTCTCGCCATTGTTGAACAGGTAAGCCCCTACGATCACATCACTGTAGCCATCGCCGTTCACATCCCCGGCACAGGCTACCGCGCAGCCCATCAAAGCGCCTGCTTCGTTGCTTTCCACGGTGGCGGCGGCCGTGGTACTGATGCCGGTAGAAGAACCATGAAAAATAAAGGCCCGGCCTTCGGTGTTCTGTCCATTGGCGTATTGATAAGCGCCTACCACCACATCGGAATAACCATCGCCGTTTACATCGCCTGCCGAAGCCACGGCAAAGCCCATCACCGCATTTGCCTGGTTGCTTTCTACCATAGCTGCCGCGGTGCTGCTGATGCCTGCGGCCGATCCATGGTACACAAAAGCCGCACCTTCACTGAGTTCTCCATTGTCGTAAAAGTGTGCGCCGGCGATCACATCACTGTAGCCATCGCCATTCACATCCCCGGCTGATGCTACGGAGTAGCCCAAAAAACCGCTGGCCTGGTTACTTTGTAATGTGGTTACGGGGGTTGTATTGATGCCTGCGGCTGAACCGTGATATATAAATACGGCTCCTTCATCTGTTTGACCGCTATCATAAAAATAGGCGCCTACTGCCACATCACTGTAACCATCGCCATTTACATCGCCCGCACCGGCCAGGGCATGGCCCATATAAGCAGCGAGCTGGTTGCTTTCCATAACTGCGGCGGCTACCGGGTTGATGCCGGTGGCCGAACCATGGTAGATGAAAACCCTTCCTTCATCGGTTTGGCCATTGTCGTAGTTAGGCGCTCCTGCAATTACATCACTGAAACCATCCCCGTTTACATCACCAGCTGATGCTACGGAGTAGCCTAAAAAACCACCGGCATAATTGCTTTCCAGGGTAGTTACGGCAACAGGTATAATGCCTGCTGCGGACCCATGATAAACGAAAGCTGCTCCTTCATCGGTTTGGCCATTATCGAAAGAATAAGCGCCAACGATCACATCGCTGTAACCGTCGCCGTTTACATCGCCTGCCGATGATACACTATAGCCCATTCTTGTATTTACCTGGTTCGCTTCTATACTGGTAGCGGGTGTGGTGCTCAACGGGTCGATGGTAACAGGGTATGCGGCACCGGTAGTATTTACATGAATGCTGTATTGGTTGTTCTTGTTTTTTTTGATAGTGGCTTCCAATACTTTACCCGTTGCATCCCACACTTTCAGTTGTTCGTATTGTAATACTGTTTTATACTTACGTGAAAAATGCAGGGCCCGGTTGTCGACCAGGGTAGTCCTGAGTTTTGTTTTGATGTGGAAACGGATGTCGATTGTATTGCTGCCCGACAAAGGCCGGTGCACCACGAAATTCTGCCGCATGCCTTCCTCGTTGTTGATGTATTGTACGGTCATATCATCGCCCACGTATTCAGCCCTATTGCCGCTTACTTTCCAGGATCCGCTTCGGGCCTGATTTTTATCCAGTTCGAATTTTATTTGCCAGTTGGGAATTGTTTTGTATTTTATTTCAGCGGGATTTTGCAACGGGTCAAATTCACCAACGGGTACCTGTGTTGTTCTTGGCTCAACAACGAACCCTTTTTCATCATAAAAGAAACGGAGGTTGTGTTTACGGTTGGGCGTGCAATAAGCTTTTGATTTTTCTTCCCGGGCAAAATTGTATTCTGCTTTGCGGATATTTTCCTTTGCGGTAGCCTCCCAGTTGGCGGTTATGACCTGGGGCATTTTTTTTCCAGGCGATAAAAGATTTTCGGGCGGGGCGATCCTGTATAAAAAGCCAGCAGGAAAGGAGGTCGTGGTTTCAATGCCGGTAAAATTTTCCTTATTCAGTCTTGTTGTAACAGGTAAAACTGCAATTGCTGCTGCAAGGGTAAATAACTTATACATCAGTCGGGGTTTTAAAGGTAAAGGGATGGCGTAACAAATATAGCAAAAGGCAGGGAGCAGGCTATACTGTTAACCGTAATTGATCTGCCGGTATTTGGAATGGGCCACCTGTCCATCTTATCTTTACCAAAGTACCTTAAGATCCATGGAGCATAACGGCTAATATAAATTCATAATTCATAAATCATAATTCCCCCCCCATGTTCACTTACCAACAACTATTCGATTTCAGCAAATCCGTTTTTGATAAAATGGGTTGCCCCGAAGAAGATGCAATCATGGCAACGCAATCCTTACTCGCTGCCGATCTCCGCGGTGTAGACAGTCATGGTGTAGCGCGTTTATCCGGTTACGTTAGGTTGTGGGAAGTACAGCGTGTGAATGCAACGCCCGATATTAAGATCGTGCATGAAACACCTTCAACGGCTGTGGTAGATGCGGATGCGGCGCTTGGTTTGGTAGCAGCGCCCATCGCCATGCAAATCGCGATCGACAAAGCAAAGCAGGTAGGCACCGGGTGGGTGAGTGTAAAGAACAGCAACCACTTCGGCATTGCCGGCAGTCATGCTATGATGGCCCTGGAAAATGACATGATCGGCATTGCCATGACGAACGCTTCGGCCCTGGTAGCGCCTACTTATTCCATCGAAAAATTACTCGGCACCAACCCCATCGCTGTGGCCATTCCCGCGGGTAATGAACCGCCCTTCGTGGCCGATTTTGCTACCACCACGGCGGCCAACGGCAAACTCGAAATACTGCAACGTAAAAATATGGACACGCCTAGCGGTTGGGTACAAACGAAGGACGGCCATCCTTCCACCAACGCGAATGAATTGAAAGAAGGCGGTGCCTTGTTGCCGCTCGGTGGCGATAAGGAACACGGCAGTCACAAAGGGTATGGACTCGGTGCCATCGTGGACATTTTTTCAGCGGTTCTCAGCGGCGCCAACTATGGTCCCTGGGTGCCGCCTTTCCCCGCTTACGTCCCCATGCCGGAGAACATGCCCGGCGAAGGCATTGGTCATTTTTTCGGTGCCATGCGCATCGATGCGTTCCGTTCCGCGGATGAATTTAAATTACACATGGACAACTGGATCACCCGTTTCCGCGCGGCCAAAACCATTCCCGGACAGGAGAAGCTCATCATCCCCGGTGATCCCGAACGCGAAATGGAAACAGAAAGAAGGGTCAACGGCATACCACTGTTGCCCGCTATAGTAAAGGATTTGGAGGCATTGGGAGAACGCTTCGGTATAAAACTATAGAGAAGGAATATGAAATAGGTAATATTGGATATTTTTTTCAATTCAATTCAGCCCTAAAACCCTAAACTCCCTAAACCTTCTAATCCCTCTAAACCCTAAACTTCTAAACCCCTAAACCATTTCGTAATTCATTCTTTATCTTTGCGGCTCTCTTAATTTTTCCATTTACAAAAACGAGCGCAGAAAATGAAAGTAATGAAATTTGGCGGCACCAGTGTAGGCAAACCCGAACGCATGCATGAAGTAGCGAAGCTGATCACCAAAGATGAAGAAAGCAAGATCGTTGTATTATCGGCCCTGAGCGGCACTACCAATGCATTGGTGGAGATCAGTCACAGCCTGGCCTCGGGCGACCGTTCCGCCGCGAAGCAACAGATAGAAGCGCTGGAAAATCATTACCGCGCATTCATCGGGCAACTCCTCAGCACCGATGCCGCTCTTGAAAAAGCAGCCGCCACCTTATCGGAGCACTTCGAATTTTTAACCATCATCTTAAAAATATCTTTCAGCGAAGCGCTGAACAAAGACATCCTGGCGCAGGGCGAACTGCTGAGTACCAAATTATTTTCCATCTATCTGCAGGAACAAAATATCAACCACGTGCTGTTGCCGGCACTCGACTTCATGACGATCGACGGGTATGATGAACCGCAGATCGGTACCATCAAGGTAAAACTATCGCAACTGTTGCAAAAGCACAAAGAAGTCCCGGTGTTTATCACGCAGGGGTACATCAGTCGCAACGCAAGGGGGGAAGTGGACAACCTTAAAAGGGGCGGCAGTGATTACAGCGCTTCACTGATCGCTGCAGCAGTGAACGCCAGTGTTTGTGAAATATGGACGGACATCGACGGCATGCACAACAACGATCCCCGGGTGGTGAGCAAAACAGTAGCTATTGAACAGATGAGCTTTGAAGAAGCCGCCGAGCTGGCTTATTTCGGCGCCAAGATATTGCACCCGGCCAGTATCTGGCCCGCGCAATATTTCAATGTACCCGTACGGTTGCTCAACACCATGCAGCCAGGGGCGCCCGGTACGCTCATCGCCGAAAAGTCGAACAGCGTAGGGGTAAAAGCGGTAGCTGCCAAAGACGGCATCACCGCCATCAAGATCAAGAGCAGCCGCATGTTGCTGGCTTATGGTTTTTTAAGAAAAGTATTTGAAGTATTTGAAAAATACCGCACGTCCATCGATATGATCACGACCTCTGAAGTGGCGGTTTCCGTTACCATCGACAACGACCTGCACCTGCCCGAGATCACGAAGGAACTGGAAGTATTTGGCTCTGTTGAAGTGGATACCAACCAAACCATTGTATCCATCGTGGGCAACGAGATCACGCAAACGGAAGAGGTGATGCAGAAATTATTTGAATCCATTTCCGGCATCCCGGTGCGCATGGTAAGCTATGGCGGCAGCAAACACAATATTTCTTTACTGATCCCAAGGAGTTATAAAGAGGAAACGTTGCAGATGCTGAATAAGGGGCTTTTTGGATTATAAAATGAAAATGTGAAAATTCGAAGATGTGAAAATAGAGATCATAGTTACCTCAAGTTTTCATTGTTAATGTTCACTTCCGGACAACGAAACTTCATTAAGCCATTTTCATATTTTCACATTTTCAAATTTGTATGCTTAGCTTCTTATAAATAAAACTCATCAGCCACGCCGGCCCGATCATCAAAAATTGAATGTCTTTGAGGAAGGATGGTTTCTTTCCTTCCACTTTATGTCCATAAAACTGCCCAACCCAGGCAACCACGAAAATAATAATACATACCAGCCATAAAGGTGCAAAGCCGGCACCTTCGATCAAATGGCAAAGCCACAGGCAAACAGCACCGAACAGCAGCATGCCGATCCATAACGTACGGGATAAAGAAAAATAATATACAACCACCAACGCCAGCAGGATCATGGCTACATTAACTGTTATGCCGCTTACGACCCAGGGTAATTTAATGCCATAGAACAAGCCTACAATCGAAAAAAAGATCGCGGGTACACAGATCCAGTGGATGGCTTTATTGGTTTCGTTGCGGTGACTTTCACCGTATTCACTAAGCCATTGTTCAATCGGTTTCATTTCTGTTGGTTTTGCTTGTATTAAAGTTAATCAAAAAGCACATTAACATTCCTTTTACAACAAAAACCTAATTACCAGCGTCTTATAAACGGTTTTTCATAGGATATTGGATTAAAACGGGGCCGGATTTTCATCCTTGGCCCCTCTTTATTTAAAAAATATTAAAATTACCGGAGCCTAAATCTCTGGCATGGTTTTATAACGTACATACATTGGTTTTTCATAGGATATTGGATAAATACGGGGCTGGATATTCATCCTGGCCCCTCCTTTTATACCAGGATTTAAGGATTTGCAGAATTAGTTTATACCCAATCATTTGTTTCTTCCTGTATAGTAAGTGCTAAATTCTTTAAACAGTCGATCTCTTCAACTACATTCAACAATCTTCAACAACTTTCAACCTCCAACTCTAAACATCCTAAACCCTCTAAACTTCCAAATCTTTACAATAAAAAACTCCCCGTAAAAACGAGGAGCTTCATCAATAAGAAATTCTTTTATCTACACGATCAGCATGGCATCGCCGTAGCTGAAGAAACGGTATTTATCTTTGATCGCTTTTTTATAGGCTTCCATCATCAGGTCGTAACCGGCAAACGCGCAGGCCATGATCAGCAGGCTCGTCTTCGGTAAATGAAAGTTGGTCACCAATGCATCCGCGATGTTGAAATTATAGGGTGGGTGGATAAAGTGATTCGTCCAGCCTTCCGAAGGTTTCAATAACTTTTGCGCGGTGAAGGAAGATTCCATCGCCCTCATTGTTGTTGTACCAATGGAGCAGATGCGGCTGCCGCCTTCTTTCGCTTTGTTTACGATCTTGCAGGCTGCTTCCTCGATGCGGTAATATTCGGCATCCATTTTATGTTTGCTCAAATCCTCCACCTCGATCGGGCGGAAAGTGCCGAGGCCGGTATGTAAGGTGGCTTCCGCAAAACGAACGCCTTTTATCTCCAGTCTTTTGATCAGTTCCTTGCTGAAGTGCAAACCTGCAGTAGGAGCTGCTACGGCACCTTCGTGCTTGGCATACACGGTTTGATAACGTTCCTTGTCATCGTCCTCCGGCTTGCGCTTGATGTATTTTGGCAGCGGCGTTTCACCCATGAAATCGAGCATGGTACGGAACTCTTCTTCGGTGCCATCCCACAAAAAGCGGATGGTACGGCCACGGCTCGTGGTGTTGTCGATCACTTCGGCTACCAGTTCGTCGCTTTCGCCGAAATATAATTTATTGCCCACGCGAATCTTGCGCGCCGGGTCCACGATCACGTCCCACAACTTATTCGCCTTGTTCAGTTCCCTCAATAAAAAAACCTCGATCTTGGCGCCGGTCTTTTCCTTGCGGCCATACATGCGCGCGGGAAATACTTTCGTGTTATTCACAACGAATACATCCTTGTCATCGAAATATTCAATGATGTCTTTAAAATGCCTGTTCTCGATCTGGCCAGTTTTACGGTGTACCACCATCATACGGCTGTCTTCACGTTTTTTGGTTGGATGCTGGGCGATGAGGTTAAGCGGAAGATCGAAACGAAACTGGGATAATTTCATGCAACAAATTTTAGTTTAAATTACTGTTACATGCCTTGTACTGTAGGATTTACAGAGATGTTCTTCCCGGGTGGGGAAATTGATCATGTTACGGCATGATTTAAAGTGGGCGAAGGTACGATTTAATTCCATATTTTCCGGGATACATTTCTGATTTATTTAATACCGGAACGATTCGTTAAAGCTGGCCCGTTTATTTTGTGAATTAACGGCTTATACTCATCTTTATAAATACCGGTTAATACTACGCCCTTATGCATAAAAAGACCTTTTACCTTCTGCTGTGCCTGTTGGCGCTTTGTGGACAATATGCGGAAGCGCAAAAAAAATCAACCCCCAAATATCCAAGCCTTTTCTGGGAGATCACGGGCAACGGGCTCACCCGCCCGTCTTACCTTTTTGGCACCATGCACGTGAGCAACAAAATGGTGTTCCACCTCAGCGATTCTTTTTATACTGCGTTGAAAAGTGTGGATGCTGTGGCACTCGAACTCAACCCCGATACCTGGCAGTCGAAGATGGTGGAAATGAACAAGGTGAAACAGGACTACAGCAATTTTGTGCAGTCGCCCCGCGGCGACCTGCTCACCGAAAAATCCTTTGCCATCGGTCCTTATGCCGACGAACTGAAAATGGCCATGAGCAGCGAACCCACCATGGTGAACAGCCTGTTGTACCGCAGCTATAAAGCCCGCGAGGATTTCGAGGAAGATACTTTTCTGGACCTGTACATTTACCAGACGGGTAAAAAATTAGGCAAACGCGCTACCGGGGTGGAGGATTATTTTGAAACGGAAAAGATCGTGCTCGAAGCCTATGCCGATATGGCGAAAGAAAAGAAAAAAAAATCGCTCGACCTGGATGGCGAATCCATGTACAATATTTCTGAAAAAACGCAGGAAGCTTACCGCCGCGGCGATCTCGACCTGCTCGACTCCCTGAGCCGCATGGTGGACCGTTCAGAAGCCTTTACCGAAAAATTCCTCTATAAACGAAACGAGATACAGGCCAACTCGATGGATACCATCATGCGCAAAAGTTCGCTTTTCGTAGGTGTAGGCGCTGCACATTTACCAGGCAAACGGGGCGTGATAGAACTGTTACGGGCAAAAGGTTACCAGTTGCGGCCCATCTTTATGAACGACCGCGACGCCCTGCAAAAAGATACCGTGGATCATTTGAAAGTACCGGTTGTACTGACGACCAGGACGGCTGAAGACGGTTTTTACTCCGTCGACATGCCCGGGCCACTCTTCAATCTTTCTGAAGATTCAAGGAGCCTCGACCGCCGCCAGTATTCCGACATGAGCAATGGTTCTTATTACGTGGTATCGCGCATCAAAACCTACGCGGGCTTCATCGGGCAGGACGAAACGGAAGTGTTGAAAAAAGTGGACAGCGTATTGTATGAAAACATTCCCGGTAAAATATTGTCGAAAAAAGCGATTACGCGTAACGGTTATGCGGGATACGACATCAGCAACCGCACCCGCAGCGGCAACCTGCAGCGCTACAATATTTTTGTAACGCCCCTGGAAATACTGATGTTTAAAATGAGCGGTAAAGAAAGTTATGTACAAGGCCCCGAGGCCGAACAATTTTTTTCTTCCATCCGCATGAAAGAGCCCAACAACAGCCTGCAGGAATTTACACCGGCCAGGGGTGGCTTCGCGATCGGCTTCCCGCAAACGCCTGCTTCTTTCTTTAATGATAATACGGCAGATGGCATCGACCGCTGGGAATATTATGCGGGCGATAAAACTACCGGTGACGCCTACCTTGTTTTTAAGAAAAGCGTTTACAATTTCAGGATAGTGGACGAGGACAGTTTCGACCTGGGATTGATAGAATCTTCTTTTCGTTCTTCGGAGTATTTCGACAAACAACAAAGCCGGCAGTTCGGTTCGCTCAACGGCTATCCCTACCTCGACGTAAAAGAAAAAATGAAAGATGGCAGCATCATCTCCGCCCGCTACCTTATTAAAGGTCCGGACTATTACGTGATCGCTGCAAGGTCGAAAAATAAGAAAAAAGATTTCAGCTCCTTTTTACAATCCTTCCACTTTACGAAGGAAAATTACGGCCCAACGAATTTATACACAGATACCAGCTTTCGGTTTACGGTAAATACGCCCGTGTTCCCGGTGCTTGACGAGGATTACCGCGGGCGCGCGGAGAAAACCGCTTCCGATATGGCTGCAGGCTCCTCCGGCAATACCGAATTCTGGCCCAAAATAAAAACAGCCTTGTTTAAAAACGACAGCACGGGCGAAAGGATCGCCGTGAACATACAGGAATATCCAAAATATTATTTCCCGAGAGACAATAAGCCTTTCTGGAAAGACGAATTGCTGGAGTCGGCGAAAAGGGCAGACCTGGTGTTGAGGAAATCGGATTCATCGCGGCTGGCTGGTGGCGGTATGCGCTACGATTTTATTTTCAGCGACACGGGTTCTTCCCGTACCATCCGCCGTATGGTACAGTTGGATGGCCGTTATCTCTACAGTCTTGTAACGATGGGCGATACCTTGTCGGCACCCAGTGCCTTCGTGAGTTCTTTTTTCAACAGTTTTACACCCATCCGCGCAAAGGCGGGTGAAGGTATTTACGACAATAAGTTACCTGCTTTTTTTGCAGACATTTTCAGTAAGGACAGTACCACGCGTGCCAAAGCAAGACAATCGATTTCCAATGTGTATTATGGTGAGCAGGGTGTGCCGGGCATCATCAATGCCATCAACCAGCTATCGTTTACCGATAAGGATTATTTTGGAATAAAGTCGAAACTCATCGCCGAACTGGGGTATATAAAAGATACGGTAAAGCCTGTGGTGGTACAACACCTGAAAAAGATATACGAGCAAACGGCCGATACCAGTTTCTTCCAGAATGAGGTGCTGATGGCGCTGGCAAGGCACAAAACGCAACCTGCTTATGATCTTTTAAAAACGTTGTTGTTACAGGATCCGCCGGTATTTGACAATAATTATACTTACAGCCTGCTCTTCAATTACCTCGACGATTCGCTGGCGTTGGCCCGCAGCTTTTATCCCGAACTGATGCAGTTGTCGACACTCGATGATTACAAGGACCGCGTAACCGGTATGCTGGTGAAACTGGTGGACAGTAATATGATCACAGCAAAAGATTACGATACTTATTACGCGAAAATATATTTCGATGCCAAGATAGAATTGAAGAAACAACGCAGCAAGGACGAAAAGCTGATGGAAAAAGAACGCAAGAAAGACGACGACAACAACGGCAATAATTACCAGCGTTATGGCAGCAGCTATGCTAACAGTAAGACAGACCTGGACAATTACAGTGTTTTATTATTGCCTTTTTACGACCAGCATAATACCGTGCCTAAATACTTCGAACGGCTGCTCCAGTCAAACGATCCTATGGTGCGCATGAATGCTTCCGTGTTGTTGTTGAAAGGAGGGAAGAAGGTGGCCGATAACATTTTGCTGCAACTGGCTTCGGATGATAAATACAGCAGCCGTTTGTACAGCCGGCTGGAGAAGATCAACCGCACGGATGCATTCCCGGCGAAATACAAATCGCAGGTAGCGCTCAGCAGGAGTTACCTGGTGAATTCAAGAAACTACGACAAGATCGATTCCATTGCGCTCATCAGCAAACAAAAAGCAACTTACCGTAATAAAAAAGGGACCGTTTACTTTTTTAAATACCGCGTAAAAAAAGAAGACGACTGGAAGATCGGCATCAGCGGGCTGCAACCGGAAAATGAAAAAGAAATAAGCAGCGATGATAAACTGGTGCTGATGACAGATAAAAAAATAAAAGAAGACGAACCGCTGCATGAGCAACTGCAACTCCAGCTAAAAAAACTATTGTTCAATTTTCACAAGAGCGGCAGGAATTTTTACAACAGCAATGATTATGCGAGGGTGATGCGGACGATTGACTAACGAAATGCAAATTATGAGTTATGAACCGGGCAAAGAAGGATATGCTCATCTATAGCCTATTGCCCATGCTGTTTTAAATGAGTGCAGAGTATTTTGAACTTGCCAACTTATTGCATTCATAATTCCTAACTCCTAATTCATAATTCTTTCCCCGGTATCGCTGCAATTAACTTCTTTGTATACTCGTTTACGGGTTCGTTGTACACCTGTTCCGCGCTGCCCGTTTCCACGATCTTTCCTTTTTGCATCACCATGATGCGGTCGCAGGTATAATGTACCACCGACAGGTCGTGCGAAATAAAGAGCGCGCTGAAGTTAAATTCCTTCCTGAAATCATTGAGCAAATTCAGTACCTGTGCCTGTACGCTTACATCGAGTGCGGAAACGCTTTCATCGAAAATAAGAAAGGAGGGGTCGGTGATCAGCGCGCGGGCGATACAGATGCGCTGGCGCTGGCCGCCGCTGAATTCATGCGGGTAACGGTTAAAGTGATCGCCGTTGAGGTTTACTTTTTCCAGCAGGGAAATGGCTTTTTCTTTCCTGGCTTTTTTATTGGCCAGCAAGCCGTGGACCTGTAACGGTTCGGTGATGGAATCGCCGATGCTGAGCCTGGGATTCAGCGAACCGTAAGGATCCTGGAAAACGACCTGCAAATCTTTGCGCATGCCGCGAAGGGTGGAAGGTTGTATGGTCGTGATGTCTTTCCCGTGCAAAAGGATCCTGCCCGAAGTAGCGGGAACCAGTTGCAGGATCGTTCTGCCCAACGTTGTTTTGCCGCAACCGCTTTCGCCTACGAGTCCTAATATTTCACCTTGCCGCACCGTGAAGCTCACATCATCCACCGCGTTGAAATAAGTGATGGGTTTACCGAAAATATTTTTCTTCAAAGGAAAATGCACGGATAAATTTTCAACCTGCAATACGGTTTCGCCCGGCAGGTCCGGTTCAATAAGACCGGTTGATTTATTTTGCGGAACTGTTGAGCTCACATTCATAAAATCACTCACTACCGGCAGTCTTTTATTTTTAGGGTGACCGGCGGGCCGACAAGCCAGCAAGGCTTTGGTATAAGGATGTTGCGGGTTGCTGAGTATCGTTTTCGCCGGGCCTTGTTCCACGATCTCTCCTTTCAGCATCACCACGATCGTATCGGCAATATCCGCCACCACGCCCAGGTCGTGTGTAATGAGCAACACGCCCATGTTGTTTTTTATTTGTAATTCGCGGATCAGTTCGAGGATGGTTTTCTGTACGGTTACGTCCAGCGCCGTAGTAGGTTCATCGGCAATTAAAACGGATGGGTCGCAACTCATGGCCATCGCGATCATCACGCGTTGTTTTTGTCCACCACTCATCTGGTGCGGGTACTTCTTCAATGTATTTTCCGGATCAGGCAGTCGTACCTGGCTGAACAGTTTAATGGTTCTTTGCCTTGCTTCGGCCCGGCTGATCTTTTTGTGCAACTGCAAAGCTTCCATCACCTGGTCGCCAACGGTGAATACGGGATTCAGCGCCGTCATTGGCTCCTGGAAGATCATGGAGATGTTGTTGCCACGGGTTTTACGGAGTTCATTCCCGGTTATGGACAGCAGGTCAACCGGGGGTTTATTTTTTTCGTGGAAAAGGATGCGGCCACTCACTTTTGCAGCCGGTGGCAACAAACCCAGGATGGATAAAGCTGTAACGGATTTACCCGAACCACTTTCGCCTACCACAGCTACCAGTTCCCCACGGTGAAGGGTAAACGAACTTTGCTTTACCGCATTGCTAAAGCCTTCACTTCCTTTGAAACCGATGGCGAGTTGTTGCAGTTCGAGCAGGGGTGTCATTTATTCACCACTTTTATCAATACTGATTTGGGAGGCTTTGGATAGTAGGCCATGCACACGATGCATTCTTTCGATGCGGCGGTATCGATTGTAAAATAAAATTCATCGCCTTCGTTGATAGAAGCCGGCAGGTCGCATGGATTGCCGGGCGAAAAAACATTTTGATAGGTTTTGCCGGTCGATTCATTCGTCCAGCTTTTTACGATCAGCGAAGTATCCATATCGCCTTCGAGCAGGCGGATGGTGTAGTTCATGCACATCGCCTTGATCTCCAGTTTGCCTTTGTACACTTTAGCCGCGCTTTCTTTACTGCTGCATTTATCGGCCGATACGGTGAGGAGGAATAAAGAACTGAGGATGAGTAGTAATTTCATAACCTGGATTTTTTACCTGATTAAATTGTCTGAACTGTATTAATTGTCTGAACTGTGATTTTGAATGATTAAATGATTTGCTATGATATTGTCTGAACTTTGATTCGCCTGATTAGGACGATTATCCTGAAAGAACTCCTTCAACTATGTTCAACTATTTTCAACCGCCGTTTCC
>Ga0247806_10000710_pt1 | contig 18815 bp, 17 predicted proteins | sample UWRJL059202B1_FD_179935 | JGI IMG/M metagenome (GOLD analysis project Ga0247806, IMG submission 179935) | Plant litter microbial communities from Arlington Agricultural Research Station in Wisconsin, United States - UWRJ-L059-202B-1 | ecosystem: Environmental > Terrestrial > Plant litter >... | reverse complement strand
TCATCGGTCTATCCTTGGGTCAAATAAAACGGGCGCCTAGGCGCCCAAAACTTGAGCGCATTCATAGGGAAGTTGATTGGGGCTGTCAACGCAGCACAGCACCAGTTTTCCCAACTTATCCGCAGCCAGCTATGAGGCTTTCCCCGCCACGTCACGGCTGGTTCCTAAGCGCCGAGCACAGCCTCCTGCGGCACTTCGATTTCGCGCCAGCGATGGCACGCCACCAGCCGGTTGTTCTCGATGGTTTCGAGCGGCGGGCGCTTTTCGGCGCAATAGGGCTTGGCGAACCGGCATCGCGTCCGGAAAGTGCAACCCGACGGCGGATTGATCGGCGACGGAATTTCGCCGCGCAGGGCGTCGATATTGCGCAGCCGCGCCAGTTTCGGGTCGGGAATCGGCACTGCGGTCAGCAGCGCCCGCGTATAGGGGTGCCGCGGTTCCTCGTAAATCTCGTCGCCGGTCGCCAGCTCGACGATCCGCCCGAGATACAGCACCAGGATTCGATCGGACACGTGCCGCACGACACTGAGATTGTGCGAGATGAAGATCAGCGTCAGGCCCAGCTCATCCTTGAGCTCGGCCAGGAGGTTCAGGATTTGCGCCTGGATCGAAACGTCGAGCGCCGACACCGGCTCATCGCAGACAATCAGCTTGGGCTCGGTGATCAGGGCCCGGGCGATACCGATGCGCTGGGCCTGCCCGCCGGAAAACTCGTGCGGATAGCGGTTGATCATCTCGGGCAACAGCCCCACCGAGGCCATGGTCTTGAGCACGCGGGCCCGCCGCTCTTCCTTGTTGAGCTCGGGCCGCAGCGTGCGCAACGGATCGGCGATGATATCGCCCACAGTCATGCGCGGATTGAGCGAAGCCAGCGGATCCTGGAAGATGATCTGCAGATCCTGCCGGCGCATGCGCATCTCTTCGGCCGGCAGTTTGGTCAGGTCCTGGCCTAGCCAGAGCACCTGCCCCTCGTCGGGACTGAGCAACTGCAAGATGCAGCGCCCCAGTGTCGACTTTCCGCAACCGCTCTCGCCCACGATCCCGAGCGTTTCGCCTTTGCGAATGGAGAAATTGATGTCCTCGAGCGCCGTTAGCGTCAGCGCCTTGCTGAACAGGCCACCGGACACGGAAAAGGTCTTCTTGAGGCCTTTGATTTCGAGCAGATTGATTGGGGTCTGGTCCATCAGGCGACCTTTCCATAGGCCATCGGGCCTTCATAAAAGCAGGCTTTTTCGCGCCCATTACCGGTATCGATCAGCGGTGGCCGCTCGATCAGGCAGCGGTCGAACGCAAAGGCGCAGCGCGGATTGAACGAGCAGCCCTTCGGCAAATGTTCGAGGCTTGGCGGCATGCCCTGGATCGGATCGAGCCGCTTGGCCCGCTTGGCGATATGCGGCGTCGAGTGCAGCAGCCCCAGCGTGTAGGGATGACGCGGATCGTAGAACAAATCGTCAGTCACGCCTTTTTCCACGGCCCGTCCGCCATACATCACCATCATGCGGTCGGCGACGCCCGCTACCACGCCCAGATCATGGGTGATCAGCACCAGCGAGGTGCCGAAGTCATTGGTCAGCGTCTTGAACAGGTCGAGCATCTGCGCCTGCACGGTCACATCCAGCGCCGTCGTCGGCTCATCGGCAATCAGAATTTTAGGCTGGCATAGCAGCGCCATGGCGATCATCACGCGCTGACGCATGCCGCCCGACAATTCGTGCGGATATGCATTGGCCCGCTTGACCGGCTCGGGGATACCCACGCGTTCCAGCATTTCGATCGACGTCTTCACGGCCTGGGCCTTGTCGAAGCCGCGATGCTTGACCAGCACTTCGCTCAGCTGCGTCTTGACCTTGAGGGTCGGGTTCAGCGAGGTCATCGGATCCTGGAAAATCATCGCGATGTCCTTGCCGCGATGGCGATCCAACTCGTTGGCCGGCATGCCGATCAGGTTGATGTCCCCCATCATGGCGCGGCCACCGGCCCGGCCGTTCTTTGCCAACAGACCCATGATGGCGAGAAACGCCTGGCTTTTGCCGGACCCTGACTCGCCGACCACGGCCATGGTTTCCCCTTCCGAGAGATTAAAGTTCATCTCCCGGACCGCGTGCACTTCGCTCTCGTGCAGCTCGAACGTCACCGACATGTCTTGAACGGACAAAACCTGTTTCATGTTAGCGATCCTTGGGGTCCAGCGCATCGCGCAGACCATCCCCGATATAGGTGAGACAAAGCAGCAGGCTGACTAGCACCACGGCTGGCCCGATCAGCATCCATGGCAGGGTTTCCGCAACGGGTGCGCCGAACGAAATCAGCGTACCGAGCGAGGTCTGCGGCTCTTGTACGCCGAGGCCGAGATAGCTGAGGAAACTCTCGGTCAGGATGATTTCGGGAATGGTCAGCGTCGCGTAAATCACCACGGGCCCGGTCAGATTGGGCACGATGTGGCGCATGATGATGGTCCAGGGTTTCGCCCCGCCCGCCTTGGCCGCCTCGACGAACTCGCGTTCCTTGAGCGACAGGGTCTGTCCGCGCACGATGCGCGCCATGGTCAGCCATTCCAAACACCCGATGCCGACGAACAGCAGCACCGGATTGCGCCCGAAGATCACCACGAGGATGATGACGAACAGAATATAGGGCAGCGCATACATGATATCGACGAAGCGCATCATCACCGCATCGACCTTGCCGCCGAAATAGCCGGCGACGGCGCCGTAGATCACGCCGATGATGACCGACACCAGCGTCGCGACCATGGCCACGATCAGGCTCATCTGGGTGCCCTGCATGATGCGGGCCAGCATGTCACGCCCGTTCTGATCGGTGCCGGCATAGTGCCCGGCCTCGAAATTGGGCGGCTTGCGAATGCCGCTCCAGTCGATCTTGTCATAGGTCCAAGGCAGGAAATATGGCCCGACGAACGCAAACAGGATGATGAACAGTACGACGAAAATCGACAGCACGGCCGCCTTGTTGCGCCTGAGGCGACGCACGGCGTCCTGGGTCAGCGAGCGGCCCTTGGGCGCGTCCAGCGTTTCGAGTTGCTTGGCGTAATTGGTGAGGACCTGGTCCTTGCCTGTGATACCGGCCATCAGTTGTACCTCACCTTGGGGTCGAGCCAGGCATAGATGATGTCGACCAGCAGGTTCACCGCCAGGATGATGAACATGTACAAAATGGTCGTACCCAACACGAGGCCGTAGTCCCGGTTCAGCGCCGCGCTAATGAAATAGCGCCCGATCCCGGGCAGCGCAAAAATCTGTTCGACCACCAGCGACCCGGTGAGCAGATAGCTCAACCCTGGCCCCAGATAGCTGACAACGGGAAGCAGCGCCGGCTTGATGGCATGACGCGCCAGGATCAGGCGCGTACCCAGGCCCTTGGAGCGCGCTGTGCGCACATAATTGGTGCCGAGCACCTCGATCATCGAGCCGCGCATCAGCCGCGCCGTCCGCCCGGCATGGGGCAGCACCAGCACCGTCACCGGCAGCACCAAATGGGCAATCGAGCCGTTCTGCCAGCCACCCGCCGGGAACCAGCCCAGATACACCCCGAACACCAGCTGTAAAATGCTCCCGATCAGGAAGTTGGGCACCACCAGCCCGATCATCACCAGCAGCACCAAAACATAATCGGGCAGCTTGTTTTGATAGAGAGCCGACAGCGACCCCGCGAGCAAGCCAACGACCGTGCCGATGACGAAGGCGGTAAAGCCCAGCATCAGCGTGAACGGCAGGCCGATAGCCAGCATCTGGCTGACGGTAAAATCGTTGTAGACCATCGATGGCCCGAAATCGCCGCGCACCAGACCCCACACATAGATGAAGTACTGCTGGATCAGGGGCAGATCGAGATTGTAGTAGGCGCGCAAATTCGCCAGCGTCTGCGGCGGCAAGGCACGTTCACCGTCGAATGGGCCACCCGGCGCCAGTCGCAGAATGAAAAAACAGGCAGTGACGGCGATCAGCGCTACCGGCAAAGCCGAGAGCACGCGCCGTGCAGCATATCCGAACATGGATGGGCACCTTTTTTAGTCCGCCGAGTCACCGATCGCGTCTCAAGGCAGAGAGGCCTTGCCGCCCGTGTGGGGCGGCAAGGCGGTTTCACAACTATTCGGTCTTGGTCAGCCAGCGCGTGCGGTGAATGTCCGCAGCGTTGTTGACAAAACCGGTGACCGACGGCGCGACCACGTTCTGGGCGATGTAGTTGTAGATCGGGATGGCGGCATATTCGTCCATGGCGAGCTTTTCAGCCTGCCCGAGCAAGGCAGCACGCGCTGCCAGATCCTGCTCTTTGGTCGCCTGTTCCATCAGGCTGTCGAACTCTGGGTTGGAATAACGGCCATAGTTATTGCCCCAGTTGGTTTCGCCACCTTGGGCGATACCGGTGCGCAGCAGATCGAGCGTGTTGGACGGATCGGAATAGTCGAGCAGCCAGCCGGCACGGCCGATCTGGAAATCACCCACGCGCAGTGCGTCGTAGTGCACGGCGGTTTCCGAGTTGAACAATTCGGTCTTGACCCCGATCTGCTCCCACATCGACGAGATAGCAACGGCGATACGCTGGTGATTGTCGTTGGTATTGTACTTGAGCTGGACCTGCAGCGGCGTCGAGGCAGTGTACCCGAGGCCTTCCATGATCGTCTTGGCTTCCGCCACGCGCTCTTCGTAGCTGAGGCCGATCCACTCGGGCTGATAGACGGCAACGCCCTCGTAATTGGCGGTGCCTTCAGGCACCCAGCCATACATAGGCAATTCGCCGGTGCCGAGCACATCTGGCCCAATGACGTCGCGATTGATGGCCATCGACAGCGCCTTGCGCACATCCGGATTGTCGAAGGGCGGCTTTTCCTGGTTGATCACGTAGTAATAAATGCCCAGGAACGGCGCGAAATAATCCTGGCCGGGCAGATTGGTCTTGATCCACTCGGCCTGGTCCGACGGAATGTCCGTCAGGATATCATACTCGCCGGCGCGATAACGCGACAGGGCGGCGGACAGATCGTCCTGCACGAAATAATTGACTTCATCGATCTGGACCTTGGCAGCGTCCCAGTAGGTCTCGGACTTGACCGACTTGATATAGCTGCCCGGCACCCATTCCTTGATGCTGTAAGGTCCGTTGCTGACGATGTTGTCGACATTGGTCCACTGGTCGCCAACCTTGTCGATCAGGTGCTTTGGCACGGGGTAAGCCGTGTAGTGCGTCAGCGCCTGGAGGAAAAACGGCGTTGGACCTTCGAGCGTGATCTCGACGGTCTTGTCGTCGAGCGCCTTGACGCCAAGCTCGTTGAAATCCGTGACCGAGCCGTCGGCGATTTCCGAACCATTGACGATGGGGAACTGCAGATAAGCATATTCCGAGGCTGTCGCCGGGTTGAACAGGCGCTGGAAGGCGAACACGAAATCTTCGGCCGTCACCGGCTCGCCGTCGCTCCACTGAATGCCGTCGCGCAGCTTGAACGTGTACACCAAACCGTCATCGGAAATGGTGTAGCTTTCCGCCTGGCCGGGAATCGCTTCTGCATTGGCATCTTCGGCCATCAGGCCTTCGATATAGTCGCCAATGATGCGGTTTTCCCAGTCGCCCGATGCCTTGTGGGGGTCGATCGAGCCGGGCTCGGAGCCGTTCATCATGTTGAGCGTCACGGCGGATGCCGCTGTGCTCATCAACAGCGCCATGGCGCCTGCCGTTGCGACGGCCGTCAGGGTTTGCGTGAATTTCATGCTGGTCCCATCTCCTTGAAGAAAATCCTGATGTAATATTTTGCCCCGCGATCATGCTGTCGCGGCGTTCCCTAGCCTTCCCGATGGCAGATTTGACCTGCCGGTCAAGAATGCTGGACGGTATTACGGCTTTCCGTCCACTGACAAGCAAAACCTTGACCTAAGCGTCAACGTGAAGGGATTTGTTAACAGGCGTTGTGAATCACCATACATCGCAGGGCATCTACGGATATTCTCGGCGCGCATGGATCACCGAAACGATGTCGATCATGCCTAGAGCGACGCGATAGACGACGAGATAGTTTGGATGAACAACCATTTCCCGCGTCCCGGCTTTTCTGCCGGTTCTGTACATATACGGATGCTCAGCCAAGCGTTCCGCCGCTTCCACGATCCGGTTGAGGAGCGACTGGGCCGCTCCCGGGCTGTCGTCGGCTATATAGGCCATCAATTGTTCGAGTTGCTCGCTTGCCAGCGTTGACCAGACAACGACAAGCGTCATTCAGGCGCTCTTCTTTTTGCGCTCTATCGCCGCATCGATAATGGCTTGCATTTTGGCCATGACCTCGTCGTGAGGAATACGTGGCCGGGAATCGTCGATCCCTGCCTCCACCTTGGCCCGGAACCACTTATCGTAGCTGTCAGCCTGTTCCTGCGTATCGAACTCGGAAATCAGCGGATCAAGTTTTGTCGCCATGAATAACTCCACCGGCCTAGTGTGTCACGCCCAAGATAGCTGTCAACCGCCCAGCAATCCGGCCTCGCGCACCAGATAAATCACCACGGCAATGGCGATCAGCGCCACAAATGGCAGCCATGTTGGCATTGGCCCGCGCGGCTTTTTAACCGGCGGCTCGGGTTTCTTTTCAATTTTGCGAAATTTAATGACGTTGTCGCTCATGATGCACTTTCTACCAGAGCCGCCACGCCTTGCCCACCAGCCGTACACACCGAAATCAGCGCTCGCTTGCCAGGCTCGGTCGACAACAATTTCGCTGTCAGCCCCAAAATACGCGCGCCAGTCGCCGCAAACGGATGTCCGTAGGCAAGGCTCGAACCCTTGACGTTGATCTTGGCGGGATCGATCGGCCCCAACATGGCATCCCGCCCCAGCACATCCCGGCAATAGGCCGCAGTGTTCCAGGCCCGTAGCGTACACAAGACCTGGGCTGCAAAGGCTTCGTGCAGCTCGAAATAATCGATATCGTCAAACCCGAGACCAGCCCGCGCCAGCAGTTCCGACACGGCGATCGTCGGCGCCATCAGCAAGCCCTCGCCATGCGCAAAGTCATTGCCCGCCACCCGGCCCATCGTGAGATACGCCAATACCGGCAAGCCCCGCGCCCGCGCCCATTCCTCGCTCGCCAACAGCACCGCCGAAGCCCCGTCCGTCAGCGGCGTCGAATTGCCCGCCGTCAGCGTGCCCTTGCCACTCGACTTATCGAACGCCGGTTTCAGCGATGAAAGCTTGTCGAGGTTCGCGTCGGCCCGCACATTGTTGTCGCGCACCAATCTGGCGCATGGCACCAGCAGATCATCGTGAAACCCCTCGTCATAGGCTTTGGCGGCATTACGATGGCTGGCAACTGCCAACTCGTCCTGGCTCTTGCGCGAAATGCCCCATTCGCGCGCCATCAGTTCGCAATGCTGGCCCATCGACAGCCCCGTGCGCGGCTCGTTGACCGAAGGCGCAACCGGCGTCAGTTCGCCAAACGAAAACCCCTTGAACGCCCCGAACTTTTCACCCGTAGACCGAGCCTGGTTCAGCTCGATCATCCGGCGCTGGAATTTGGGCCCAAACACCACCGGACTGTCGCTCACCGTATCCGAGCCCGCCGCAATCCCGCTTTCGATGTCGCCCGAGGCGATCTTGGCACCCAATATCAACGCCGCCTGCAAGCTCGTGCCGCAGGCCATTTGCACCGTTGTTGCTGGCGTCCGCGCCGACAGACCCGCATCGAGGCTGGCTTCCCGTGCGAGGTTGAAATCGCGCGAATGCCCGATCACGGCCCCCGCCATGACCTCATCGATCTTTTCGCCCTTGAGCCCATATTTATCGGCCAGCCCGGCGATCACAATGCCCAGCATCGACAAATTGGTCTCGTCTGCATAAGCCGTCCCGCCCCGCGCAAACGGAATGCGAGCCGACCCGACAATGGCAACGCGTTTGAGTTCAGCCATTATGCTCTCCCGTCCTGGCGCGCCTTGAGCGGCCCACCCAAAAATGGCGCAAAGCCGGTTCCCAATATCACCCCGATATCGGCCAGCCGCTCATTGGCAACCACCCCTTCGGCCAGCACCACTTCAGTCATGTCGACCAGCGGCTTGACCAGTTCCTTGCCCAGCCCCGCCAGATCGGCATGCTCGGGCACCTCGCCTTTTTGCGCCTTGCCGTCCACCCATTTGTAAAAGCCTTCGCCGCTCTTGCGCCCCAGCTTGCCATCGCGCACCAGGCTCGCGAACCGGCTTTCGAGCGGCACCTCATGGCCCAGTTCCGTCGCCACCGACTTGCCGACATCGAGCCCGACGGTGTCCATCAATTCGATCGGCCCCATCGGCATGCCGAACGCCACGGCTGCCGCATCGAGCAATTCCTTGCTCTGCCCGGCCTCCACCCGCTGCACGGCGCCCAGCATATAGGGCATCAACACCCGGTTCACGAGGAAGCCCGGCGCCGATTTGACCACCACCGGCGACTTCCCGATGGCCAGCGCAAACGCTGCCCCCTTGGCGATTTCCGCATCGGTGTTGAACGTCGACCGGATAACCTCCACCAGCGGCAATTGCGCCACCGGGTTGAAGAAATGCAGCCCGATCAGCCGCTCGGGTTGTTTCAAATGCTCCGCAATCCGCTCCAGCTCGATCGACGACGTATTGGTCGCCAAAATCGCGCCCGGCTTGAGCCGATCCTCCAGCCCGGCAAAGATCGCCTGCTTGACCTCGAGCTTTTCCACCACCGCTTCGATGATGACATCAGCCCGCGCCACGCCCTTGCCGGTCGGATCGGCCTCGAGCCGCAACATCGCCGCATCGACCTCGCGCGACTTTCGCAGCTGCTTCCTGAGCAGCTTCTTGCCGCGCTCCAGCGCCGGCGTGATCCGCGCCATGTCGATATCCTGTAGCGTCACGCTCATGCCCTTGAGCGCGCACCACGCGGCAATATCGCCGCCCATAACGCCAGCGCCGATCACATGCACCCGCGCAAACTTGACGCCCCTGGCGCCCTGTTTCTTCAAACTCTCCGAGGCAAAAAACACCCGACGCAAATTGGTCGCGGTCTCGCTTGCCATCAGCGGCACGAACGCCGCCTGCTCACCCCGGCTCATCGCCTTGGGGTCATTGCCGTGCTTTTCAAACAGATCGATCAGCGCATAAGGCGCCGGATAATGTGCCTTGGGCGCCTTCTTTTGCGCCTCGGCCCGCATCTTGTTGGCAATATATTCGCGCGCCAGCCCCACCGACGCCACCGCCCGCTTGGCAAAGCCCGCGCCAGAGGATTTGCGATGCTGCAGCACCGCCTTGCGGCCTTCCCAGCGCAACATATCGCGGTGCCGCACCAGTTTATCGACGAGATTCATCCCCCGCGCCGCACCAGCCCGTAACATGCGCCCCGTCAGCATGAGCCCCATCGCATCGACAGGCCCTGCCTGCCGAATGGACCGCCCCGTGCCGCCAAAGCCTGGAAAAATCCCTAGCTTCACCTCGGGAAACCCGATGCGCGTCTTGTCGTCATTGACGGCCACCCGATAGTGACACGCCAGCGCCAGTTCGAGCCCACCGCCCAGGCAAAATCCATGGATACCGGCGACAATCGGGATCTTCAGCGCCTCGATCCGGTCGAACAGCGCATCCGTCCGCTCCAGCGCCTGTGGCAGCACCGAAAAATCGCTCATCGCGTCGAATTCGGAAATATCCGCGCCCGCAATGAACCCACTGCCCTTGCCGCTGAGCAGGATGACACCCTCGAGCTCGCGCGTTTCCGCCAGCTCCTCGAACCGCGTCACCAGCGTTTCGAGCTCCATGATTGCTTCCCGGCTCAGCGTATTGACCGGCGAGCCGGGCGTATCGATGGTCAACCACCCCAGATTTTCCACGTCGCGGTGAAATTTCCAGTGCTTGGTCTGCGGCATCTGCGGCTGGATCATTTTTTGGTCCTCACGTCCGGTCACTCGCCAGTTAACCCGGCTTTGCTCTCTACTCTCGCACCCACCGGCCAGTCACACTCCCCCTTGATGGGAGGGAAGGGTGGGGGTTCTTGCAGCCCTATTCCGCCGCCATTTTTCCATGCCCGCCGACCAATTCATCACTGGCAAAATCATCCACCTTCACCACGCGGTCCGTCGCCTCGTCCGCCGCCCGCATGATCCCGGCCTCATTATCGTTGAGCACACCCGCCGCCACCGCATCGTCAATTGCATCCCGGTCCAGCCGGCGCTCGATCACGCCCTTGCGCGAAGCCTTGATAAACTGGCCTTCGATTTCCTCGGCCTCGGTCACCTTGAGCAGCGCGTCTTCGAGAACGCCCGTGATGTCATCGGGGTCCATCGAAATATAGGCGCCCGTCGTCATCCGGTCGCGGAACGCCCCTGGCTTGAGCACTTCGCGCGCCAGCCGATAATTCAGCCGGTCGCTCGACCGCCTCGCATGCATCCCCAGCGGAAAGCACAGCACCCGCATGGCCACCGCAAAAACCCGATTGGGAAAATTGACGAACACCGCATCGAACGAAGCCTCGATCGCTGCCACCCGGTCGGCCAAAACAGCATCGACCACGTCCTTGTCCTCGGCCAGTGCGCCCTCGTCCTCAAAGCGCCGCAGCGTTGCCGACATCATGTAGAGGTCGCTCAAAATATCGGCCATGCGGCCCGAAATCTTCTGCTTGCGCTTCAGCGCGCCGCCCAGCACCACCGTGGTCCAATCAGCGACCAAAGCAAAATCCTGCGAATAGCGGTGCAGCTTTTGATACCAATGCGCCATCGGCCCGGTATTGGGCGTTGCGACAAAGGCCCCATTGCTCACCCCATGCAAAAAGCTCGCCGCAATATTGCGCAGCATGAACTTGGCATGCCCACCGAACGCCACATCGAACTGATCCAGTCCCTGTGCCTGGTTCTTGTTTTGCGCCGCCTGCACTTCCTTGAGCAAATAGGGATGCGCTCGCAGCACGCCCTGCGCAAAGGTCATCAGCGTGCGCGTCAGTATATTGGCGCCCTCCACCGTGATGGCGACCGGCAGCGTCATATAAGCGCCGAACAGATAATTGCTCGGCCCGTCCTGAATCGCCCGGCCGCCATGAATGTCGAAGGCATCGTCCATGCTGTCGCGCATGGCCTCGGTCGTGGTATATTTCAGCAGCCCCGCAATCACCGCCGGGCGCTGCCCTTCATCCACCATCGACGCCGTCAGCCGCCGCGCCGCTTCGAACATATAGGCTCGCTTCACCATCTCGCCGAGCGGTTCGGCCACGCCTTCCATCAGCCCGATCGGCATGCCGAACTGCCGCCTTACCCGCGCATAGGCCGATGTCGTGCGCAGGCTCTGCTTGATCGAAATCGAGCCGATCGCCGGCAGCGAAATGGCGCGCCCGGTCGACAGGCATTCCATCAGCATGCGCCAGCCCTGCCCGGCCCGCTCGACGCCGCCGATCAAAAATTCCATCGGCACGAACACATCGGTCCCACGCACCGGCCCGTTCATGAACGCCTGCCGTGACGGGAAATGCCGCCGCCCGATTTCGACACCCGGATGATTGCGGGGGATCAACGCCAGCGTGATCCCGATGTCGTGGCCACGGCCCAGCAGATTGTCCGGATCCTTGAGCAGAAACGCCAGCCCCACCAGCGTCGCGATCGGCGCCAGCGTAATGTACCGCTTGTCAAAGCTCAGGCGAACGCCCAGCACTTCCTGCCCGTCGAACATACCGCGCGTTACGATTCCAATATCGCGCATGCCACCGGCGTCCGATCCCGAATGCACGCCCGTCAGCGCAAAGCACGGCACTTCGAGCCCGCGCGCCAGCCGCGCCAGATATTTTTCCTTCTGCGCCGGCGTGCCGTATTTTTCCAGCAATTCGCCCGGCCCCAGCGAGTTTGGCACCATCACGGTGATCCCCGCCGCCACCGACCGGCTCGAAATCTTGGACACGATCATCGACTGCGCCTGCGCTGAAAAGCCGAGGCCGCCATGCCCCCTGCCGATCAGCATGCCAAGGAAACCCTCGTCCTTGAAATACTGCCACAGCTCGGGACTGAGATCGGCGCGATTGTTGCGAATGTCCCAGTCGTCGATCATCGAACACGCGACATTGGTCTGGTTATCCAGAAACGCCTGCTCCTCCGCCGTCAGCGTCAGCGGCCGGATCGACTGCAATTTGTTCCAGTCCGGGCGCCCCGAAAACAGCTCGGCGTCCCAGCCGACCGTGCCAGCGTCCAGCGCCTCCTGCTCGGTTTTGCTGACCCGCGGCAAAATGGATTTGACCGCCCCATAGATCGGCCGCAGCAGCGTCGCCTTGCGAATGGCTTGCACGCTCAGCAACAGCATCACCACGCCCGGCAACAGCGCCAGCACCCAACCAAAGCCATCGCTCGCAATCGCAAAACCATTGCCATCAGTCCCGATGCGCGACAGCACGCCGATCACCAGCACCACGACGCCCCATTCCCGCAACGAGGATTCCCGCATCGCCAGAACCGCGAATGCCACGATCGCAATGATCAACAATGCCAGTGCCATGTCAGCTCTCCCTTAGCGGGCAATCTACCATGCCTTCCCTATACGTCAATCAAACGCCGCTAACGTCGCATAGCCGTGATCTGCTATGCCGCACAAACCACCCGTTCAAAATTTGCGGCAGTCATTTGACGCTAACGTAAAGCCATGGAATATTACGCCGACGAGGCGAACAACGCCCGCGCGATACAATCGCCTTCGGAGGACAAGTATGGATACCGCCCCGGCCCACCCGCGGCCCTGGATCGCCAATTATCCCGATGGCATCGCCTGGGACGCCGAGCTCGATATCCGTCCCGTCCACGAACAGGTGCTCGCTGCCTGTGCCAAAAACCCGTCCGCCACCGCGCTCGATTTTCTGGGCGGCACCACGAGCTTCGGCGATCTGGCCAAAAAAATCATTGCTTTTGCCGGCGCGCTCCAGCGCCAGTTCTGCATCAAAAAGGGTAGTCGGGTGGCGCTGATGCTGCCCAATACGCCATTTTACCCGATCGCCTATTATGCCGTGCTGCGGGCTGGCGGCGTCGTGGTCAATTGCAACCCGCTTTATACCGTCCATGAGTTGGCACATATCGCCCGCAACGCCGGGGCCGATGTCATGATCACCCTCGATCTGCAGCAGATCTTCGAGAAAGCCGAAAAGCTGGTCGAAGCCGGCCACGTCAAGTCGCTGATCGTTTGCCACTTTCCCGACGCTTTGCCGCTAACGAAGAAAATCCTCTTTAGCATCGCGAAGCGCAAGGATCTGGCCAAGCTCAAAGCCTCGCCTGTCGCCGATCGCATCACGCCGTTCCACACCATGCTGGCGCGCCATGACACGCCTGACGCCGTGGTGATCGACGCCAAGACCGACATCGCCGTCCAGCAATACACTGGTGGCACGACCGGCATCCCCAAGGGTGCGTTGCTGACCCACGCCAATATCGCGGCCAACATGAGCCAGATCGACAAATGGGGCGACGGGCTGTTCTACGCGCCCAGCAAGATCGTCGCCGTCCTGCCGTTCTTTCATATCTTTGCCATGACGGCCTGCATGAACGTGCCGCTGTGCAATGGCGGCCAGGTCGTCATGTTGCCGCGCTTCGAGTTGAAGGCGCTGCTCGATCTTCTGCTGCGTACCCGCGCCAATGTGCTGCCAGCCGTGCCGACGCTGATCAACGCCGTCGCCCGCGCCGACAGCACCACCGCCGCGCATTTGACAAGCCTTAAGGTGGTCATATCGGGCGGCGCCGCCCTGTCCGACGAGGTCCGCTTGACCTTTTCCAAAAAGTCCAAGGCGTTATTGGCCGAAGGCTATGGCCTCACCGAAGCCTCGCCCGTCGTTTGCTGTGCAGCGCTGCACAAACCTTCCAAGCCCCGATCCATCGGCCTGCCGCTGCCCGGCACCGACATTCGATTTGTCGATATCGACACGCTCCAGCCCGTCGGCATCGGCCAGGATGGCGAACTCCAGGTCCGCGGCGCCCAGGTCATGTCAGCCTATTTCGACAACGCAGCCGAAACCGAAGCCGCCTTCATGGACGGCTGGTTACGAACCGGCGACGTCGGCCACATCGATGCTGATGGCTATGTCTTCCTCGTCGACCGCATCAAGGACCTCATCATCTGCTCAGGTTTCAACGTCTACCCGCGTATCATCGAGGAGGCACTGCTGACCCATGAAGCGATCGAGGAAACCAATGTCATCGGGGTGCCCGACCAGTATCGCGGCGAAGCGCCCGTCGCTTTCGTCAAGCTCAAGCCAGACCACACCGCGACCGAGTCCGAACTCAAGCACTATCTGGCAGAGCGCCTGAGCAAGATCGAACTGCCCAAGGAAATCCTGTTTCGCGACTCTTTGCCCAAGACGCTGATCGGCAAATTGTCCAAGAAGGAACTCCGGGCCGAATACGCCCTGCTGCGGGGAGAACACAAGTGAACGCCGAGACCCGTGACCTGTTCGCCATCGCCGACCTCGCCAGGGAATTTGGCATTTCCACCCGCGCCATCCGCTTTTACGAAGCCAAGGGGTTGTTATCGCCCGAACGCGTCGGCGCCACCCGCATTTTCCGCCGCCGCGACCGCGCCCGACTGATCCTCATCCTGCGCGGCAAACGCCTTGGTTTCTCCCTCCGCGATATCTCCGACTACCTCAGCCTCTACGACGCTAACCGCAGCCAGCAGGTCAGTCTCCTCATCGACAAAGTCGACGAACGCCTGAGCTCGCTGGAAGACCAGTTAGAGGACTTGCAGACGACGATTGCGGAACTCCGCGAAATTCGTAAGCTGGCTGAAGAGGGGCTAATGAGGACGGGGTGAACTATGTCTATAGCACTATCACGCTGGAAAATCCGCCAACGTCAGCGTCCGATGACCGAGCAGTTGGCCCAATGGCGACGCTCCGGCCGCGAGACGCGCTATCTTACAAGCAACCCGGTTAATGCGGCGCGGCTGCGCGAGAGCATCCAACAGCTCAATCAACACACCTAGACCTCGCGTCCAAATTAGTTTGGCGGCGATGATAAATATAGAACCGGACCGCACGGTTCAAACCGAAGTGGTGCGCCCTTAGCAAGATAAAGGCGGAAGCCATAATGAACAACGATCGTGACGAAGAAATGCGTCAGGTGCCGCCTTGGGTGGCCAACAAGCCGTGGCCAAAAGGCGTCCGCAGTGTGGGAATGGAAGAGTTAGACGTATTAGGCGTGGACCGACGAGGCGGGCTATATTGGGACGGGCATCCAATTGAAGTGCATGCAGTAAGCCTAAAGTGGCCGGAACGCTCTTTGGCTGTAGCAGGTATTGTCGTTGCGATAATGGCTGTAGTTATTCAGGGATGGCAGTGGGGATGCGATTTGACTTGGATTTCGTCAGTGTGGTGCCCACCACAATAAGCTAACGCCCACCCCGCGGCTTAACATTCTTCGTCATCATGTCCGGCTTTTTGGGCTTCACCCACCCCTTCGGCGGCTCGCGCACTGGCACTTGTGTCCCCAGTCCCATCGCCCCCGGCGGCGGCTGCCCGACCGTCACCGTGTCCGGATCGCCCTCCTGCACCGGCCGCTCCCCCTTGAGCCGCGCAATTTCGTTGCGCAACGCCGTAGCCTTCTCGAAATCCATCGCCTCCGCTGCCGCCGCCATCTCCTTGGTCAGCTCAGTTAGTCGAAGATTTATCGATCGTGATGACATCGCTCTAAACTTTCCACATCCACGGCGTCATCCCGGCGTAGGCCGGGATCCATCCTGAGATTTCTGCAGTAGCCGCCAGATCATGACGCAGCCACAAACACGGCCATATCCTCCAGCGTACCCGCTTCGCTCGCCGGCTTGTCCCACCGTATCCGGTTGATCCGCGGAAACCGCAGCGCCACGCCCGACTTGTGCCGCGTGCTCTCCTGCGCACTGTCGAACGCCACCTCGAACACCAGTTCCTTCTTCACCTCGCGCACCGGCCCGTAGGCCTGCAGCGTATTGGCCCGGATCCATTTGTCGAGCAGCTTCAGCTCCTCATCGGTAAACCCGAAATACGCCTTGCCGATCGGCACGATCTCGTTGCCCTTCCAGACCCCGAACGTATAGTCCGAGTAAAAACTCGACCGCTTGCCATGCCCCCGCTGGGCATACATCAGCACCGCATCGACCACATTAGGATCGCGCTTCCATTTATACCAATTGCCCTTGGGCCGCCCCGGCACGTAGGGCGACGTCCGGAGCTTGAGCATCACTCCCTCGTGCCCATGCTCGTCCGCCCCCTGCCGCCGCTGCCGCGCCAGATCGTCCCAATCGCTGAACGGCAAAATCTCCGACACATCCAGCCGGCTCTGCGGATTGGCCACAAACCACGCCTCCAGCCGCGCCCGCCGTTCAGTCCAGCTCAGCGTCCGCACATCCTCGCGCCCATCGAACAATATATCGTACACCCGGATAAACGCCGGGCTCTCCTTCAAATGCTTGGCCGAAGCGACCTTCTTGTTCAGCCGCTGCTGCAGATCGTTGAAGCTCGCCGCCTCGAAATCCCGCCCCACCAGCAATTCGCCATCCAGCACGGCTTCCCCGCTGACATTCTCCACAATGTCCGGAAACGCATTGGCAATATCGTCCCCGGTGCGCGAAAACAGCGACGCCGTGCCATCGCCGAGCACCAGTTGCACGCGAATGCCGTCCCATTTCCACTCAGCCGAAAAATCCTTGGGATCGAACTTGCCCAGGTCTTTTTCCTCGTCGATCGGATTGGACAGCATCAGCGGATGAAACCGCGCCGCATGATCGATATCAGGCCGCTCGGCCGTCCCATCCAGCCAGGCGAACAGATCGAGATACGGCACTTTCAAGCCATGCCAGACCTCCTCGATCTCCTGCAGATCCTTGCCACTCATTTCCGCCAGAGCAGTCTTCGCCAGCCGCGCCGAAACCCCGATGCGCAGCGCCCCCGTCGCTAGCTTCACCAGCGCCCAGCGCTCGTTGATCTCGGCCCGGGTCAGCAGCGCCGCGATCAGCTTGGGCAATTCGCTCTTGGACGTCGTGTTGAACAGCTCGATCAGATCGGTCAGCGTCGGCAAATCGCCCTGCCCGCCATGATGTGGCCAGATCAGCGCAATCGTCTCACCCAAATCCCCGACATAGTCGTAACTCATGCCAAACAGCGTCGGATCGACCTCGCGCAGCACGATGTCCTTGAGCAGCGCCGGCTTGACGTTGCGAAACGTCAAAGCCCCGGTCAGCACCGCCAGCGCAAAACCACGGTCAGGGTCCGGCACCTCGCGGAAATACTGCGTCAGCGCCGCCAGCTTCCGGTTGCGCGACGGCGTCAGCGCCAAAAGTTCGAGCAATTGAGCAAACCGCTTCATGCCTCGCCCTCCCCGCCGTCGTCCTCGAACCCCTGAATATTGAGCGGCTCCGCCTCAAGCCCTTGCGTGCGGCACCAATACACCAGCGCATCCTCGCGCCCATGCGTCACCCAGATTGTCTTGGCCTTGGTGTCATGCACCGTCTGCTGCAGTTCGCCCCAGTCGCAATGATCCGAAATCACCAGCGGCAACTCCACCAGCGCCTGCCGCGCCCGCTGCTTGACGCTCATCCAGCCCGACGCCTGGCACACCACCGGATCGGGAAACCGCCGGCTCCATCGATCGCGAATGGCCGATGGCGGGGCGATCACGATCTGCCCCGCCATTTCAGCCTTTACCGTTCCCGTCGCCGGCCGCAAATCGCCGAGATCGACACCAAGCTCCTGATACAATTCGCACAGCCGGATCATCGCACCATGCAGATAAATCGGCGCGTCCCACCCCGCATCACGCAACAGCCCGATCACCCGCTGCGCCTTGCCCAAGGCGTACGAGCCCACCAGATGCGAACGCTCCGGATTGTCCACCACCGATTTCAACAGCCGCCCAATTTCGTGCCTCGGATGGGGATGCTGAAACACCGGCAGCCCAAACGTCGCCTCGGTCACCAGCAGATCGCATTCCACCAGTTCAAACGGCTGCGACGTCCGATCGGCCAGCCGCTTATAATCCCCCGTCACCACCACCCGCTGCCCCCGGTGCTCGATCAGCACCTGCGCCGACCCCAGCACATGCCCCGCCGGAAACAGCGTGATCGTCACATCGTCGATCGCCAGCGGCACGCCAAAATCCAGCGCCTGAAAACTGCGCGCGCAATCCTCGCCATACCGCGTCTTCATGATGGCAATCGTGTCGGGCGTCGCCAGCACCGACCCATGCCCACTCCGCGCATGATCCGCATGCCCATGCGTAACAATCGCCCGCTCCCGCGGCACGCTCGGGTCGATGTAGCTGTCGATGGCGCGGATATGCAGATTACGGTCCAGCAGCATTGTTCACTTTCTTGCTTGCGCAATGGAACGACCCATAGTCGCATCAGGTTGCTCTCGCAGGCAATCAAGGTGAACTCACCATGCGCGATATTCCCACCACCCCTCTCCCGGACGGCACTCCGATCCCGATTATTGGCTTGGGCACCTGGAAGATGGGCGAACGCAACGCCGACAAATCCAGCGAAGTAGCCGCCCTGCGCGCCGGGCTCGATCAGGGCGTGACCCTGTTCGATACGGCCGAAATGTATGGCTCGGGCGGCGCTGAACTTGTGTTGGGCGAGGCCATAGCCGGCCGGCGGGACGAGACGTTCCTGGTCAGCAAGGTGCTGCCGTCCAATGCCGGTCGCGCCAAGGCAATCGCCGCCTGCGAGGCCAGCCTCAAGCGCCTCGGGACCGACCGGCTCGATCTCTATCTGCTGCATTGGCGCGGCTCGGTGCCGCTGGCCGAAACCGTGCGCGCCTTCGAGGATCTGGTCGCCGCCGGCAAAATCCTGCGCTGGGGCGTCTCCAATTTCGATGCGTCCGATATGGCCGAGCTTGACGCC
>Ga0247806_10000709_pt1 | contig 18820 bp, 19 predicted proteins | sample UWRJL059202B1_FD_179935 | JGI IMG/M metagenome (GOLD analysis project Ga0247806, IMG submission 179935) | Plant litter microbial communities from Arlington Agricultural Research Station in Wisconsin, United States - UWRJ-L059-202B-1 | ecosystem: Environmental > Terrestrial > Plant litter >... | reverse complement strand
CATTTTGAAATTCGATAATCTATAATTTTGACACATAAATAACCAATTAAATCGTTGGTTTTGATATTTCTCGCGTAAAAATAAAATCCTTCATTGTTTTTTTCTTTAAGTATGCTAACTTCGAGAAAATCGTCTGCTTTTTCCAAAGAATCAGAATTGGCCAGAGTTACTGGAAAAGTTTTTCCGATGTGATTTCTATTATTGTCGATTAGTTTATAAAACTCTTCAGGAAGAATATTTTCAATTCGGTCTATTTTCCATTCTTTTAAACTCATTTGTATTTGTTTTTGGCCGAAGCGATTTTAGCATTTATTCCAAAAGAAAAAACGTTGCTTTCTTGTTGAATATATTGGTAGATTGCTAAAGATTTATCTTCAAAATTATAATTATCAACTTTTGAAAAATCCATCAAAAAATCAGAAAATTGCTCTAATTGATTAAAATCTAAATGACAGCGAGTTAATAATGTTATTAATTCTTTACTCTGTAGATGGAGTAAGGTTTCAATATTTAAGCCAAATTCTTTTAATTGATTTTCAATATCGAATTTTGCATCATCGGTTAATGGTTGAGGTACAAAGTCGAGGGAGCGCAACGTTTTCAATACATTGTCTATTCTTATTGCTTCGTTGTCTCTTAATCCTTTGTTTAACATGATTCTTTTAAGTTTTCACTCAAGCTCGCAGTTTTCAATTTTAAATGAGACTGAAAACTGCGACTGAATACCATTTACTATTGATTGTACTCTTTAACCGCATCAATAAATGCCTTCGCATGATCAACAGGGATATTGGGTAAAATTCCATGACCTAAATTTACGATATATTTATCTTTTCCAAATTCGTCGATCATTTCGTGAACCATTTTTTTGATCGTTGGAATTGGAGAAAGTAATCTTGAAGGATCAAAATTTCCTTGTAAAGTAATGTTTCCACCAGATAAATAACGCGCATTTCTGGCAGAACAAGTCCAGTCTACACCCAATGCCGATGCTCTACTTTTACCCATTTCGCCAAGAGCAAACCAACATCCTTTTCCGAAAACAATAACCGGAGCGTGATCAGCCAAAGCTTCAACGATTTGGTTAATGTACTTCCATGAAAATTCCTGATAATCAACCGGAGAAAGCATTCCTCCCCAGGAATCAAAAATCTGAACGGCATCAACTCCCGCTTTTACTTTTTCTTTAAGATATAAAATGGTAGTATCTGTAATTTTTTGTAATAAAGTATGCGCTGCTGCAGGATTTGAAAAGCAGAAACCTTTTGCAGTATCAAAACTTTTAGAACCTTTTCCTTCAACAGCATAGCAGAAAATTGTCCAGGGCGAACCAGCAAAACCAATTAATGGCACTTCGTCGTTTAGCATTTCTTTAGTTAATTTAATGGCATCCATTACATAACCTAAACTTTCCTGAATATCCGGAACGTAAACGCGGTGAACATCAGCTAATGAACGAATAGGATTTGGTAAAAACGGACCAAAATTCTCTTTCATTAAAACTTCGATTCCCATTGCTTGAGGAACAACCAAAATATCAGAGAACAAAATAGCTGCATCCGGTGCAATTCTGCGAATAGGCTGAACTGTAATTTCTGCTGCTAATTCCGGAGTTTGACAACGGGTGAAGAAATCATATTTATCACGCAAAGCGATGAATTCCGGTAAATATCTTCCAGCCTGACGCATCATCCATACTGGCGGACGTTGAACTGTTTCTCCTTTTAATGCTTTTAAAAATAGGTCGTTTTTTAACATGAGTTTTATTTTAGGTGCAAAGTCACAAAGTGACAAAGTCACAAAGTTTTTATTTATATTCCTCAATTACATCTTCGATTACGTCTTCAACCGTTGGCTGATTTGCAATGATGATGTTTTTTGTAATTTTATGTAAAGCTTCGGCAGTGGTTTCTCCAATGCAAAAGCACTTTTCTTTCTTGATTGTGTTATCTTTTAAATAACTTTCAACGCCGGAAGGACTAAAAAATAAGATTCCGTCAACGGCAGTTTTTATTTTCTGTGGCGTTAATGAGGTATCGTAAACCTGAATTTCGTTCAGTTTTACATCAGCATCTTTTAACGCTTTTGGTAATGTTTCTCTACGTAAGTTTCCGCTAAAAAAGGTAAAACTTTCATTGCGGTAAATCAAAGTGATAATTTCGGCTAAATCAGCAGCATAACCCGTGTAAGCCACTACATTAAATCCACTTTCAGATAAAAGAATTTTAGTTTTTAAGCCAACGCAAAAAACATTTTTAGTTTTAAGTTGTTCTGATTTTGGATCTGCTAACACGCTGTGAACGGCATTCTGACTCGTGAAAATCAAATTGTCGTTTAGGTCTTTTAATTCAAAAGGTTTATTTTGGGTCTCAATAAAATCGGTGTCAATAACTTCAATATTGACTTTTACCAATGCTTGCTTTTGCTCGCCCGACAGCTTTTTTGTAGATAATATCTGAATTGATTTACTCATTATTTTTTTAAAGATTCTTTAATAGATGCCATCAATTCTGTTCCTCCATTGTTCAAAATTTCCTGTGCCGAATGAAATCCCAGTTTTTTCCATTCTGAGATATCAACAATTTTGTCGATTTCAAGTTTTTGTTTTCCATCAACAGAAAGTAAAACACCTTGAAAATGCAATGTATCTGCATCTTCATTATATTTCACCAAAGCCCCAATTGGCGCGGTACAACCGCCTTCAAGAGTTCTTAAAAACTGTCGTTCAATATACGTACAGATTTCAGTTTCAATATGATTCAATTGCGAAAGTGCATCAAGTGTATAATTGTCGTTTTCCATCGCTACAACTAGCATCGCTCCTTGTGCCGGCGCAGGAATCATCCAGTCTAAGTTAATGAAATTTCCCGGTTTTATGTTAATGCGCTCTAAACCTGCAGCAGCAAAAACGGCTCCGTCCCAATTACTATCTTGTAATTTTTGCATGCGGGTGTTTACATTTCCACGTAAATCAACTACGGTATGATTAGGATATTTGTTAAACCATTGTGCTTGACGACGTAAACTTCCGGTAGCAATAGTACTTGGATTCGCAAAATCAGGATTTCCTTTATGAACTAAAATATCCAAAACATTGGCTCTTTCTAAAACTGCCGCCTGAACAATACCTTTTGGTAAAGCTGTTGGAACATCTTTCATAGAATGAACCGCAATATCAATATCGCCATTAATCATAGCTATATCCAAAGTTTTTGTAAAAATTCCGGTGATACCGAGTTCGTAAAGCGGTTTGTCCAGAATAATATCGCCTGTAGATTTTACTGCAACAATTGAAGTTTTATAACCTAAATCGTTTAGTTTTTTTTCGACATTATGTGCTTGCCAAAGTGCCAATTCGCTATCGCGAGTTCCAATTCTGATTGTTTTTTCAGCCATTTTTTATTATTTCTTCACCATATAAGTCATATAAGTAAATTTAAGCACTGCGTAAATAACTCTGTTAAATGAACTTATATGACTTATATGGTGGAAAATTTATTTTTAAGATGCTTTTATTTTAAAGACTTTTTCGATCCATTCGATGCTTTCATCAACCATCGTGTCGTCGTCTTTTAAGTGATTGGCAAAATGTGTAGTGATTTTTTGAATGATTCTATTGCTGATGATTTCAGCCTGAGCTTCATTAAAATCAGCAATCTTTCTGCTTTGAAAATCAAGTTCCGAAACTTTAATAGCGTTCAGTTTTTCTTTTAAAGCATTTATAGTCGGAGCAAATTTTCTTCCCTTTGTCCAGGTTGTAAATTCCTCTTTTATTTCTTCGATAATCACTTCGGCTGCAGGAATGTGCAATTTTCTGTTTTCTAATGTTTCATCTGTCAGTTGAGACAAATAATCCATGTGAATTAAAGTAACGCCTTCTAAATCCTCTACGTTTTCATGAACGTTTTTCGGAATTGATAAATCCAGAATTAATAAAGGTTTTTTGAGATTAAGAATTGCTTTATCAATCGTTGGGTTTTGAGCGCCTGTCGCTACAACCACAACATCAGCTTTTTGAAGTTCTAAATGTAATTCAGAATAATCTTTAACAATCAAATTCAGTTTTCCGGCCAATTTCTCAGCTTTGTCTTTCGTTCTGTTTATTAAAGTAATATGTTCGTTTTTAGTATGTTTTACAAGATTTTCGCAAGTATTCCTTCCGATTTTTCCTGTTCCGAAAAGTAAAATATTTTTGTTTCCGATGTCCTCTACATTTTTGATAATGTATTGTACCGATGCAAAAGAAACCGAAGTTGCTCCAGAACTAATTTCAGTTTCGTTCTTTATTCTCTTACTTGCCTGAATTACCGCATTTACCAGTCTTTCCATAAAAGTATTGGCTAATCCCATTGATTTTGAATGGCTAAAACTGGTTTTTATTTGAGATATAATTTCAAAATCGCCTAAGATCTGACTGTCTAAGCCTGTTCCTACACGAAACATATGATTTATAGCTTCCTGATTTTTATAAACGAATCCCACTTTTTGAAAAGCATCAACAGATCCGTTACTATTATCGCAAATCAATTTTATTAATTGAAAAGGGTGTTCTGCAAAACCGTAGATTTCGGTTCTGTTGCATGTCGAAGTAACGATTAAACTTTCTATTCCTTCTGTTTTAGCTTGTTCCAGCAATCGCGTTTTGGCAATTGCATCCAAACTAAATTGACCTCTAACCTCAGCATCAGCTTTTTTATAACTCAGACCAACTGAGTAAAAATATAGGTGTTTCGGTACGTTAGTATTTTCCATAAATCCACTTTCAATAAAGTGCAACAAAATTATCATTATAGTATTTATAAAAGTAACGCTAAAAGTACTTTTTGTATCGCTGTATGTTTTTTTGTTTCTAAACATCTGTTTTTATGCAAAAAGAAGTATTTTTGTAGCAAAATCAATTGATTAGAAATGATTTGTTTAGAGTGATTCTAAATAACATTTTGTAATTAGTATGATTTTCTTTCCAAAAAAATATCGCTATGAGTTCTCAGGAAATTATTAAAATTGAAGATGACTTTACGCTTATTCGTTTTCAGAACGAAAGTTTAGAGCCTTTTTTTGCACAGCATGAAGTGGGTAGTGGCTTGATACAGTTTCATTTCGGGATAAAAGGCAATGCAAAATTCTTGTTCAATCAGGGCAGTTATGCCCTGGATTTGAAAGAAGAAAAATCGTTGCTTTTATACAATCCACAGAAAGAATTGCCGCTGAATTTAGAGTTGGCTCCAAATTCCTGGGTGATTTCCGTAATTGTATCAATTAAAAAATTTCACGCGTTGTTTTCTGCAGAAGCAGATTATATTACTTTTTTAAGTCCTGATAATAAGGATAAAAAGTATTATAACGAAGGAAATATCAGTCCTTCTATGGCTATTGTGCTGAGTCAGTTGTTTCATTACAACCTTCATCCATCGATAAAAAACCTTTATTATAAAGGAAAAGGATATGAATTATTGAGTTTGTATTTTAACAGAACCGAAGATCCAAACGCAGAACAATGTCCGTTTTTGATTGATGAAGATAACGTCTTGAAGATAAGAAAAGCCAAAGAAATCATTATCGCCAATATGGCTGAACCTCCGGGATTACAAGAATTGGCTGATGAAATTGGTTTGAATCTGAAGAAACTCAAAATGGGTTTCAAACAAATTTATGGTGATACGGTTTATGGTTTTCTGTTTGATTACAAAATGGATTTCGCCAGAAAACTTTTGGACAGCGGATCTTATAATGTAAACGAAGTTGGATTGAAAATTGGTTATAGTACCGGAAGTCATTTTATCGCAGCATTTAAGAAAAAATTTGCCACAACTCCCAAAAAGTATTTGATGTCGATTAATACAAATGTTTAATTTTTGTTGCCATAACCCGAGTGATGGTGAACTGGAGAAGCAATTTCACAAATGGGTACAAATTAAAAAATTTTATTAATCTGTGAAATATGTGTGAAACTAATTGGCATCGATTTTCCACATTCAACAATAAATAAAAAAGAATAATTATCATATTTCTAAAAAGCAGCAAGTTCTACTTTTGAAGAAAATTTAAACAAACAACGCTTAAAGCCTAATGCTTAAAGCCTAAAGCAAAAAAATAATGAAAGGCGTATTATTAGTAAACTTAGGATCTCCAGAAAGTCCAACTACAAAAGATGTAAAACCGTATTTAGACGAATTTTTAATGGATAAATACGTGATCGATGTTCCGTATTTGTTAAGGGCTTTATTGGTTCGTGGAATCATTTTAAGAAAAAGACCGGAAGAATCTGCGCATGCTTACGCGAAAATTTGGTGGGATGAAGGTTCTCCGTTAGTTGTTCTTTCAGAAAGGATGCAGAAAAAAGTACAGCCTTTGGTCAATGTTCCGGTTGCGTTAGCAATGCGTTACGGATCTATGACAATTGAAAAAGGACTTCAGGAACTGCACGATAAAGGTGTGACCGAAGTAATGCTTTTTCCTCTGTACCCGCAATATGCAATGGCATCAACTTTGACTATTTTAGTAAAAGCAGAAGAAATTCGTAAGAAGAAATTTCCACAAATGACCTTTACAGATGTTCCAGCGTTTTACAACAAACCGGATTACATCAAAAATTTAGCAGATTCTATTCAGAAACATTTAGTTGGTTTTGATTACGACCATTTATTGTTTTCGTATCACGGAATTCCGGAACGTCATATCCGCAAAACCGATGTCACAAAATCGCATTGTAAAATTGACGGTTCTTGTTGCAATACGCCTTCAGCGGCGCACGACTTTTGCTACCGTCATCAATGTTACGAAACAACAAAACAAGTCGTAAAATTATTGGGACTTGCTGAAGATAAATACAGCCTGACTTTTCAATCGCGTTTAGCGGGAGATAAATGGCTGGAGCCGTATACCGATGTTGAGATTGATAAAATGCCAGGAAAAGGAATCAGAAATTTGGCTGTTGTAACTCCAGCTTTTGTATCTGATTGTTTAGAAACTCTTGAAGAAATTGCTATGCGTGCCAAAGAAGATTTTGAGAAAAACGGTGGAGAGAAATTCTTAGCGATTCCGTGTTTGAATGACGACGATGAATGGTGTGAGACTGTGAGTAACTGGATTAACGATTGGGCTAAAATATAGAGTAAAGAGGTAAGAATAAAGAGGCAAGAGTAAAGAATAAAGAAAAAAGAACAAAGACTTTATAATGGATTACTATAATTATTTAAAATCACTGCACCTTATATTCGTGATAACCTGGTTTGCAGGTTTGTTTTATATTGTGCGTTTGTTTGTTTATCAAATTGAAGCCAACGAAAAACCATCTCCTGAAAAGGAAATTCTGCAGGCGCAATACAAAATAATGACGTATCGTTTATGGTATATTATTACCTGGCCATCTGCAGTTTTAGCCAGCGTTTTTGCTTTTTGGATGTTATTCTTTACAGATGCAGGTCATGTATGGATGAAAATGCCATGGATGCATGTAAAATTGTGTTTCGTTTTTCTTTTATATTTATATCACGGAAAATGTCATCAGATTTTCAGGCAATTGCAAAACGATGAGGTAAAATATACTAACAATTTTATGCGTTTATGGAATGAAGGTGCGACAATAATTTTATTTGCCGTGGTGTTTTTGGTAGTTTTAAAAAGCGCCATCAACTGGATTTTCGGTGTAATCGGAATTTTTTTATTCTCAATTATTATTATGCTGGGATTTCGTTTTTATAAAAGAATTAGAGAGAGAAAATAGTTTTTTTAGTTTCAGGTTTCAAGTTGCCACCTGCGACAAAACCTGAAACCTGAAACCTGAAACAAAAGAAACAAAAACAAATGCAGAACAACATAAAAATGTCAATGCTTTCGCTTCGTACCAGGATTTTCCTGTCCATGATTGTATTGATTGTTGTAGCATCTGTTTTATTGGCTTCTATTTCTATTATTCAGTTTAAAACCGAAGCTAAAGAGTATCATCAGGAACGTTTGGAGCGAAAAGAAAATGCTGTAAAAGAACATATTAATTATGTTCTGAATACAACAACGTATCCTTTAAAAACGGGAAATCTGGATTTGATTTTTAAAGATAAAATCCACGAATTAGCTCAAATTCATAAAATCGAAATCAATATTTATAGTCTTGACGGAAAGTTACTGAAGTCTTCCAAAGAATCTTTTGCTGTTGATAAGGTCGCACCGCCAATTCCAGAATATATTTTGAAATTAGTGCGTTCTTCTATCGAAAAGCGTTTTGTAGACATTAAAACCATCGACGGAGTCAAAAACAGATCTTCATATAGTCTAATTAAAGACGAAAAATTCAAACCACTCGGAATTTTAAACCTTCCTTATTTAGAAGACGACGGTTATTACGATAACGAACTAAATACTTTCCTTATTCGGTTGAGTCAGGTGTATTCTTTTATGCTAATTGTGGCTTTTGCATTGGCTTATTTTCTTTCGACTTATATAACAAAATCGCTGAAAACTATTTCTGACAGATTAGAAGAAACAAATCTGGATCAGAAAAATGAGAAAATTTTTCTGGTCGCAAACAGTAAAGAAGTCAATTTTTTAATAAAGGCTTATAATGGAATGGTCGATAAGCTGGAAACCAGTGCTATAAAACTTGCGCAAAGTGAGCGTGAAGAAGCCTGGCGTGAAATGGCAAAACAAGTGGCACACGAAATTAAAAATCCGCTTACGCCGATGCGATTGACGGTGCAGAGTTTTCAACGTAAGTTTGACCCAAATGATCCTGATGTCAAGCAAAAGATGAACGATTATTCAGAAACTTTAATTCAACAGATTGATACGATGACAGCTGTCGCTTCGGCATTTTCAAATTTTGCATCGATGCCGGCACAGCAAAACGAAACGTTAAATGTAGTGGAGGTTGTAGAACTGGCTTTGGATATTTTCAATGAAGATTATATTTCTTTTGAAAGCGACGAAGGAGAAATCATATCTAAGATGGATCGTACGCAGTTGATTCGTGTCATTACCAATTTAGTTAAAAATGCAACTCAGGCAATTCCGGAAAGTCAGTATCAAAAATCGATTGTCGTTACAGTTAAAAGACGAAATGATAATGTCGAAATTGCCGTAAAAGACAACGGAATCGGAATTCAAAAACAAGATACGGGCAGAATTTTCGAACCAAAATTCACCACAAAAACGAGTGGGATGGGACTTGGTCTCGGAATTATCAAAAACATCATCGAAAATTACAAAGGAACAATTACCTTTGAGTCAACTTACGGAAAAGGAACCACATTTAGAGTTTCATTGCCTATCACAAACTCATAAAACCACCATCATGAACTACGAAAATATTTTAATTTCTATCGAAGAAAAAGTTGCAACCGTAACTATTAACCGACCTACAAAACTCAATGCTTTAAACAAAGCTACTATTAGTGATTTGGGTAAAGCGGTAAAATTATTAGGTAAAAATGAAGATGTTCGCGTGATTATCATTACCGGAAGCGGGGAGAAAGCGTTTGTAGCCGGAGCCGATATTTCAGAATTTGCAAATTATACTGTTGTTGAAGGCGCACAACTTGCTGCCGAAGGACAAGAAACATTATTCGATTATATTCAGGATTTAAAGAAACCTGTAATTGCGGCCGTAAATGGTTTCGCTCTTGGCGGAGGATTAGAACTAGCAATGGCGTGTCATTTTAGAGTAGCTTCGGATAATGCAAAAATGGGATTGCCGGAAGTAAGTTTAGGATTGATTCCAGGTTACGGAGGAACGCAGCGTTTGCCACAATTAGTAGGTAAAGGCCGTGCAATGGAAATGATTATGACTGCAGCAATGATTTCTGCTGAAGAAGCAAAAGAATACGGATTAGTAAATTATGTAGTTCCTCAGGCAGAACTTTTGACTTTTACGAACGTAATTGCGCAAAAAATAATAAAGAACGCACCATTTGCAATCACAAAGGCAATCAAAGCAATCAACGCTAATTATACAGATGGTAAAAATGGTTTTGATACTGAAATCAAATCATTCGGAAAATGTTTCGGAACTCAGGATTTTAAAGAAGGTACAACTGCATTTTTAGAAAAACGTAAAGCAGAGTTTACAGGTAAATAATATTTAACCGCAAGGTTCGCAAAGATTACGCAAGTACACAATGAAAAAATAGACAAAGCTTTGCGAACCCTGCGGTAAAAAAGCACAAAGAAAAAATTTAGTCCCGAAGCTTCGGGATAGCATCTCAGAACCTAGAACCTTAAAAAAATGTACGAACCAATATTTGCTCTTTTTTGTGAACGCGTGAAAGAAAGCATTCAGGCTGGCACTTTTGCCAAACTAACTTTAGCAAAAACCATAGGAGATACGGAAATTAAGAACATTTATTTCCGCTTGGCGATAAATGAAGATAATACCTATTCAATCTCATTGACAACCCGTTATAAGACAGAAGAAATTGAAAGCATTCATACTCTGGATGAAGCTTTAATGGTGTTAGGAACTTATATTAAAAATCCGTTTTTGACTGCGCTTTTGTTCACAACGGATAACGATGTCACATTCAAGGTAAACAAGAAAAATGCCGGAAGTATTATCGAACAAGAACCAACATTTAAAAATGCTTCGCCGGTAATGTTAGAAATGATAGAAAAAGGAATCGTGTAAACCGAGATTCATGGATGAACTAAAAGAAATGTTATGGAAACAATTTGGAGCTGTACTAGACATGCTTGAAAGTTCCATTTTAGTTTGTCCTGAAAGTTTTTGGGATAAGAAGAATTTTTGGTATTCAGTTTATCACACTATTTTTTGGTTAGATTTTTATTCTTCTACAGAACCGGATACATTTTCACCTCCTGAACCCTTTACTTTATCTGAATTTGATCCGGAAGGAATTTTACCTGAAAGGGTTTATTGCTGCATTATCTTGAGTATTCCCGTAAAAAAGTCTTCTTTCTAATAGATGGATTAAATGAAGAAACTTCCAAAGAGCGATTCATTACAAAGATGAAAAACTACAATAGAATCGAAATGATCATTTACAGCATGCGACACGTTCAGCATCATGTTGGACAGTTGAACTTGTTGCTAAGGCAAAATGAAGATGTTACCGGTATTTGGGTTTCTGAAACTAATAAAAATATTAAACGCCAGTTTTAAACCGTAGAAATTCATTTTTATAGAACAATATAAATCTTATTGTTCCTCTGTGAAATTCTTCTTGAATCTCTGTAAATGATCTTCTAAACCAGTTTCACAAACAAATTCGAAGCAATTTTATTCGAAATAGATAATTCTCGGCCATGAATTTTAATTCTAACTGATAAATCAAAAGATTCTTTAGATAGAAGTTCAATTCGGGAACCTAAAGCAATTTCTTGTTTGTCGAGATATTTGAGGAATTCTGAAGAGGTATCTTTTACACCTACGCAAACCCCAATTTGGTTTTCTGATAATTCAGAAAGCAATTGTTTTTCGATTTTAACAATTCGTCCACTTGCATCCGGAATTGGATCTCCGTGCGGATCTTCCGTCGGGTTTCCGAGAAAATCATCCAGACGATTAATCAATTGTTCCGATTTGATATGTTCCAGTTGTTCTGCTATATCGTGAACCTCATCCCAGGTGAAATTTAGTTTTTCAACCAAAAAAACTTCCCATAAACGGTGTTTCCTAACAATCATTTTAGCTGCTAGTTTGCCATTTTCCGTTAAAGAAACTCCTTGGTATTTTTTATAATTCACTAAATCTTTTTCAGACAGTTTTTTAAGCATATCCGTAACCGATGAAGCTTTTGTTTCCATCATTTCAGCAATAGCATTTGTGCTTACTTCCGTTTCTAAAGAAGCAGTTAGATGGTATATTGCTTTAAGGTAGTTTTCTTCTGAAAAAGTCATTTTTTGAAAGGTTCTTAGGTTCTAAGTTGCTAAGATTCTAAGATTCTAAGTTTTTAAACAGTCAAAGGAAATATCTCAGAACCTTACCATCTTAGTATCTAAGCAACTTTATTTAACAATCAACAAAGGTATCGAAATTTTATGTCTCAATTTGTCTACGGTTGTACCAAATAAAATATCTTTTAATCCGGTGTGGCCGTGGGTTCCCATTACTAAAATGTCAAAATTTCCTCCGTTGATGATATTCGGAATCACGGTGTTAGGTTTTCCAAAACCAAGTTCAGTTTTGATGTTGAATCCCTTGTGCGAAAGCATATCTTTATATTCTAACAATAATTTTTCGTCGACTGTGGTTTCGTGATCGTCAGCATGATCGCCGTACATCAAAGCACCAACAGTTTCAACAATGTGAATTAAGGTGTATTGAGCATCGATTCCGCCCAATTCGAAGGCATTATTCAGTGCAGCTTCATCGGCCTTAGAAAAATCAACAGAAATTGCGATATTTTTTTTGCTGTAAAGTTGTTTTGGCGTGTATTCTAATTTTAAATGATGAGGTGAATGATTTTCGATGTTCGATTTAATTCTGGCAATAAAAGGTTTGACTACGATGTAAAGCAATAAAACTAAGAATCCAAAAGCAAGCGGAACAACGGTAAACCAAAGTAATGTTGGGTGACTTGAACTTTCGAGCCAGGATGAGATTTCATCATAAACCAATTTCGCATTTAGCGATACTATTATCAAAGCAATAATCCATGCGGCGATTTGTGTAATTCGTGAAATATGAAATCCTTTCATTTTGGTTTTATCGCTTACAAAATGGATTAGCGGAATAATTGCAAAACCCAATTGCAGACTCAAAATAACCTGACTTAAGATTAAAAGTTTTCCGGTTACGCTTTCACCATAAATTAAAATCACAACAACAGCCGGAACAATGGCAATTAAACGGGTTATAATGCGGCGAACCCAAGGTTGAATTCTCAAATTTAAATAACCTTCCATAACAATTTGGCCTGCTAAAGTTCCTGTTACGGTTGAGCTTTGTCCGGCAGCAATTAAAGCAACAGCAAATAAAATTGGGGCCCATTTTGTTCCCAATAAGGGTTCGAGAAATTCGTGAGCATCCTGAATTTCAGCAACTTCAAACATTCCGTTTTTGTAAAATGTAGCTGCAGCCAAAATTAAAATGGCAGCATTTACAAAAAACGCTAAGTTTAAAGCAATTGTCGAATCGATAAAGTTATATTTTAAGGCTTGTTTGATTCCGGCTGGAGTTCGGTCAAATTTTCTGGTTTGCACCAAAGAAGAGTGCAAATACAAGTTATGAGGCATTACCGTTGCACCAATAATTCCGATGGCAATGTATAAAGCGGCTGAGCTTGGAATCGATGGAATTAATCCATAAATCACTTTGTCCAGTTCCGGCTCGGCAAAAATCATTTCAAAAATGAAAGAAAAACCAATAATTGCTACTAACGCAATAATAAAAGCTTCCATTTTTCGGATACCTTTATTTATTAAGAACAATAAAATGAATGTATCTAAAACGGTGATTAAAACACCTTCAATAAGAGGTAATCCGAATAATAAGTTAATTCCGATTGCCATTCCCAGAACTTCTGCCAGATCGCAGGCTGCAATGGCAATTTCGGCAAGAAAATATAGAATGTAATTGATGAATTTAGAATAGGTTTCCCGCGAAGCCTGTGCCAGATCACGCTGCGTTACAATTCCCAGTCTGGCACTTAAGCTTTGTAATAACAATGCCATTAAGTTGCTCATTAGTAATACCCAAAGCAAAGAATATCCAAATTGACTACCGCCGGCAATATCTGTCGCCCAGTTTCCCGGATCCATATATCCAACGCTAACCAAGTACGCAGGGCCTAAAAATGCTAATATTTTTCTGAATCCTGTCTTTTTGTGCTCTGTAGCAACCGATCCGTGAACTTCTTCTAAAGATTTGGTCATTGTAGAAATGTGTTTTAACAAATATAGCTATAAATTATATTCGCACAACAATATTTTTAGGCAAGTCTAAATCTTAAATGTTAGAATTTAAACAATTCGGACATAATCCTGATAAAGTAAAGTTAATATCGTTTACTTTATAATTGTGCGGAATAATATAGCTCGGTTTCACATTTTCCAAACAAGTAACTTCATGACAATTTTCGCAGCTAAAATGTGCGTGATTATGAATGTGAACTCTTTGTGCATGATGGTGGCATTTTGCATATTTTACAGTACCGTCCAGGTTAACAATTTTATGAACTATATCATCATTCACTAATCGATCTAAAATTCTATAAATAGTTACTCGGTCACAAACATCATTCAACTGTTTTTGAATTTCTGTATGAGACAAGGCGGTTTTAGATTTGCCAAAAACCTCTAAAACGGCTGTTTTTGCTGTGGTTGTACGTGTTGTCTTCATTTTTTTAAATATAAATATTTTAACGCAACATTGTTGCAATTGATTTTTATAACGTATATTTGCAACAAAATTGCATTAAGCAAATGTACAATATATGAAGAAAATAACCACCTCCTTTCACGATATTTTGGGAATTTCAAGCGCAACTATTTGCATGGTTCACTGCTTGATTTTTCCAATACTAACGATTTTACCAATTGGATTAAGTCACAATCCTTTTATCGATTTACTATTTGCTTTAATTGGTTTTTATGCGATTTTCAAAATTATTAAAAATTCTACTCTTTTAGCAGCAAGCATTCTTACTATTTCTCTTGCTTTAATTTGGATTAGTGTTTTAACCGAAATCATTTTTGACACTCATCTTGATTTGATTTTTTTAGGTGGCACGGGAATGATTGCAGGTCATGTTATAAATTACAAATCGCACAAAAATAGAAATCACTAAAATTACAATATTATGATACAGCAAAAAGACTTTGAAGTTATTATTGTTGGTGGAAGTTATAGCGGACTTTCGGCAGCAATGAGTTTAGGTCGTTCTTTACGACATGTTTTGATTATAGATAGCGGTTTACCTTGTAACAAACAAACGCCGCATTCTCATAATTTCATAACGCAAGATGGTGAAAAGCCTGCTATTATTTCGGCAAAAGCCAAAATACAAGTTGACTTTTATGACACTGTTCAATTTTATAGCGGACTTGCTGTAAAGGCAGTTACAACAAAAAAGGGTTTTGAAATTACTACAAAAGACGGAGCAATATTTACTTCAAAAAAACTTCTGTTTGCTACTGGTGTAAAAGATTTGATTCCAGAAATAGAAGGTTTTGCAGAATGCTGGGGAATATCCATTTTGCATTGTCCTTATTGTCATGGTTATGAAGTAAAGAAAAAGAAAACGGCAATTGTAGCCAATGGAGAAATGGGATTTGAATATGCAAAGTTAATTTCAAACTGGACAAAAGAATTGCGATTATTAACAAACGGAAAATCAACTCTTACGTTAGAGCAAACTCAAATATTGAGAAAACATCAAATTGAAATCATCGAAGAAGAGATTAATTCATTCGAACACCAAAATGGAAATATTAGCAATATCATCTTTAGTAATCAATCAAAAGTTGAGGTAAAAGCCATTTATTACAGACCACCTTTTGAACAACATTGTAAATTACCTGAATCTCTTGGTTGTAATTTAACCGAACAGGGATTAATAAATGTTGATATGATGCAAAAAACAAATATTCCTGGTATTTATGCGAGTGGCGATTGTGTTATCCAGGCGCGATCTGTAGCAATGGCGGTTTCTTCGGGATCTTTTGCGGGGGCTTCAATAAATAGAGAGCTTATTGAGGAGTCATTTCTTAATGCATTTTGACACCATTTTTGCCACAGATAAATACTCATCAATAATCTGTGGCAAAATATGGAATAAAATTGCTTTAAAGTTTTTAAATTTATAATCGGTATTTGTCAAATTAAATTTTTAGATTTGTCTAAATTTAATTTTATAACGATGAAAAATTCAATATTCTTATTGATTTTATTTAGTTTACACTATTCATTTGCTCAGGAATCGGCCTCAATATCTGGTTTTGTTTCTGATAAAGGAAAAAAAATACAAGCCGCAAATGTGCATTTATTGGGTACTAACCAAAAAACAGTTACAGATAGTTTAGGATATTACTCTTTAGAAAATGTTGATTTTGGAGATTATAAAATTCAAGTGATCTCGACGGGATTCAAACCACTCACTGTAAGGATTTCAATTGATAAGGAGCAAAACATAAATCAGGATTTTGAATTGGAAGATAATCAAAACCAGCTAAACGAAGTTGTGGTTTCCGGAACTTTAAAAGCGGTAAAGCGTTTAGAAAGCGCGGTTCCGGTTGAGGTTTATTCAACAGTTTTCTTCAAGAAAAACCCAACGGCAAGTATTTATGAGGCACTTCAAAACATTAATGGCGTTCGGCCACAGCTAAATTGTGGTGTTTGTAACACGGGCGATATTCACATTAACGGATTAGAAGGGCCGTATACGTTGATTCTGATAGACGGAATGCCAATTGTAAGCAGTCTCTCGACAGTTTACGGTTTATCAGGAATTCCAAATTCATTGGTCGAACGAATCGAAATCGTAAAAGGTCCGGCATCTTCGTTGTATGGAAGCGAAGCGGTGGGCGGTTTGATTAATATTATCACTAAAAATCCAACAAATGCTCCGGTTTTTTCAGCAGATTATTTTACCACTTCGTACTTTGAAAGCAATCTTGATTTGGGAATGAAATTTAATGCCGGAAAAAAAGCAACTTCTCTATTAGGTATTAATTATTTCAATTACGATCAGGTTATTGATAAAGATAAAGACAATTTTACCGATGTAACACTTTCTGAAAGAATTTCGGTTTTTAATAAATGGAACTTTAAGATAAATGATAACCGTCTTTTTACAATTGCAGCGCGCGGAATGTATGAAGATCGCTGGGGTGGAGATGTACGTTGGGAGAAAAAATACCGTGGCGGTGATGAAATTTACGGCGAAAGTATTTATACTAAAAGAGGGGAATTAATTGGAAGTTATCAATTGCCTTTTGAAGAAAAACTAATGCTTTCGTTCTCTGGAAACGTTCATTATCAAGACAGCCGCTACGGAACGACATCGTATATCGCCAATCAGAAAATTGGTTTTCTACAGTTAACCTGGGATAAAAAAATAGGTCGAAATGATTTACTTGCCGGAATTGCAAATCGTTATTCGTATTATGACGATAATACCACGGCCACAAAGGAGGCTGAAAGTACGTGGTTACCGGGAATTTTTGTTCAGGATGAAATTACGCTTTCGCCGAAAAGTCAGATTTTGCTGGGAGCACGATACGATTACAACTCCATTCATGGTTCGATTTTTACACCCAGATTTGCTTATCGCTACAAAGCAAGTGAAAATAGCATTTTTAGATTCAATGCCGGAACCGGATTTCGGGTTGTAAATTTATTTACAGAAGATCACGCAGCTTTAACGGGTTCAAGAGATGTTGTGATTGCAAATGATTTAAAACCGGAACAATCCATAAATGCAAATCTTAATTATATTCAAAAGATAAACTTTACGAACGGCACTTTTATCGGAATTGAAACAACTGCTTTTTATACAAGGTTCAGCAATAAAATCATCTCCGACTATATCACGGATCCTAACAAAATCATCTATGACAATATAAACGGATACGCCATAAGCCAGGGAATCAGTACAAATGTTGATGTTAATTTTCCAACAGGATTAAAATTGATTTTAGGTGCCACTGTTCTGGATAATAAAAATGTTGAAAACGGGATTTCTGAAAGGCCCTATTTAACAGAGAATTTTACAGGAACATGGAGCATTTCATATAAAATAGAATCCTTAAATTTATTACTGGATTACACAGGAAATGTATACAGTCCGATGAATTTACCTTTGTTAAGCGAATTTGATCCAAGAAGTTCAAACTCGCCTTGGTATAGTATTCAAAATATTCAATTTACATATTCAGGATGGAAGAATTTTGAGTTTTACGGTGGAATTAAGAATTTGTTGAACTTTACACCAAAGCAAAATAATCCGTTTTTAATTTCAAGAACCACTGATCCTTTTGATAAAAATGTGCAATATGATGATGCAGGAAAAGTTATGGTCACAGCAGATAATCCATACGGTTTGACTTTTGATACGACTTATGTTTATGGACAGAACCAGACGATTCGTGGGTTTTTTGGATTGAGATATACTTTGAGATAAAATGTTTTATGCCACAGATTTAAAGGATTATGCTTTAAAAAAGGTTGCCACGAATTACGCAAATTTCCTCGAATTTAATTTGTGTAATTCTTGGCAAAAAATCCTTTAAATCCTTTAAATCTGTGCAAAAAAATAACCATATGAAAAAGCTAGCGATACTTATCTTCTTTTTTGGAATTACTTCAAATGGATTCTGCCAACTTCAGAGCAGATATTTTGAGGCAATCGATAGTTTGCAGCACATTCACAAGCGAAAAACAATCGTTTTTATTCATACCGATTGGTGTCAGTATTGCCAAAAAATGAAAGCAACGACTTTTAAAAATCAGGAAATTACTCAAAGTTTAAATTCAGATTTTTACTTTGTTGATTTTAATGCAGAAGACAAACGGGATATAAAGTTCAATAATCAAACATTTAAATATCAGCCATCAGGCAATAATGTTGGGGTTCATGAACTGGCTTTGCAATTGGGAACAATGAACGGTCAAATGGTGTATCCGGTTTTATGTGTGCTAAACGAAAGTTACGAAATTGTTCTGCAATACAACAATTACCTCAATCCAAAGGATTTTAAACTGCTTTTAGAAAAATTGAAAGAATAAAATTCCTTATTTTTGAGGATGGATTCTTCGCAAATCAAACATTTCGATTACATTTTTAGCGGAACAGGCTTAGCTGCTTTAATGACTGTTTATAAAATGGTTTTATCTGGAAGTTTTACAGAAAAGTCGATTTTGCTTTTA